>Ga0315277_10002557_pt1 | contig 25275 bp, 17 predicted proteins | sample YL17G05_15_MG_FD_203695 | JGI IMG/M metagenome (GOLD analysis project Ga0315277, IMG submission 203695) | Sediment microbial communities from Yellowstone Lake, YNP, Wyoming, USA - YL17G05_15 | ecosystem: Environmental > Aquatic > Freshwater > Lake > Sediment | place: USA: Wyoming | collected... | reverse complement strand
CCATCGTGGGATGCGCTTCGATATAGTTTTTCTTGCGGACAAAATCCTCCCGGGCCGATGCGGCCACGAGATAAAATCCCGGGGCCAGCCCGCCGGGAAGATCGACATAGGTCCGGTGGTCCTTGAAATCGGGTGTGGCCGGGAGATCGGTCTTCCAGGCGGCGGCCGGCCTCTGTTTGTCAAGCACGGCCTGGGCCTCCTGCCATTCCGGGAAGAGGTTATAGTCTTTGGACGTCCGGATCCGCTCCATAAGGTCCACCGGGAAGGTCCGGAAAAAGAGACGGTCCAGGTTCCGGTAGGTCACCCGGATAGATCTGCGGCCCGCGGCATCAGTCATCATGATCTCGACTGAGAAAGAGGGCGCTTCGATGCTTTTAACGACGTAGAGGCATCGCCGGCCGCCGGGCGAGTCGGCATAGGCATCGGCACCTTCCTGAGCCAGACGTCGGGCCCGGACGAGCGAGTCGGGCGCATCCTCGGCCCTGGTGAACTCGGCCAGGACAGCCTGGCCCATTGCCCACCAAGGGTAAGCCCGGAATTTTGGCAGGAACTCGGCGAGGCGCTTCCGGATGAGGGCACGGTCCTCTTCTTGAGTGAAAGATTGATGAAGGGCCTGCAGGAGCTCCAGCCGCGCTTCGAGCGCTCCCTCCGGACGGCCGGAGCGGCGGCAGAAGGATTCATGCTCTCCGAGCAGAGCCCGGAGCTTCTCGAGCGGGTGGGCGGAGGCGGATTTGAGGATGTCGGCGGCGGATGTCTCGGGGGCCGGATCGCCCGAGAGTTCTTCCAGGTTCAAGAGAAAGAGCTCGTTCGTCTGCCGCGGCGTCCAGAAGCCGGTGTCCACGAGGAGCCTGGCCAGGAGATAAACCACCGAACCCCGGAGAGTGCTCCGGATGCCGGCAGGGTAATCGCCGGAGCTCCAAAAATCGGGGAAATCCTCGGGCTGAAAGTCCTGGAGCCGCCCGCGATCCTCCCAGACCCGGAGGAGGGTGCTCCACGCTACTTCGACGATCTGGTCCTTGGTCCAAGCCTTAAGATCGACAACGCCTTTGGCTTCCACCCGCTCGCGCTGGTTGATCTCCCAGGAATAGGCCTCGTAGTAGGTCACCAGTGACTGGGCATAAAACAGGTCCAGCATGTCCTGCTGGATGGAGCTCTTTGGCCAGGGTTCCTCCTTGAGGAAGCGCACCGACGTCTCATAGCCGTGAAGGGCCGTGCGCAGCTGGACTTCTTTGATCAGGGCCCAGGCCCAACCGGGCTCGTCACCACGGCTCTTGGCTTCTTCACGGAGGCGGGCAGCTTCTTTCGCCGCTTCCTCGAATTTTTCTTCGCTGATCAGTTGGCCGAGGCGTTTACGGTCGAACTTTGGCTGTGGCTGCAAGGAGGCGGACAACAGACCTGGGTGGCTCGGATTCGGGATGGAGCGGGCGGCAGTGGACCGCAGAACCGTGGCGGCTCCCCATAAAATGGCAATGGCTGCAAGAAGCCCCGGGACCGCCCTGAGCGCCAAGCGGCCGACCCGGCGGCGCATAGCTTTTGAAAGGCTCGGAACGGGTTTGCTGTTCTCCATGCTCTCCTCCCGACGGACCTTGTCTCAATTCTCACAGGAGAAATCGCGTTCACTATATAATACAACAACAAACGGGCAAATTTCGTCCATAAAGGAGTGAAATTGACTTGCCCCAGATCCTTTGTTATAAAAAACGATGACGACGGCCGATATCCGGAGAATCAGAGTTCGAAAGGACGACTTCATGAGAAAGACAGCGTTGGTCTGCGGCGCGGGGGGTTTCATCGGAAGCCACCTCGTCAAAAGGCTTAAGAAAGACGGCTATTGGGTCCGCGGCGTAGACCTTAAATATCCCGAGTTCTCCCCGACGGCAGCGGACGAATTCCTCATCCTCGACCTCCGGGAGCAGTCCAACTGCGAGCGGGTTGTCCGGACTCCAGAAGGCCAGGCCTTCGATGAAGTCTACCAGCTGGCCGCCGACATGGGAGGCATGGGGTTCATCCAGACCGCCGAGTGCGAGATCATGCGGAACAGCGCCCTGATCAATATCCATATGACCAACGCCGCGGCGCCAGCCGGAGTGAAGCGTTATCTCTTCTCCTCGTCGGCCTGCGTCTACCGGAACATGAAACCCGACGAGCCGGAACTCTCCGAAGCGGAGGCCTACCCCGCTCTCCCCGATAATGAATATGGCTGGGAAAAGCTCTATGCCGAGCGGATGGCCATGGCCTATGGCCGCCGTTTCGGTATGGTCGTCCGGATCGCCCGCTTCCAGAACACCTACGGCCCCGAGGGCACATGGCAGGGCGGTCGAGAGAAGGCCCCGGCCGCCTTCTGCCGGAAGGTCGCCGAAACCCCCGACGGCGGGGAGATCGAGGCCTGGGGAGACGGCAAGGCCATGCGGGCCTATACCTATATCGATGACCTCCTCGACGGGATCATCCGGCTGATGCATTCGGACCTCGAGGACGGAGTCAATATCGGCCGCCAGGAATATGTCTCCGTGGACGAGCTGGCCCGGACGGTCGCCGAAGTCGCGAGCAAACACATCCGGATCAAGCACGTCCCGGGACCGGTCGGCGTCGACGCCCGCAATTTCCGGAATGACCGCATCGCCTCCCTGGGTTGGATTTCCAAGATCTCGCTGAAAGAAGGCATCTCCCGTACCTATCCCTGGATCAGGGCTCAAGTCGAAGCCAAGAAAAAATGAGACCGGGCTGGGACTATCTCATCATCACGGCGGCCAACGAAGAGCAGGCCAAGGCATACCGGGAGCAGCTTGGAATACGCCGTGACCTGGGGCTTATCTCCGGAGTGGGAGAGATCCTTGTCGTCGCCGACCCTGACGGCCGCCGCATCGGAAGCGGCGGAAGCACCATCCTCTGCCTTCTCGAAGTCCTAAACCGGGAGCTCCGGGCCCGAGGGAAAACGCCGGCTTCACCCGCTACCTGGCAGGAAGCGCTGGGCCGGCTTCGAGTACTGATCGTTCATGCGGGCGGAGATGCTCGGCGCCTGCCGGCCTACAGCCCCTGCGGCAAAATATTCATTCCGGTTCCCGGAGAGTCCGACAGCGCTGTGGGACTCACTCTCCTGGACAGACAGCTGCCCCGCTATCTCTCCCTGCCTGCACCGGCGGATGGGTCCGGACAGGTGGTTGTCTCTACGGGAGACGTTTTTTTGGATTTTGACTCCTCCCGCCTCAAGTTCGGCAAACGGGGCATCACCGCGATCGGCTGCTTCGCCAACCCCAAGTTGGCGTCAGCCCACGGTGTTTTCTGCCCTGCGCCGGACGGCGGAGTAAGGAGGTTCCTCCAGAAGCCCTCGGTCGAGGACCAGGAGAAGTTGGGTGCGATCGACCGCCACGGAAGGTCGGTCCTTGATATCGGCATCATGAGTCTGGACGCAGCGGCAGCTGTGCGGATTGTCGCCTCCTGCCACCCCACGCCCGAACGCGGCGGCCGGCTCGTCTGGTCCGGCCAGGCAGCCGGTCTCATTCTCGGGCAGGGGCTCGATTTCTATCGGGAAATCTGCTGCGCCATGGGCCGGGAAACGGACCAGAGAAGCTACGTCACGGAAGTCCGAAGAACCGGCTCTGCCCTGACCGATCGAGAACTGAGAGCTCTTTTCCAAGCCTTTTCCCCAATTCCCTTCTATGTCGAGACCGTCCCGAGCTGCATTTTCTTGCACTTCGGTACCATGCGTCAGCTAATGGGGAGCGCCGCCGACCTCATCAGCCTGGACAGGGGTGTATCGAACTCTCACGCACCTATCATTCTCAACTCTGAGGTCGGACCTGGAGGTGCCGTTATCGGGAAGGACGCCTGGGTCGAGGGCTGCCGGGTAAGCGCCACCCTCTCTCTCGCCGGTGAAAATATCGTCACCGGTGTCGATGTCGACCTTCCGCTCTCTCTTCCCCAAAGAGCCTGCCTGGACGTCCTGGAGGGTGAGGACGGCAGCTGGAAAAGGGCCTGGTTCATTCGCTGCTATGACATCGATGACCTGTTCCACCTCCCGCGGGACAGGGGCGGCCGGCTGAACGGCCTGTCTTTGGAAGAATGGCTCCGGACCATGGACGCCGAAGAGGACGAGGTCTGGGACCGCCGTCTTTCGGCCGAAGATAGGACCGTCTGGAGAGGACGGTTCTTTCCCGCTGTGGACAGCCAGTCCCACGTCTCTGACTGGCTCTGGCTGTTCAACCTTCCGGCTGCGACTGAACTCCAGAAGAGCCTCTGGCGGGAAAGCCGGCGGCTGAGCCTCGCCGACATGGCCGGTCTCGCTTCGCACGATGCCTTCCACTCCCGCCGCCTGGGGATTCGCGCCGCCGCGATGCGGAGCGAACCGGGCCGGCTCTTCCGCCCGGAGAGCCAATTCTCGGCAGCGGACCTCGCCTTTTTCCTGGAGAAGTCTCCTCTACAGGAAAAGTCGCACTGGCTCGCGGGCATCCTGAAAGAAGCCTGGCGCCGTCACGGACCGGAAGCCCCGTTGACCGATATCGAAAGCCTGGGTCTTTCCCGTATCATGCACACGGTTGCCATGGCGGTGAGGGAATTGTCGGGCCGACAGCCGGCGATCATGCGGTCCGTCATAACCCAAACCGAAAAAGCGCTTCGCCGGGAAGAAAAGGCGTGGCTCGGATCGCTGGGCTTGTCGCTAGGGAGCGAGAGGTCAGGGCGGGCGTGGGGAAACAGGGCCCGGCAGGCGGCCTTCGAACACCTGGGAATGGCGATCGTCCAAAGCGGCCACGAGCGGCTCGAACCACCCAGGAATGCGCTCCGCGAAGACGAGATCGTCTGGGGACGAGCACCCGCGCGTCTCGACCTGGGCGGCGGCTGGACCGACACACCGCCCTACTCTCTCGAGCGCGGCGGCTGTGTCATCAACGCCGCAGTCAACCTCAACGGGCAGGCACCCATCCAGGCTTATGCCCGCGTCATCCCGGACCCCGAGATCCGGATCAACTCCATCGACCACAGCGTCCGCGTCGTCATCCGCGAGCTCGACAATCTCCTCGATTATCGCCAGCCGGCCAGCCGTTTCGGCCTGGCCAAGGCGGCTCTCGCCCTCTGTGGCTTCTCTCCGGCCGAAGCCGCCTGGAAGAAAGGGACGTCTCTGCGCGGCATGCTGGAGCGTTTCGGCGGCGGGATCGAGCTCACCACTCTGGCCGCTATCCCGAGCGGCAGCGGCCTGGGCACTTCGAGCATCATGGGCGCCGTCCTGATCTCGGTCATCAGTCGGTTGACGGGCCGGAGCCTATCCCACCGAGAGCTCTTTCATGCTGTTCTCCGGCTCGAACAAGAGCTAACAACCGGAGGCGGATGGCAGGATCAGGTCGGAGGCGTCGTCGAGGGAGTTAAGGTTATCCGTACCGAGCCGGGAATGGTCCCCGACCCGCTCATCCATTTTGTGCCGGCCGATGTTCTCGATCCCCGCTCGAACGGAGGGCTGACTCTCCTCTATTACACCGGACTGCGACGGCTGGCCAAGAACATCCTGGCGGATGTCGTCGGCAGCTATCTGAGCAGGGACAGAAGCTCGATGAGGATCTTGCAGGAGCTCCATACCTTCCCCCCGACCATAGCCGAGGCCATGTCGCAAAAATCAGTCGAACGGTTCGGACGGTTAATCGATGCAGCCTGGGGGCTAAAAAAGGGTCTCGACCCGGAATCAACGACGCCTGTTATCGAGGGTATTCTCAACCGAATCGCCCCTCACATCTTCGGGGCCACACTGCTCGGTGCCGGCGGCGGCGGCTTCCTGTTGCTTGTCTGCAGAACAAAAGCCGACGCCGAGGACGTCAGCCGTACTCTCAGCCAGGACCCGCCAAACGAGCGGGCCCGATTCTTCGAGTTTGGGATCAACCAAGAAGGCTTGGTCGTGACGGTCTGCTAGGCCGCTCCTTCCGTCCGTTGCCAGGGCTGCGCTAAAATCTCAACCCAAGAATGAGATCAAGGTGAATCGTTTGATTAAATCATTTGATTAATTGGATATACCTATATCAAGACTATATTTTTATAAAAAGCTCGACAATTTATCTATTTTTCAAAAATAGTGACCCGGCTATTGTATGTTCCATTTGAAATTGCTATATTTTAATCGCTTGATTAAATTGATTATTAAATATAGGGGTCTAAAATGAGCCAAGAGAAGCTCTCTACAAGGGAAGAAATCCTCGTCGCTGCCATCGATTGTATTGAAGAAAATGGCCTCCAGTCCCTCACCATCCGTTCTATCGCCGCCAAGGCTGGAGTGAATAGCGCAGCCATAAGCTATTATTTCGGCGCAAAAGAAAAGCTCATCGAGGAAGCCCTCAACCGCACCTTGGAAGAGTTCAAGAAAACGCCGGAAGATATCCTAAGGGCAGACGGCCTGGATCTAAGAGAGCGTCTGAAGGCGTTCTTCACCGCTCTTCTCGACGGTCTGATCCGCTGGCCAAGGCTCATCAAAGCCCACCTTCAGTCCCCCCTCCTCGACGGCAACTACGGGACTCCCTTCTGCGACATGTTCAATTCCTTTTTAACCGACCTTCTCCGTCGTCTCGAGGAGATGCCGTCCGGTCAGCGCGAGCAGAACCTGAGACCCCTGATCATCCAGTCCATTTCAGCAGTCCTCATCCCCGGGTTGATGCCCGGGCTCTTTCAGTATTTCGCCGGGCTAGATTTCGCCGACCCTGAAGCCCGCAGGTCCTATGTCGAGGATCTGGTCAACCGTCTCTTCTCAAACAGGTGAGCCCATTCGTTCCTGGATCTGGGTCATCAGCATTGAAAAGTTTCAGCAAAGCACAGAAAATAGAAAATGGATATGAGGAAAATAGGGACGGTTCTATTTTCAGTTGAAAGGAGGTAGGCATGCCGCTCATCGAAGTCCACCTGCTCGAGGGACGAACGGATGAACAGAAGGAGAAGCTCCTGACCGCGATCACCAAGGCCGTACAGGAATCGATCGGAGCGCCCCTGCCGTCGATCCGGGTCTGGATCCAGGAGTTCTCGCCCAAGGAGTATATGGTCGCCGGGGAATTGGCCACTCACCGGAAATAAAAAATTCGGGGGACACGATACTCAATTCAGAAATTGAGTTCATGTCCCCCGAATTTCACATGTCCCCCAAGTTTTGAACAAAAACGCGGCCAATCCGGGTCTTATTGAGTGAGCGGGCGTGAAGCCATTGGATATCTCCCAGCTCTTTGATCGGTTCGGAGAGGCCATGTATCGGTATTTAACCGTTAAGCTCGGCTCCCCAGACGACGCCGAAGACGTGCTGCAGGAGGTGTTCTGCCGGCTGGTGAAGTATTCATTCCGCCTGCGGCTGGTCAATGATCTGCGCGCCTTCGCTTTCCGCATCGCCCGCAACGAAGCCAGCCGGTTTCTCCAGCATAAAATCCAAGGTAAACAGCCTGTAAATCCCGCAGCCGATTTCGCCGAGTCCCTCCGTCGGTCCTATTCCGGTCCCGACGGACTCTCCGAACAGGCTGTTGCCGCAGCCCTGGCCCAGATCCCCGACGAGCAGCGTGAAGTCATTATCCTCAGGATTTTCGAAGGACTGTCCTTCAGAGAGATCGCGGCCGTGAGCGGACAGTCGATCAATACCGTCGCCAGCCGGTACCGCTACGGAATCCAGAAAATGCGAGCGCGTATGGAGGGAGGGGAATGAAACCCGAGCGCGATGTCGAGGAGCTTCTGGAGCGGTTCTCGCCCGGACCTTCTCCTCCCGGCCTCAAGGAACGGACGATCCTAGCGGCCGAGCAAAAAATCAGTGAGAGCCGCCTACTGACCACGGGCTGGAGATGGATTTTTGCTGCAAGCTTAGTTCTCCTAGCCTTTTTCACATTGGCCGACTGGCGAATTTCTGTCGTCGAGCAGAATCACCTGAGTGCTCTTTTGGACCTGCCCGGGGAGAAATCTCTCTCGCCGGAGAAACAGGCGGACAAGGAAGCGGCCGAATTGTTAGCCAATCTTCCAGATTTGGATGCGGCCTCCAAAGAGCTCTTGCGCCGGGTCTTCTTGGACGAGGAAAGAGCGGCTGCCCAATCTAGACAGTCTGCCCGACGCTTCACGGAGGGGATCCATGAATATTAAAGTAAAAAAGGTCCTGGTCCGAATCGGTCTCGTTCTGTTCGTCATCATCGTCATGGCACTTGGAGTTCGGGCCGTTTTCAATTTCACAACCGGAAAAAAACTCCGGGGCTATCTGGAGAAGGCAAAAGCCGAGGGCGTGGTCATGAGCCTGAAGGACCTCGCTCCCAGTTGCGATGATTCCGACAATGCCGCCCTGTTGTGGAAAGCCGCAGAGGCTCTTTTCATCACCCCAGATACTGAGGGCAAAACCCTGATCAACCAGACAATTGAGAACTTCTTCTATGGCCGGCCTCTCCAGGAGGAATCTCGGGCGAAGCTGGCCCCGCTCATTGAGCGAAACCGCAAGGTCCTCGATCTCATCGTCGAAGCGGCCGGCCGGCCTTGTTTTCGTTATGGCGACTGGAAAAAGAGGCCTTACTCCGTCGATCCGTCTAACGCCGTCAAGATGATTCTCGCGATCAGACTTCTTGGAATCAATACGGTACTTCGGACCGAGGCGGGAAAAGTGCAAGCAGGCTTGGAGCAGCTGCGTCAAGGCATGCAGTTTATTAGAAGGACCATAGACGAGCCATTCGTGATCAACAACCTTGTCGCCTTATCTAACATGAAATCTCTTCTCAACTGTTTCGGTCAGATCATCAGAGGAAGAGAAATGGATTCGGCGATTCTGTCGGCCTGGATTAAAGAACTGGATACCGAAGCCTGGCGGACAAAATTCTGGCGGTGCGTTGAGACGGAAAGGGCTCTTTCCCTTGAGACGGGCTTGGGTATGGTGAATGGAGATAAGGACATCCTTAGGGCCGAGGCCAGGGGCCATAGACTCTTCTACTGGCTGATCAGGCCCCTCCAAAAACTACAGATAATCTGGGTACAAGATATGTTCAAGGAGTCAAACGAGATGGCCAGTATGCCTTATTATCAAATCAAAGCACTGGCCAAAGAAAAACAAGCTATGCGGGAATCTGCACCTTGGTATTTCAAACTCTCCGGCCTGCTTCTTGCGGACTTCCAAAGCGTCTTTTTGAAAGAGGCAACTTTAGAAGCCATGATGCTGACGACGAAGGCCGGCCTGGCCTGCAAGATTTATAAAAACGATACAGGTCATTATCCAGAAAACCTAGACGCCCTGGTGCCCGAGCTTATGGGCACAGTGCCGATCGATCCGTTTACCGGAAAGCCGATCATCTACCGGCTCCAGGATGGCGGTGTGCTCATTTATAGCGTTGGCTCTAACGAAAAGGATGACGAAGGCCGCGGAACCTACCAAATCACTCAGCTGGTCATGGATAAAGACGACGACTGGGCGTGGAAGGAGAAATAGGGAATTTCCGCTGGCCTACTTGATTTTAACGGCCTTGCGGAGAGAGTCTCCACGCTTGAGGGTCAAGCCCGCCACTATGCCCGCGGCGTCTGTGGTGAAGACTAAGGTCACATCTGTTTCGGTAGAAAAGAACGATAGCGCCGACTGGGGGACAAATACGCAACTCGCCTTGCCATCGGGGGGAACGAACACGGGACCGGCAAATAGGCATCCGTTCCCGACCGTAATCTTGATCCGATCCGCGGGTGTGAACTGATAGGTCCCGGCTAGTGCTTCGAGCTCGCTTGCTGCGACCGCCGCCGCCTCTTTTTCCACGGGTTTGAAGTCCGGCCAGCCGTACTCGGCTGAGAGACTGCGCAGGATTTCGGGCAAAAGGTCTCCGCCGAGGTCGCTGTTGGTCATGATGACCGCTCCCTGTCCTCGTTTCGGATAGGCCATCATGTAGCAGCGGAAACCCTCGTTCCCCCCGCTGTGCGAGAACTGGAAGTCCTGTCCATTGCCCTTGACGAAGAGTCCCAAGCCCGCGCCCTCCTTGACGGGGGTGAGCATGAGCTCCACTATAACCTGGGAAAGAATGCGGTCGGACTTCCCTTCCTTGGCCAGCATGATCTCCCGGGCAAAAAGTGCAAGATCGGTCGGAGTCGTCCACAGCCCGGCCGCAGCCATCTCCGGATAGATGTGCCATTTGCCCGGAAGCACCCTTCCGTCCGGACGATGGCCGGATGCCGCCCGGCCAGTGAGGGCCGCAGGGAGGGGCTGCTCATAGGTGCTCTGGCTCATGTCGAGCTTGATGAGCACCGCGTCCCGCACGATATAAGGAAACTGCCTCCCCAGGATATCGATGAGGAGCTGCTGCAGGACGGTATATCCGCCGCCCGCATACCGGAATTGAGACCCAATCTCGATATCCACCTTAATGGGCGGTGTGTTCGCTGGTTTCACTCCATTCAGGATCTGCTGAAGCGAAGGGATCTCTTTTCCCTCGGCATAGCCGGGGAAACCGTGGACGGTAAGCCCCGCTGTATGGCTCAACAGCTCGCGGAGTGTCACTTTCCCCTTTCGGGTCCATGCATTCTCCGGAATTTTCCACGAACGCAGCCGCGAATTGGCATCCTCGTCGAGGCCGAGAATGCCCTTCTCGACATAATAGAGTGCGGTCGCGGCGGCCACCGGCTTGCTAATTGAGGCTGCCTGGAACAGGGTTTCGGGCGTCACGGGGCTGGTTCCCCCGGATTCCCTGACACCATATCCTTCTTCCCACTCGAGCTCATAGCCGTTGATGACCGCGATACTCAGGCCCGGAACACGGTAGACCTTCATCCGCTCCACCAGGCCCGCCTTACCAGGGGGTTGCCCTTTAACAATGATCCCCGGGTTTGGGATCAGGCCGTTCTCGACCCTCTGGATGCGGGCCTCCAAGTCCTGAGGATCATAGGAGGCTGCACTTAGGGCTAGACCAAGAACAAATAGAGGCAAGAGACAAATTGGCACGATATAGACTTGGATTTTTTTCATAGTCAGCATCTACTCTACGAAAAAACCCGGCCGCTGGCAACGTCTTGTTGCCGCGGTGAGTCCAGGTAAGTCCTTTCCCCCGGCTAGGAGGCACGCTAAGTGTTTTTTTTGACCGCGAGAACGGGTGGCAGGGCGCCAGTCCCCGCCCGCCCGCAGCCAATGGTGGCGGGTGGGCGGGTCTTAGGCGAGGACGGACGGGGACGCGCCGTGACAGGACCCGTTCTCGTTCCGAATATAGAGATGAGCCTCTCCACTTTCTTTCGTTGACTTCAACCTGTCAGTGAATTATTCTTTCTGCAAATTAGAGAAGGTTCCCATGAAAAGACGTGATTTCATCAAGTCTTCTGCCCTGACCGGTGGCTCGATCGTGCTCGGCCGGAAGGCGGCCGAAGCAGCAGGCAAAGGCCGATTCTCCCCGATCGATCCCGTCACTCCCCTCCCCTCCCAAAAACGGGCGCTCCCCAGCCTCGAACCGGCCCGCTGGGTCTGGTATCCGTCGGGAAGATGTCTGCCCAACACGTTCGTCCTCTTCCGCCGCGAAGTCTCTCTCGATGCCAAACCGAAGCGGGCCACAGGCTGGATAGCGGCCGAAAGCCGCTACAGGCTCGAGGTCAACGGCCGCCGCATTCAGTGGGGACCGGCGCCGTCCGACCCGCGCTTCGCGGAGGCCGATCCGCTTGACCTAACCGCGGCGCTCGAGGCCGGCCCCAATATCATCGGAGCCACCGTCTTGTATTACGGACACGGCGACGGCACGTGGCCATTCGGCAAGCCGGGCTTCCTCTTCTGGCTCGAAATCGAACAAGAGGATGGACAAATCATCAAGATCGTCTCCGACGCGTCCTGGAGAGCCCATCTGGCGCGCGCCTGGCGGCCCGGCCAGCCCAAACGCTGGTATCTCCGGGCGCTCCAGGAAGAGTTCGACGCCCGTCTCTATCCCTACGGCTGGACGGCCGCCGGTTTCGCGATGGCTGAGTCCCAATGGCTCGATGCCATGGCGCTCGACGGCTCCCCGAACAAGCCGGCGCTTTCGACGGGCTATTACGAATACGTCAACGATCTGCTGGAGAGCCCGGCCGCGGCGGAGCTCCGCCCCCGGTCTATCCCGATGCTCAACGAAACCTCCATCCCGGTCGCCCGGCTCAGCGAGTCCATCTGGGTCGATTGGCGCCGGCCGCCGCAGGAGTATTTCGAATGCCGGCCGCCGGAATCCTTCGTGATTATCCCCCGTTCGAGCGCAGTCGAAACCGCTCCCGACCAGTGGGAAATCGTACTCGACGGAAAGCGCGGCGCGGCACTCACCTTCGAGCTCGAGGAGCAGGTCGTCGGCTGGCCATACTTCACCATCGAAGCGCCGGCCGGCACGACAGTCGAGCTCCTAGTGCATGAGGCCCATGCGGCCGGAGGCCCACCTCTCCTCAACACTCATTTCGACTCCTGGACCCGTTTCATCTGCCGTCAGGGGACAAACAATTTCGAATGCTTCGACTTCGAGAGCCTGCGCTGGCTCCAGCTTCACATCTCCGGAGCCAAGGGGCGGGTCAGGGTGCGTGACGTCGGAGTGCGGCGCCGTGTCTTCCCTTGGCCCAATGAGCCGGACGTCCGCGTCTCCGAGCCGCCCCTCCAGCACCTAATGGCAGCGTCGGTCAACACGCTCCACAACTGCGCCCAGGAGACTCTGGTCGATGGGATGGCCCGCGAGCGCCAGCAGTACAGCGGCGACGGCGCGCACCAGCTCCACGCCATCTATTTGGCCTTCGGGGAGACGCGCCAGCCCGCCCGCTACCTGACGACCTTCAGCCAGGGGCAGACTCTCGACGGCTATTTCCTCGACTGCTGGCCGGCCTATGACCGGCTGGCGCGCCTGGTCGAGCGGCAGTTCGAGCTGACCAAGTGGGGCCCCATCCTCGACCACGGCGTCGGTTTCAGCTTCGACTGCTGGCATCATTATCTCTACACGGGCGACCTCGAGGCGCTCAAGGAGCCCTATCCGCGTCTCATCCGCTTTGCCCAATACCTCCACGGCATCGGGGGAAAAGACGGGCTGCTGCCGGTGGAGAACATCGGTGTCCCCTCGGTCTGGATCGATCACAACGCCTACGAGCGGCAGCGCCACAAGCAGTGCGCCTTCAACCTCTACGCCGCGGCCATGCTCGAATTCGCCCTGGCGCCCATTTGCCGGGCCTTCGGAGACAGGAAGCAGGAGAAGGCCGCGCGCAACTTCGGCCGCGACCTCCTGGCCGCAGCGGTCGGCAAGTTCTGGAGCCCGGAGAGGGAGATCTTCGTCAACAACTTGCCCTGGATCAAGGAGGAGGGGAAGGTCCGGCTCTGCGACCGCTCTCTGGCGACGGCCGTGCTCTTCGACCAGCTCCCCGGGAAGAACGCAGGGCCGGCCCTGCGGGCGCTGGCCGAATGTCCTCCCGAGATGGGATTCTCTTATCCGGCCAATGCCGGCTGGAGGCTCTGGGCCCTAGCCAAAGGCGGCCGCGCCGACGTCATCCTCCAGGACCTGCGCGAACGCTGGGCTACGATGGACTCGGTCAAGCTCAACAATACTCTCCAGGAGGACTGGCAGGCCAGGCCGGATTCCAGGCAGCAGTGGAGCCACTGCGCCGTCGTCCCGCTCTACATCGCCTATATGGGATTAGCCGGGATCCGGCCCCTTGAGCCCGGGTTCAGGCGCGTAGAGATCCGGCCGCAGCCGGCGGACCTGAGCCAGTTGGAGCTCGTCGCCCGGACCGTCCGGGGCCCCCTCGTCTTCCGCTCGCTTGGCAACAGGGGGAACCGCGAGCTTTCGCTGGAGATGCCCCAGGGCTGCGAGGGCGAGATCGTCCTCGACGAGAAGGAAACCGTCGCCCTTGTCTTAGCAGCCAAACAAGCGCCCGCGGGACCGAGGCGCTATCTCCTTCCGGCGGGGAAAGAAACGCGGTTGAATTTGAAATTCACCTAGTCCCGTTCGATTCAGATATCCACAGGCGCGGGGTAAGGCCCGCGGCGATAGGACGATCCAGAGGAGTGCGCATTGCGGTTCCTGGGCATCGGTGATTACAGCATCATCCTCGCCTACTTCGCTATCCTGATCGGAATCGGCTCCTACTTCCGCAAAAAGGCCGCGGCCAGCATGGAGGACTACTTCCTCGCCGGCCGCAAGATGCCCTGGTGGGCGCTCGGACTCTCCCAGATGACCTTCTGGTTCGACATGACCGGGACGATGATCATCGCCTCGTTCCTGTTCCTTCTGGGGCCGCGCGGCATCTATATCGAGTTTCGCGGCGGGGCGGGCCTCGTCCTCATCTTTCTGATGCTCTGGACCGGCAAGTGGCATCGCCGCTCCGGCGTCATCACCGGTGCCGAGTGGATGATCTTCCGCTTCGGCCGGGATTTCTGGGGGCATTTTGCCCGGCTCATGTCGGTCGTCTCCTGGGTGGTTATCAACCTGGCTCTCCTGGCCTATTCCTTCAAGGGCGCCGGGCTTTTCCTTTCGATGTTCCTGCCGTTCTCCCCCCTGGTCTGCTCGCTGATCATGATGGTAGTTACGGCTCTTTACACCATCGAGTCCGGATTCTACGGCGTTATATTCTCCGATATTTTCCAGTCGGTCTGCATCTGGGTAGGAGTTGGTTTGATCGTCGTCTTGGCGCTGACCAGGATCGCCGGCGTCGGAGATCTCGGCACACTGGCCACTTCGGTCACCGGCAACCCCGACTGGCTCAGTGCCCTGCCGCAGTGGAAGACCCAGATGCCGGCAGGCTATGAACAGTACAGTTTCCTGTTCATGATGACGCTTTTCTACCTGGGGAAGACGATCATTCAAGGGCTGGGAGTGGGGGCTGACCCCAGGTTCTTCGGCGCCCGGAGCGACCGCGACTGCGGCCGGCTGAGCTTTCTGGCCGGATGGACGTTCATGCTCCGCTGGCCTCTGATGATGAGTTTCGTCGTGCTGGGACTGCTGCTGGTTAAGAACCTTTTCCCCGACCAGACGGTGCTCGTCCAGGCCGCGGACCTGATCAAATCACACGCCGGAGCCGTGCCGCAGAATGAATGGCCGGAGCTTCTGGCCCGGATCATGAACCATCCCCAGGCTTTCCCCCAGGAGCTCATCGGCGGCCTGGCCCAGCTCCTCGGCGCAGACTGGGGCTCGAAGCTCAGCCTGCTGAGCTATTACGGCACTGTGGACCCGGAACGGATCCTGCCGGCGGTCCTGCTTCTCAACATCCCGGTGGGGCTCCGCGGGCTGCTGCTGGTTGCTTTCCTGGCGGCGGCCATGTCCACCTTCAACGCCATCGTCAACGCCACCACGGGGTTCCTGACCCGTGACCTTTATCAAGGCTATATCCGGCCGAAGGCCAAGAACAAAGAGCTGATTTATGTTACCTACGCTTTCGGAGCTGTGGTGATGGTGGCCGGGTTTGCCACTGCCTACTCTACCAAGAACATCAACGACATCTGGGGTTGGCTGACGATGGGGCTCGTAGGCGGGACCATGATCCCGACCGTGCTCCGCCTTTACTGGTGGCGCTTCAACGGGAGCGGATTCGCGCTGGGAACGCTGATCGGGCTGGCGGCGGCGCTCCTGCAGCGCGTTTTGATCCCCGGGATGCCGGAATGGCAGCAATTCTTATACATGGTTGGAGCCGGGCTCGTCGGGAGCATCATCGCCACCTACATCCGGCCGCCGACCGAGCGCGGTGTAATTGAACACTTCTACCGGACGACCAAACCCTTCGGCCTGTGGGGGCCGCTGCGGAGAATCCTCGGCCCGGAAGAGGCGGCGGCGATGTCCCGGGAGCACAAGTACGACCTGATCTCGCTTCCCTTCGCCTTCTTCTGGCAGCTGACAATGCTCATGCTGCCTCTGTTTCTCATCGTCAAGCAGTTCCGCGCATCGGCGGTGGCGGCCTCGATCCTGGCCATCTCCCTCGTCGGGCTGTATTTCTTCTGGTACAAGAAACTTCCTCCAGGATAGGCTCTACTATCTATAGCCATGTCCTGGCTCGGGAGAGACTTGAACATGGTTTGACATTCCGACGGAGCCAAGATATAAACCCTCTCAGTCTCGATCGGAGGATTTAGACAATGTGGAAAAAGCAAAGGATACTCATATGCCCATTGACCTGTCTCATGCTCCTGTTCGCGGCCTGCGCCCGAGAAACCGAGGGGGAGGCTGATATGGCCATGACCTGGGAGCAGAAGCTTGCCCAAGAGCTGCCCGCCCTCGGCCACCGCAACTGGATCGTCGTCGCCGACTCGGCCTTTCCCCTCCAGATCAGCCCCGGCATCGAGGTCGTCGTTTCGGGCAAGGACCACTTCGCCGTGCTCGAGAAAGTGTTCAAAGCCGTCGACGCTAGCAAACACATCCGTCCCCGCATCTACCTGGACAAAGAGCTGACCTATGTGACCGAGGACCTGGCCCCGGGGATCGAGGCCTGCCGTCAGAGGATCGACGCGATCCTCAAAGGGCGGGACGTCTCGCCCGTCCTTCACGAGGAACTGATCGCCCGCCTCGACCAGGTCGCCAGGACCTTCCGCATCCTGATGATCAAGACAAACCTCACCCTCCCCTACACCTCCGTCTTTATGGAACTCGACTGCGGCTACTGGAAGCCCGAGTCAGAGGCCAAGATGCGGGAGCGGATGAAGTAGACGACAGCCTGCCTGTTTTTCAAATAGACGCGACCACCAAAAGGGGTAAGAAAAAGGGGAATTGATATGGTGTCCCTATTTCTTCGGCAGGTTGGAGAGGTCGGGACGCGGCCGGCCATTTTTAGTTTCAAATTTCCGCAGGGTGGCCATGGCCTTACCCCATAACTCCGCGTATTTTTCTTCTCCCATCTTTTTCACGACTTTATCATTTTCAGCATAGTATTCGGCTGCGCTCTTGCCGCTCTCGGCCCAGAAATATAATGGCATCTCAGTCCCGCTCTGCACCATATACATATTCCAGCCGATCGAGGTGTCCTTGCTCTTGGAAACCTCAACAAATTGCCGGCAAATGTCCGCGAATTCCTTATCCTTGCCGAACTCGACATAGGCGAAACCCCAAGTGAGGAAGCCCTCTTCGCCAGGTTTGATCCTGGCCTTTTTAGGTGCGTAAGACAGTTCAGGGAGAAAACGAATAATCCCCGATCGATAATAGTCAAACGTTCCCTCGACACTTTTCATCAAAGCCTGGTATTCCTGTCCTATTTTCGCTGACCATTCGCCCTCGGCTTTGTTCATGGCATCGATGCCGGCATAGTTCTCAATCGGGGTGAGAAAATAATAATAATAATCATCGGTGCTGTAGGCTTCAGAAGGAAACGGATAGCCAAGCTCGTTTTCCTTTTTAATCGCCGCTTCAAACTTGGCCGCCATAGCCGGCTTGACGACGACTTCGGTGATCGAGTAGAGCTGCGATTTCTGCTCCTGGGCTCCGGTCATGCCGGAGAGGACGAAAAGGACCGAAAAAAGACCGACCGCCAAAAAGACCGCTGCTTTGCTTTTCACCTTACCCTCCTTTGTTTATGTAAACAGGGAATAAGAAGGCGGCATTGCTTTCGAGAAAGGCGATGATTCTTGCCGACTGCCCTCTTTTCCCTATTACTGAGATCGCCTCTAAAGCTATTCCTCCCGCCGCTGCATGTCAAGCTCTTTTTGAGCAGGAATATTTAACTTATCATGGCCCTGCGGGCCACCCAGGAACGATGAAAACCCCCTCCTCCCGACCTCCTCCCACCGGGGGGAGGAGGATATATGGGTTGTCCGCCCTTCTTCCTCCCCCCTCAGTGGGGGAGGATAGAGGAGAGGGGGATTTCCTAAGTAACCTGCACTGTTCATGAATCACACGAGCCGGTGGAGCCGATTATTATTGTTTCCCGCATCAAACCGGGTATAATGGGGGAAATTCAGAGAACCGGTTGGCGTTCGCCGCTGAGGAAGGAGATACAGATGAATAAAACAGTCTGTCCCCGGAAAATAACGTGGCTCTTGGCTGTCTTCTGTCTTAACCTGACGCTCGTTCTTTCAGCCCAGGAGAATCCAGCTGCGACCCCGCAAAAAGTCTCCTCGCCGGGCCGGTACCAAGAGTACTCAACGCCAATCTACAGCGAATGGGTGCGGACATCCCAGTATATCCCGGCGCGTGACGGCACCAAACTGGCGATCGATATCTACCGGCCGAGCGTCGGCGGGAAACCCGTCTCCGAGCCGCTTCCTGTGATCTGGACATTTACCCCCTACCGCCGGGCCTTTAAGCTCCCCGACGGCCGGCTCCTGACCCAGATACAGCAGATGCCCTGGCTCGAGACGGTCCTCAAGCACGGCTATGTCATCGCGGCCGCCGATGTCCGCGGCGATGGGGCGTCATTCGGTGTCTCCACCGGCGCCTTCGGACCGGAGGAAGCGACCGATGCTTACGATATCATCGAATGGCTCGCCGCCCAACCCTGGTCGACCGGCAAGATCGGCATGAGCGGCGTTTCCTATCAAGGCATGACTCAGCTCATGGCGGCGAGCACGAGTCCACCCCACCTGACCGCCATCATGCCCGACATGGTCATGTTCGACCTCTATTCTTTCACCTATCCGGGCGGGGTTTTTCAGGATGACTTCATCGCCGAATGGAGCAACCTGGTGAAGCAGCTCGATACCATCGCTCCCGCCGCGCCGGTCGACGACGACCCGGACGGCAAGCTCCTGGCCCAAGCCCTCGAAGAGCACAAAAAGAATGTCTATCCCATCGAGACGACGATCCAGGGGAAGTTCCGTGACGCCCTCGACGCTCAGGCACAATCCCGACTCTACCTCGACCAGAGCCCCCATTCCTATTTGAAGGGCATCCGGGAGGGCGGTTCGAAGATCGGCGTCTATTTGGTTGCCGGCTGGTTCGACATGTGGCCGCGAGATATGTTCGCCTGGTTCAACAACCTGCCCAACCCGAAAAAGATCGTCATTGCTCCTTGGTCCCACAGCCACGAATACGCCGCCGGCTGGAAGGACACCGTATCGCCGCTGACTGGTTTTGTCCCGCAGTTCGATTATGCCGCCGAACAGATCCGCTGGTATGATTACTGGCTCAAAGGCATCGACAACGGCATCATGGCCGAGCCGCCGATCCACTATTTTGCCATCGGGGCCGCGGAAGGAGACTCCTGGAAAGACGCGCGACAATGGCCGCTGCCGGAGGAAAAACCGACGCCCTACTATTTCCAGGCTGGCCCTTCGGGAAGCATCCGATCGGCGAGCGACGGCCTGCTCGATGGGAGAGCACCCAATGGGGATTCCGGCCAGGATGATTACACGGCGGATTACACGACTTCGACCGGTCCGGCCACCCGTTGGCACAACGGCCGCGGCGGCAACTTCGCCTATCCCGACATGGCGACCAATGACGCTAAGGGCCTTACCTACACGACCGCTCCCCTGAAAAAGGCGGTCCAGGTCACAGGTCATCCCATCGTCCACCTCTGGGTCACTTCGACCGCCGACGACGGCGATTTCTTCGCCTACCTCGAGGAAGTCGACGAGACCGGATATTCACACTACTTAACGGAGGGAGTCCTGCGCGCTTCGCATCGGAAGCTCGACCAGCCTCCCTTTATCTACATGAACCTGCCCTACCATCGGAGCTACGCCGAGGACGTCGCACCGCTTCCGTCCGGCCAGCCCGTAGAGCTCGTCTTCGACCTCCATCCGACCTCCAACATCTTCGACGCCGGCCATCGCATCCGCCTGACCGTCACCTGCGCCGACCAGACGAGCTTTGATACGCCCGTTCTTTCGCCCGCGCCCAAGGCATCGATTTACCGGAACGGTAAGTTCGCATCGTACGTCCAGCTCCCCGTCCTTCACGGAGCCGGCGAAGAGGAAGCGGTCAAAGGGTTTGTCTTCTCCACAACTTTGATCGTCGGCGCCATCATCATCGCCGTGATCGTCCTGTTCCTCTTCCTGAGAGCGAGGTTGAGAAAATAAAAAACGTCCTGGCTAGTCTGTCGGCAAGACCATGAATCGGATCCAGATCGGTTTCGATCCTACTCTCCTCGAGCGACGGCTCCACGCGCCAAAGCCCGGGCTTGAATCCCAACTCAAGATGGTCCCTGACCCGCGGCCAGGCGACAAGACCTACCAGGAAGCCGGAGATACCTGCCTTCGGGCGGGCGTGCTCGTCCTCATCTATCCTAGAGAAGGCCACTTCTATCTGGTCCTGACCCGGCGGACATCTCAGTTGGCCCACCACCAGGCCCAGATCTCCTTTCCCGGCGGACAAATGGATGAGCATGAAAGCGCCGTGGAAACAGCCTTACGCGAGGCCGAAGAGGAGCTCAACATCGCGCCGGCCGAGGTGCGGGTCCTCGGCGAACTTACCCCCCTCTACATCCCTCCGAGCAATTATTGCATTTATCCCGTCGTGGCCGTAGCTGAGAAAAGACCGGAATTCCTGCCGTCGCCACACGAAGTCGCCGCGGTGATCGAGATCCCGCTCGACCATCTTCTGGACCTAAGAAATATCAAAAGGGAAACCTGGCCCATCCGGGGACTCGATGTCACCGTGCCTTTTTATTCTTTCCAGGAGCATAGGATCTGGGGCGCCACGGCCATGGTCCTGGCCGAGCTCCTGGACCTGGTCAAGTGATCCGGATGAGCGTTTAGGTCTCGGCCGGCCAGGGCTCCAAAATTTTCTTTGTCCTAGCCTGAGGCTTCCGCGCCCCGCTACATTTTGTGCCTGAGGACTTTTCCCGGCCTGGCTCCGGTTTGGGCTTTGTCTTTATAGACGATTTGGCCGTTGATGATGACATATTCGATCCCATCCGGCCGCTGGGCGGGCTTCAGGAAATCTCCCGTCATCCTGATCGTCTTCGGATCAAAGACCAAAATGTCGGCATAGGCGCCTGGAGCAAGAACGCCTCTGTCATCCAACCCCAGGGCCTTTTTTGCCGGGACAAAGGTCGCCCGGTTCACGGCTTCCTCAAGGGTGAGCTGGCCCTTGTCCCGGACAAGCTTCGCGATGTAATCGGCAAACAGGCCGTAAGCTATAGGAGAAGTCGTGGCCCACATGTCCTTGCCTTCATAAAATCCTTCAGGAGGACCGGCAGGGGCGCACGTCCAATCGGTGTTCGGACTGGCATTGGGGTGCTTGAGGAAAACGGGCAGGGCGGCCTCGAAGTATCTCTCGTCGAGGTGCTGGACCCAAACCGTGTCAGGATCCACCTCGAGCAAAAGAAGCAGGGCGTCTAGAGGATTGACGCTCATCATCCCGGCAATTTCACTCACGGTTTTACCCTCGTAGCCCTTGTTGGCGCAGGTTAGGATCTTGAAGCGGTCCATCCAGTACGGGTCGGATTTCGTCTGGATCATACCGAGCTTGAGCCGTCCTATCCGGTGGACCTCCCTGATTTTCTCCCTGACCTCCTCTGTCTTTAGCTTCGCTATGACCTCTTCCTTCTCCCACTGGTTCATCCACCTCAAGGCGATGTTGGGGCTTCTCCAGAAATCCCTGAGAAGATACCCTCTTCTCGCCACGCCGTACGGAGCAAAAGTGACGTCGAAGGTGATGTCCATTCCCTCGGCGATGGCCTCATCGATCAGCGAGAGCGTGGCCTTGGCCGCAGCCTCGTCCAAAAACCCGGGATGAGGCTGGGGCATCCTGTAGGCGTTGACAAGGTGACCTACATGGAGGGGGCAGTGAGCCTTGCGGCAGATGTTGATCGCTTCCATCAGGCCGCGGTAGGTCCCGACGAAGGCATCTTCGGCGGGTCCGTGGAAGATGCCGTATCCCATCTCTTCCAGATCGGTTGTGTACCATTGGCTCCGGTGGTGTCGTTTATGCGGCCAGAATCCGCAACCGTACTTGGCGGCGATCTTAACCAGCGGTATGAGCTCATTCTCCACGGATGCGTACTCTCCGCTGCTCGGTGGGTCCATAAAGGTCGAAAGGCCGAAGGCGCCGCTCTGCATGGCCTCTTCGACATAAACCATCATCTCTTCCACTTCCTTCGGGGTGGCCTCTCTCTTTAATTCCCCGCCCATGACCTGAACCCTTATGCCTATGTGGCCGACAAGCTGGGCGACGTTAGGCGCTACCCCCAGCTCTTCGAGTTTGGAGAGGTATCCCGCAAACGTCAGGTCTTTTCGTGGAGCCGGGGAGCCGCCGCAGTTCCCGGTCACGATGGTCGTGACGCCCTGCATGATAAAATTTTCGGCGAGGGGATAGTCGAAGATGTTGTTGTCCGCATGGGTGTGGGCATCAACGAAGCCCGGCGAAGTCACCAGGTTCGAGCCGTCGATGACGGTCTGGGCCGTCCCCCGGATCTTTCCGACGGCGACGATCTTTTCTCCCTTGATCCCGACGCTTCCCCGATAGGCAGCTTGACCCGTCCCGTCGACGATCGTGGTGTTCGTGACGAGGATGTCATAGTGGTCCGTGTTCCGGGCGCAAGTCATGCTCACCAGACAAGCGAGCCAGATCAAGAGTCCCCATCGAACGGTGTTGGTTAGAGCCTTCATCTATCCTCCTTCTTGTGGTGATATCTGTCCAGCTCCGGCTCATTCAGGAACGGTCGGAGATTTCCTTCCAGGTCGAAGCGGAGGGGGCCTTCTTCGGAGACCACTTGCAGGTCTTTCCGTCGCCGGAGCGCCCTCCGATACTCCTGAGAGACCTCGACTTCCGCCAAACGCATTGTATTTCTGATGCGAACGATTTTTAATTTTTCGAGAGAAATCGCGCCCAAGCTCCCCAAGGCGGCCTCGATCGCCTGGCGGTCATTCCCCAGGGTCAGGGGGATTCGGGCCTGCTCGGGACATCCGCCGGCCAGGGCATTCAGATTCGTCGCCCTGAAGTCGATCTTATCGACCAGCCGTTTGGTTACGAAATCAGCCAGTCCGACCCCGAGGGCGTTGCCGGCAGAATGATCCGTGAGGTCGCAGGCTACGATGCGTCTCACGCGCGGTGATTCTGGTTCCTCGGAAATGAGCGGGAGGAGAATCCGGCCGACGACCTTGGTGTCCATCCCCGTCCCGCTAATTTCCTTGCCGATCTCGTCCACGACGAGGAGGTCGATATCCGAGAACGGCAGGCGGGGCGCCAGTCTTTTGGCTTCTCTCAAAAGCTCCTTTTCTTTGGCCTCGATATCCTCCGGTCCGATGGCACGGAGCTTGGCTGTCTGGCCATATCCGTTCTCGACGATGGCCACGCCGAAGAGAATCTTCCGGCTCTGCAGCACTTTCCTGGCAACGGACAGGACGACGCGCGGGTAGCCGAGCTCGAAGACGGCTTGATGGTAGACAGAAGCCCCCCTTTTTTTCCCGAGCCCGATGGCCATCATCTTCATCAAGCCGCTCTCGATCGCCCCCCCGAAATCGGTGTGCGATTTGACCCTGTTGACCGGGACGATGTAATCGGCTTGAAAGGCAAGCCTGTCCAAATAAGCCGGGATGCGGTCTTCAGTTTCCCCGATCTTCACCGTCTTCAGGGAGGACAAAACAGGGACCCCCATCGCTTTCTCGGTAATCCCGATCCGTTCCAAGACTTTTTTCTGGCCGGCGGAAGTGGCCGCGCCGTGACTGCCCATGGCCGGAATTATAAAAGCGTTGAGGCCCCTCTCGCGGAGAGCCCGCACTGTCGCCTCGACAATGGACGCGTAGTTGGCGATGCCGCGGCTGCCGCAGGCAACCGCCACGACCTGCCCTTTCTTTGCCTGACGAACCGCCTGGACCTTCGCGATCTGGGAACCGACCTCCGTTCCGATGTCCTCGACGATGGACCCATCGAAGATCTGTCTGACCCGGATCATTCCAGGCAATTTCGTCATGGTCAGTTTGTCATTCCGAGGAACAGGCGATTGTCTCGCGCCTCATACCTTTCCGGAAGACCTCCTCCTATGTCGACAAATGAGGCCGGCGAGCATGATGGCTTTCATCAGACTGGTGGGGTCGGCGGTTCCTTTTCCCGCCTTCCCGAAATTCGTCCCATGGTCGACGGACGTCCGGATGATAGGAAGCCCGAGGGTCACGTTGACGCCCTGGGTGATCCCCAGCATCTTGAGGGCGATGTGTCCCTGGTCGTGATACATAGCGACGGCGGCATCAAACTGGCCCTCGGAGGCCCGGAAGAAAACTGAGTCGGGCGGCAGCGGGCCCGTCACCTTCATCCCCAGGGTTTGCGCCTTCCGGACCGCCGGAAGGATGAAACGTTCCTCTTCGTCGCCGAAAAGCCCGCCGTCGCCGGCATGAGGGTTCAGCCCGGAGACGGCGATGTGCGGCTGCTCGATACCGATCTGACGAACGGCTTCGTTTGTCAGCGCGAGCACGGTCAGGATTCTCTCGGGTCTCACCAGGTCGATCGCACGCCGCAGGGAGACGTGGGTGGTCACGTGGCTCACCCTCAATTTATCCGCCACCAGCATCATCGCCACCTCGGGGTTTCCGCAGAGCTCCGCCAGAAGCTGGGTATGGCCGTCATAATGATAGCCGGCCTTGTTCAAAGCCTCCTTGTTGATGGCCGAGGTGACGACCGCGTCGCACCGGCCAGCCAGGGCCAACTCGGTGGCCATCTTGATGTATTCATAGGCGGCTTTCCCGGCCATCGGATCAACCCGTCCCCTGACCAGACGGCCCACGTCGACGTTGTGAAGATCGAGGACCTCGATGACCCCCGGCTGAAAAGTGGCCGCGGAAATTTCTTTTATACCTCTGATCTCGCCCGGAGCTCCGGTGATGGCCATGGCTTCGCGCATCGTCGACGCGTCCCCGATGACGACGATCCGGAATTCCGCCCTTATCCCCGGGTCCGCAAAAGCCTTGGCGATGATTTCAGGGCCCGAGCCGCTCGCATCACCCATGGTAATAGCCAGCGATGGCTTGAACTCGCCGCTCATGGAACTTCTCCGAATTCAAGAAAGGGAAGGGACTTGACGATCACGTCTTTGGTTCCAAACCCGCCCGCTTTGGTGACAATCCTCATCCGACTGCCGTCACTTCTTTCGGCGACTCCCGCCGGAACGCCCGGCTCGACTTCACCCAGGACGGAGATCGGGGACAGGCCCAATCGGCGGCAGACCTCCCAGGCGACGTCGCCGCCCGAGAGGAAAAGGCCGGAAATCCTGTGATCCTTCAGCAATCTCTCGGCGATGTCGGCCAGGAAGGAAGGAACGCGTGCCTTCATCTCGGGGTGGCGGGGCGAAAAGGTCGAAGAAATAGCCAACGACCGGTCTTGTCCCAGGAAGCGCTCGGCTTCCTTCAGGATCTTCGCGGTTCCCTTGGAAGATGTGTTCCGGACGCCCGGAACATCTGGGTCAAGATCGAGGCCGATCAGGGCGATCCTTACCTTGGCATGGAGGAGCTGCCCTGCGGAAACCGGATTCAAGGAGCCAACGAGGACCAGTGCC
>Ga0315277_10002556_pt1 | contig 25276 bp, 9 predicted proteins | sample YL17G05_15_MG_FD_203695 | JGI IMG/M metagenome (GOLD analysis project Ga0315277, IMG submission 203695) | Sediment microbial communities from Yellowstone Lake, YNP, Wyoming, USA - YL17G05_15 | ecosystem: Environmental > Aquatic > Freshwater > Lake > Sediment | place: USA: Wyoming | collected... | reverse complement strand
CGCGCAGTGTCTTTTCGGGATGGCGCAGCATTTCCCCCTGCCTGGGGATGTATTCTTTAGGAAGGCCTTCCCGGTATTCTCCCGCCACCACCATTTGCATTTTTGTTTTCCAGATCTTGGCGTAAGCTGCAATTTGTTTGAGCCAGAGCGGGCGGTTAGCCGGATTGGGAACTAATTTGTTGTATTCTACTTCCCAATCAAGAACGCTTTCGTTGGGAACGCCCTCTATTAGTGCTCGGGCGGCGCGGAATAGCGCTGAATAATCCTGGGTGCTTATGGTCCCGGTAGTTTGTTCCCACTTATAAATATCTGCAACTAATTTCTTGGTTAAAGCCGTGACTTCATCGGAAATTTTCATCTCTTTCCCATAGTCCTTTAAAATGAAGCCCGTGAGGATCAGGCATTCGGCGGCCAGGCGTTTAACCTGTTGATAATGGAGTCCCTTAATATCCTTGTTTTCGGCCGCTTTTTGAAGTAGGGCATAAGCTTCCTGGAAGTCTTTCAGGGCCTCCCGGGGATCTACTTTATTGCCGGCTCGGAAAAGGATCGCCTGTGCTTTCAGGGCGCGGGCCCACCCCTGGGAAAAATTGAACTCGGTTTTGATCAAGTCCGGGCGGGGTCTTTCGGCGCCGGAGCAAAAAATCATCCGTTTGTGAACCTGATTATAGATTTTGTTTTGGCGGGTTTCTTGCGGGTTTTTAATAATTTCATCAAGCGTATCCTCGGCCAGTTTAATGTAGTCCTTTTCTATTTTTTTGTTAGGAGAAAGCGCGGCCAGTTGTATCTCGATTTCTCCCTTAAGGACAGAATCAACCGGTTCATGCCGTTGCTGCTGGTGGTTGATATATTGAGCATAAATTTCACGGAGGGCCTTGAACTTTTCCGCTTTGGGAATGACGATCAAGTCATCCGGCTTTTTGCCTGCCGTTTTTATATTATGAGCAAAGCCAATTTTTTTAAGGTACTCAATTTCTCTGACCGTCGGATTGCCGGAAATGATGAGGAGAGCGACCTTGGTTTTCCAGTAGGGAGAACCATAAGCGGCGTAATTGAAGCTTTTGTAAACCTCGTAGCTTTTATCGAGCAGGGCGGGATCGGGCTTCCCATTTTCTCTCTCCAGCATCCACTGGATTATATATTCAGAGAAATTGGCAACTCGGTATTGCACGGTTCCCGCTTCGCCGAGCTCAAGGTCGCCGGAGGTTATATTGCTCTGGATGTGGGCCAGGTTTTTACCAACGCGTTTTTGTGAAGCGCCGACTTTCCCTTCGTTATGGTTAATAAGCGCTTCCGGGAGGAAGGAGGCTTTGGTAAAACCAGCAGGCAATTTGAGCTGGGCCGCAGGCAACGCCGGTTTTGCCGGCTGGCCAGGGGTGGCCGGAGGCGCAGCGGCTTGAATGTGGCGGTTAAAAAGCGCCTGGTGTTTGAGGATGGCGTCGCGATAAGACTGCCGCTCGGCAGGGGTAGAAATCGCCCATTTTTCCTCTTTGTCCTTGTTGAAATATATAAAGGCACTAATGCGGTTGCCTGGCTTGGCGGCAAAATCCACAAAGTCGGCAAGGCAGGTCGTGTTATTAGCGGCGCAGCCGAATTCGCCGATCATGACCGGCTTATTCAATTTATTTATGAGCTTTATCTCACGCAAAGCGCCGGAAAAGATCTGGGAGGTGGGGGTGGTTCCGCTCCAGTTATAACCATCGGTGGCGATCCAATCTACACGCTCATCGCCGGGATAGTATTCCCTGGCCGGCGCTTCAATATCCGGATTCCAGACCCAGGTGATATTGCAGGCGCCGTACTCTTTGCTGATCTTGTCATGGACGTATTGGAAGGCCCTTTTATATAACTCAGGGTTTCCTGCCCAGGGATAATTGCTTCCGTTCATTTCGTGCCCGAAGGAGACAAAAATCGGTTGGCCGAATTTTTTTGCTCCTTCGGCGAATCTTTTCAGGAGGTAGTCAAATTTACCATCCAGGATTTTTTCCAGGGAGAATGATTTATCATTTTTACCTTTGCCGCTCCAGGGCTCGAGTTTTATGAAGATCGTTCCTCCCTTTTTGGCGATGGTCTTTGCTTCCTGGGTGGGGAAGTTGAGGCCATAACCGAAGAGAAGGAACTTGAGGACGATATCAAGTTTGGCTCCGGAGGTATTGGCGAAGTCGGTTACTTTGCCTTCGGATATGTTGTCATCAACGAAGGCGCCCTGATACAGCCCTTTCTCAGGCGCTTGAATTATTCCGCAAACTAAGTCGGCCATTTTTATTCTCCAAAGACATAACGGATAACCTGATTGCCGGGTAATCTGATATCCCTATATCTTCCATATATATATCGTCAAAAAATGGGGAAAATTTCAGCAAAAATAAGAGGTTAGAATGCGGATTTTCGATCTATTCAAATCTCAGGTTTTTGATTTCTACCCGACAGCTTCCTTTATCGGTGACCAGCAGAAACTGGACTTTCTTGACTTTGCGCATACCTTCAAGGTCAATAGCGGCGGAGGTAATATTTTTATTGATCTCAACCGGATCGAGACTAACCGATGGGGTGTAGTCGTTATCGGTGTCGGTATAGACCTGCGCGATAAATCTCGCATAGCCGCCGGGATTGTTTTTGTCAAATCTCCCTTTGATTTCAAACTTTAAAGTCTTTCTCCCCTGCAGATCGGTGTTTCCCGTCAATATTCCGAAGCCGGGATCTTTGGCCCTGGCGGCCGAAAATTTATAGACTTTATTATCAACGGTTACTTTGCCAGCATTAAAAGCGAAATTGCCCTGCTGGATATTCTCGATTGGTAGTGGCTCTCCCGGTGCGGCAGGTTTAGCCGGCGAGGGCTGGGATGTCGGCTGAGCCGGTTTTGCCGGGGTTGGTTGGGGTTGGACAGGTTGAATCCCTTTATCGGCTCCGATTAGCGGAGAATATTTTATCCAATCATACTCTACCCGCAGCGGTTGCCCGGGATAAGTAAAATGGCCAAGCCAATCAATCACCTCAGAGGTTCCGGGCCAGAAATTAGCCATAATTTTCGCCGGGCGAGACGGGAGTTTTTCTCCGGGAGCGGCGGTAGCGGTACGGACCGGCTTTCCATCTACGTACCAGGTAAGAGAATTCGGAGTCAGTCTGAAACCGTAATTATGGAACTCTTTTGAAGCATCAAAACCGAGGCCAATCATTTGTTCGTGTTTCCCTTTTCCTCGGGCATAATAGTTGGTCTGGACTTTAGTGGGGTCCTTGCCCAGGAATTCGAAATCTATTTCGTCGTGCGTAGGTTGTTCGTAAACGCCTCGATAAGTAAAAAACGAACCCGCAACCAATCCCTCCCCCCGAGTTGCCTTCATCCGGACTTCATAGTAGCCATATCCGAAAGCTTCCCGTTTCGTCCGATATTCTCCAGAAGCAAAAGGTTTGCCTTTGCAGGCCTGCGGACAGCCAGCGTTATCGAGGATTAGCTTCATGAAGCCTCCTCCGAATTTGATGTTGCCCGGTTTCCAGGTGGTATTAAAGGGGTTGGGATTCGACCAGCTGGACATTTCCCAGCTTGCGCTTTCATGCTTATCCATAGGCTGGAACAGTGAAGGTTCCCAGGTTATCAGAGTGTTCGAAGTTTCTATTCCGACGGTTTTCCTCAGGCAGGCGTCTGCCGCGGCTAAATCCTTTGGTTTATCTTCGCAGAGGAGATTCGCCGCGGCGGTCACTTCTTCATCGGTATCAATCTTGCCACTCTTGTTTATATCGGCGCTTTTTAATGGTTTTTGAAATTTTGGATCCACTCTTGATATATTGATTACTAACCCAGTCATTTTGGTCCTCCTTTTAAAATAAAAAGCCCCGGGATCACCAGGGCTTCTTGAGCCTTACACAGTTATATCGCAGTGGATTTAATAAAATTTCACCTTTTCTCTTTCCTAGGTTGTCTTTTCATGATCCCTTTGAGAAGGGGTATGTCTTGATCAGGAAAACTGTCAGTTCCCTGGAAGATAAAGAAGCGGCGATATTTATAATCATAGGGGTTATTGGATAATTCGGATTCCATGTAAGCGCTCTGGGCATACTGGGTGAGAATGCGGCCTTCTGGCGACCCTTCTGGTTTACCGGCTCCCTTAATAGCGTACGCCACCGCCAGCATATGATAGAGTTCGGCGCGCAGGGAGTGTTGATCCCACACCAGCAGTTCCGCGTATTTTTTTTCATATTTAGAAGAGGCATCTAACAATTCAAGTTCCGCCTTGAGTGCTTTAAGAGCGCTGTTGACTTCCGCCGGGTTTTTCTGGTTGACTGCTTTTTCCAGGGCAGCCACTTTTTCCCTGACCTTGGGATAAGCGGCGGGAGCGTATTCCTTGATCCTTTGCTCGACGAATAGTTTGGTAACCGTGATGATTTCCCGCGTGTCTTTATTCTTTTTGATCCGCTCCGGCAAGGTCACGGTAAGGTTGTGTAAAAGGTAAGGCGGAAGGGCAGGAGCGGTGCGCTTCTCAATATCTTTTAAGAGCGCAAGGGCGTAATCCAGGGGAGCAAGCTCCCTGCCGGTTTTTGCCTTGATCCTATTCAGGATGAGTTGGTTCTTTTCTTTTTTTCTCTTTCTGACCTGGATCAGGGCTCCGACCTCTTTAAGCTGGGTATAGGTTTTGAAGTATTCGGTCAGGGCCGGAGGCAGGGACTGAATGTCTTTTTCTACCGGTTGATTAAGAGCAAAGATTTGATTTGCCAGATCTATTCTTTTTATGCTGGGTTTGCCGGTTTCGTCTCTCTCAATGACAAAACGTCCGTTTTTCCGTACGGGGATGCTGGCCAGATTCAGGATGGTTTGCAGATAATCGAATTCAATATTGAGATATTCCCGCGGTATCTTTCCCTTGGCAATTTTGATCAACAGCTCTTTGTTTTCCTGGCAGAACTTAAGCGGCTCGGTGGCATCGGCATATCTTTTCCCCTGCTTGGTTTCCAGTACATAGGTGGCGTTTCGAATGGCGATTTCCAGCTGTTTGACTTTTGCCCAGGCGTAAAGATATTTGTATTCCCGGGGGATGTCGGAGAAGTAATAATCTCTGGCGACAGCGGTTAGCAGCTCTGCCTGCTCACGCTCGGTTTCGGCCGCCCCGCCCCGGAGAAGTTCGACCCAGCGGGAGAGATCTTTCCCCTTTTGCTGAAGGCTTTCATTTTTAATGCTGGGTATGACCGATTTTAAAGGATCACGGGAACGCTTTAATTCTTCCAGGGTCTCGGGCAGGTACCCTGAAACTTCCGCATTGTCTTTTAGGGTCTTCCAGAGGTCCTCTACTATCTTTGCTTTTGCCTTGGCTATATATTGGTTGATTTCTCCGTGTTTTTGCAGCTCGCCCCAGGCTTTTTTGTCTTGATAAAAGTTGATGCGGTCGGCCAGGGCCATGAGCAGCTCGCCTTTAACTATTTTTTTGAAGGCAGAAAAGAAAGCGATTTTTTTCTCATCCTCGCCGGTTCGCAGGATAGCCTCGTTAATTTCCGCCATGCCTCGCTCCAGGTTTTCGATCTGGTATAAAATTTCTGCTATGGGTTTGAGGCGCGGCCAGGCGGCGACCAGCCCCGCTGCTTTAATCATGGCTACGCCTTTCTGGTAATGGAAAATGCCGGTCAGGGCTTTTTCGGCATCCTCGGATTTAATGTAACCGCGCTCAAAATTAAAGCTAAGAGCTTCTTCGACCAGGGCGCGATCAATTGTAATCTCAAAGCCCAGGGGTGCCGGGTAGGGTTGGCTCAAATCGACACTTTTACATTTTTGCAGGAGCGGATCGACCACCAGCCAGTCTAGATGTAACGAGAGACTTCCGCCTTCCGATGCCTTGAGATCGGAAACGCTTTGATAGAGCTGGAAGGCCACCTCGAAGTATTTTTGTTTTTGGTTTATGTCGGTAGTGAAATGGGCAAGCTGCTGGTAGAGATCGCCAAGGATCAGGATGCCCTTGGTGATGACAAAATAATCGGGTTTGGAAGGAAACAGCTCTTTGTCTTCGAGATATAACAAACCATGCAGGGCAGAAGTTGCCATCGCAATCCCTTTTTCATAAAAGCCGGCATCCCGGTTTTCGGTCTGGGAATAAATTTCCGCCAGGGTCAGGTCCAAAAGGGCCAGGCTGTAGTCGGATGGCCCCCGTTTTTCTCCGCTGGCTTTGTCAGCCATCTCCTGATAGCGGAGTCTCTTCCGAAAACCCTCCGCGATCTCAAGGGCGTTTTTGAGCAGTTCATCTTTATCCTCGCGGGTGCTCTCGACGATTTTCTGGGTATAAATCGAGAGCAGCAGGATAGCGTTATCCCAGTGAGCTCTGAAATCCCTGAGGTACCAATAAAGCCTTGGGTCATGCCGCTCAATTTCCGCCAGTTCCGGATATAGTTTATTAAATTCCTGAGAGGAATATTGATGATCGTCTACGATAATGACCCTGTTTTCAGGAGCTTGCTTGAGCGCCGTCAGGATCCGATCGAGCTTTTCAAGCGTAACCTTTTCTTTGACTTTTAGATGATGAAGTCGGGGGATTCCCTCAGCCCTTATTTCTCCCAGTTCAAGATCAAGCTCGCCCGGGGCGGGTTCAGGTTGCTCGTAGGTTTCTTCGGAGACAACCGGACCGACCTTGGCCGGGACGGATGGCGGGAGCTCTTTTCCATCACAGGTGGCAGTCAGGATTTGGTCCCGGAAGGATCTTTCATATTTTTTCACCGCTTCGCGATACGCTTTTCTGGCTTCGGGAGCACTGACCGCCCATTGCTTGGGCTGGCCTTCCTCAACTTTATCTTTATTGAAATAGATGAAAGCCTTCACCTGTTTTTCATGGGCAAAGTGGGAAATACAGTTTGAAAGAAATTCCGGTTTTCGGGTAGTTTCGTCGGCATGGTCGTTGGCATCAGATGCAAATTCGCCGATCATGATCGGCTTGCCCAGCGATCCAAGTTCTGTCATTTTTTCGGAAAAGAGCTCCGAACATGATCTCCAGGGAGCGCCGTAATCCTGCGTGTTGTAGCCGTCGATGGCGATCCAATCAACATATTTGTCGCCCGGATAGTATTCCTTGGCGGATGAGACGATGTCCGGGTTCCAGACCCAGGTGATATTTTTGGCGCCGGCCCTTTCGATCGCATCGTGAACGTGCTGGAAAGCTTTTTTGTAAAGAGCTGGATTGCCGCTCCACGGATACCAGTTGCCGTTCATTTCGTGGGCAAAGGAAACAAAGATCGGTTTTTCAAAAGCTTTGGCGCCTTCGGCAAAATGTTTGAGAAGGTGATCGTATTTTCCGGCGACAACATCTTCCAGCCTGAAGGATTTATCGTCCTTTCCCTTCCAGCTCCAGGGCTCCAGCTTGATGAAAATGGCCCCTCCTTTTTCGGCGAGGAGGGTGGCTTCGGCGGCAGGGAAATCAAGCCCGGTGCCGAAGGCAAGGAATTTAAGCGCGATATCGACGTCGGTGCCGGACATTTTCGCGAAGTCTTCGATGCTCCATTCGGACACATTATCTCCGACAAAAACTCCTTGATAGAGTCCGTCTTTGGGAGGCCGAATCTTTACGCAATTTACTTTTAGTTCGCCCATTTTAGTTCCCCTCTATATGTTTATCGTCAACTTTTGCCGGAATTTTCACTTTTTCAGCCCTCGCAAGATGGTCAGTTCGGCTTCGACCTGTTTGTTGGGCAGTTCCGCCCCGGACAGCCCTTCGATAAAGAGGCCCCATTTATCGAGATAGACAGAGCTTAAATCTACATCTTCAAGATTAAGAGCTTTCTTAAGGTCATGGTATTTATTGATCTTTCCCCAGGGAAGCTCCGCGTTGAATCTCTCCCTGGCTTTTTGCAGGCCGTCCGCGGCGGCGTAAGCCCGCATAATGCCAATGAAAGCTGCCAGAGCCAGGTCAAGGAAAGCTTTCTTTTCTTCTCGGCTGAACAGGTTTACCGCTCTGGTCATGAGACCAAGCCTTCCGACCTTTTCCCAGTTGATAATGTACTTGAAATATTTGATCGTCTCTTCCAGGTTATGGTTCTGTTTGATATTGATAAAACCTAATTTTATTCTAGCTAAATGGCCATCGTATCTCACGTTGTCAGTATCTTCGTCGCTATACCAGGCGCTCTTCCAAATAAAGGGGAAAGTGGCTGAGATGGTTTGTTTGGCTTCGATATCGGCCCAAGCGATGATGGTCTTATAGAGTTCGTTAGCTTCGTCAAGCCCGCCCTGCGCCTCCAGAATCCTGGCCCGGATGGTGAGCGCTTTGTGAAAATAGCCAGGGTAAGATTCTTTCCTTGCCTGGTTGGGATTGAAGTATTGTATCTGGCCCTTTAATGTCTCCAGATCGGAAAAAACTCGATCGGTATAATCTGAAGCTTGTTTGATATCAATCTGCAGATAGAGATTGGCCATGGTCAAAAGAATTTCGAAGTATTCCCGCACGAACTGCTTTTCCCAGTGGTAGATGAGGACGGGGTCTGCACTGTTCAGGGCCTCATTCAAATAATGGGTGGCTTTCTTCAGATAGGATTCATTCTGGGTCAAGGAGAAAAGATACTGGTAGTCACGGGCCAGTTCAATTCTTTTCTTGTTGTTGTAATGCGGATCCCCCCTCTGAACTCTCAAAAAAGTCTTAAAATAATTTTCATTTGTCTGAATGGCTTTTTCGAGCTTTTCAATGTTTTTCCCTTTGCCCGGCTTGAAATATCTCTGCTCGACCACCTTGCAGTTTACCCCGGAGGCAACTCCGGGGGCTTTCCCTTTCAGCTCGCCGGCAGCGGTAACGATGTTTTCCCTTAAAAACTGCTCGTGCTGTCGGATCGCCTGCCGGTAGGCAGCTTTTTCTTCCCGGGAGCTGAGCGACCAGGTCTTAAAAGTGGAGCCTTCGCTCTGGGATACATTATGGGAAACAAAAGCTTTAACCCCGAGGGCATTAAATTTGGCGATGGCGGCTTTGACGAATTTGGTTTTTTGGGCAGGCGGCTCTGAGCTGCCGAATTCCACCAGGATGGGTTTACCAAAAGCTTTCAGTTTTTGGATTTTCTTTTCCAGCTTATCCAGCCCTTCAGCCTGGTAGACGGTGACGGAAATCCAGTCCACATACTTGTCGCCGGGATAAGCGGCAGAGGGATTTTCATCGTCAAGGTTTACGTTCCAGACCCAGGTGATATTCTTTGCGCCGGCAGCTGCGGCTTTTTCCCAAAGATGGATATAGGCGCGGTTTATTGCTCTCGGATTGTTTTTCGCGCTGAGAGGAGGGCGGAAAGAAACAAAAACCGGTCCGCCGAAAGTTTCGGCTTCTTTGACAAAGTTTTTAAGCAGTTTGTCGTGCCGGCCGGCAGAAATGGCGCTGGGAGCATAGGTGCTGTCGAAGCCCTGCTTGCCGCTGCCGGGCTCCAGTATCAGATAAAGCGCTCCGCCACTTTTTTTCATCCGCCGGGCCTCGGTGATGGGGAAGGGCTCATCAGAGTTCAGTTCCCGGAAATTGGTAAAACGCAGGCTGATATCCACCTTCTCGCCGGCGGTTTCCTCAAAGCAGGCGAGGTGATCGGGATCAGTGTAATGGTTGGCGAAAACCCCGTGGTACATCCCCTGCGGCGCAACTATTTTTTGGGTTGATAAATCAGCCATGTTTAATACTCCCCATACCGATGGTATCGGTAGAATCTTTTGAGGCTCATTCCCACTTCTTTAATCCAATCGGTCGAAACCGGTTTTACAAATTCTTCCAAGAACATCCTGGCTTTGCTGGGTCTGCCGGTTTTCCTATTTTTAAAGTTGTTGGCGTAGCTTTTCGGGTCGGTTAGATCGGAGCTGTCGAATTTGTACTTCATTTCGTTCCAGACCATCCGTAGAGCATAAGTCACTCCGGCAAACATGATCGCCGGCCAGATGACGTTCATGACCAATCCAAAATAGGTCATCGAGAACATGCCGTATGCGATCAAACGATAGATGCCGACGGCGGTGGTGATGCCGGAAAGGCCGCCGAAGTAGCAGACGATTCTCCTGACCGCCCACGGGTAAAAGGTTCTTCCGCCGATGCCGGCGGTGGAGACAAAAGGCCCTTTGGCTTCGTCGAAGATGTGGCTGGTGTTCCTCGAGATGTTCGGGATGTAGAGATAGTTAAGCGCCAGATTCTTGAAGTACGAGCGGCGGCGGGATACCCCCATTTTCTGGTTGTCGCTTGAATACTTGGGCCAGCCAGTCACGGTTTTTATGGCCCAGAGCAAAGGGAAGACGATGGCGCCTGCCGGCAGAGGACTGAGCCCTAACATGTAGACGAACGGGATAAGCGGCACCACGTGTTTAAAGATGGTGTCCAGATACCAGGTGAAAGTATTAAACCATTCGTGAAGCTGTTTGTTGGTATATTGGTGGGAAGGAATTTGATGCAGGAGCCGGGCGCGGATGAACTCGTCAAAAAAGATCTTGGGTATTCTTTGGATGAAGAGGAGCATGGCCGCCCAGCGACCGCGCTGGCCGTTTCCTTCTCCCACGTTGTTTACCGAAGCGCCGACAGATCTAACCGTGCGATCCATGCGCGTTTCCATATTAAAGATTCTTCTCTTCTCCCAGGCGCCCTGGGCGTCTTCGGTGGTGGTCGATTTGTCGAAGAGCGATTTGTAAAGCGGAACCGGCATGCCTCCCTCGGCGTAGACTTCCAGCTCTTCGCGGCCAAAAAGCAGGTCCTCGTGAGGGGCCCGCATGACGGTGTTGGACCCAGTATTGAGGGCGGCACCTCGAATCGATTTGGCGTATTGTAGGCTGAACGGCCCTTTGCTCCAGGTGGCGGGTCTTTTTTCGTTTCTTACCCAACCGGCGTTCCAGTTGTACTCTCCGCTTTCGTCGTAGACTTCGCCAAAATAGAACTTTTGATCATCGTCGGCCCATTCCGGACCGACTCCCTTCCGCACCGGCACCAGATGCTGTGGCGCGATCATGGTATCAACCCGGCCGAAAGCGAGGCCGGAGCTAAAAGGCTTGTTTTTGGCATCGAACCAGATCTGCGATTTAGTGGCCTTCGGCATCGCCTGATCAAAAGGCACCCATTCCTCGGTTCCGGCCGCCAGGCCGTTAGCGCTGTTCAAGTGGCGGATGCGGAGAGAAGATTTTACTTCGATCAGCCTGATTTCATCTCTAGGATTTAGGGTCAAACCATACCGGATCGTTTCAGTTTTGCAGGTATAAAAAGTAAGGAACAGCCTGTTTTCTATTTCTCCGGTTTTTGGATTCTTTTGTCGCTGGTCGAAAATTTTTGGAATGTAAGCTTCGTTATTTCCGTTTCGATAGATGCTGCTAAGATTGGGCAGCAGGCCGCGCTGGATGTCGATATCCTGTGTTCCCATGGCGGCGCCGGTGAAAGGATTTACGAAACGGATCTCGATCCGGGCTTGATTTCGATCGGTCGGGTGAAGGTTAATCGAAACGGAATTGATCCAGGTGGAAGGATAATTCAGCGGCTGGCCGTTCAATAGATTTTGGTCGTGGCCCAGCTCTAACACTCTTTTGTCGTCCTGAGTGATGTGGAACAGTTCGAGATTGCTTCCATTAATGCGTTGATCGACCACGGTTTCTGAATTATTGCTTCTGCCGGTAAAAGGTCGATAGGTAATGCGGCCGGCGGCGTCTTTGACCGCAAAAACAAATCTACCAATCGCCCCGATCGATCTCAAAAATTGTTCAGGGCCTTTGATCTCTGTTACTTCAAAGTTCGGATGCTCATGGGAGCCCGTGTCCAGCATCAGTCGATGCCGGTCATAGGCGAAGCGCTTGCCGATCCAGCGGCAGGTGTGAAGGATGATCTTACCCGCCCGGATGTCAATACGTTCGTTCCTCTCTTCAAAGTCGAGCTCCGGCCAGTCTTTATCCCTCGGCAGCCAGCGCATATAGCGGGTTTTGTTCTCTCGTTCATAAGTGTAGGCGACAAAATTCATGTCACCGATGCGGCCCAGTCCGCGGTCAATTTCCGGCGATTCATATTCTTTTGGATCCTTGAGAAAGTATGAATAGGGAAGGACCTCAGCGGATTTTGCAGAAGTTTTCAAAATATCAGGGATCTTTTTCAATATTTCGGGGACTTCTTTTGCGTGCAGTTCATCAACTGACTTTTTGAATTCTTCGGCTGAGATCGATTCTTTAAGTTCTTCCGTTCTTATCTTTTTGAGCACCTCGGGGATGGTTTTTTCGATTTCTTTCTCAGCCATTTCTTCTCCCGAAGCTTTTGCTAATTCTAGTTTGGTTTTGAATTCAATTAAAACTTTACTGAGCACTCCGGGCAAGGCTTTAAGTTGCTTATAAGTGGATCTGTTTTCAATTACATTCTTAATTAAAGCTTTCAGTTCATCATCGTTTTGTGCGTTTCTTTGCAGAGTATCTCTGGCTTTTGTAATGATTCCTCTGAAAGCGTCGTTAAGCTTTCTAATGTTTTCTTCGGTTAGCTTTCCTTCAACCAGTTCAGCAATTAATCGTTTGAGCTCGCTTTTGGCAAATTCTGCAAGTGCATGATCAAGTTCTTTTCTGGAAAAATTCAGCGTGATCGCATCTTCACGAATGGCAGCATCAAGCGAGGGCTGTATAAATCCAGTACCGTCACCCACTTCTTTAACATATTTCTTTCCAATTAATTTTTCCCAAATTAGTGACGCAATAGGGTTTTTGAATTGACCTCTGGTTATTAAGCGGATACGATTGCCGTTTTGGTCAAAGGGCACAATCACATTTTCAAATTTATCGCCATGGCCGTCTCTGGGTTCAACGCCAAACCGGGCCCTGAAATCATCTCTGGACATCAGTTCGATACGATGAATATTTGACCAGACATCACCTTTGATCTTGGTGTTTTTCATCCAGTTGTAAGGGATATAGAGGACTTTGCCGGTATCGGCTTCCTTCACTCGCAGCATGAAGTTAGCGTAACTGGGTGAAATTCTGACCAGTCTGTCATCGTCTCTTTCTTTCAGATGCTCCGCGTTCGGAACTTCAACCTTTTCGGGGACTTTCCATAAACCTAAAACATAGGAATCCTTAAGGTCTTTTTCCAGCGGAGCCAGGAAATCGGAGGTGATAATGTCCGCATGCTCGCCGTCGCACATGGTTTGATAGCGCGATTCGAAGAAATGGAAGAGCGCCGGTTTAAACACGTCATTGATCTTGCCTTTTTTGTCTTTCCAGTCTTTTGGCAGAGCGGCTTCCAGGGCTGGATCGATAAGCATGCCCGGCACCCAGACCACAGGATCTCGGTCGGGGTGGGTGGCAAGTTGAGCGGCTGCGCTGGGCCCGCGCGCTGCGGTAAATGTTAGATGAGTTCCATCTTTAAAGTTAATAACTTGCTTATCATTTAATCCCATTGGGCCATAAGTGTAGGCTTTGCGGGAATGAGCCGGGCCGGTCGGGTCGGTCATTCCGGTGTTATCGACATCGCGGATGTCGGAGTAAGATTCGGTATTATCAATTTCATCATTGCTGCGGGTGACCCAGCTCAAAGTGTTGGTGTGGGGGTCAAGTTTCCTGATCCTACTACAGGGAAGGATCTCCCAGTAATATTCGCCGGTGTGTCGATTTTTCCTGAGAATGGAAGCCCCGGTTTTAAAAGTCCTGATCAATTGATTGAAGAGGTCGATCTCTCTGATTTTTGATTTTATTACATCCGGACAGATGTTCCGGAATTGTTTGGGCGGGAACCAGTGGAAGATTAATCCGTATTGTTTCTTGAAGGCATCCAGGTGTTCATTGATCTCTGCCTGGGACAGGGAAGCGGTTGGGCGGGCTCTAAGGCGCTGAGCTTGATCCCTGAACTTGGTTGCTTCCCAGCGGATGCATTCTCCGAGGTATTTTTCGAATTCATTGGCATCCGGAGAACTAAAGGCATTTCTTTTGCGGGCATAGTCCTTGGTGACCGTTAAGCTGCTAAAATTCCCGCGTGATTCATTTTCCCAGCGTAGCGCCAGAGCCTCATACAGGTTGGCCAGTTCAACATAGCGGCCGGCGAGAGTGGCGGCCGCGTGGATCCGGCGCTCATAAACCGAAATTATGTGGAGAATGAGTTGCTCTTTCCGTCGCAGGAATTTTAGAGTTTCGTGGGTATCCTTGAAGGCTCCTGCCATCCCCAGGTTGATTCCGGAGATGATATTAAAATCCCAGTTCACCCCTTTTCTCAAATAGAGAAGGGCGTAGGTGGGAACGATAAAATCATTGGCATCAAATCCAGGTTTCATAACGCTTATCCAGGGGCTGTTGGGGCGGCGGGCGGCGCCCCATACCGAGGAATCAGAATATTCCTCGGGAGGGGTCTGAATGATCTCGCGCGATCCCCCCTGACAGCTCCAGTTGTGAACCAGGGCATGAACTTCGGTAAAGAAGAAAGCCAGGGCCAAGCCCAAATTGATCAGCGGAGCATGGAAATTCCAGAGGAGCGCTCCGGCTGCCAGTGAACTGCCGATAGCCAGAGCCACATTTCGGATTCCTCTGGCGCTGCTTAGATCGAACCGGCGGCCAAATTCGTGTTGAAGTTCATTCCACTTTTTGGAAGTGAACCTTAGATAAGCAGTGGTTAAAACGGCAAGGGGCAGGCCGATGGCTAAAGCGCCGGTTCCGAGAGAGGCCAAGCTGGTGGCGGCCACCGCGCCGTAGACGGTGTAGGAAACGACGCCGGCAATCAGCTCAAACAGGGTGGCGCCGCGATAAAATGCATAAGCTGCCTCTGCTCCCTGCACCAGGTGGGAGGAAAGATTGGTCCCGATAATCTGCCTGAGGTTGGTCTTGTATCCGGGAGAAATAGTTTGTCGATTGGCTTTAACAGTTTGAATCACCGATCGAACAAATTTATAAGCCCCATAAATCAGTCCGCCGCCGGCTAGAATAAAGAAAGTGGGCGCGGCTCCCCAGGGAAGGAAACAGGCTCCCAGGTAGAGCAGCCCTGATCCTCCCAAAATGGTCAGCGGGATCATGGAGAAAACAGCGAGCTGTTTTCTCAAGGTCGAATCGCCCGGGTTGGCGTTGCGCGCGTCCATGGTTTTGTCAAAACCAAACATGTATTTGACGTAAAAAGCCAGGGTGGTCAGTCCCGCTCCAACTAGGACGGCAAGCCCCAGCGGATTGCTGGCCAAAGATAAGAGGGTGCTGCCCAACGATCCGGCATAAGCCACTTTGGGGATCAAAGTGATCGCAAGCGCGGCCAGACTGCCGGCGGCCAGCGTGCCCATAACCGTGCGGCTGCGGGAAGTTTGGGCTTCAATTCTTTTATGCTCCAAAGTTTTTTCCAGTTTTACGGCGGCGCTAGCGGCTCCTTGAATTTCAGCGATTTTTTGCTCGACATCAACTTGAACGATTTGGGGCCTGAGCAATAAGGTTTTGCCCGGGTGCGGATCGACGGTAATCGGTCTAAAGTTGGACAGATTTTGATGCGGGATAGACGGGAGGATCCGTTGAGGGATTCTTGATCCTCCTATATCATTGCCGATCCTTGGAGCTAATTTGAATGGACTGTTCATTTGTGACAGGTTTCCTTTTCTATATATTTATCGTCAAAATATGGGGAAAATTTCAGGAGTTTTAGATAATTTCGGTCTTTTGATAGAGAGAGTCAATCGCGCAGCCGCCAGCGGGGGTGTAGATCATTTTCCTTTCGTAAACCGTTCCTCTATTTATGGTGCCGCCCAGGAACAGACTCTCAACCAATCGGCTTCCTTCGCCGATTAAATTGGGGTCTTTTTCACTGGCCGGTTTGGGTAGGATGACGCTGCGATAGACGTGAGCGCCGGCTTCAACCACGGTATTTCTTCCTATCACCGCTTTATCGATCCAGACACCAGGCCCGATCACGCAGCCATCATCAATAAATGACCGGTTAATTCGGGCGGAGGGGGCTATCTGCACGTCCCTTCCGCGCCAACCCCAGCTCTCCACGGCAAACCGGTCCAAGCCGCCGTCAATTTTTTCATCCAGAACGTCCATGTTTGCCTCGCGGATGTCATTGCCCAAACCGATATCTCTCCAATAATATTTTTCGGGAGTGATGTAAGCGAAGAATGGAAATCTTTTTCTGTTTTGCGGATCGGTGAGCCACCTAAAAACGTGTCGGCCCCAATCCGAAAAAGGCACCGGGCCTCCCGGCCGGTAAATATCGGGGAAGAGAGGCTTGTCTTTGTCTTTTTTGGTCATCATTGGCATGATGTGCCTCAGAAAGGCGGCGCTAAAAATATAGATGGAAGTATTGTTCAAGTTGCTGGGACAGGTTTGGCGGGAACTTTTCTCGCGGAACTCCAAAATCTTTGCGCCGGTGCTTTGACGATCGATTATCCAGGCTCCCGCCGCGTCTTCGAAATCAAGTTCGCTTTTAAATTCCGATCGCCGGGGCATCCCTTCCAGGAGCACGGTGCCGAAACGATCGACTTGATCCCACTGGACCGCATTTACGACGACGGTTGCGGCGGCCTTGGTCCTGAAGTGATGTTCGAGTGCCGGAGATAAAGGGATATTATGAACTACGTCGCAGCTCTGGACGATAATAACATTTGTTTTCCGCGCATCCCAGCCTCGATCCCTGACAACGGAAGCCACCGAACTTGCCGTGTCTAGAGGATCTTTGGCCCTTTCTTGAAAATATGAAATATTTAAACCGGGGTGAGAAACAAGAGCCTGCTCAATGAGATGATGCAGATGCCAGGTTGCGACGCTGACCTCGGTCAGGCCAATTTTTCTAAACGCTTCCAGACCGAAGTCGATGCTGCGCCTGGCCCCGATCGGAATAACGGCTTTAGGAATGGCGTAGGCATGGCGCTGCGGATCGGTAACGGCATTCAATCGTCCGCCGTATCCGCCCGCCAAACTTATTGCTTTTATAAAGGTGGTTTTCATTTACCCGAATTATCTTCGTTACTTAAATTGGATAATTTCAGGTAGATTTTGAGTGGGGGGTTAGTCTTTCCAGCCAGGCCTGATTGGCGCGGGAAAACTTCTCTCTAAAATATTCGGGGAAGGATTGGGTGGATTCCGAGCAGATAAAATTGATAACCATCCCTTGCTGGGGAGTCTGGAAAACTGCGCCGATAATCGAATTGACCCGAAACACGGTTAGAAATTTTGAGAGCGCAGGACCTATTCTAAATTTTTCAACCATTGGCGTAGTGAGTGTTTCGTTAACATAAAAGACCGGGAAGCCGGACTGATTATATTGTTCAATCAGGTATTGAAACATTTCGGTTGCCGGCAGCCGCTCCAGAACTAGCCTGCGCGCAACCGCCTCTTCAATTTCCGGCACACTTCGGGGGAAAAAGCTGGTTCGGTATCCGACCAATCGGAGCCCCCCCATTAATGCGGGATTAAAGATGATGCTGTGTACGCTGCTGGGAGATTCATACTTCTGCATCAGCCTGACCGCGGTGCTTAAAAACTGTTCCTGGAGATTGAGTTCTGCGTAAGAAGGTATAGGCGTAAATTTTGCCTGGAGCGTTTTCTCCAGAGAGTTTCTTTGTTCTTCGGTAAGTTGGCCCCTGATTCTTTTGATTTCAAAAATCCGGCATATTGCTCGAGCTCTCTCTGCACTGCGGGTTCCGACCACGCTGACTTCTTCGGATAACCTCATTTTCTGAAGCTCATACAAGATTAAATTCTCCCAGTAGTTTCGAGGGGCCGATTCTTTTGAGCAGGCGAGAACGACTTCGGTCCACCGCGATAAATTGTTGACCGAAATGTGCGGTTCCCCGGTCGCGATAAAAGCTTCGAGGCGGTCAACCTGACCTTTAATCTGCGCGACCAGTTCTTCTTCGCTGCTTTTGCGAATGTGCTCCATGGTCATGCCGGCGATGCATTCTCTTGTCAATTCGGCGTAACTTTTTCCTAACCCGGAGATCCTTTTGCGGACGGCTTCGAGTTTGCCGGTGACGTCGGAAGATTTCTGTGCGACAATTTTACGGTGGGATCGGATGGGGAGGAGAACGGAAAATACCGTTCCGGCGCCCGGCATCGTTTCGACGGCAATCTTGCCATCGTGAACCTCCTCAATAATTCTTTTAGCGGTACTGAGACCGATGCCGGTGCCTTCTTTTTTGGTGGTGAAAAAAGGCTCAAAGATCTGTTGCAGCCGGTCCGGGGGAATTCCTGGGCCGTCATCTTTTATTTGGATCCGGGCCATTTCCGGTCTGGCATGAGCGGCTTCGGTTATTTCGATTCTAATTTTTCCAAAAGGCTCGCTCTTTTCCAGGATAGCCTCGATTGCATTTTCAACAATGTAAACCAGAGCTTCCAGCAATTGTTCTCTTGCGGCTTCGATAGTGATAGGCAGGCCAACAACAGAAATATCAATTCTTCCCTTTGCGAGTTTTGCCTGCAGGTCGGGAAGGTTTTTTATTTCTCTCACAAAATCGACAAGATTTAATTCGACGTATTCGTGCTCCATTTCAGAAGTGGCTTTAAGGACTTGCTGAATAACGGCTGAAATTCTTTCCGCGATGCGGCTGAGGTTCCGCGCATACTCGGAGAAGCGCTCAGGGTTTTCTCTTAGAAAATCGATGGTATTGGTAAGCGCCGCCGAGCTCCCTTTTAAGGCATGCGTGACGCGATTGGCATAAAGACCGGCCGCCAATGATCTTTCTTGATCGGGAGAAGGGAATTCTTCGTTTTTTTCCTGTGTCGTTTCTCTGACCTCGAGCAATAACTGGTTTCTTCTTAGTTTTTCAATCCGATAAGTTAAAAAGGTCCTTTCTCCCTGCGCATTGCGGCAGGGGGCGTGGCGGAAACTTCTCTCTACATGGGGCTCGGATAAAAGTCTTAAAAAGACCCCCGCGGAAAGATTGGACATTTCCTGGAAAAGCGGAACGTCCTGAATCAAAGCCTGATTTACTTCACCAAAGAGCTTTCGAAACGTGGCATTGCTTTCTATTACGCGCCCCTGCCGGTTTATGATTGCGAATCCGGCAGTGAGATTGTCAGCGGCCTTCCGAAAGGCCTTAATGGTTAAGGTCGCTGATCCCGGGACCGGAGGCGTTAAGCCAGTTCTCATGTTTCACCTTTTAATTGCATTTAGATTATTTTTAACAGTTTTTCTAATATGAATTTAGAAATTTTGCTTCTTTGGACGTCTTCATCATCTTTTCTTTTAAGAAAGACATTCCTTTGCCCCATTTCCATGGATTCACGCGGAGAGATGCCTTTTAAGGCCTCAACGCTCCTGAAGCCGCTCCAGAAAAGAATAGGGGTTTCATAGTTAAGGGACTGCTCATCAGTTTTTTGTTCTTTAAGCAGAGCGACCCCTTCGGATTCTTCTTTTTCTCCGGGAGTCAAGATTGAATCCAGAATAATTACATCATAGGTGGTAGAATGCATTTTTTTTCGGGCCTCTTCAAGGGTTTTTGCCACTCCAATGCATTCCCATCCTTCATTTCTCAATGTATCGACTAATGGATCGAGAAATTCTTTATCATCGTCCACGATTAAAACTCGCTTGGTTTGCTTGGCTACCGCAATTTCAGAATCCACCGGAATTTTTAATCCGGCAATGGTCCTGATCAGCCGGCTCTTGTCGACCGTTTCGCCGTCCCCGATCACGACTTTATGCGCATGGTCCCCAACTGGCAGTCTTCCCGCAATCCAGCTTTTTTCAATCCGGGCCCCTGAGCGAATAACATGGTAAGGAATGCCATCCGGATAGCCGGCCGTTACGTGCGCTGGCCAGGTTATGACGTAAGCCACCTGCGCCTTTGATTCAACGATGGTCCCGGCATCGAGGATGGCGTAAGGACCAACGATAGCGCCGGCATCGACTTTTACGTTTCTTCCCAGAACCACGGGCGGAATAATGGTGCTTCCGGCAATTAATTCAGCGCTGGTATCATGCCATACTCCGCGATCGACTTCGGGATAAGGGATATTCATTCTGAATCTTCGGGCCAGCGCGTGCCAGTTTGCAAACCAGTAGGTTTCATTATCGCCGACGTCATTCCAGTATTCTTCAAAATAGTATCCGTGCATCAATCCTTCTCGGGCGAGCGTATCAAAGATATTGCTGCCAAAATCATTATAAGCTTTATTGTGAGGGCCAAATTGTCGAATGCGGTCCCTTGCTTCCTCGGCTGAAGCCACATTAACTTTTCCCGAAATTATATCTTGCAGCAATTGCGATTCGATCCTTGGGAAGATCTTTTGCAAGATCGTGCTTCCATCTTTAAGCGGCTTTAAAAAGATTTCCGGATCAAAAATATAAACCGAAGAATTATTGAGAAAAACGCTTCGGCCCCCAATTTCGCTCTGGAGAGCTTCGTGAGGAGGCCTTTTTTCCTTAAACGCGTCAACCCTGCCGAAGTGGCCGTCGGTCGGGACAAAATGAGCGGTACCAAAGCGAGATACTTCATGTCGGGGAACCGGGTTTAAAGCGATAGTGCATTGGCTGCCGCGTTCATGGTGCATTCTTACTGCCTCCGCAATGTCCAGATCAGAAATGATATCGCCGCTCACTACCACGACAGTAGTCGCTCTCAGATCGGCCCGGATCATTAAATTCATGACCAGGCCGGGAGCGGTTCCCATCGGTAACTTTTCATACCAGAGTTCGCGAACCCCCAGTTGATTGCCGGCTCCCTTTAGATAATAGGCTTCAATGGCATCGTGCAGGACGTGGGTGGTGCCGTAGACCTCACTTATCCCTGCCTCTCTGAGCTTATCCAAGCCGATCCTGGACATGGGTACAGTAGCGATAGGCATCAGCGGTTTCGGCACCCCGTTCATGTTGGTAAAAACCGGATTATCAATTTTTGAGGCCTGACTCGGGGATCTTCGCGTCACAAATCTTTGACGGCTTCCCACCCCTCCCCAAAGGCCAATTCCCACTACTTTTCTTGTAGACATGGCTATTCCCCCTTTCTGGAAGATTATCGTTAGCTCATCACAAAAATTTCACTATTTTGCTAAATTTATAGAAGGGGATTAAATGGATAGGCTTAGGTCGTAATGGGGGAAACTACATTTTGGCTGCCATTGGAAACAACTACTGAATCAACAATTTCATGCAGATCGATTATATCTCCTTTCTCATTGAGAGCGGTTAATTCAAAACCACTCCCGACCAATGAACCAACGATCCTGCGGTCAGCCGGCACGTGGAATCTTTGCCAGTTGCGGGCGCGCTCAATTTCCCGATCCACCTTTTTCTTGGGGAAAAGAACCGAACGCACAACTTTTCCGTTGATTACCCATCCGCGACCGATGACGGCGTAGGGACCGATCACCGCCCCGGCGTGGATAATGACATCTTTTCCAATGTACACCGGAGGAATGAAAGTGACATCTTTCAAGTCAAGGTGCGATTTTGTGATCACCCCATGAGGATAATTGGGTTTTACTTCGTCCCAATCAATCGGCCAGTCGGATTTATCGTGTCTGGCAATCAGATCATCGAGGATTTCGAAATGGCTGTTCAGCACGGCGTCGAATGTCCCATCGTCGCTCCATCTTCCAGAATGCCGGTATCCGAATATCTGTGGGGGTGCTGAAGCAAGGTCCTCAATGATTCTCCTCTGGACCTCGGCGGTCGGGGAATAAGGATTTACTTGCGGCGGCAGCTTGCTCCCCGTAAGCACGCCATAAACGTCTCCCGCAAAATCGCTGAATTTTGATGTTCCGCTTATATTAACTGCCTCGGTCTCCCTCCATTCCGTTGAGGAGGATTCCGGCGCAACATTAAAGACCAGAGGAGCAAGGTGGGCAATTAGTTCGGCCCGGATGGCGTAAATCGAAGCATTCTGAAGATTGGTGGGCGTAAGCGCTCCCATGCCATATTTTTCCAATATTTGTTGAATATCCAATCCCCCGGGATTAATCACCGATTTGGGATCCAATTTCGGAGGCTTCTCAAGAAAGCGGATGATTCTTGCGACCCTTTCGGAACTTAACTGAAAATCTCCATAGACAACGTATTCCTCCTCCTTCGCTTCGCCTGCCTTTTCAACTCTCAGGAAAATTTTGCCAAGTTCGGGCGTATTATCCCCTTCCCGGATAGCCGCCCCCAATCGATGCATTTTGTCTCTCTCGACCCCTGCCAGCGCAATTGACACATCGGCGTGGGTTTGTGCGTGTTCAGCTAAAAATTCTTCGAGGTTGACATCCGTCCGAATGTCTCCGCCCAGGACCAGGATGGTGTCGTCCGGCTTAATGGTTCCGTCGCGCATATCGGCCATGACATCTCTTACTATTCCTCCGGCGGTATCCAGCGGTTTCTGTTCGTAGAGGAATTTTTTTACAGTTACGCCTTTGCCCAGGGATTTTTCGTAATAACGGATCACCGTTTCCGGCATGTTATGGACGGTCATTCGGATGTCTCTCATCCCCGCTTCGACGGCGCGACGGATCAGCGGCTCGCTGAGAGCGATCCCAAAATAAGGCATGACCGGTTTTGCCACGGCATAGAAAGAATTGTGATTGAAAGGGAGCAAATTTCTTCCATTGGGAGACAGAGCTTTTAGACTGTAGAGTCCGGGTTGATGCAGAAGAGGACAAAGGCGAGTCCCTAATCCCCCCGCTTGAACATAAACGATGGTTCTTGCCATATTATTACCTCTTTCAAATTAATTATCGCCAGGGAATTTAAAAAATTTCAATGATTTTAATAATCCTTAATTATTTGGGGATTTTGGTCTTTTCATAAAGAGAATCAATGGCCAGCCCAGCTTTGGGATGATAATGGATATGCGGCTCGTCCAATCTTGCGTGTGGTTCGACCGCGCCGCCGGTAAAGATCCCATCTTTCAAATAAGCTCCTTCTCCTATGATGTTGGGTTCCACACGATCCAAAGGTTTTGAAAAAATAACTTCACCGTGCATTTCCGCGCCGGCATGGATATTCGTATCTTCTCTGATCACGCAATGAGTAATAGAAACTCCCTTCCCGATGACCACGCCGTCCCCGATGATCGATTTGTAACGCGGGTTCAATCTGGCAGAGGGATCGATATGTACATTTCTGCCCATCCATCCCCATGGTTCAATTTGCCAGAAGGGCGATCGGGATAAACCGGTATCGATCTTTCCATCCAGGACATCCATGCTAGCCTGGCGCAATTCTTCTCCCAATCCGGTGTCTCTCCAGTAGCTTGCGGTTCCATCCGGATAGGCTTCCGGAAGCACATAGGCGAACATGGGAAAGCCGTTGGCGATTAACCAGGGAAAAACGTGTTTTGCCCAATCAGAAAAGTCAACCGGCTGTGAACTGCGGTAGAGTTCGGGGAAAAGTGGTTCGATCGGCTCTCCGACCTCTCTTTTTCTGGTTAAATGCTCGAAGAGCAGTTCAAATAAGTTGGCATTTACGATATAGATCGAAGAATTGTTTAAATTGCTCAGGCAGACTTCTTTGAAAATATTTTCCGCCGGAGGCAGTTCGCTGCGTGATTCTTGGATCCTGCGGATCAGCGCTTGATTTTTCATCAGCCAGCCGGAGACCGCCGCTTCATAGTCTTCGGCCTTTTTGAAATCTTTTCTTTCAGGCATTTTCTCCAATAACTTCCTGAAATTTTCAACGCAAGCGAATTCTTCCAGGTTTATTCTTCGCGGACATTTTTCCCGGAAATCCTCGATCTTTCGGGCCGCGGCCTGATGGTTGATGATCCAGACTGAGGCCGCTTCTTCGAAAGCGTCATCGGTCTGGTAGTCTTTTCTTTGAGGCATCCCTTCCAGCCGGACCGTGCCAAAGCGATCAACGCTTTCCCAGGGGACCCGATTGACCACAATGGTCGCCACGGCGCCGTGCTGCTCCCGGTTCTGAATATGCTGCCGGATTAACATTTCAAGGGGCACATTATGGATAATGTCCGCCGAAGGGATGACCACAACTGCATGCGGGTCTTTATACCATTCCTGCTCTTTTACGATCCTGGCTACCGATCCGGCGGTGTCCAAAGCTTCGGTGGGAGAATCCTTGTCGTAGTGGGTTCTAACATTTTTTCCGTAAATTCTGCCGCTTCCAATGGTGCGCTCAATCGTTTCAGGAAGATGATATACCGATATGTGCCAATCTTCCAGCCCGGCCGCGGCAAGGGCTCGCAGGCTAAAGTCCATGACCCGTAAATTGCCGACCGGACATACTGACTTGGCCAGGGGATATGCGGCTCTGGCCGGATCAGAGATGGAGTTAAGACGGGTTCCAAAGCCGCCCGCTAAAATAACGGTGTGTACCTTTGATTTGCCGTAGATTGGGGCTGTCATTTTCTTTCTCCTAATTATTTATCGTTACATATGATGAAAAATTTCACGCGATTTTTGAGGTCAGAAAAATAATCCGCCCTTTAGAGGGTTCGGCTTTTAGCAAATTATTCATTCCCTTTTGAGAAACATATAACTTGAGTTTATCAACGAAATCCGTGAAGCCCTCTTTTGTGCCTAAGCGGCGTCCCAGGTCCTGATCCGGCCATAGCAATGCGTCGCCGGACATTTCCGCTTCACGGTAGGCTTTGTAGATTAAAGTGAAAAGAAGACCTTTGTCTTCTGCCGAGTCAAGTGCGGAGAGCAAAATATCCATGAAGTGGCAGCGAAATTTGCTCCCATAAAAATCCATAAGTTGCCGGGGCGTGGCTGCGGGGATTGATTGAGCGGCCTGTCTGAATATGGTCTTTTGGGCTTCCTGATCGATCGCTCGATTAAAGATGATCGGACCAAAACCGTAGCGAACACGAATGCCAAACAGACTTTCTGCTTTTTCGAATTGGATTAAACCCGAAGGTGGCATGACCCGCAAGTAAAACTCCAAACATTTGAGGCCGATGGGATTGCTTTGATTCCCGTCGCGATCGATCCGTCCGGTAGCATCGCAAAAATCGAGGATAAAAAGCGCAGGCCGCAGATTGGCAGAGAGCTCGTAAATATCCTGCGGAAAAGAGGAAGAAGTGAGGTTTGAAAACTGACCGTGATGATAAACCAGTGCCGCGATCGGTTCTCTTAATCTTCGATCCCGAATCATTTGACGCGTTACTTTTGCGCCGTTGGCGGCGTGTTCCCATTCGATGCCAAAAGGAACGCCCAGGTCATGCGCCCAGACCGCCAGCTCAAGTATTTCTTTTGCTTCAGGAGAAAGGCGGGCATAGGCGTCAAATATCTGGCTGATTTCTTTCTGATATTTTTCCTGATAGCCAGCCGCGCTAAGTTGATATTCATGCATTTCTGCGGTTTTTATCTTTTCGGGGATCCTGTCAAATAAAAAGGCGGCGTCTCTTCGAGCCGCCGCTTCCAGCGTCGCTGCCACTGCCTGGATATGTTTCATGCGCGGAAGATTAATACCGCCAAGTTCCTCAACAGCTTTGGTCAACATCCGTTTATATAAAGCAGTTGAAG
>Ga0315277_10002555_pt1 | contig 25278 bp, 18 predicted proteins | sample YL17G05_15_MG_FD_203695 | JGI IMG/M metagenome (GOLD analysis project Ga0315277, IMG submission 203695) | Sediment microbial communities from Yellowstone Lake, YNP, Wyoming, USA - YL17G05_15 | ecosystem: Environmental > Aquatic > Freshwater > Lake > Sediment | place: USA: Wyoming | collected... | reverse complement strand
AACGCATCATTTTTACCCTTTGCGATGATTTTCGCCCCTCATGAAGAGGATGCAAACGCGTTCCGCCTTGTAGGGACGCAATCTCCGGCTTTCGGGACAGGCTCTATCTACTCCCTCGCATGGTTGGTGCAGGCGCTGCCCAGCTATCCTCTTGAACTCAGCTATGAGGGCTGGCTTCAAACAAAGGATGGGAAGGCCGAAGTGATTGCTGTGCGCGGCGGGGATGATTTTCTATCATGGTTTTTGCTGAGTCGAGAGACGCGGCTGCCATTGGGTTTTGTCAGCAGGTTCATCGCGCCGCAGGCCGAACCTGTCCTTTTGGATAGAACCTTGTTATTCAGCATCAGCTATCTGAGAGGCCTTCAGGAAAGGGCGAGACAGGAGAGGGCCGCCCAGGCGGCCAAGCCGCCCAAGCGATCCGAATGGCAAATGCATCTCTCGGAGCACCGCCGTGTCGCCGGCATCCTTCTGCCGCACCGTCTGACCATAATGGTCGACGAAAGGCGGGTTGAGGAGCTGGAGATGACGAGGGTTGAAGTCAACCGCCGCCTGAATCCGAAGGACTTTGAGCGGAAGCCGGACACGGGATCCATACCGCGAGGAAGGTAGATTTATCGGCGGCCCGACGGCGCACTGGCGGCACGGAACTAGGAAATTACGATCCTACAGTATTCGGTTATCTCCGGGGGAAACCTGGTCGTTTTTTTCTGGTTTCGTGGAATGTGTTAGATAGTGGAAAAAGCAGGCCACGAATCGCACGAATTGAACAGCGGGCCACTAATTTCACGAATGGGGCTATGCATTTGACTCCAGTAAGGACTGCCTGAACGGTCCGGTCTGAGCCAGATGAGCCTTTGCGAATCTTCGCGCCTTTGCGTCTTTGTGGTGGGGTTATAGAAAACCACCGCAAAGGCTCAAAGACGCCAAGAATCGCCAAAGATTCCTTTCAGCCCAGGTTGGGGTCGCAACATCGCTAGTTACTGGAGTCATGTGCATACCCCCATTCACGAATTCCCCCAAGTCTAACGGGCTACATCCTACGAGTTCATCCCGTTTCATTCTCCCGCAACGTGCGGTATGCTATCTGTTCACGCTCATGAAAGAATGTTTGAAGTGTGGTAATACCTACCCCGAACATTTTCAGTTTTGCCCTGTAGACGGCGCTCCGCTGCAGCTTCCCGCTGGCGGCGCAGAGCAGGTAAACGAGGAACGGCTGGAGTCCCAGCACACCGGTGGCGAAGCCCAAATCAGCGTGCGGACGCTCATGCTCGGGCTTGGAATTCTCTTTCTGGTTGCCGTCACCGCGTTTGCCGGCGTCTTTCTCTACCAATACCTGAAACCCAAGTATGGCGGCCTTGTGGTCAAGACTACCCCTGTTGGCGCCACAGTTTTCGTAGACGGAAAGCAGCGGGGAATCTCGCCACTCACAATGGGGGACCTCCGTACCGGAGGACATCAGGTCAAGGCGGTCAAGGAAGGCTACAAGGAGTTTGTCCAACATGTGGAGGTCATGCCGTATGCTACGGAAAACCTTCACTGGACGCTAGAGCCGCTGGTGCCGCATTTGAGCAACGAGCAGCTAGCGGAGGTCGAGTCCTGGCGCAAGAAACTGGACAGCGCGCAGCGCGAGAATATCCTTCTGCCGCCTCCCGACGACTACAACGTTCTCTTCTTCGCCAACAAGATTCTCGCCATCGATCCCGCGAACTCCTATGCCTTGGAGGCGAAGGGCAAGCTTGCCGAGAGTGTGCGGCACGGCGCGGATCTTTGCTACGCCAGCGAAGATTGGCTCGAAGCGGAGAAGCAATACAAGAACCTGGCTCTCCTCTTCCCGGACGACATCTCCATCAACGAACGGCTGGCCGACATCGCCGCCAAGCTCGATGCCAGTGTGAAAGACCGCGACAAACAAATAGCGGACTGGACCGCCAAGGCGGAAGCCGCCATGAAAGCCGGCGCGCTGGTCCCGCCGGAAAAAGAGAACGCCCTGGATGCGCTTCGGAACATACAGCGTCTCGACAAGAAGAACGTCTACGCGCGTAGCGCGCTGGATCATCTGAGGGAGTTGCTGCAGAACCGGGGAGACACGAAGATCAACACGGGAGACTGGCAGGGGGCGCGCAACGAGTTTCGGGCTGCGCTGCAGTACTTTCCGGAGGATGGCTACAGCAAGTCGCGGCTGTCGATGGCCGAGGGAAAGCTGGCGGAAGCTGCGCAGGCAGAGCACCAGCGCCTCCTGCGTCTGCTCGAGGAGCAGCAGTCCCGCCAGCGCATCGTCGCCCTGAAGCAGTCCGCGCTCAACTCTTTCCGCTCGGGCGCTCTCCAGAGGTCCATCTCGGAATGGCAGGATTACCTGAAGGTCGAGCCGAATAGCGATGAGGCCTATTTCTACCTGGGCGCCATATATCAGGAGCAGAAGCAGCTCGACACCGCCATCCTGAACTACGAGAAATGCCTCTCTTTGAACTCCAACAATACCCTGGCGCACTTGAATCTCGGAATCCTGTATGACCATCACCGGAATGACATCAAGCGAGCCATCGAGCATTACAGGAAAGCAAAGGAACTCGGAGGCGTCGAAAAGTACAGTCCCGAGAGGCTACAGGCTTTGATTCAAGATTTACAGGAGCGCGAACAGTTGGACTCCCTGCAGAAAACCGCGTTCGCCGCTGAACACAAGCACGCTTTTTCCAGTTGCCGCGGAAATCTGCGCATCACCGAGGACGGTGTCGAATACAAAACAACCGAGACGGACCACAGTTTCTTTGAGTCCTATGGCAGCTTGCGGAGCTTCTCGGTCGCAGGTGACGAGGTTTCGATCAGGACCCGGAACAACAAGAAATACAACCTTCGTCTGCTGAACCAGGGGGATGGAGCCCAAGTGCGGCGTCTGGCCGTGCGACACATCCAAGTGACGGAATAAGGTTGGAATTGGGAATGAGCTAGGGTTTGAGGAGAGTTGAGGAATATCGCATCGATCTAGTTCGCAGTTCGCAGCAGATCATTGTAGTAGATTTGACAGCCTGTATCCGGCCGCTAAAGCTCACAAAGCGTATTCATGAGCCGTATCTGCGAGAAACTGCGAACTCCCTTACAGCTGCTTCTGATCAACGTAAGGGCCGGGATCTGCGGATCTGACAGTTGCCGCGTTGCGAGCGCCATGCGAACCGGTTCCCCGCCGGAAGATTCCGAAAATCCCGAAAAGCAGAAAACCGACGATTATTCCGGCGATGATCGGAACGGGCTGCAGGTAGTTCCGCATCTTGCGCACCACGCTTGAGGACATGACAAGGTGTTCATCCTGAAAGACCGGGATCTCGTCGGAGTTTTTGTTGACGAAGTGCAGCGTCAAGATCAGGCGTGTGTCCCGAGTTCCGCTGTTATGGATCTTCCAGCGCCATGCGGCGCGGTCGCGCTCGCCGACTTCCTGCTGCGTCTCACCCTTTTCAGGCTTTACCTCCATAGTCTCAGTAGGCGAGGACAGCCTCACCTTAACTCTCATTCGGTCGCCCAGGGAGCGCAGAATGTGCCTCTCATCAGGGGAAACCTTGACGTAGTCGATGGAGTCCATCGTGAAGTTCGCCTCGGCGCTCAATTTCTCGTCCGGGCTTAAGTTGGACGGAATCTGCCAGTCCAGGGTTCCCAGCGGAATATTCTTGAGGAAGACAGTCGCCTTCCCAAAGGCTATCCTGCCTTCGGTCTTATCCTCAACGATTCGCGTGCTCAGGTTATCGATGGAGAGCGCAATGTTCTCGAGGTCTTCCTTCAACTTCTTGAGATCGATGTATTGCCTTGCGAGGGAATCCTCCTTCGACGTGAGGGTATCGATGGTTTCCTTCATTTGACGAGTTGACGCTTTCAAGTCGTCGTTTTCCCTCGAAAGCTTGGCATTGGCGGATTGCTGAGCTTCAAGGTCGGTTCGGAGGTTGCCGATCTGGGATTCGAGATGTTCGTTGTCCTTCTGGAGCTTCCGCATCGCCTGACCAAGCTCGGCGATCTGCTGCACAAGTTCCCTGCTAGCATCGATCTTGATGTTGAGCGAGCGCTGGAGATTGGCCAGCTCTTTCTGATAGCCCTGCGTCAATCCGCGGGTGTTGCGCACTTCATCGCCAAGCTTCGAAAGTTGCGAGGTGGAACTGTCGATCTTTTCCTGCAAGGCGGTATTGGCGCTACGCAGGCGAGACACCTCGCTGGTCTCGGATCTCAGCTCCGTATCGAGCCTGCGGTTCTCGGACTGAGACTGGCTGAGTTGTGTCGAAAGATCCTGATTCCGTCCCTTTAAGTTTTCGATGTCGCGAAGCGCGTCCTGGTACGCAGGCAGGCGGGGCGCGATGCTCGTGAGGACCGTTTCCCGGTTGGTGCCGGCTGCCGTTGCCATCTCGCGCACGGTGCGCTCGAACTGGTCTTCCACGTAGGAGCGCTTGGCGTCCTCCAGATCTGTGTATTTCAGCCCTTCTGTAAATGTTGCCTGTAATGCCCGATCGAAGACGTCGCTGTTGGGGAAAGTGTCCTGCAGGCTGCTGTCGAATTTGAAGATGACCTCGACCACACTGGGACCCGAAATGGCGCCCATCTTGAATTTGATCTCGTCGCCGCCGAAGTCGATTCCGACGATGCGGAGCTGATCGCCGACCTTGTACCTGGCCGGGCCGGTGCCTTGATCCGCGCGTATGCTCTGCCCGCTGATGTAGACATACTGCTTTTCAGAGAAGACGGGGATTTTCAGGAACAAAGCCTTGTTCTCATAATTACGGCGATACCTTTCCTGAATTGCGCGGGACACCCCGGCGAATCCGGGCTGAACGGCCAGGAGCGCCAGCAGCGAGAGGGAAAGGAGTCGGTTGTGAGAATGATTGCGGTACGCCATAGCCATTCCTTCGATTCCTACTGCCGAAGTCTTGGGCAGATTAAAATCAAATCATAGCATAAAGGCTCTGTCGAGCCGGGCCAAATGGCAAAGCGCAGGGACACAAAGGGCACGGAAGAGGGAGACATGCCGATCTTCCGGCTCGCGTGGACTGATGGGGAAGATTCTCAATTCAGGGGGGCAAAAGCGGAAAATGGAAATGTTCCCTTTTTCGTGAAGGTTAGAAAGATTGATGCGGACCGTGGCACGTGCTATAAAATCACGCTTTGGACTTCGAAATTATACCTCATTGGACCTACGAGTACTTAGGGTGACGATTGCACATCGAATATAGTAGCCGGAGCGATCAAGGAAAAGTAAGAACTTCCAATGAAGATTCCTGCGCAGCCAGCGCTAAGAACAGGCTGTTTCTGGTCGCGGACGGGATGGGCGGGCACGCCGCCGGAGAGGTGGCGAGCCAGATTGCCGCCTCCACCGTGGAAGAAGTCGTCGCGTCGCACGGCGGCCCGGAATGGAAGCCGGAAGATGTTCTGCGCCTTGCTGCCGAGGAAGCTAACTCCCGGATTTATGAAGCCGCCCGGATCAAGCGCGAATTCGACGGGATGGGTAGCACGCTGACGATCCTGTCTTTTCGAGACAATCACTACTACATCGCCCACGTGGGAGACTCCCGAGCGTATCTCTTGCGCGACGGAGTCCTCGATCAGTTGACGAGGGATCATTCGCTCGTGTGGCACCTGCTCGAGAGCGGAGTTCTCCGGAAAGATGAACTTTCCAGCCACCCCCAGAAGAATCTCATCACCCGCTCGATCGGACCTCACCCCAGCGTCGAAATCGACTTGGAATGCGGAGAAGCCCGGGAAGGTGACGTCTTCCTCCTGTGTTCTGATGGCTTAACCGACGTGGTCTCGGACGAAGACATCCGCAGGATACTGTCCGACGCCAGCAAACCTTCGCAGGACATCGGAGATATGCTGGTAAACACGGCGAACCAGAACGGAGGCCCCGACAACGTCACCGTAGTAGTGGTGCGTCTGGCGCCCGGAGATGCGGAGGACAGCGACACCGACAAGTTTAGGGCCTCGAGCTAGAGCGCACTCCAAATCAGCCACGCATTCCACGTATTGCACGAGAAATTGTTATTCTTTATTTTGGTGTAATTTGTGAAATTCGTGGCTGGTTCTATATCCGGCAGACTATGAGAGTGAACGAAATCTTTTACAGCATACAGGGGGAGTCCAGCTTCATGGGCTCGCCCGCACTTTTTATCCGCCTTTCAGCCTGTGACCTCCGCTGCACTTATTGCGATACCGAATACGCGTTTTACGAAGGCAAAGAGATGTCGATCCCTGAGATCCTCCATGCGATCGAGTGCTATCCCACCAGGCTGGCGCTCGTGACCGGCGGCGAGCCAATGCTGCAGAAGTCCGTGCATCATCTCTTCCGGGAACTGCTGGAGCGCGGATATATGGTCTGCCTGGAGACAGGGGGCCATATTCCCCTGAAGGATGTCGATCCGCGCGTGCACAAGATCATGGACCTGAAGTGTCCTTCGAGCGGAATGGGAAGCCACAACCACTACGAGAATGTCGAGTACCTGACGCGCAACGACGAGATCAAGTTTGTGGTCGGAGACAGGGATGATTTCGACTGGGCGTGCGACGCCATTCGACGCTATGATCTCTCCTCTCGGGTGGGAATGCTACTTTTCTCTCCTGTTTACAAAAAGCTTCCTTACGACCTACTGGCGCAATGGGTGCTGGACTGCGGGCTGCCGGTCCGAATGCAATTGCAGTTGCACAAGATAATCTGGCCCGGTGCGATGCGTGGGGTCTAACCCGAGACTAGGTGGATCGAGCGAAGCGGCATCATGACAACATGGAACCTTCTCAATCAGGTTCGGGCACGCGTGGGCAAAGAAGAGGGCACGCTATGGAAGCAGTCCTCCCTTCGGATTGCCCTTTGCTACCCAAGCACGTATCCCGTGGGAATGAGTTCGCTCGGCTACCAGACCATCTACCGCGAAATTCATCTCCACGCGGATGCCTCGGCTGAGCGCGCATTTCTCCCCGACAGAGTTCAAGACTATCGCGACTCCCGTACCCCGGTGTTCACGTACGAAAGCGAGACCCCGCTTTCGGATTTTCCGGTTGTGGCTTTCTCGATCTCGTTTGAGCTGGAGGTCCCCGGATTCCTGGAGATATTGAGCCTGAGCCGAATTCCCGTCCTGAGAGAAGAGCGCACCGGCCGGCATCCATTGGTCCTTGTCGGGGGTCCGTTGACGAATTCCAATCCGGTTCCGTTGGCGCCCTTCGCGGATCTCATCATCCTTGGCGAGGCCGAGGATCTGATTCATACATTCCTGGATGCCGCGGCTAACCTTCGTCGTGAAGACCTGCTCCTGCACTTCGCAAACCAACCAGGTTGCTATGTGCCGGGTCAGACGCCAGCTCTGCCCGCGATCGCAAAAGCGCCCGATGATCGCTTGCCTGCCCGATCGCAGATCCTGACAAAGGACACTGTGTTGCCTGCAATGTTCCTCATCGAGCCCGAGCGGGGCTGCTCGCGCGGCTGCACCTACTGTGTTATGCGGCGCACCACGAACGGAGGAATGCGCCTGGTGGAGCCCGAGTCCGTTCTGTCTTACGTTCCGGAGCATGCGCGTCGCGTAGGCCTCGTGGGTGCCGCCGTCACGGACCATCCGCGGATCAAAGAGGTCGTGCGCAAAGTCATCAAGACCGGCCGGGAGATCGGCATCTCAAGCCTGCGCGCTGATCGCCTAGACGAAGAGTTCGTCGGCCTGCTTGCGGCGGGAGGCTACAGAACCCTCACAACGGCGTCTGACGGGGCGTCCCAGCGCCTTCGAAATCTGGTGGATCGCAAGACCACGGAGCGGCACCTCATTCGCGCGGCCGAACTGGCACGCCGGTTCAAGCTGGAGAGACTGAAACTTTACCAGATAGTCGGCCTCCCGATCGAGACGATGGAAGACATCGACGAGCTCATACGGTTTTCCCGTGAGGTGGCCCGAATTGTGCCGCTCTCGCTGGGCATTGCACCTTTTGTCGCGAAACGGAACACCCCCCTCGACGGGGCGCCCTTCGAGCCCATTTCCTCCGTCGAGGCGAAGCTTTCCTGCCTGCGAGCGAGGCTGAAAGGGGTCGCCGAGGTGCGGCCGACATCAGCTCGCTGGGCGTGGGTGGAGTACATGCTCTCGCAGGGAGGGGAAGCGGCAGGACTGGCTGCCATGGACGCCTGGCTCAATGGTGGGAGCTTTGCCGCCTGGAAGCGCGCATTCAGAAGCCGTGGGGTTGTGCCTTTTCAGGCAAGGCCGGTCCCCGACGGGCGGCGCAATGCACCCCAGTTCACAAGGATTTCTCCGTAAGTCTTCGAGATCTGCGAGACATGATGTCATCGATTGACGATTGCCAACTGGCCGTGGTTTTTTCAATCGTCAATCGTCAATTAGGCGTGGATCCGGTAGATCTTGCCTTTGTGTACAACAATCACATTTTTGCCAAGGGAAGCGTAAGCGGCAAGCTGCTTGTCCGCGGCAAGCGCGTTCAGAAGAGCTTCGGACCCGAAAGGCAGGTCCACGATCGGCAGTTTCCCGTTGGGATTGTAAGTGGAGTCGGTCCAGGCGCCGTCGCGCAGGATAAACTCCTTGGCGCCCATGCGCCGTGTTGTTGCGGTCACCTGTGGGACAGCAACATCCGCGGTCTTCATCGCTCTCAAGGCGATACTGGCTGTAACTGCTTCCTGCGCGCGGCCGCCGGATCCTGCAGAGATCCCCACAGTGGGTCCAGGTACATCCGGAGACATTTGCAGGTTCATGATTCTCGGCGTCGCTGGGGCGCCCGTCATCAGGTCCTTCTCGCCAGTTGCAAGGTAGGAGGTGTAGGGCGTAACGAACCCATACTTCTTGGCCAGTTTGATGATCTCGTTTTTAACCTCGGTATTTTCTCCGGACATGCGAATCTGTTCCAACAGATAGCCCACCTTCCGCATGGCCCAGAGGCGCGGCAAGAAATCGTTGGCGGTGCCGACGGAGGGAAACTCGTTTTGCTCGTACCTCAAGGTTCTTTGCTCTCCCCGAACGGTTCCCTTGAGGGTCAATGGAATCGTCCCGGTGCCGGAGTAACGGCCGAGGATGGTAAGCTGTGACCCTCGGAACAGGTCCGGCGGTTGCCGGGGATAGACATCGAAAACCCGCATGCCCCCCCAATCGACGTCCAGGCCTGTCATTACCGGGCTCGAAAGCTTGGCGAAAAAGTTGGAGAGCTTCACCTCCAGGTCTTCATCCGGCGCCACATAATCGGCTGCTCCATAGTTGCGTGCCGCCAGCTGGTCGAGCAGGAATGTATTGACGTCGTAGCCAACCCCGAAAGTGAAGAGTCGGATCCTCCGGCTGTTGTTGGTGGACACGTCGCGCAAGATTCTTCCAGGATCGGTTTCGCCCACGGTCGGCAGGCCATCGGTCGTGAAGACGATATATCGCGGACGATCGCCGGCTTCGAAGCTGGCCAGTGCGTCTCTGAGGGCATCGTTGATATTGGTTCCGCCCGAGGCGCTCTGGTGTTCAATGAACTGGACAGCTGCGTCTTTACCTTCTTGCGAAGCAGGCACCAGACCGTCCCTGAACTTCCGTGATTCGGTGCTGAACGTCACGATATTGAATCGGTCTCCTGGATTGAGCGGGCGCACGCCGAATTTCAGGGCGGACAGCGCCTTGTCCATCTTGCCGCGCTCCTCCATCGAACCGGAGGTGTCCAGCACGAAGAGAATGTCTTTCGGAATGACTGCCGTGGAGCCTTGTTCTACCTTAGGAGCAAACAGGATCATGAAGTATCCATCATCTGCCCCTTCTCTGTAGGTGAGAAGACTGATGCCGAAGTCTGCGTTGGACAGCGAGTAGAACAGCTGAAAATTGCGATCGGGCAGAACGTTGCTGGCCTCGAAGCTCAGCCTGGCACGCCGCTCGCCGTCCCGACGGACGTCGACAGTGTGCGTCGGGGAGTAGATGGTCTTGATCCCCTGGTCGGCCTGGACATCGACGGTGACCGTTGCGCTGCCAATGGGCTGGGGGTTTGCCCGCGTGCCGCTCTGGAGCGGGTATACATAGGAAATCAAGCCGTGGTCGGCCTTGAGTATCTGGCTGTAGGCGAATTCGATGCGCTTTTCGCCGAGCGCAGGAACGGGGAAGACTCGCGCCTGGAACAGGTTGCCGCCGGCGTACTCGAGCAGCCCGGGATCCCAGCACCTGCGCACGATCGCCAGGTATCGATTGTGCGCCTCGTCCCGCTCCAGCACTTCACCGCGCAGCTTTTTCTCCCCGTCCCAGGTTGCGAATTCCACAAATGTTGCATCCTCGGGCAGCGGATAGAAAAAGGTGCCGTCGACGACAAAGTTCAGATCGTTGATGAAAACCTGCGAGATCCTCGTCATTGCTACCTGCCCCTGGATCCGTGTGTCGATGCGCAGTGATTTGACCTTCAGAGGATGGGGTCCCGGAAGAGGACGGGGGAACGGGATCCTCGGGTGCGGTTCAGGAAACAGCACGCCCTGAGCGAAGGCGCCGGGAGCCACGCCCAGGACGGCGATTACAATCAGGAATCGAATGAAGTGCTTCATAGCGGTTTCTCCTCAGCAAGAGCCTGAAAACCGAATCTGCTTATGGGACGATGGCGGCGGAAGATCTTGCATACTATTTAAACTGGGTCATCGGGCCATCGTGCCATTGAGTCATTTAAAAGAATCGAATTGTGGACCACCCAATCCGGTGAAACCAGCCTTCCAACGACACGTAATCCAATTGAAAGCATTTCAATGGCTCGATGACCGGATCACTTAATGACTCAATTCAATGACTCAATGGCACGATGGCCCGATGACTCAATGAAAGCCTGATTTCTGTTTAGTGCTTATTGACTTAGCTCCTAATCCAGATCACCCGAGCAAAAAAAAAAATACAAACCGCGAAGACCTCAAAGGCCTCAAAGTCAGTGGAAAGAGGCTGGATATGACCGTGCATCCGCAGGGGGCCTCCGGCTGCACGGTCATATCCAACCTCGGTCTGCCCCTGGTTGGTGGTATCGTTCATCAACGGTGCGAGTTGGGAGATCAAGGAGCCTTTGAGGTCTTTGCGGTTTGCATCATTGATTCCGGCTTTGCGGCGTTATGAGCTAACTCAATAAGCATTTTCTGTTTTTTTAATCTCAGACTTTGCAATTTGCTGTCTGTCCATGCAGAATTTGGCTTGACGAGAGGTTCTAAGGGCTCGCGCAAGAATTAATTGGCATTTTGGCGCGAGCGCCGGGTGGGCAGATGCGAGGCGCCGCGATGCAGGCGATGTCGGTGTACATCGTCGAGGAGCGGCAACGAAGCAGATGCCCACCCGCCGCCGCGCCCTTTCAGGCTGCGGCCCGCTGGCTTCGTTGCTCGCTCCTCACATACCACCTCGGGTATAGCTCGCCGCTCGCGTCTCGCCAGCGGGCCTGGGGGCCAGCAGCAAAATGCCAAGTAATTCCTGCGCGAGCCCTAAGTCTGATGATGCATCGAAATGGAAGCAGAGGTTTCGGATACAAGATCGGGGTGGCCTGCGCTGCGGCGCTCTTCTGTCTTGTCCTTGAAAACGCCCGTGCGGGTGAAAAGAAACCTGCCCGCGAGGAAGGGGAGTTCAGGATATACGCTGCCGGGAAAGAGATAGGATCCGAAAAATATATAATTCTGTTATCGGAAGGCGCGGCCAATAGCAACTCCATAGTTGGCTTCCGCAACCCCGGTGACCATCATCAGAAGGTTCAGCTCGAAACAAAGCTGGAAATGGACGGGAACTACGTCCCCAAGATTTATCAGCTCAAGAGCAACGTGGATGGACAAAGGGGAACGATCAACGGCGAGTTCACGCCGCATCAGGCGATGTTCGAATACCTCGGCAGCGGGGAGCCGAGGAAAGGTGGCCTGCTGGTCGGCGAACAATTCACCCTTCTCGACACCAACATTTTCCATCACTTGATATTCCTGGCGCGGCTTTTCAAGTATGGCGGCAAAGAAAAGGATCAGAAGTTTGAGGTGGTCATTCCGCAGGAGCAGGACAATGGCGTCCTGAAGATCTCCGAGGTTGGCAGGGAAAGCATCGCGGTCCGGGGGAAGAGAATTGACGCGCACCACTTGCAGGCCGATTCTGGCTCAGTGGTGATTCACCTCTGGGTGGATGATCGGAAAATCCTGCACAGGATTACCGTGCCCAGCAAGCAAATCGAAGTGTTGCGTAATCCTTGATCCCCACAGAGACACAGGGACCACAGAGTCGTCTCCGTGTCCCCAGTGTCTCAGTACTTCTGTTTCGGATTGATGAAATCGCGCGGATAAACGCTTCCGTAAGGCGAAACCCTGCGCAATATCAACCAGTAACCTTCCTGATTTATGACCTGCCCGATATCCGGCGTGTCGAAGTCCAATACCCGCGTTTTGTAAGGCGGGAAAATGGCCTTGGGACCGGCATGGTATGAAGCCAGGAATCTTTGGTCGAAGATATCCTTTGCTTTCGCCAGCACAGCGTCATCAGGAGATTTGGTCAGCTGTTGCTTTCCGAACGCCTCGTCGTACTCTTTCGGGTGCAGCCGGATGTAGACCGACTTGAACGTGGTCTTCAGGGGATAATTCCCGAAGATGGTCTTGAACTTTTCCTGGCCGGCTTCCGGAGCCTCGATCTTTACCGCACCGTCGCCGACCACGATCACGATGGTGACTCCGGCTTCCGTTCCGCCCAGGGCAAGATATCCCGAAGGAGATTCGAAGGAAGTGTAATCTCCGGTGAATTTCAGGTTGGTGTATTTGTAGATTTCATCTTTTGAAAGCGCCACGTCGTAGAAACTAGTCTTCGGCTGATCCTGCGCGAGTAATAGACAACTCGATAATAAGAGAAGTGCTGCAAAGGTTGCTCGTAGATCCAGGTGGAAGCCAACTGAAGGCATCATTTTCGCCTCCTCCGCGGGCCGCTTTTTGGGTTTAATAACCCCAGGCCCGAAATCCGCGAAAACATAGTAAAGAGCCGTGATAACAGTTGGCCCCAAATTAACCTAATTCCTTCCGGGCTGTAAAGACTATTCAACAACGCGCGTAGTGGCGGCCGGCAGGTCGCCCGTAAGCCGTCTTCGGGGGATCTGCCGGCCGCCCCTACGGGATCCCCACGTCATCGGTAGTAGATTTTTTCGGAGAGCTTTCCGGGATCGTTGAGGTAGCAGGTCAGCCTCCCGACCACGGCAGCAAAGTCCCCGGCCTCGTCGATGTCAATATAGTTCAACCGTTTTCTGTTGGCCGCCAGCCACCGGAAGACGATCTCTCTTTCCCACGGCTCCCTGTCCTGTCTCCTTATGCGCCGATTAGTGAAGTAGACCGAACGGATCTTCAGCAGAATATTCTTGGGCGGTGGGCGCTCCAGTGACACTGATTGTTGTGCGACGAAACAGCCTTCGTGCAGGAAATATACCTCCGCTTTTTCCCGCTTTTCATGAGGAACCAGCAGGAGCAGATTGCGCTCCTTGCCATAAGTGTCCGGCCGTTCGTGGACTGCGGTCTGCAAGTTGATTGGGGGCCGGAAGTCGCGTATCAGGCCCATCTCCACCAGGAGAGCCTCGACTTCGGACCTGGTGGCTGCGACCTCGATGGAGTAAATCTGCTCATGGATCCTGGCCACCTTTGGTTCCTTGAGCGCTCGAGAGGTGAAGTAAGATCTCACGCGGCGCCCGAGGTTTCGGGACTTGCCGATATAGACGATGTCGTCGGCCCGGTTCCGCATGATGTACACACCGGGGCACTCAGGAATATTCCTGAGAAACTCCGGTCCGAATCCGAACCGGCTGAAATCGACTTTGGGATTGCCGGCGTCGATCCAGGCTTGAAGCGACTTCGTGTTGGTGCGGTGCTCCTCGGGGACGCGGCCGAGCAGTAGCGGCAGGCAGGAAGAGAAGAATTGCGCCATTCGTGCGGGCATATTCGGATCCGGAGCCGGAAGTCCCAGCTCGAAAGCCAGATCCTCCGGACGCAAACCGTGCGCCGTGCGCTCCAGGACGCGGGCCGCGAGACTCCGCATGCAGAGGGTCTCGTTATCCCACTCCTCGAGTCGGAGATATCGGAGTAGCCGGTTCCAAAGCTGGAATTCCATTGGGCTCCAAGCCAGCAGGAGGCGGTTGTTCAGCTTCGACCTTGCTGCGCGCAATGCCCGAAAACCTGCACGCGAGCCGAGTCCCCCGATTTCGAACTCCCACAGGGCATCGCTACCTGCATGGTGAAACGCTCCCCGAGCGCAGCTTCGTTGCATCCCAGCCTCCAGGAACAGTACGGCAAAATTGCTGAATCCGGCGGGTGAGTCGCTGGAGCGGGATTGGCGCATAAACCAGAGACCGCGGGAATTGTGGAAGCGAGGATCCTTGCCTACGATCCCCTTGAGCACCCTGCTCGCGGCGATCTCATTTGGGGAGCGGATGTTCAGCACATCCTGCAGGATTTGAGCTGCCGGGACAGGCTGGCCCGCCTTCTCCAGGTAGCTCAGGATTCGGTCACGCATGAGAAGTCCTAAGGGCTCGCGCAAGAATTAATTGGCATTTTGGCGCGAGCCCTAAGCGCGGCCTTCGCGGCCGGAACTAAACCAACGGCGCAAGACAGCCACTTTAGCCAAAGTTGGAGTGGTCGGTGGCCAGATCCCTCGAGCGACGCGTCTCGACCAAGGATCTGGCTGGTCACAGGCCACTGCAGACAGTGCATTGCGAGTTTATCACGCTGTGCTAAAATGAACGATTGCGATGAAGATCCCGAAACCCCTCCAGGCAGATCTTGCATTACTCGCGGTCACCTTGATTTGGGGAAGCACCTTCGCAATCGTCAAGAAGAGCCTAGCTCAGGTTTCGCCGATCCTGTTCATTGCGCTGCGTTTCTGGGTCGCTGCCGCGGTGACTGTAGTCTGCATGCCCGGTGCCGTTCGTAACATATCGCTTCAAACCCTGCGTCGCGGTCTGTTGCTGTCCGTCGTGCTGGTGGGCGGCTTCATTTTTCAGACCGTTGGTTTGCGCGGCACGACGCCCTCACGGTCGGCTTTCATCACGAGCCTCGCGGTTGTGCTCGTGCCCGTGCTGGGATTCCTCATCTTTCGTCACAGGCCAAAGTTGCAGACCCTTGCCGGCGTTGCGTTGGCAACCATGGGAATCGGCTTTCTGACTCTGACCGCGGTAGAGCTGAAGCTTGGTTATGGGGACGCTCTCACGCTGATCTGCGCGGTGGTTTTCGCGCTCCACATGCTATTATTGGGGCGCTACCTGCCGACCTCGGATTATCGTCAGCTCATCATCCTGCAGATGGCTGGAGGCGCGCTCATTTGCACGGCGGTCTTGCCGATGCTCGAGACGCCGTTCCTGGTCTGGGATGTGACGTTTACCTATTATTTGTTGATCACCGGGGTTCTCGCTACTGGATTTGCGTACTATAGCCAGACGCGCGCCCAGCAGTACACAACTCCCAATCGCACGGCACTCATCTTCAGCCTCGAGCCCTTTTTCGCCGCGCTCTTCGCATATCTGCTCTTGGGCCAGACCATGGTCCCCAAAGAATGGATGGGCGGCGGGCTTGTTATGGCGGGAATAATAACCGCGGAGTTTGGGCGCACAGGGAAGGAGATACCGCTCCCGTATCCCGAGCAATCCCCCCAATAAATTGCGGATTGAAAATCCGCAATCCGCAATCCGAAATCCGCAATGCCTCCTGGTGCTTCTTCAAAAACTGGAACAAGACAGCTCTAATCACGTAGAATTGAGGGCGATGGCAATCTTAATCTTGGAGGAACGAACATGAGCAAAGAGCCCAGGCCGGGCAACAAGCTGATCTCCTTTTTGATGGTTCTCTTTGTCCTTACCCTCGGTATCGGCATAGGGACATTGATTACCTACCGCGCCGGCGCGCAGGGCCCAGGCGATAGCCATCTGAAAATCCAGACGGACGGAAAGCCGCTCATCGGGGGCGCGGCTCTCACGCTATCGCAGGCGTTCGAGGAAGTGGCCAAGCGGGTGGAGCCAGCCGTGGTAAACATCAATACCGAAGAACTCGTGAAAGTCCGGACGCCCCGCCGCACACCGGGGCCTCAGAATCCCGAGGAAGACCCGATGCAGGATTTCTTCCATCGCTTCTTCGGCGCACCGGGACAGGGGCTGATGCCGGATCAGTACACGCGGCACAGCCTCGGCTCCGGCATAATCGTTGACCCGAAGGGCTATATAGTCACCAATAACCACGTGGTGGATGGCGCCAGCAAGATCAAGGTCACCGTGCCGGGAGGCGAGGAATATCCCGCCAGGGTTATTTCAGCCGATTCTCTCTCCGACATAGCGGTTATCAAGATCGATGGGAAAAAAGAGTTTGCCGTTGCGAAGATCGGCGACGCCAAGGCCATGAAGGTGGGAGACTGGGTGCTTGCCGTCGGAAGCCCCTTTGGACTCGAACAAACCGTGACCGCGGGAATCATCTCGGCGACCGGACGCGTGTTCGATACGTCGCCCCCCGACACTCCGCAAATCCTTTTCAACGATTACCTGCAGACCGATGCCGCCATCAATCCCGGCAACAGCGGCGGCCCGCTGGTCAACATGAACGGCGAAGTAGTAGGCATCAACAGCTTCATACAGACGCAGTCTCGTTCCAGCGCGGGCGTTGGTTTTGCGGTTCCCTCACACATTTTTGTCAACGTCTACAATCAAATCCTGGAGAAGGGAAAGGTAACGCGGGGCTGGCTGGGAGTGAACATGAACACGCTGCCCTTCACGCCTGCCATGGCTAACTACTTCGGAGTGAAGCAAGGCGGCGGTGTGCTCATTACCGGCTTGAATGACGAGAAAGGCAACCCTTCCAATACCGGACCGGCTGCGCGGGCGGGAATCAAGCCGGAAGACGTGATCGTGGAGTTTGGCGGCAAGAAGATATTAAGCGTTCAGGATCTCCGGTTGGCCGTCGCCAATACTCCTCCGGGATCGCATGCAAAGGTGAAAGCCATCCGGCGCAGTGAAGAAAAAGTTTTTGACGTAATCATTGTGGAAAGGACCCTCGAGAGCCAGGCGGCCGCGGGCGGCTTCAGCTTTGAGGAGAAGGAAGAGCCGCCCAAGCCCGAAATAGGTTTCCGCATCGACGCCGTTCCGCCGCGCTTGGCCCAGGACCTGGAGATAACGGGAGGAGCGCAAGTACTCTCCGTTAATCCTGGGAGCCTGGCCGAAGATGCCGGACTGGTGGGGCAGGAGCAGGGAGGCGGATCGGGCGACATCATCGTCGAGGCCAACGGAAAGAAGGTCGAAACGGCGCAGGACCTGCTCGCGATCGTCAAGAATCTGAAGAGCGGCGACGCTGTGGTGATCAAGTTCCTGCGGGTGAAGTGACGCAACCAGAACCGTCAGCTGGTCACCGACACGTTCTTCACGAGCATCACCAAGCCGTAGATCATTGCGGATTGCGGATTTCGGATTGCGGATTTGGCTGTTGTTCAATCCGCAATTCGCAATTCGCAATTGTGAGGAACTAATCTCTCAGGCTCACAGCCTGTGTGACAAGATATCGGACTCACCTATCATTCCCTCAGGGGGAGGCATGGCTGCATTCGAGCAGACGGTAGAAGCTAGGGGACACCTGATCGATTCCGGGATCATGTCTCTCATCCTGGATCGGATCATCGAGGGTAAGTGCACCTTCGAGATCCAAAGGTTTGAGGTCGGGAAAACGAACGACGACGAGTCCCGAGCTCGAATTAGAATCCACTCCCCGAACATCGAGACTCTGGAGGAACTCCTCGATGTTCTGGTTCCGCTGGGATGTTACCTAGCGGAAGAACAGGATGCGTCTGTGGCTCCCGCTCTTGGGACAGGGCGCGTGCCGGACGATTTCTATTCCACGACCAACTATCACACTTACATCCACCATCAAGGCGAGTGGCGGACGGTCCAGGACCAGCGGATGGACGCCATCATCCGCATGGATCCGGATGGGCCTCGCTGCGTAAAACTGCGGGATATCCGCAAAGGCGACATGGTCGTTTGCGGGCATGCCGGGATAAAGGTGGTTCGCGAGTTTAAAGATCGCGAGCGCAAAGATTTCACCTTCATGGCCGGCGAGGTTTCCTCCGAGCGGCGGGTTGAGCTGGTCGTGCACCAGCTGGCGGAGATGCTCCGTCAGACTCACGCCGCGCGGGGCAGGATCGTGGTGGTTTGCGGTCCCGTGGTCGTGCACACGGGCGGCGTGGCCGGATTAGCAAAGCTTATCGGGAGCGGCTATGTTCAGGCTTTTCTGGGCGGGAACGCCGTTGCGGTACACGACATCGAGCATGCGCTTTACAAGACTTCGCTCGGAGTGCATCTCGAAACCGGGATGCCGGCGCACGAAGGCCATCGCAATCACATGCGGGCCATCAACTTCATCAATCGCCACGGGAGCATACCGGCAGCCGTTGAAGCCGGCGCCCTCCAGTCTGGCATCATGTACGAGCTGGTGAAGAGCGCAGTGCCGTTCGCCCTTGCCGGAAGCATCCGCGATGACGGACCGCTGCCGGATACGATCTCCGACATGATCGAGGCCCAGGCTCGCTACGCCGAGCTTCTGAAGGGCGCCGACATGGTGATGATTCTGGGAACGATGCTCCACGGAATCGGTGCCGGTAACATGATTCCTTCCTGGGTTCGGACGATTTGTGTCGACATCAACCCCTCCGTGGTCACCAAGCTCTCGGACCGGGGCTCTTCTCAAACCGTCGGAGTCGTGACCGACGTGGGTCTCTTCCTCCATCTCCTCAAAGATCAGCTATAGCCATTGTGGATTGCGGATTGCGAATTGCGGATTGGACGCCCTGAAGTCCGTCGTCTGAGCCGGTTCATCGAAGAAAAACCTGAGTGTTTGAATTCATGGGCTAAAAAGCTTAGAGTCCTACCCTTCAAAGATGTTGCGGAGCAGGCTCGCGGAAGGCTGTTTTTTCAATTCGCAATCCGCAATTCTGAAATCGGGGGGAGCTTAATGGTCGTCAGACTTCAAGATGTCGGCAAGGCCGTGCGTAGGACGGAATACGCTGTGCGCGGTCCGATCGTTGCGCGCGCACGCGAACTCGAACTCGAAGGGCGCGAGATCGTCTACTGCAATATCGGCAACCCGCAGGCCTTGGGGCAAAAGCCACTCACATGGATCAGGCAGGTTCTGGCCCTAGTCGAGTACCCGGAACTGATCGATCGCTGTGGCAAGGGTACCTTCCCGCCGGACGTTGTCGAGACCGCCCGATTGGTGGTGAAGGAGAGCAAGCACGGGCTCGGCGCCTACACCGAGAGTAAGGGAATGCGCTTTGTTCGCCAGGCCGTGGCGGAGTTCATCGAGGAGCGCGACGGAATCAAGGCCGACCCCGAGAGGGTTTATCTGACGGATGGCGCCAGCAAGGGCGTGCAGACGATCCTCAGGATCCTTATTTCGGACGAGTGCGACGGCGTGATGATCCCGATCCCGCAATACCCGCTTTATTCGGCGACGATCACACTATTGGGGGGGCGACAAGTTCAGTACTACCTGGAAGAGGAGTCCGGTTGGAAGCTCAGCCGCTCAATGCTCGAAAAGTCCTATGAGCGGGCTCGTGCCGAGGGCATCAGCGTGCGCGGGCTTTGCGTCATTAACCCGGGCAACCCGACAGGCGCGGTACTCGATGTAAAAAACATCGAAATGGTGATCGATTTCGCTCGGGAATACGGGCTTGCTATTCTTGCCGATGAAGTTTATCAGGAAAACGTTTACCACCCGGGCGATGAGTTCCACTCTTTCGCCAAGGTGCTTGAGTGCATGGGAGCGAAGGACATTTCGCTGTTCAGCTTCCATTCATGTTCCAAGGGATTTCTGGGCGAATGCGGGCATCGCGGCGGGTATGTTGAATGCCGCAACGTTCCGCAGGATGTCCTGGACGAAATCACGAAACTGCAATCGGTTGCCCTTTGCGCAAACTCCGTAGGCCAAATCGTGACCTACCTCATGGTGCGCCCGCCGAAGCCGGGCGATCCGTCCCATGAGCTTTACGTGAAGGAGCGCGACGGCATCGTGGATGAGCTGAGGCTTCGCGCAAAGATCGTGGCGGAGCGGCTAAACGCGGTGCCTGGGATTTCATGCCAGCTTGTCGCGGGGGCGATGTACGCCTTTCCGAAGGTCACGCTCCCGCCCAACTCCACGGATTTCGAGTACTGCCTAAAGCTCCTGGAACAGACCGGCATATGCGTCGTTCCGGGATCGGGGTTCGGTCAGGTGCCGGGGACTTTCCATTTCCGCACGACAATCCTGCCGCCGACAGACAAAATCGAATCGGTGGTGAAAGGGATCGCCGATTTCCACGTACGATTCACGAAGGAGTGACAGACACGAGCGCCACAGAGTTCCCCGCGGCCCCTATCTTGTTGTGTCTACATGCTGATAACAGGTTGTTTGACTTTGACTTATCGCATACTATATTGTCTTCGATACGTAAGGTTGCCGCATGTTGCGCACGTCAGAAGATAATGAATCGTTGTTAAATGAACGCACGCGCGAGATTCTCCGCTGGGCCATCTCTGCATTTGTGGCGACAGGCAGACCGGTGGGTTCGAGGAAGATCGCCCGGAAAAGCAGGGAGCACCTGAGTGCAGCCACAGTCAGAAACATCATGGCGGACTTGGAGGAGATGGGTTACCTCCGACAACCTCACGCCTCAGCCGGAAGGATTCCCACCGACAAAGCATACCGCTTCTACGTTGATTATATGTTGGAGCGGCACGAGATATCCCCGCAGGATCGGAGCGAGGTAGATCGTACCCTCTTGCCTGATGACAGTGCCGAGCATCTGATGGCCCGCACAAGCCAAGTCCTATCGCGGGTGTCCCACAACCTCGGAATCGTAGTGTCGCCTCCCATCAGTCGTGTGGCCCTGCAACACATTCAATTTATTAAGCTTACCGAAAACCGCATCTTGGTCATTCTTGTTTCCCGTTCGGGAATCGTCCAGAACCGCGTTATCCACGTGGAGGATGACTACACTCAGGTCGATCTCGATCAGGCGGCGCGCTACATTGTCGAACACTTCAAAGACAAAACCCTAATTGAGATCAGGCTGCTGATACTGCAGATGATTCAGAAGGAGAAGAATCTCTACGATAGATTCATGCGGCGTGTGCTCATGCTGAGTACCCAAACCTTCTCGGATGCAGCGGGGGAACTCGAGTCGGAAATATATCTGGATGGAGCGTCGAACCTAATCAAGGCGCCGGAGTTTTCCGATATTAACAAGATGAGGGTTCTTTTCGAAACCATCGAGCATAAGGGCAGGCTGGCATCCCTGATTTCTCAATGCATCAAAGGAGACAACCAGGAAGTGCGAATCACCATCGGTGCTGAGAATGCGCTGCCGGGAATCGAGGATTGCACGCTGATTACCTCGTGCTATGTGGTTGATAAAAAAACTCAAGGATCGTTGGGCATCCTTGGCCCTACTCGGATGGAGTACGGGCGGGCCATTTCTCTAGTCGACTACGTAGCCAGGCTCTTTGGAAGAGTGCTCGGGGCGGGAAACTGAACGATGACTTCGAAACCTTATTGGCACCCTTCCGATTCCACGGGTTCGATGCCGGAAGCAAATACATCTGCCGAGGAAGCCCCTGTTACCGAGGCGATTACTCCTTCTACGGATCCATTGGCCCAGCTTCAGTCAGAGCTTACGGCTGCAAGAGCGGAGGTGGAGCAGTGGCGGGATCGGTTCCTGCGCAAGGCGGCGGAGTTCGATAACTACCGCAAGCGGACCGACAAGGAGAAGTCCGAATTGATGATGCTTGCGAGGAGCTCCGTGCTGCTGGAGTTCCTTCCCGTGGCTGACGCCTGTGAACGCGCTTTGCAGAGTCTCAATGAGGCACAGAATGGTCAAGGGGGACTGGAGCAGTATCGGGAAGGCGTCGCGCTCCTTTACAGGCAGATGCTGGACAGCCTGGCGCGTATGGGCGTGGTTGCTATCGAAGCTGTCGGACAGGAATTTGATCCCCACCTCCATGAAGCCCTTATGCGCGAAGAAACCTCGAAATGCGAGGAGAACACTGTCATTCAGGAATTGCGGCGCGGATACCTTTTCAAAGATCGTCTTCTGAGGCCGGCACAGGTAAAGGTCTCCATTCGTCCCCAGGGCGAAAACTAGGCAGATTCGCGGCTTATGAGCAAAATCATCGGTATTGATCTGGGTACCACGAACTCATGCGTGGCGGTTTTGGAAGGATCTTCTGTTCAGATCATTCCGAACAGCATCGGGGGAAGGACCACCCCTTCCGTTGTGGCTTTCACGGAGAAGGGAGACCGGCTTCTCGGGCAGATTGCGAAGCGCCAGGCTGTAACCAATTCAGCGAACACTATTTACGCTGTGAAACGCCTCATGGGCCGTCGCCACGATTCTCCTGAGGTGCAGAGGCTCAAGTCCTACCTCTCCTATGGCCTGACTTCTTCCGACAAAGGGGATGTCCGCATCTCGGTGCGCGGCAAGGAGTACAGCCCTCCGGAAATCTCGGCCATGCTTCTGCAGTACCTGAAGACCAGTGCTGAGGATTTTCTGAACGAAGAGGTAACCGAGGCGATCATCACCGTGCCGGCCTACTTCGACGACTCTCAGCGCCAGGCAACCAAGGACGCAGGCCGGATCGCCGGTTTGGAGGTGAGGCGCATCATCAATGAGCCTACGGCCGCCGCTCTGGCATACGGCCTTGATAAGAACGAGCGCGAGCGGATTGCCATTTTCGACCTTGGCGGGGGGACTTTCGATATCTCAATCCTGGAGTTGAACAACGGCGTCTTCGAAGTGCTCTCGACTTGTGGCGACAGCTTCCTGGGTGGAGAGGACTTTGATCAGCGAATCATCGACCTGATGATCTCCGAGTTCATGGCCGAGACGGGAATTGACCTCGGAAAGGACATTCTGGCGCGCCAGCGTTTGAAGGAGACTGCGGAAAAGGCGAAGTGTGGGCTTTCGCTCGAAGTCGAGTCGCACATCAGCCTGCCCTTCATCTCGGCGGATGCCAAGGGACCCAAGCACTTCGACCGGATCCTCACTCGGGGCCGATTCGAGGAGTTGGTGCGAGAGCTGATCGAGCGGACCACGCAGTACTGCGAAAAGGCGCTGACCGATGCCAAGCTTTCCCCGGCTGACGTTGACAAGATCATTCTTGTCGGCGGCCAGGCTCGGACTCCTGCAGTCCAGCGCCACGTTTACAGCATATTCGGGAAAAATCCCTCTCTTGAGGTCAACCCTGACGAAGTCGTCGCCATTGGAGCGGCCCTGCAGGGAGGGGTTCTGCGGGGCGAGCTGAAAGAAATCGTTCTTCTCGATGTCCTGCCGCTCTCTCTCGGGGTGGAGACCCATGGCGGCCTGTTCACGCGGATTGTGGAGCACAACTCGACCATTCCGTTAAAGAAAACAACAGTCTTTACGACGGTTTCGGACAACCAGTCTGTCGTCGAGGTGCACGTGCTTCAGGGCGAGCGGGACTTAGCTGGGTTCAACCGCTCCCTGGCCAAGTTTGAGCTTGTGGGAATCGTGCCCGCTCCGCGCGGCGCCCCCCAAATTGAGGTGACCTTCGACATCGATGCCAACGGGATCGTCAGCGTTTCTGCCCGGGACAAGGTCTCCAGAAAGGAACAGGCGATCAGGATTACTCCCTCGACCGGGCTCAGCAAGGATGAGATCGACCGAATGATTCTCGGGGCGAGGCAGTTCGCCGAAAGCGACCGGAAGGTGAAGGAGTTGCTGGAGCTCAAAAATCAGGTAAGCGGCCACGTCTCTTCAGTTTCGAGAAGCTATGCCGAGTTCGGCTGGCTCCTTGACAGTGTCAAACAGGAAATGGTAAAAGAAACGATTCAAAAGGCCAAGGCTCTATCTCCGGACGAAGATAATTACCTTCTTTTGAAGGAGTTACTAGCGGCATTGGAAAAAGCTGCCGCTAGGCTCGCTGAGGTCATGTTCAGCACTGCGGGCGCTCGAACGGGAAGGGCCGCAGGAAGAGGGAGCCAGTCCGATACCGACGTGCAACAACTGCTGAAATCCGCGGTCGACGATCTGAAGAAGCCCTGAGCCCGATTTCATTACCGGAGTCAGTTTTTGAATCACAAACGCGATTACTACGAAGTACTCGGGATTTCTCGGGAAGCAACGGAACAGGAAATCAAGAGCGCCTACAGAAAACTCGCCGTCAGATACCACCCTGATAAGAATCCGGGCGGCAAGGACGCGGAGGAGAAGTTCAAGGAGGCGGCGGAGGCGTACAGCGTCCTGAGCGATCCTGATAAACGCGCCCGGTATGACCAGTTTGGCCATAGCGGTCTGCAGGGCGGCTTTAGCGGATTCGATCCCGCCACCTTCGGCGACTTCGGCGACATACTCGGCGAATTCTTCGGCTTTGGCGACATCTTTGGAACGCGCCGCCGCGGCGGTCCCGAGAGAGGCGCGGACCTTCGCTACGATTTGAAGATCACCTTCCGAGAAGCGGCATTCGGGCTTAAAACCAAGATTAAGATTCCCCGCCAGGATACCTGCGGAGCCTGTGAAGGGCGGGGTACCGCACGAGGCAAGAGCCCGGTCACCTGCAGCGCATGCCACGGTGCCGGCCAGGTTCGATACCAGCAGGGATTCTTTTCAATAAGCCGCACCTGCGGCCAGTGCAATGGCTCGGGTCGGGTCATCCGGGACCCGTGCGAGGTGTGTCAGGGCCGCGGTCGGGTGCGCAAGGAAAAAGTCCTCGAAGTCAAGATTCCGGCCGGCGTGGACAATGGCGCACGCCTCCGGATTCAGAGCGAAGGAGAAGGGGGCGCCCACGGCGGTCCTCCCGGCGACCTGTACGTGATGATATTTGTCGAAGAGCATCCCTTCTTCCAGCGTCAGGGGAATAACATCTATTGCCAGATCCCCATTGGAATAGCTCAGGCGGCGCTCGGAGGCGAGGTTACCGTTCCCACTCTGGAAGGCGAGGAAAAGCTGAGGATACCCGAAGGCACTCAGAGCGGATCGGTTTTCCGCCTGCGTAACAAGGGGATCGTCAGCCTGGGGGAGCGCGGCCGCGGCGACCAGTTCGTTACTGTGAATGTCGCCATCCCCACAAAGCTCACCAAAGAGCAGCGGCAGATCTTCGAATCCCTTGCCAAGGTAAGCAAGGACGAAGAGCTACAGCAGGAACGCAACATCTTCGACAAGGTGAAGGACATCTTCGGCTAACAGGAAAACCATTGGTTTCGGGCAAAGGACCGACATCAGGTCTGCCAATTTGGTTTTGGGGCTATGCATTTGACTCCAGTAAGGACTGCCTGAACGGTCCGGTCTGAGCCAGATGAGCCTTTGCGAATCTTCGCGCCTTTGCGTCTTTGTGGTG
>Ga0315277_10002554_pt1 | contig 25279 bp, 24 predicted proteins | sample YL17G05_15_MG_FD_203695 | JGI IMG/M metagenome (GOLD analysis project Ga0315277, IMG submission 203695) | Sediment microbial communities from Yellowstone Lake, YNP, Wyoming, USA - YL17G05_15 | ecosystem: Environmental > Aquatic > Freshwater > Lake > Sediment | place: USA: Wyoming | collected... | reverse complement strand
GAAAGAGAAAAGAGGAATGAGGAAAGAGAAAATTGGCTTTCCTCTTTTTGAGACTGCTTGCGGTATAAGTGATGATCAAGGATCAGGTTCCCGGGGGTGTGATTTTGTATCGCTTGATCTTGTAATATTTAGAGAAACGAGGAAAGGGGAAAGAGAAAAGAGGAATGAGGAAAGAGAAAATTGGCTTTCCTCTTTTTGAGACTGCTTGCGGTATAAGTGATGATCAAGGATCAGGTTCCCGGGGGTGTGATTTTGTATCGCTTGATCTTGTAATAAAGCGCGGAGCGGGAGATGCCGAGCTTGCGCGCGGCTAAGCTGAAATTTCCCTGGCACTCTCCTAAAACCCGCTTGATCAATTGACTTTCTATCCGCTCGGTCATTTGGGCTTTGGCCTGTTTGAGGGGCATTCCCTGGTCAAGGATTTTCTTGGTCAGATCCGCGAGCCCGGCGGATTCTATCACTTCGGGCCCAAGCGTCTCCGGGGTGAGAATGGTTCCCGGGGTTAAGAGCACGGAATGCTCAACAATGTTTTCCAGCTCCCGAACATTTCCCGGAAAATTATAATGTTTTAAAGTCTCCAGAAATTCCGGACTGACGCCGACAACTTTATGGCCGGTGCTCCGGGAGAGCTTGGCGAGAATGTGATTGATCAAGATCGGCAGATCATCCGGATGCTCCCGCAGCGGCGGCACATCAATCGGCAATACGCTCAATCGGTAGTAAAGGTCCTGCCGGAATTTTTTCTCCTCCACCATCTGCCGGAGATGGCGGTTGGTGGCCGCGATAATCCGCACATCCACCGGGATCGGCTTGGCGCTTCCCACCCGGGTCACCTCGCCTTCCTGGATCATCCGCAAAATCTTGGCCTGAAGATTGAAATCCAGATCCCCGATCTCGTCCAGAAAAATGCTACCCCCATCGGCTTCCTCAAAAAATCCCGGCCGGTGTTCAATCGCGTCGGTAAAGGCTCCCTTGATATGCCCGAAAAACTGGCTCTCCAGGAGCGTGCCCGGAATCGCCGCGCAATTAACCGCAATAAAAGCCTTCTCGCCCCGATCGCTTAATTGATGAATCAGCCGCGCCACCATTTCCTTGCCGGTGCCGGTTTCCCCGCTGATCAAAACCGTGCTCTTGACCCGCGCCACCCGCTCAATCATATGTTTGACTTCCTGAATCGGCCGCGAGTTGCCCACCAGCTCAAACTCCAACTGCTTGAGGGTCTTCTCATCAGACGACTTTTTTAAAATGTCGCTCCGCTCCAGGGCCCGGCGAACAATCATCTCCAGCTGCGTGGTGTCAAAGGGTTTCTGGAGAAAATCATCGGCGCCCAGCTTCATCGCCTGGATCGCATTCTCCACCGAGCCATAAGCGGTAATCACCACCACCGAGCTGGCCGGGCTTTTCCGCTTGATCTCCTTCAGAACCTCAATTCCGCTCAAGCCCGGGAGCCGGAGGTCCAGGATCATCAGGTCAAAGTTCTCGGGTCCGATCAGCTCCAGCGCCTGCTCCCCGGTGCCGGCCGTGCTGATCTCGCAATTCACCTTGGATAAGAGCCGGGATAAAATCTTCAGAATCTGAGGCTCATCATCAATAATTAATATTCTGCCCTTCCTCATCAAAACTCCAAACCCTCATTCCTTCAAGCTTTCTCTAATATTATATACAATAAAATATATTTTACAACTTTCCCCTCTTATGTCAACATACCGGTTTATTCAGAACTGAAAACAAAGACTTTACCCTGCCCTCCCCCATTTAGGGGGGTAGGATTTAAGGGGCGGGGTGAACGATTTAAAGATTGCCCCGGGCGTCAAACTTAAACTTTTTGGGTCGGGAAAGGACCTGGAGCTTGATTCGGGACGGTTTCAGCAAATTTTCCGTGATCCAGAATTCATCCAGTTCCAGGGTGCTTTTGATCCGGCATAAGCGCAGAGCGCCCGGGTCCGGGCACCAGCAGGTTTTGATCGCCGCAATAATCGCTTCCCGGTCCGAGTTGAACCAGACCGGAATCCGAACCCGCTCCACGAAAGTTGAAGCGAGAGCGTTCTCGCGCATGGCATTTAAATCCAGCTTATCTATCACTCTCCTGGTTGTGATATCCGCCAGACCGATTCCATAAGCGGAGCCCGCGGTCCGGCCGGACAATCCGAGAACCACGATCCGCCTGATCCTCGGCTCCTTCAGCTCGGGCTCCCCCCGCAAATCCAGCCGGCCGATCACATTGGTGTCCATCCCGGTGCCGCTCTTGTCCTTGCCCATCTCGTCCACGATCAAAACCTCCAGCGCCGGGAAAGGCAATCCGGGAAGAAGCTTCCCGGCCCGGTGCATCAGTTTTGGCTCCCGGCTCAAAAATTCCCTGCCCGCCAGCACCTCCAGGCTCGCAATCCGATCCCGGTAATTTTCCAGAATCCCCACTCCGATCAGCACCGGCAATTTCCGGAGTAGATACCGGGCAACCTGCGGGACCAACTCTCCGATCCGGCCCGGCCCGAACTGATGCATCTCTTTCGCGCCTTTTTGTTTTCCCAGGCCGATCGCGAGCATCTTGCACAAGCCGGATTCAAACCTGCCGTGAAAGCTGGTATGGGGCTTGATCCGGTTGAGCAGGATCAGATGATCGGCTCTTAGCGCGAATTGATCCGTGTAAATCTTGAGCCCTTGGAGCTCGCCGATCTTTATTCCGGCAATCTCGGAAAAGATCGGACAGCCGATTTTTTTCTCGCGGATCCCGAGCTCGGCCAGGACTTGCTTCTGGCCCGCGCTGGTGGATGCGCCGTGCGAGCCCATGGCCGGCACAATCTGCGGCTTCCCGCCTTGGGCCTTGACCCAGTCAACCATTGTCTTGACCAGTTCGCCGATCCGGTGGATGCCCCGGCTTCCCACCGCAATCGCAACTTTTTGACCGGGTTTGATCTTGCCGGAAAAGGGCTCCAGCCTTCTCTTCAATTCCGAAACCGGATCATCCAGCTCCGGCGCCGCCAATTCCTGCCTGACCTTGATTAAGGGTGGAATCATCTTCTAATTTTATAACACCGGTTTTGGATTTGAGCAATCAGGGTTCCCGGCTTTTGAGAAGCGCGATGGGATTTTTCTTCCGGGCCTGGTCAATCAGGAAAATGTTATAGAGCAGTTGGAAGTTACAGCCGGCGCAATAGTCTTTTTCCTCGGAAATTCTTCCAGCCGCCAAATGATGCTGCACCCTGCCCTTCTGATCCCAGAGATAATTTTTCGGGAAATTGATGCCGCGCTCGGCTTTTTGCAAAAATTCATCCTCCTGGAATCCGCTCGCTTCATAAACCAGCAGGTATCCGTAAACAATATAATTGAGCGTGGAAAGCGGCATATATTGCTGGTTATAAAGCGGATTGAATTTCTGATATTGGCGCTGGTAAGCTTGATTATCTTCCGCGGATAAATAGCCCTGATACTCCGGCCGATATAAATCCCGCTCCATTGCGCTCAAGACCAGAACCGCGCGGTCGTAATAAAGTTTATCGCCGGTCAGATAGAATGCTCGGATCAATGCCTGGATTGCAACCGCGTTGGTGTAGGCATAAGTGAAATCATAGCCGGGAACCAGGTCAAAAAGATATTTTTGCTCTGTTTCCGACCAGAGATTTTTGTCCAGCTTTTTGACCAAGCCCAGGCCGATCTTTTTGAATTCCCCGGCGCGCGCCGAATCCGGGAAGCTCAAGGGATATTGGAGGTAAAATGACGCCAGGCCGAAGAGCACGGTTCCCGGACCATAAGGCTGGATCGGGTAGTAATACAGGATTCCGGGATGCCGGGCGAACAATTTGAAGTCATCCAGGTATCGCGCAATCACCGCTTGCTTCCGAGCGTCCGGCTCATAGAAGCTGGCGAAATAAATACCGCCGATGCCGATGTAGGTATGCATCATCGTGTCCATATTCTGAAAACTGGTAATGGGATTTTTTTCAAATTGGTCAAGGTAAGTCTCGTAATTTTTCACCATTGCATCGGCAATGGCGAGCTCATCTTTGGAAACATCTTCGCCGGTCATTGCGCGGTGACAAATGTAGGAGCCGGCATAAACCAGGGCGTCTCCATACTCCGGCTCAATCTTGCCCGATTTCAGGCCCGGATGAATTTGCGGGTCAAAAAGATAAGAGCGGACATCTTGGGACAGAGCGCTGAAATCCTGGGCGTTGACCACAGAGGAGACGGCAAGAAAAAGAAAAAGCGCAAGCATCCATTTTGAAATTCTGATCATCGCCGGATTTATCTTGTCAGGTTTTTCTAAAAATTTCAACCTGGTCCGCGATTTTTTCCGCAACCTGGATCAGGTCGGGCGCGGTTTCAAAGGGAGGTTTGCCGATGAGGTCTGCCTCAATGATTCGCTGGTCAAAGGGAAGGTAGCCGAGGAAAGGGATTTGCCCGAGGGATTTCCGGATCAGGTCTGCTTCTTTCTCGTTGCGGATTTTGCATCCGACCACCGCGATTTTTTTGATCCCGATTTCGCGCGCGAGCTTTTGAATATTTTTCGCGGTTTCTATGCTTCTCTGTCCCGGCTCAACCACCACCAGCATCACCTCCACTGCGAACGCGGTGGCTCTTCCCAGATGCTCCAGCCCGGCTTCCATATCCATAATCACCACATCCTTGCGCTCCAGAAAAAGATGCTGGATCAAATTTTTCAGAAGCACACTCTCCGGGCAGACGCATCCCGATCCTCCGGTCTTGACCGTGCCCATCACCATCAGCCGGATGCCATTTTTTTCCTGAGCGAGTTGGTCCGGAAGATCATCCACTTTGGGATTGAGCTTGAAAAATCCTCCCATAGTCCCGGGCTTGGCCCCGGTCCGCTCCTCAATCAGCTCCTTCATCTCCGAGATCGGCACAATCTTGGCCGCATCCTCAAACCCGAGCGCCTGGGCCAGGTTCGCGTCCGGGTCCGCGTCAATGGCGATCACGCGGTTGCCGCGCTTCTGATAGCATTGAGCGAGGAACGCCGCAATGGTGGTTTTTCCCACTCCGCCTTTGCCGGAAATGGCCAGCTTCACTTTTTGACCTGCTTGATCAGCCTTACTGCAATGATGTTTGCGAGCACGGTGATGTCCTCGGCCGGAAGGTATTCCATAATGCTTTTGTCAAACACGCAATTGAACTCAGCCTCAAACTCGTCATCCCCGGGCCACATAATGAAATGATAGTTCACTCTGGGAAAAGCCTGAATTTCCAGGGCATATTTTCCCAGACGCGAAGGCTTGCCGCGGATGGCCAGGCCGGCCTGGAGGAATCCCTCGGGATCCTTGCCAAAAGTTTTCACCAGAATGCTGGTGGTTCGCCTTACAAAATTCGGATAGTAAAGCCAGCCGTCCGGAACCTGCTGGTAGGAAATCAATTCGCCGGTATCCGGGACGCCCCGGGCATTGGCCAGATAGTGGAGGATAATAATCCGCTCCCAAAGCGGGGGTTGCTCTTCCGAATCCGAAAATTTCACCTCGCCGGAAGAGTGATCAACCAGGTAGTCGCGGTTGATGAAATGGATCCGGCAAATGCTCTTGGCAGGATCAACGACCTCGGCCCCGGCCTTTTGGCGCTGATCGGCAAAGTCTTTGGCCTTGAACTGGTCCTTGGCCAGTTGGTGCGCGGTCTCATAATTGTCCTGCTTGACCAGGTCCCTCTGAATTCCGTCATACATTCCTACGCGCTCTTTATTCATCCGTTCTTCTATTTAGCATTTTCTATCAGAAGAATTCTTTCATTCAAAAAATCCGGCGGCAAATTTTTGATATATTCCCGGTCATCGGTCAGCCAACAACATCCCAGGTTCCGGGCCAGCCATACATAGCAGGAATCAAAAACATGCCGATCCAAGCGGTTGGAAAATTCCAAGATGTGCTGTCGCTCGCGCTTATTGAAATTATGATAAATAATGGGCAATTCGCAGAAATGCCGATACGATTCTTCGCAATCAATCCTGCGGAATCTTTGGCTTGAGGGCCTTTGAGCCTTATACAAAGCCTCGGCTAACTCGTATTTTAAAATTTCCGGAGCATGAAATTCAATGTTATTGTTTAACAAGCGAATCAAAAGTTGTTCGGCAAGATCAACATAATCTTCGTCATTTAAATACCATTTTGCCGCAACAGATGCGTCCAGAACCAAGATTTCAGGCATTTTCTATTTATCCCGGATTTCGCGGATCAGATCCCGGACCTTGAAGGGAACCGGACCAACTCTTCTCCGAATCTCCCGGCTTTCCTCCAACAAGGCCCGGGCTTTGGGACTCAAATTCGCTTCCATCTCCCCGGAAGATTCCAGCAGTTTACGAAGCTCCTCTTTAACTCTCTCCAGATCATTCAGCCTGTCTTTCCGCGATTTGGAGATTCTGATTTTTTCGTTTTTTTTCTCCGCTTTCTTCAGGCTTTTCACAGGTTCGCGCTCCTTGAATTTAATATAGCAAAAAGATACCCAAAGCGCAAATTCGGAAAGCGCTTATTCCTCTAAGCGCTCGGGATGGACCGAATTGCTTTGCCGGCTCCTCTCCTTGGCAAGCCGATGCGCGGTCTCATAATTGTCCTGCTTGACCAGGTCCCTCTGAATTCCGTCATACATTCCGACTTTCTCGTCTTTCATGCCGAAGACCAAATTTACGAAAAATCCTGAAGCATCAAGATTCTTTCTCTGGGAAAACCATCCGGCAGTTGCCCGCAATACTTCTCATCGCAAGTGAGCCATTCGCAATCAAGGACTCCGGCAAGCCATACATAAGTGGAGTCATAAAAATTTCTGTTAAACTTGACTGAAAATTCAAGAATACTTTGCATTTCCGAGTCATGAAATATATGGAATTTGATTGGCAATTGGAAAAATCTTTTATAGACGATTTGGCACTGGAAGGGACTGATCCTGGCATTGGAAGCCTTTTGCGCTTTATACAGTGAATTTGCCAATTCATATTTTAAAAGATGCGGAGCATGGAATTCAATCTGATTTTCCAGGAATTGAATCAGGAGCTTATTGGCGATTTCCCAAAAAACTTCATCGCGGACAAACCATTTAAAAGCCACGGAAGCATCCAAAACCAGGATTCTGGGCATCTACTTTTCACGAATTTCACGGATTATATCAATGGTTTTGAAAGGCACCGGACCGATCGCCTCCCGAATTTGTTTTATTTTCTCATATAATTTCCGCGCCTTGGGACTCATCTTTGACTCCATGGATTCAAGAGACTGATCCAACGCCAGCCCCTGCATTTTATCCCGGCTTATTTTCCGGGATTTGCCGGTCCCGGCTGCGCAAGTCTTATGATTTCCCTTTGCATTTTTCGCCGCAGTTTTCATATTTACAATTTCACCTCTACTGATGATATTAGGGAACACATCGCTGAATGTCAACCCTCGCCCGGCTCATCCCTCCAGCCAGCTCGCGGAGTAAAGCACATCGCCCTTGAGCACTTTGGCGGTCCGGTAGTATTTCAGAAGCTCGGCAGTGAGGGATTTGGGGTCCACCGCCTGGTCGTCCATCACCTTGTAAATGAGTTCGGAGATGTCTTGGCGTTTTTCCTGGGCGATGGCGAGCAGGTCTTCGTCAAAGGAGTCGGCGATCGCGGAATAGAGTCCGTATCTGGCAAGCATAATCAGATAGGTGCGGTTGAGCCAGCACCGGAGCAGGTCGGGCGCGCCGTTGCTGATATTGCTCAGGCCCACGGTGCTTTTGCATCCGGGGACCAGGTCCTGGAGCACCTTCATAAATTCCACGCAGGCCTTGACCTGGTTGATCTCCACGCTGACCGGGCTGACGATTGGGTCAATCCAGAGTTTCTCGTTGGATACTCCCAGCTCGTTCGCCTTCATCATCATCTCGGTCGCGAACATCGCCCGCTCGTCGGCGTCGCGCGGCATTCCGCTCGGACCCCAGAGCACGCAGATGATCTCGGTGTCAAACTCTTTGGCGAGCGGGAGCACTTTGGCGAGCCGCTCGGGCTGGAGGGTGGTGGAATTGATCAGGGGTTTTCCCTGATGCGTTTCCAGGCCGGCCCGGATCGCGTCCGGGTTGGTGGTATCCAGGGAGCAGGGATTTTTCACCACTTCCTGCACCGTCTTCACGATCCATCTCATCAAATCCGGGCCATCCTTGCGCGCGGGTCCGATATTCAGGTCAATGTAATCAATTCCCTGCTCGGCCTCGGCTTTGGCCATCTCCTGGATCGGCCTGGCTTCGCGGCCCTTCATCGCCGGGCCCAGGGATTTGCTCATCACATTCAGGTTTTCTCCGATGATTTTAATGGTCATTTTGAACCCTCCTTCTAATGGGTTGTCTCATAAATTGTGATGCGGGCATCCTGCCTGCAAAATTTTACCCTGCAGGCTGGAAGCCTGCGCCACAAAACTATTTCCATCTTTCTTTCAGGAACGGGATGATGTGCGCGGCCTCGCGCGGGCCAATGGTGATCTCCCATCCTTTCAGCTCATCCTCCAGCTCGCCGGAGATGCTCGCGACCACTCCGGGAATAATCAACTTGCGATGCTTAACTTTTTCCTCAATGCCGGACTTCTTGACAAAGGGCGCCACGGCGTCGGCGCTGAATTTGCCGGCGGCCCAGGCGGTGAGCACGCTTAAGCCCTCGGTGTTCATCACCAAAAGCCAGCTGGGCATCCGTCCGCTCTCCAGTTCGCCGGAAACAATGAAGTAAGTGAGCGAGAAGTTGCTGGTGATGAGCACGGGCGAGTTCTCGTTCGGGTTATTGAGCGGGTACACGCCCGGAGATTGCGCCATCGGCCTCTGCGGGTCGGTGTAAACATTGAGCCTTTCCACCAGGAGCGGGAAGAGCACTTCCCCCCGCAACTTGCTCAGGATGACGATTCCGCCATACTTGGCCACGAAAATCGCGGCGTAAATCGCTTCCATCGCCGGATCCTGAGTCATCTCGCCGGGAAACACCACGGTCGGATAGCCCAAGGGCCGGAAGGTCTTTTTGATCGCGGTTCTCCGGATCTGCACATTGTCCTCCAGAGCCTTCTTGATCGCGCGGCTGCCGGAATCAATCAGGAGGTCCTTGAGTCCGGCGTCCGCGAGTTTTTTGGTCAACTCCGCAACTTCTTCCAATCCGTTCCCCTTGACCACCACCGGCACGCCCGCGGATTTGGCCAGCTCCGCGACCTTGTCCGCGTTGGCCCTGGTCGCGGCATAAAGAACCGGCTTTCTCGCCTTGACCGCTTCCAGGCCGGCTTTGAGCGCCTCCGGGATTTCGCTCATCAACATAATGCAGGCCGGCGATTTGTCCATCACCTTTTTCGCCAGGGCCGAGAGCTTTGCCGGATCATCGCTTTTCACGGCCAGGAGATTGGCGCGAAGTGTCAGGCCGATCCGCTCGTATTGAAGCTTCTTGATTGCCTCAATCTGGGCGTCCGATTCAGAATCGCTCATCTGGTCCGTGAGCAATGCGCCGATCCCGCAGGGATTGATGAAAGTCTTCTCGTGACGGAAAAGCACCAGCTCCCCTCCCACCTTGAACGCCCAATCCCCGGCGCCGATCTCCACGGTCCGGATCGGAGGCGCCGCGGCCTCGCCCAGCTCGGCAACCACTTTCTTGTCCACATGCGGGCAGGCCGTGATTTCCGCCTGTCCCGCGGCAACCTTCATGGCAAAGGCCATACAGGTGGGCACGCCGCAGTCGCCGCAATTGGTTTTGGGCAGTTTCTTATAAATATCCAGTCCTGATAGTGCCATCTTCTTAGCCCTCCTCGCTTTTATTCCAACTCATTAAATCCATCCCTTTTTGTACGGGCAGACCCTCGTGTCTGCCCCTTTGGGCGTAATAAATTACGCCCCACATTTCCTTTTTTGTACGGGCAGACCCTTGTGTCTGCCCCTTTGGGCGCAATAAATTACGCCCCACATTTCCTTTTTTGTACGGGCAGACCCTTGTGTCTGCCCCTTTGGGCGCAATAAATTGCGCCCCTACAATTAAAGAAGCGGCGGCATACTCAACACCGGATGATTGACCTTCTGGAGATACTTCATCAGCTCTTCCTCGGTGGTGGCCACGGTCTCATCCCCGATCTTCTCCGGCAGGTCCGGCACCCCCAGCTCGGTTGCGGTCTTTTTCAGCCGCTGCATAATCTCCTCTTTCAACTGCTTGGGCATCCAGATCATCCGCTTGATTCCGCCTTCCGCGCTCAGATATTTCCGGCTGGTGATGTAAAATTTTGAATGGCCGACAAATCCGGGCGTGACATTTCCGCCGCCCACCATTCCCGCGAGCGTGCTGAATTTCATTCCGACCGGGGTCATTCCTTTGAATTCCCGGTCCACGGCCATAAATCCCTGGCAGACGGGAAGGAGCGCGGCAATGCATTCAAAGCAGCCGCAACTGGTCATCGGCGTCTTGAGCACGCCGTAGGCGTCATAAGATTGAATCGCTCCCCGGCTGGCTTTCGCCACGAACTCATTGACGCCTTTCCACTGGCCGTAAACCTGGTCCAGCACTTCTCCTTTGATCACCGGCTGGTTCGGGCCGGTCGGGTTGATCTCGTTGCTGGCCTTGCAGTCCAGCCAGTTATACGCGCCGCACAGACCGGGCCGCTCGGGGGTCACGATACAACAATGATTGGGCGCAAAGCTCTGGCACAGGGTGCAGGAATAGAAGGTATCCACCTCCTCGTCCTTCAGCCCTTCCAGCCGCTCATCTCGCTTCCAGTAAATTTTCTTGGCGTCCTCTACAATCTTCCTCACCGGCGCGTCCTCGCTGTAAATGGTCACCTGGACTTTATCCAGGATGCTTCCGAAATCCTGGTGCAGTTTGGCGTGAAGGATTTTGCCGATATGCTCCAGGGCGAATCCCTTGTCCACCGCCTGCTTGGCGATCCGGATCCAGGCGATGTCTCGCTGGCCGATATGCATTATGCCCTGGGCATAGTTGAGCAGATGATGAATCTGCCGCTCCAGGATCGGCTCAAAATCCTCCTGCATCTTCCGGCCCGCAACCTGGACCGTGATCGCGATCGGGAGTTTGGATCCGACCGGAAGGTCTTTCAGCTCCGGACCTTTCACCTCCACCTTGCCGTCCTCAACCGCGGTCATATCACTCATTCTGAGCAATTCCACGGCCTGAGATTTTCCGCCTCCGCACTCCACATAAATGTCCTCACCCCGCACCCGCTCTCCTTCAAAAGCCGGGCCATAGCTGACCGGGATCGGCACCTTGGACACGGTTACTTTCAGTCCCCGGACTTCCACCGCGCGCTGGACAATGTCTTTATGCGGGATATTGCTCACCACATGCTCGTAGGTGCAGATGCCGGTGGGGAGCACTTCCGGGATCGGGGTGTCGGCAATGGTGGGGAATCCCCAGTTGATGGCGCCGGCGGCGTTGGCATACCATTCCTCCGTGACATATCCGAACGCGAGCACGAAGGCGAACACGCGGTCCTTGTTGTAGATCAGGATTTTCCTAAAATCCCCCGGCTCTATGCCTCCGAAGCTCATTGCGGCGCGGGTGGCGAATCCGAGCGCAAACACCGCGGCCGAGATGTCCGGGCCGAAGCTGACCAGTCTTGTGGGCCAGCCGAGCTGAAGCCCGGCTTTCTTGATCTGCTCGGCAAAGCGCTTGCCCTGGAATTCCGAGGCCATAAACACATAGAGATTTTTCTCCAATAGCTCCATCGCGATATTCTTTGCCAGATCATCATTCGGCACCGAGCCGACAATGGCGGCGAATCCGGGCGCAGTGCCGTCCACGAACTCCACTCCGCGCTTTCTGAGAATAATATCATCCGCGGCGCCCAGCCAGATATTATCCTCGCTCGGCTCCTCGGAAGTGACATAAAATTTCGGGGTCTCCACATACCGGATCGCCTCCATCACCTCCTCGGCAAACAGCGTTGCCATCCCGGCGTCCAGGGTGGGCGCGAGATATGGAAGCGCGTGCTTTTCCCTGGGAACCGGGGGCAAGAGCCGCTTGCACACCTCCAGCACATAGGGCACATCCTTGATCTTCTTCACCTGGTATCCGAGCATTCCGTAAATGATCGGAAGATAGTAGCCGGTGTTGGGGAATTCCAGGTCCTGGTTTTCTCCGAATTTTTCCCGGGCCATTTTGAACTTGTCCTCGGCCCGGGCAATAATCTTATGGGCTCCTCTAATGGCCGCCGCGGCGATTAACTTTGACACTTTCCTTACCTCCTTATCTTATTTCGGGCGAGGCAAGCCTCGCCCCTACATCATCGGGCGCACACGCGGGTGCGCCCGTACGGGCAGGCCCATGTGCCTGCCCATCCGATTATGTTAATTCCCTTCTCATGGCCATATCATAGAGCACACGCTCCTTGGCCTTGTCCAGGCCGAGGGCTTTGCGCTTTTTATCAATATGCTCAATCATTTTATGCGCGGCTTTGACCGGGTCCGGCTCAAAGTCCCATTTTCCGCCATACTCCCGCTCCATTTCGTCAAACAGGTATTTGGTCAGGTTCTTGGCCCCCAGGGTCGGGTAGTTGGTGCCGAAGAGCGTGTACACTCCGCTAGCCACAAAGTACATCCCGATGGCGATGGCTTTCTCGCTCATCCATTCGGGCGCGGCGCCCGCGGCCGGGAGGTCGGAGATGTCATCCCCGAGTCCGCCTTCCTTGACCACCGCGGTGGCGGCCATCAGGATTCGGGAATTATCCACGCAACTGCCCATATGAAGCACCGGCGGAATCCCGACGGTCTCGCAGATACTGCGGAGTCCGTCTCCGGCATACTGCATCGCCTCGGGGGTAAGCAGGCCGTATTTGCCGCAGGCCATAGCGGAACAGCCGGTGGTGAGCACGATCACATCGTGCTTGATCAACTCGCGGATCATTGCCAGGTGCGCGATGTCCTGGGTGGTGTGAATATTGTTGCATCCGACCACTCCGGCGATGCCCCGGATCCGGCCGTTGATGATGTTGTCATTGAGCGGCTTGTAGCTGGCGCGGAAGGTTCCGCCTAAAAGATAGTTGATGGTCTCGTGGGAGAACCCTGCGATCAGTTCGCAGGACGAGTCCTCGCCCTCCGGGAGCATAATCTTGCGCGGGTCGCGGTTCGGGAAATTCTCAATCGCGGCCTTGACGATTTTCTTGGCGGATTTCAAGGGATCATGCTCCTCAAACTGGATGTGCTCGGCAAAGGGCATCTTGGCGCGGTAATTGGTGGTGATGATCTTGGTGTGATAGCACTGGGAGATTTCTCCGAGGGATTGCATCACGCATTGGACATCCGCAACCATCGCTTCCACCACTCCGGTGATCAGCGCGATTTCCTGATGCAGGAAATTGCCGGCGAGCGGGATGCCGTGCCGCATCAGCACTTCATTGGCGGTGCAGCAGATGCCGGCAAGGTTGATTCCCGATGCGCCTTTGGACTTGGCGAGCGCAACCATTTCCGGATCGCGGGACGCGACCACGATCATCTCGGAAAGGAGGGGCTCGTGGCCGTGGACAATGATATTGACCTGGTCTTTTTTGAGCACTCCCAGGTTGACCTTGCTTAAAATCGGCTCCGGGGTTCCGAACATAATATCCTGGAGCTCGGTGGCGATCATAGACCCTCCCCATCCGTCGGCAAGGGAACAGCGCGCGGCCTGCTGGATCAGGTTATGATATTCCTGGTCCACGCCGATGGCGGTCCGGTGCATAATCTCCACCACCTCCCGGTCCACTCCGCGCGGAACTACTCCCTGCTTCCTCCAGATTTCCTGGCGCTTGATCGGGGCGCGCTTGACCAGGAATATTTCTCCTTCCTGCTGACCGAAAATCTGGATGGCCTTCTTTCCCACTTCCACTGCGATCTCCTGGGTGGCTTTATTGGCAATCTCAATTCCCAGGTCCATTGCCAGCTCAAAAAGTTTCATCTCGTCTTTGATCGTGTATCCGGGCACCTTGCCCTGGGCGGCTTCCAGGAAGGTCATACATACCTGCCGGGCATGGTCGGAATGAGCCGCGGTTCCGGCCGCGGCCATCCGGGCGAAATGCCGAGCCGCAATGGTGTCTGCGGTTGCTCCGCAAACGCCCTCCTGGGGACCTTCTCCGAACGGATCAATCCGGCAGGGGCCGTTACTGCAATGCCGACAGCATAGCCCGAGCTGGCCGAACCCGCACTGGGGATCCTGCTCCACCAATCGGTCCCAGGCGGTCTTGATCCCTTCCTTCTTCGCCTTTTCCAGCAAAGGCTCAACCACCGGGTCAATGCTTCTTTTCTTCTCTTCTGTCATTAGAATCCTCCTTTTCTTACCATTCCTTCGCAATGAGCAGGCTCAATAAATTGAGCCCCTACAAACTGTTATTCCGGACTCAATAAATTGAGCCCCTACAAAATGCAATCAGAATCCTCCTTTTCTTACCATTACTTCCGCCAATTCTTTTTCCCGGCATTTGGGACATTTTTCCAGATAAAATTTGGCCAGGGGATTTTTATTTTTAAGCACTTCCAGTTGTTTCACGGTTCCAAATCCCCTGCCGCAACTCTTGCAAACCAGAACCGGGATCTCGCTCCGCCATCTTTCAATCACTCGCTCCTCGGGCAAATCTTCCAGCTTGATGCAGCCGGTGGGGCAGACATAAACGCAGGCGCCGCACCCGATGCAGGCGTCATTGGGCTTCCGGAAGGGCACGGAGGTTTTCCGGTCCACTCCCCGGCTCTCAAACCCGATGGCGGACTGGCCGATCAAATCTCGGCAGACATTCACGCACAATCCGCACAGGATGCATTCCTCGTTCTCGGTTTTCTGAAGCTCGGTGTCCGTGATTCCGTATTTGGCGGCAAACTCGCGGATCACTTTAGAGCTCCAGCATCTTGCCAGCAGCAGTTCAATCACCATTTTCCGATCCCTTTTGATTCGCTCGGAATTAGTGAAAATCTCCAGACCGTCATCTTGAATCGGATAATTGCAGGAAGTAACCACCCGGGTTCGTTTGCCTCTTTTGATTTCAACGATGCAGACCCGGCAGACGCCGTAAGGCTCCAGCGCCGGATGATAGCAGAGGGTCGGGATGTCAATTCCGGCCCGGCGCGCGGCATTGAGGATGGTGGTTCCGGATTTGATTGCGGCCTTTTTATCGTCAATGATTATGTTCAAAATTTTATCTGGTTCTTCCATTTTTTCCTTCCTTGGGGCAAACAGGGCAAACACACGGGTTTGCCCGTACAAGCCCGTACATCATTTCCTCTGCACCGCGTCAAACTTGCAGGTCTCATAGCAAACTCCGCACTTGATGCATTTTTCCAGATCAATCTTGTGCGGCTTTTTCTTCTCGCCGGTAATGGCGTCTTGCGGGCACTGCTTCAAGCAGGCCATACACCCGGTGCAATCCGCCTCGCTGATGCCGTAGGTAACCAGGGCGCGGCACACGCCCGCGGGGCATTTCTTATCGTAGATGTGCGCCTTATATTCGTCCTCAAAATATTTGATCGTGGTGAGGAGCGGATTTGCCGCGGTTCCTCCTAATGCGCAGAGCGCGCAATCTTGCACGGTGGTTCCCATATCAACCAGCCGCAGAAGGTCCCCTTCCCTGGCCTTGCCTTCGCAAATCCGGTTCAGGATGACCAGAATTTGTTTGATGCCTTCGCGGCAGGGGGTGCATTTTCCGCAGGATTCTTCTTTGAGGAAGTTGAGGAAGTAGCGGGCGACATCCACCATACAGGTGTCGGAATCCATCACAATCATTCCGCCGGAGCCCATCATAGAGCCGACTTTGGTCAGCTCATCGTAATCCACATGCAGGTCCAGCATGGATTCCGGGATGCAGCCTCCGCTCGGGCCTCCGGTCTGGATGGCTTTGAATTTCCTTTTGCCCCGGATGCCTCCGCCGATGTCATACACGATCTTCCGGAGGGTGATTCCCATCGGGACTTCCACCAATCCGGTATTATTGATCTTGCCGACTAATGAGAAGATTTTGGTTCCTTTGCTTCCCTCCGTGCCCATTGAGCGATACCAGTCGGCGCCGTTGTTGATGATGAGCGGGACATTGGCGTAAGTCTCAACATTGTTCAGGTTGCTGGGCTGATTGTAGATTCCTTTGTGGACGGTGTGAATGTATTTGGCGCGCGGCTCTCCGGGTTTTCCCTCCAGGCTCTGCATCAATGCCGAGCTTTCTCCGCAGACAAAGGCGCCGCCGCCCTGGTTGATCTGGACCTCAAAATTGAAGCCGTCCTTGCCCAGGATATTTTTGCCGAGCAGGCCGGATTCGCGCGCCTTTTCCACCGCATTGATGAAATATTTCACCGCCAGGGGATACTCGTGCCGGACATAGATATATCCCTGGGCCGGGCTTTTGCCGAAGGCGACGGCATAAGCGCCGATGATCAATCCTTCCAGGACGGAATGGGGATTTCCTTCCAGAAGCGACCGGTCCATATACGCGCCCGGATCGCCCTCGTCGGCATTGATGATGATGTATTTGATGTCTCCAGGGGCATTGCGGCAGGTCTCCCATTTCAGTCCCGCCGGGAATCCTCCGCCGCCTCTGCCGCGAAGGTCGGCTTTGCTGACTTCGGCAATGACCTGTTCCGGGGACAATTCAAAGAGGACTTTGGGAAGCGCGGAGTATCCGCCGATTCTGATATAGTCATCAATGCTGGTGGGGTCAATCATACCGTTCATCCCGAAGACCAGCCGTTTCTGATGCTTGTAAAAAGGGACTTCGGATTCTTTGGCGATTTTTTCTTTTGTGATCGGGTCGCGGTAAAGCAGCCGCTCAATGATCTCATTCTGGGCGATGCTTTTTTCCAGGATTTCCGGGACATCTTTGGCCTTGACCGAGACATATAAATTTTCCTGCGGATGAATCACGACCAAAGGGCCTTTCTCGCAGAAACCGTGACAGCCGGTGAATTTCATATTGACTTTGACCTTGAGCCCGTTTTTGGAAATGGCTTCCTGAAACGCCCGGCGGACTTCCGCGGCGCCCAATGCCATACAACCGGTTCCGCCGCAGATGGCGATATAAGGCTGATGCGGGTCAAACCCGGCTTGCAATTTCTTTCTATATTCAATCAGTTGCGCGGGATTTTTAAAGAAGGTCATTTCTTTTTACCTCCTTTGGTTCCCGCTTTGGCTTTGGCTGGAATCGCTTTTTTAGCGCCGCGTTTGCGGTCCGGCTTTTCTTTTGCCGGCTCAGGGCAGACACCTGGCTCAGGGCAGACACTTGGGTCCGCCCGTACGACTTTTGCTTCTTCTTTTTTCTCTGCCGACTTTGCTTTTTTCTCTTCGGGAGGGCGGACACTTGGGTCCGCCCGTACGGTTTCTTCGGCTGGCTTGGCTCCGCCGTTTCCTTTGGCTTTGACTTGTTCCAGCATTTTTCCCACTTTGGCATAGTTCATATTCCCGAAATATTCTCCGTCTATGGTTACGAGCGGTCCGAGCGCGCAGGCGCCCAGGCAGTTGACCGTGGAGAGGGAAAATTCGCGGTCTTCAGTGGTGTCTCCGGATTTGATTCCGAGCTTCCGCTCCATCTCTTCCAGTACCAGGGGCGCTCCCCGGACATGGCAGGCCGTTCCCAGGCAGACATTGCAGAGATGCTTGCCTTTGGGCTTGAGGCTGTAGGCCTTGTAAAAGGTGGCGATATGATAGATCTGGCTCACGGAAATCCGGAGCTGATCCGCGATATATCTCAGATCCGGCTCGGGCAGGTATCGCTCGGCATCCTGAAGCTCGTGAAGAATGGCGATGATCTGGCTCGGATTTTTTCCGTACCGACCCAGGATTTTTTCTAATTCCGTTTTTTCCATTTTTTATTTTCCTTATTTATGGGCGGACACCTGGGTCCGCCCCCTACATCTGTACGGGCAGACCCTTGTGTCTGCCCTCTTCCGGGCGCACACGCGGGTGCGCCCGTACAATCTATTTTTTCTCCTCTCCCAGCTCCTGCTGAGTGATCGCCACCGCCATCTTGCGCAGTTTATCCTCCGCGACCTGATTCGCTTCCAGCAATTTTCTGCATTGGTTCGGACAAGCCTCCACGCAGGCCGGCGCTTTTCCTTGGTCCAGGCGGTCCCAGCAGAGGTTGCACTTGGCCATAATCCCGCCGGGGGCTTTCCGGACGGCTCCGAACGGGCAAACCAGGACGCAGGATGAGCAGCCGATGCAGAGTTCTTGATTGAAAAATACGGGCGTGTCCGGGGATGGCCGGTAAAGGGCTTTGGTGGGACAGGCGGTTGCGCAGGGAGCGTCTTCGCAATGATGGCATTGCATCGGGATCGGATGAATGTCAACGGCGATGACTTTGACCCGGCTGGCTGGTCTGGGCTCTTCCAGAACCGCTTCCACCAGGGTCTTGGCTTTGGACCTGGAGATGGCGCAGGCCAGCTCGCAGGAATGGCAACCCACGCATTTTTTCAGATCGGTATAGATGATCTTCATCCTAACTCCTTTCATTTCCTTTCAGGTCAGGCACAAGGCCTGACGCTACCGTTCCTCGTTGATCGTTCCTCTCGGGCGGGGCAAGCCCCGCCCCTACAATTATCCCATCAACTCCTTGATCAAAGTTTTGACTTTGGCAATGGCCTCGGGATGCAACATCACCACCAGGTCTGAGCCGGTCATCAGCACCATGGTCGCGGTCACGGCCTCGTAGATGATCCCGCGGAGTTTTTGCTCGCCGAGATTCGGGGCTTCCGCGCTGGTCTGGTTGGTCTCCTTGATCTTCCAGACCTCGGTGCCGACAAAGTTGAGCAAAGGCTTTTGCATCTTGTCATCCTGCTGAACCAATGCGGCCATCCGATCCCGCTCCATCACGGAATAGCAATATTCAATTCCATATCCGAGCGCGCCGGTGGTCGGGTCCATCATAATCCGGTCGGGTTTTACTCCCAGGTTTTCCAGGAGGGTGTTGAGTTGTTTGGCCAGGTTGACATCTATGGGCGTGCTCGCGCCGACAATATGTCCGAAGCTCAAAGCGCCTGCGCCGAGGATCTTATGACCGGGTTCCTCCACCGGCCAGAGGATGAGGTTTTTTTGCTCAAACTTTTCCGCCACCTTCCGGAGCACTTCCCGGTCTTTTTCCGCGTTGCTCACCCCGGCGATAATGACCGGAACCTCCACCGCTTTCAGGACTTTTTCTATGGTCGGGAGCACACTGTCCGGGCCGGCGTTTTTTCCGTTCGGGTCTGTGCTCTGGAGTTTCAGGCAGATGAGCTCCGCGCCATATTGCTCCACATCTTTTTTCGCCCAGGCGCCCGGGTCGTTCAAGACCTCGGCATAAGCCTCTTTGAGCGGCGCCGGCCATCTTTCGGTCTCCGCGTCATAAATCCCGAAAGCGATCCTGGGCGGATTGGGCATTGCGCCCTCCCAGGTATAAAAGGGATAACAGCTTTCCCCGCCGACTTTGACCGCTTTGGCGCCGGTGCCGATGGTGACCTCGGCGATTTTTCCCGTGTAATTGTCCTTATAAAGATCTAATGCCACTTTTCAGCCCTCCTTTCTTAAATTTTCATCATTTTTTTGAGGGCAAACAACGGGGGCAAACACATGGGTTTGCCCGTACAGCCCTCCCCGGGCGATCAAGCCGGATTCTTGCGCTTTTCCGAGCCATAGCTTTCGCCGTACCAGTATCGGAGCGCGTTTTTGAGGTATTTGAGTTTCCGGTCCTTGTCTCCCAGCCGTTCTCTCCAGTTGCAGCGCTCGCCCAAGCTCGGCTCGCCCGGCTCAAACAGTTCTCCCAGGATTTCCACTTCTTTGCCATCAAACCCGGTTTTTTTGATGGTCGGATCTTTCTTCGCCATTTTTCAGCCTCCTTTCTTAATTGGGGCAGGCACAAGGCCTGCCGCTACAATTGGGCGGACACGCGGGTCCGCCGCTACCAATGGGCGGACACGCGGGTCCGCCCGTACGGGCGATCCCGTGTGATCGCCCAAATTAATTATCCGATTGCCAATTTTTTCTTTTGAGCCATATTTTCAAAAGCCTTTTCCAGCAATTTCTCTATGGCCTGAACCGCGGAAGAAGAATCGGGCAAGCTGAGCAGGGGCTTTTCTTCCAGATCATAATCGTTAATTACCATATCTTCGGGTATAGTTCCAAGAAACTTTGCGCCGGATTTTCCAGCCCATTCTTTTAGTTTTGGCTCAAGCTCAGAAGCCCGGTTGACGATAAGGAATTTTTCCTTGAGCTCCAGCTTCAGCTCGGAAACCAGGGTCATCAGATGGTTCACGGTGCGCAGGCCTTTGACGGTCGGGTCCGAGACAATGAACAGATAATCAATCTTTCCCTCGGTCCGGCGCGATAGGTGCTCCATTCCAGCCTCGTTGTCCACCACCACCCATTGGTAATTCTCGCGCATCCGGTCCAGAAAATCGCGGAGCACGGTATTGGCCGAGCAATAGCAGCCGGTTCCTTCGGGCCTTCCCATTACTATCAAGTCCAGCCCCTTTCCCTCTGCCACGGCCTGGCTGAGCCGGAGCAGGAGCCAGCTTTGCTTGCTCATTCCCGAGGGGATTTTGAGCTTGGACGACATAAAGTCTTCCATCACCGTGCCGATGGTTTCCGATGGCGTTAATCCGAGCATCACCGGGAGGTTGGAATTGGGGTCCGCGTCCACCGCCAGGATCGGCCTGAAATTTTTCAATAAATAGCGGATGGTGAGCGCGGAAAAAGTGCTTTTTCCGACCCCGCCTTTACCCGCTACTGCAATCAATTCCGCCATTTATGCCTTCACTTCCTTTAATAACGGGGCACAGGGATTTTCCTTGTCCCTCTGGCCCTGGATTTTTCGCATCACGGAGGGGAACAATTTTTCTTCGGTATGAGGCAGGAATAGCGCGGCGATGTAATTGTCCATAAAATTCATATTCTCCGAGAGCTCAATATTGGTCATCATCCGGGCGATTTTTTCCGAGTCATCCAGGAGTTCATTGGAAAAGCTGACCAGGCGGGCGCCGAGGAGGGACCCGTTTCCGATGAATTTGATTTTATTCCGGTCCAGGTCCGGGAGCAGTCCGATGGTGATGGCGTTTTCAATATCCAGGTAGGATCCGAAATTTCCCGCGATCATCATCAGGTCCAGGCTTTCCGGTTTCAGTCCGCCCTCGGAGAGCAAGGTTCGGTATCCGGCATACATCGCGGCCTTGGCCCGGATCAAATTGTCAAAATCCATTTCCCGAAGGATGATGTCCTCGTTGATGGAGGTTTCTTTAGCCGGGGCGATCAAGACTTCGGGCCCGTCCGGCCCTTCTCGGATGATGGGCGATTTCCGGTCCATATTGATTTTTCCGTTTTGATCCAGGAGTCCGAGGCGGAGTAGTTCCGCGGTGATGTTGATGATGCCGGAGCCGCAGATTCCACGGGCGGGTTGATGCTGGATGGTCTGGTATCTTACATCACAGGTGTTGGGATCAACCGAGAAGCGCTCAATGGCTCCGGCCGCGGCGTGGGTGCCATACTTGATGCCGCCTCCTTCAAAAGCCGGACCGGCCGAGCAGGATGCCGAGAGCAGCCATTCCTGATTGCCGAGCACGATCTCGCCGTTGGTTCCGATGTCAATGTAAAGCACCAGCTCGGGCCGCTTGTAAATTCCCGCGGCCATCACCCCTCCGACAATGTCTCCGCCGACATAACTTGCCACGCAGGGCATCATATAAAGATGCACCCATTCTTCCAGGTTAATTCCCAGGTCCAGGGCGCGCACGGGCGGGAAGAGGTTTGCCACCGGGACATAGGGATAAAGCCTTAGCCATCTGGGGTTGAGTCCGAGCAGGAGATGCGCCATCGTGGTATTTCCGGCCGCGGTGATGTGGGAGATTTCTTTTCGCTTGACCCCGGTTTTTTCCAGGAGTTGGTCAATGACCTGGTTGATGGTATCCACCACTACTTTCTGGAGTTGAGCCAGGCCGCCCGGTTTATTGGCAAAAATGATCCGGTTGATGACATCCGCGCCAAACCGGATCTGGCCGTTGAAATGATTGATGACTGCCAGGGGCTTATAATGATTCAGGTCCAGCACCTGGCCGGAGACGGTGGTGGTTCCAATGTCAAAGGCCAGGGAGAAATGCCGGGTTCTGGTATCGCCGGACTCAATATGAATCAGTTTTGGCTTGCGGGCGCCTCTCTGAAGGTCTTTGTCTCCGGGATCATCTTCTCCCCGGGTCCGGACTACGGTGATGGTGGCTTGGAACTCACTCTCGCGGAGCACTTTGGGAAGGCGCTTGAAGACCGGGAAATCCACCGAGACCCGGCGGAGCCCGTAGCGCTGACGCAGACCCCGGACCAATCTCTGAAGGTCCGAGCGATTGTCATCTTTGGCCGGCGGCAATAGTTCCAGATATAGTTTTTGAACCGGTGATTCCTTTTTCCAGTCCGGGTTCAGACCGGTAATCTCGTCCTCCGTGAGAAACTGCCCCTTGGGGGCAATATGCTTGGGAAGCACAATTTCTCTTTCCACCCGGCTGTCTTCGGGAATAACAATCTCCAGGTCGGTTTTGATTTTGGAAAGGCAGGCCTGGCGCCAGCCCTGGCGATATTCTTCTTCAGTCTGCTGGACCCCCGGCTCGGAATCAACTTCGCCCTTCTGGATTTTGACGCGGCACTGGCCGCAGACACCTGAGCCCCCGCAACTGGCGTCAAGCAGAACGCCGGAGCGGCTGATCACCTCCAGGAGCTGTTCTCCGGATCGGGCTTCCACAGAGATGTTTTCTGGGACGATCTTAACCCTCATACTGTCCTTTCCAAAATAGAATAAGTTGAACTTTTTAATTGAAGATGCTTTTCTATTTAGCCTGTTTTTCCAATCTTAACCGGGCGGCCCGAAGAGTATTTTTCAAGAGCATGGTAATGGTCATCGGGCCCACTCCGCCCGGCACCGGCGTAATCTTTCCGGCAACCTCCTTGGCTGACTCAAAATCCACATCTCCGCACAGCCCGGTCGGGAGACGGTTGACTCCGACATCAATCACGGTAGCGCCGGGCTTGATCATATCCCCGCTGATGGCCTTGGGCTTGCCCGCGGCCACGATCAGGATGTCGGCCTCTTTGGTGAACTCCGCCATATTTTTGGTCCGGGTATGGCAGATGGTCACCGTGGCATTGGCGTTTTTCGCCTTCTGAACCAGGATCATCGCGATCGGCTTGCCCACGATATTGCTTCTTCCAACCACCACGCAATTGGCCCCTTCAATCTGGGTTCCCGAACGGACCAGCAACTCCTGAATCCCGGCCGGGGTGCAGGGGAGATAGATCGGCTCTCCGATCATCATTCTTCCGACATTGACCGGATGAAAGCCATCCACATCCTTGTCCGGGTCAATGGCGTAAAGCACGCGGGGCTCGTTGATCTGCTTGGGTAGCGGCAATTGCACCAAAATCCCGTCCACTTCCGGGTTCCGGTTCAGTTCCTGGATCAGCTTGAGCAGTTCCGACTCTGAAAAATCCGCCGGCTTCCGGAATTCCAGCGAGTTGATCCCGGCCTTCTGGCAGGCTATCCCTTTGTTCTTGACATAAACCTGACTGCCCGGGTCCTCACCCACCAACACCACGGCCAGGCCCGGCACAATGTTGGACTTGCTTTTAAGCTGGGCAACTTCTTCCTTGATCTCCGCCTGAATCTGCTGGGCAATCCCTTTGCCATCAATAATTTGGGCTGACATTTTTATTCCTCCTTGCTAAGGTTGATATTGTTCTCCGCGAATTTCGCAGAGCCTTTAGCTAAAAAATCTTTTAATTACAACTCGCTGCCTTGAACCACGGGGCATTTATAATGCAAAAAAATGATATACTATAAACCCCCTTCTTGTCAAGCAAAAAATGACAAAAATCCATATATTATAAGCCTTTAATCTTCAGCCCATCCCCTTGGTCGGAACCGCTCTCTAAAACGGCCAGGAGGCAGTGATGTAAGAATTCATCTTCTCCTCGCTGATGCCCCAGTCAAACCGGACCAGCACGCTCGGGCTGATGATGAACCGGAAGCCGACGCCGTAAGTGTAATGATACCCTTTAAATTGATCCAGAATGTCATCCTCGTCCATAAATACCCGGCCATAATCGTAAAACAGAACCACCATCGGCGCCCGGAGAACGAACTGCTTCAAAGCCCCCCAGGGCACCGGGCTGAACTCAACATCAAACGCCTGCCGAAGCTCCGCGTTAAAGAGCGTGGAATCATAGCCCCGGAACCGGCCGTCATTATAGCCCCGGATCGTGCTGTCACTTCCGAACGAGCTCATATCCCAGAACGGGACATCGCCCTCTTTCATCTGAACCTGGCCGCGCAGTCCCAGAATCGTCCAATCCCACCCGAGCGGGATATAATAGGTCAGGTTCAGCCGGTATTCCTGGTAATCAAAATCCGAACCCAGCGCCTGGTCATAAAGGCCGAGAAAAAGTTCCTGCCTCCCCCCGCCGATGGGAAAAACGATCTCGTCCCTCCCGCCCCCGATCGGGAACTTGTCCTTCCGGTCATCATAGACCAGAAGAATGCCCGGACCGGTGGTCACTCCGCCATCCTTAAAATCCTCGCTTTCATAAATCCGGCGATGAAGGTCGCTGATCGGTCTGAGAGTTTTATCTTCCAGGTCATCCGCCTCGTGCCAATCATAAGGACCGTCTTCGGGCTTGAGCCAGGAGTAGCGATAATTGACCTTCACTCCCACCCGGCGATCTCCGGTCATAAACCAGTAGTCATAGCGCGGCTCAATCTTGTACTCAGTATCACCCCAGGCGCTGACATTTTCCTCGTCACTGTAGTTGCCGATTCCATAAAAAAGACGGACCGGTTTGGTGGCATAGGATAAGGAAATGGCGAACCAGCCGTTGTCGGAAAGTAATTTCGGCTCCGACCAGTCAACGGAAAAATCTATGTATTGCTTCTCGGTGTAGCTGGCGGAAAAGGTAAAGTCGCGGCCCTCTTTGCCCAGCAGGTCCCGGAACAAGCCGCTCGCGCCCAAACCGAACCCGGTATCCGGCCCGCTGAAAATATAAGGAACCGCTCCGAAATTGGCTTCCTTTTGCTCCGCCTCGGCCGGCGGCTTCTCTACCGTGCTCCCGGATTCCGGCTCCGTATCCTCCTGCGCATAGGCAGTAAAGCCTGCCAGAAATAAAACCGCCAAAACCCCAACTATCTTCTTCATAAATCCCCCTCTGACAAATTTCCTCTATTTGAGCATAATTTAAAAACTTGTCAATTGACCGGCGCCCATTTGTAAGGGCGAATTGCATTCGCCCAAAATTTTTCACCGGTAGAGTAGGGAGGGGCTTTCGCCCCTCCCCCTCGACAAACCGGACAGGCGGATTTCCCGCATCCGGCTTTCCTGAAGACTCTCGCCTCGAGCTTGCATCGGCCCCAAGCCGACTTGGCTC
>Ga0315277_10002551_pt1 | contig 25289 bp, 24 predicted proteins | sample YL17G05_15_MG_FD_203695 | JGI IMG/M metagenome (GOLD analysis project Ga0315277, IMG submission 203695) | Sediment microbial communities from Yellowstone Lake, YNP, Wyoming, USA - YL17G05_15 | ecosystem: Environmental > Aquatic > Freshwater > Lake > Sediment | place: USA: Wyoming | collected... | reverse complement strand
AGATTTATCGTTAATAGTCTATGAAGAACTTCGTGCATACTTCGCTGGAATATTTACTAGACTTGAAATTCGTACGAGAATGATTAAAAAGTATTTTGCAAAATACGAATCTAGTGATTATAATAAAGCAATAAAATTACTGTATCAAGACGACAGGATTTTAAAAATTGGAAGACAGAATAAAATTTCAGATACCACAGATTTAATTTTATCGGACCAGTATTATGAGCATAAAATCAAAGATTGAATGGACAGATGCAACATGGAATCCGGTCACAGGCTGTACTAAAGTAAGTCCGGGTTGTAAAAATTGTTATGCAGAAACATTCTCAGAAAGATTCCGAGGAGTAAAAAATCATCCTTTTGAAAAAGGGTTCGATCTACGATTATGGAATGAACGATTATATCTGCCATTAAAATGGAAAAATTCTAAAAGAGTGTTCGTCAATTCAATGTCTGATTTATTCCACGTTGGGGTATCCGATGATTATATTAGAAAAGTTTTCGATGTAATGTGCGCAGCAAATCATCATATTTTCCAGATTCTAACAAAACGATCTAGTAGATTAAGGGAGTGGACTCGATGTAATTATCTTTTCAATGGAGAAAAAAATAGTAATAAAGAATTATTGCCATCCAATATCTGGTTAGGTGTATCCGTAGAAAATAAGGATTATATATCAAGAATCAATGATCTTCAAAAAGCACCTGCTCCTATACGATTTATTTCCTTTGAGCCATTAATTGGTCCTATCAATTTAAATCCATCATTGTTAAGAGGCATACATTGGATTATAGTTGGAGGTGAAAGTGGACCACGTGCACGTCTTATGAGGCCTGAGTGGGTAAATAGTATTTACGACCAATGTCAGAAAGCGAATGTTCCCTTCTTTTTTAAACAATGGGGGATGTACAATCAGGAAGGAGAAAAAATGGGTAAAAAAGCTGCAGGTCGAATATTTTTAGGACGGACATGGGATAACATGCCCAGAATTACTAAATTTAATTTTCAAGTGATCAAAGAGGAATTAACCAATGTTTCCAACAGACATAAGCACACTATTTCCACTTCCCAATGACATAGAAATTATCAGAGAATTTTCATTAAGAAGGAAAAAACTCAAATTATTGATCTCTGGTAATGGCGATCGTGTTTCTAAAATGTTAATTTACATTGATAATAAAATTGAACTAGAACGAAATAATATCTCAAAAGATGTTGCTAATTTTGCATATACAGAAGTTATCAAGACATTGGTTAAACAATAATTATTCCTATCGACAGCCAAAAAGATTGGTAAATAAGTTGGACTTAATAAATACGTAATAAATAATTAAATAAGGGGGTATTTATGGAGGCAAAATATTCGATAACCGTGACATTAATAATCTTCTCATTCTTCTTGCTCGGATGCGAGGAATCAATTGTGAGTATAGATAGCGGTGAATATAATCTTATAAGAAATAGTTCGTTTGAGAAGTTCTTCAACCCCTCTCTTGATGGTTGGGTAGCTAATTCCGATACTCCATTTGTTAAATTCTCTCGTAGCACTCCGCGGGGTGGCGGCTTCTATTCGGTTGCATTGTCACATGCCTGGTCATTTCCCGGTATGATTACCTATGAGATCGTTCCACCCATCGGAACCCATCGCTACGAATTATCAGTGTGGGGTAAATCAATACAAAAAGGATTTCTTCTATCAGCAGGAAGAATGAGCATTTTAATTAAAAGAGAGGATGTGGCCTATCTTCGTAAGTGGGCATATTTTTCCGATTCGACATGGACATACGGCTCATTGATTGACACACTTACAACAGATTCACTTGATACTATCATCATAATGCTAAGTGGTAGTCCTCACCAATTCGCTTCTGGTTACGTTCTCTTCGATATGTGTAAATTTGTAAGATTTGAATAAATAACCTACACTCATTTAACACAACTTAAGAGGGATGTTTGTGTCATTCAATGTTTATTATGATAACCAATACAATTTTTTAGCCTACTAGAAAAGAAAATGGAGCTCCCTAAAAATTAGAGAGCTCCTTTTTTTCTTTCAATTATTAAAGTTCCAACAAACTATCATGATTAGTTTCAGTTGTTATCATTGCTGAACTTGCAATTATCGACATTTGTTTAAAGTCCATCCTTTGACTTGCTGGTGTCAGAATGTAATTTTCAATCCCTTTGATTTACCGATATTTGGTTCTGTCAGGCTCAACACCCAAGCAGTTTCATCCTCTTCTCCTCCCTCTGCCTGTGATAAAAAATATTACAAAATATCTCTTGCGGTTAATACCATCATGAAGTAAATTTAACCTTCAATATCGGTAAAGTCAGTATATAATTTTATTCCTTTTTGTGCTGACTATATTTCTGTTTTTGGGAAGGCAAAATGACTTTGAAACGCGAAATACTGCACCTCTTCAATATTATAGCAGCTCCAACAGAAGTTTATAACGACATCAACGCTACACCGCGGTGGAGGATGCCTGCGGGTCTTCTCTTCATTATCTCACCCATGATCGGTTTCTTCATAATCCCAGCAGCGATCGAACCGCTTCGCAAAATCTACGAGGAATCATTCGACAGCCGGACGGCAGAGATCGCACTCCAGACTTCTACCCATTACTTTACGATCATCAACGTTACATTCGAACCTCTCGTAAAAATAATCCGATGGGTCATCCTCTCCGCGGTAATATTCATCCCAGTTTTGCTATACGGCCGGACTGCATCATTTACTTACACAAAGGTCTTTTCGGTCGTTGCATACGGGGAAACTTTGTTTCACCTCATGGGAATTCTGACGGTTCTGGTTATCTATGCGCGAGGCATAGACCAGATTGCCGATCCTTCAGACCTGGTGGTTTTTAAAGGCATCAACTACTTCATTGATAAAAACGCTGTTTCCTCATCTATCTATAATACACTGAGCAATGTTAATCCATTTTCCCTCTGGTACATTGCGGTTGTATCTCGGGGAATTCAGATTACAGCTACGATCCGATTTTTAACCTCTCTCATGCTTGTGAGTATGGCATGGGGTGCATGGCTTACTCTCAGTCTGGGAGAATCATTTGTTATGGAAAAAGCGCTTGAATTATTTTTCTGATAATATGCGGTTATCCTTCGTCATCTCGGGATAGCCACATACCATAACTCATCGAGATGATACACAATACTATTTGCGGAGGTTGCTATGCTTAAAACACTTTCTATCACGCTGCTGCTCTTCATGTTGCTCTCGATTATCGCGCCAAATAATGCCGCTGCCGCATTACCCTGCAATCCCAAAATACTCAACGCATGTTATGATAGCTGTAAAAAGTTGTTCAGTGATCCGATTTTACAAACTTCATGCTACGCCGGCTGTCTGATAGGCTGTGTGACATCAGGTACAGATTGATATATCAATAACCTGCCGCCTTAGCGCGGCGGGTTTTTATTTTTCAACGGAGATAATCAATTGCCGGATAATTGTCGTGTGAAAAGAATCGTATTTATGTCTCAAATCTTCATCTTCTCGGCTGCAATTCCATGCTTCGGACAGGATGAACCATCAGTTTCTCTCACTGAGATTCTAAGCATCGGAGGGAAAGGGGAGTTTATCAGGGTGGAAGAGGTTGCATCGGACCGGCATGGAAATATTTTTGTTACTGATGCGTACCGATACAGTGTGAAGAAATTCTCACCAACGGGCGCTCTGATGGGAGAGTATGGAAAACGGGGGAATGATTCTGAGGATTTCGGAGCGCCGCCGTACAAAATTATCTGCCATAACGAAACGCTGGCAATAGTCGCTAAAGGAACCGCGCGTGTTCAGCTCTTCACGGAGAATTTCATTTATGCCGGACAATTTTTACTGCCGGGCGCTATAACAGACATTATTTTCGATCGCCGTGGACGGATCGTCACAGGTATAATCCCGTACAACCACAGCGAGCACCGGAGACTATTTCTGATGGAAAAGTCCGGGAAGATTATTGCTTCTGTGCCTTCATATAAAAATGGGGAAGGACCGGCATTCGATATGATGCACATATCGGTAAGTAACGAAAATATAATAATAGTCGCATACCGGTTCACCAATACTGTCATTCTGTACACAGACGAACTGAAAATAATAAAGATTTTTACAGTACCGGTTTTACTTCCGGAGTCACCTTCCATCGCCGGTACTAGCGAGGAACTCGGAAAAATACCGCAGGGAGATCTGATTAAAGATATCGGCACGGATCTTGATGGAAACATTTTTATCCTGAGCGGAGACTACACCGACTCTCCTCACAGAGATGTTTATCTCTTTGATCCGGAAGGGAGATTCCTTACACGTTTTCAGTTACTACGGAAGAGCGGCATACTCTATATCGACAATCAGGGGAGCATGTACACAAGAGAGAATCAGCGCACCGTGGTGAAGAAGTACAGGATGACTTACCGTAAGTGTGGAAAGAGACAGCCATGAAATCCAGAGTTCATTTCAAGATCGGTAAATTATTTGCGCTTACAATTATGATGATCTGGATTTCCAACGGGCAACCGCCATTCAGCGAACGAACAGATTTGCAGACGATCATTGCCTCGCTTGATTCGTCTGCGGGTAGGGCACACTCTGACGGAAGAAAAATAATTATCATGCTCCGGTTTATAGATTTCGGATGTCAGCCCTGCCTTCAGAATTTCTTTGAACTCTGTGATTCCTTCGGAACGATTCAGAGAAGATCCTTAACCATTCCCGTTTACCTCCTCTTTCTCAGAGATAAAACCGGCTCCGGGTACCAGCTGACGACAATGACGAAATGGGCAAGGTCGTGCGGTCTGCAATATCCAATAGCCCTTATATCTCAAAAGGTTTTTCATAATTACGGTATAGAACACTCGAGCGTTCTCATCATGAATAAAAATGGTACCATCGAAAACTGCGGAGAGATTCCGCTCTCACGAAATACTTTCAAGAATATTCTTCGGATGATCGACACATGAAAAATGGATTGTATGCTCCGCTCATTGAACTTCGGCACGTCACAAAGGTTTACGGGAACGGTTCGCTACGGCGTTCGCACATCCGTGCCGTTGCCGATGTGTCTCTTGAGATACAGAAAGGAGAATTATTTGCGCTAATCGGACCGAATGGCGCAGGAAAATCGACGTGTATGAAAATTATTGCCGGAACTATCCATCCAACTTCCGGGCATATTCGAATCATGAGTAAATCAATCGACGATATTTCCGCACGGGAACAGATCGGCTACCTCCCCGAGCAGATCCCCCTTCCGTTGCAGATGACGCCGCATCATTTCCTTTGCCTAATGGGACGCCTGAACGGCATGAGCGGATCAACTCTCTCGCATCGGATCAGGGAAGTCATGACACTCCTTTACATGGATGAGTGGAAGAATGTCCCAATGAAAAAATTTTCTAAGGGGATGCTTCAAAAAATCGGATTTGCTCAGGCGATTCTGCACAAACCCCGCCTGCTGCTACTAGATGAACCGTCTGACGGACTTGATCCGCGGGGAAGGAAAGACATGAGGGAATTTCTAAGTACCTACCGCTCGGCCGGAAATACAATTCTCATCAACTCTCATCTCCTCTCAGAACTGGAGATGCTTGCAGACCGGCTGGCAATCATGAACAAAGGAACGATCATAAAAACAGGGACTCTCAGGGAGATCACATCACAAAGAGAATACATAGAGATTAAGGTGAATGGTATTGTCCCTAAGTTCCTGGAGGATGAATTGCACCCGTTTAGCATTTCTATCAGCGAAGATGTAACGACGATTGAATTGCCTGCATCGATCCGTCCCGGCCCCATCCTTAAACTTCTCTCTTCCGCCGGCATCACGCCTGCTTCGGTAACTACAAGACGAAGCTCGCTTGAAGACGCATTCCTTTCTATGACTGAAGGAGGTAATCATAAGTGAAATTATTAGCATTAACCCTGCATACGATGAATGTAACGCTTTCACAGAAGATCACAGCCGGTTTACTCGCAGCTATGGCGATCCTTCTTTTCATTATAATCTTTACCGTGCACATCGATTCTGGAGACGGGATCATTAATTCCATCAGCATCTATGGCAGCAGACCAATCTCCGGAGCTGATCTTCCGCACATACTTCCTCAGGTTGCCGAAACCTACACTGCGCTGTATTTTCTGGCAGCGATCGTGCTCAGTGTGATTGCGACTGCGCAGATTATACCCGAGGCAATCAACAACCGGACATTCATTCTCTACCTCTCGAAACCAATTTCGCGGAGATCCATTATTCTGGCCGTGTTCACAGGCGTTACAGCCGCAATTACACTTGTTCAGCTCATATTCGTAGTCAGCTTCTGGATCATTCTCACGGCAAAGACCGGCATTTGGAACTGGAACCTGCTTTTTTCGGCTATTCCGCTCATCGTGTCGTTCAGCGCTCTCTACGCACTTATGGTTTATATCGGAATTATCGGAAAGAGTACAGGCATGGTCACGGCTTTAGCTCTGGCTCATGTTTTACTGGTTTCACATCTGCTGAGCAGTCAGGAAGGTTACATGGGAGCCGCATTGGGAAGACCTTTTTATCAAATTTTCCGGAATATAGTTCGTACTGTTTTACCCGGGGTGCATGAATTGCAGGAAATGACATTCAGCATAATGATGACGCGATCGGCAGATGTGACGATTTTTATTTTATCACTGCTTCCTTGTACACTCTATCTGTGGTTATCTATCCGTGCCTTTCGCAGGATGGACTTTTAGTTTGGGATGGCTATACGCTGGCCCGTGGGCGTGTAAGTCGGAATGCCATTCCGACTTACATATCACTGCCTAACCTTCCAAAGGTTTATTGTGCTTGAAAAATGTAAACCTTCGAAAGGATTATGCACTTCGGATTGTAGGATTGGGATTTTATACTGGGATTGACCAAAAAGAACCTCCTTGTTACACGAACGTTTTTATACAGTAGGAGGAACCCTCTGTTAAGGTGGGTTGTTTATACTGTACAGAGTATTTTATAGAGAGAAATCAAATGTATCGTGTTATATTCTTCGTTCTATTTATCATTTATGCGGTCGTACATCAACCAATACTTGCACAGGAAAAGATGAAACTAAATAAGCTGACACCCGCCGAGGAGCGTGTAATCATCCACAAAGGGACCGAGATGCCGTTTACCGGTAAGTATACAAACAATAAGGAGAAAGGTGCATACATTTGCACACAGTGCGACGCGCCTCTCTATCGTTCTGATGACAAATTCGATTCTCACTGCGGCTGGCCAAGTTTTGATGATGAGATAACTGGTGCCGTTAAACATATTCCAGATCCCGATGGGATGAGGACAGAGATTGTATGTGCACGGTGTGGCGCACACCTCGGGCATGTGTTTATTGGCGAACGATTCACATCCAAGAACACGCGGCATTGCGTCAACTCCATTTCGCTCAAATTCATACCGGCAGGAAAGAAGCAGGATAAATAATTTAGAGTGTCGCGTTCAGTACTCACTGCTCCCTCCTCTATGCTCTCCGCTCTAAGCTTTTTGTGCCGCTCCTCTGGAGCTAACGGTTTTGTTTGAACTTGTGCTATAAACCTTCCGCTCCTACGGAGCTGCTTTGACAAAGAAATATGATATTTAATGAAGTCCCATAGGTTTACCCGCGTGTTCGATATTGGCTATGATTACCGGGGACGAAATGTTTATAGCTCAAAGGAAAGAAATATACCAGCTCCGTCAGGAGCGACACTTCAACCCGTAGGTCTGATCTAGGAATCTTAATAGCACCTCGCTTCAGCGACGTAGCACTGATCGAGCAATTTCAATAGCACCTCGCTTCAGCGACGTAGCACTGATCGAGCAATTTCAATAACACCTCGCTTCAGCGAGGTGACTCCTAACAAGGTAGACCTGTACAACCGTTTTAACGGTTTCTATTGAAGCTGTTGAAACAGCTTCTTAAGTTTTTTCTTTGGTTCAATCCACACCGATAAATCGGTGTGTTAATGAGATACTGTTTGACTGTGGAAAATTTTATACATACATTCAACGTGTAATTTTCCGAATACTTTTAAGTCTTTACCAAGCATTCGACCACTTCCTAAAAGGAACGAATCATGAGTACGTTGCGCCGATTCTTCTGCATCACCTCAATTCTCCTTCTCTCGGTTCTATCCTCATACGCTCAACTGTCACGAATCCCGACTCCGGACGAATTTCTCGGCTTCGAGGTCGGCACCGATAATAAATTAGCCGATTATAATCAGATCGTTTCATACTTCCAGATGCTCGCGAAATCCTCCGGACGAATCGAAATGGAAAACCTCGGTAAAACGACACTCGGCAACGATATGTTGATGGCGGTGATTTCCTCCGAGGAGAATATCCGCCGGAAAGCAGAGTACCAGCAAATAGCCCGCAAGCTTGCCGATCCACGCGGATTATCAGAAGCAGAAATTGGAGATCTGGTAAGTAAGGGGAAAGTGATCGTTCTAGTCACGTGCAATATCCATGCGTCAGAAATCGGTGCGACTCAGATGGCAATGGAATGGACGCACTCGCTTGTGACATCGGAAGATCCGGAATCGCAACACAGGCGTGAGAATGTGATTCTGCTCCTCGTCCCTTCACTCAATCCCGACGGACAATTGATGGAAGTTGAATGGTATCGAAAGTACCTTGGCACGAAATATGAAGGAGGGAGGATGCCCTGGCTATACCACCACTACATCGGCCATGATAATAACCGCGACTGGTTCATGCTGACGCAGAAGGAAACGAAAGCGATGAACAAAGCGGTGTACCATGCATGGTATCCGCAGGTGTGGCTCGATGAGCATCAGATGGGTTCTTCGGGACCCCGTATGTTCGTCCCGCCATACTCAAATCCGGTAGCGATGAATGTTCACCCTCTGATCTGGCGGACTGTAGATAATATCGGTTCGATGATGTCATGGAGACTTGAGGAACAGAAGAAAGCGGGCGTAATCTACGGGTGGGTGTTTGATGCGTACTGGCCCGGGGGAACAAAAAATACCGCGTGGTGGAAAAACGTAGTCGGTTTGCTGACGGAAGTCGCTTCAACGAGAATGGGAAGTCCGGTCGAAGTTGACCCGATAGAACTTCGCGGGGGTGGTAAGGGACTCATAGAATACCGCCAGCAGGTGAACTTTCCGAATCCATGGACGGGCGGAAAATGGAGCATGCGGGATATCATCGATTACGAGCGGATCGCTTCCGATGCCCTCATGGAAGTCTGTACCAATTACCGTGAAGATTTCCTCCGAAATATGTCACAAATGGCTCTCGATGCTGTTAAACTTGGCGAGGAAAACCTCTTCTATAAAATATCCCTGGACCAGCGCGATCCTCCAACTGCCGCTAAGCTTGCCCATCTCATTCGCGAGAATGGCGCCGAAGTTTTGTATTCACCGTCAGAGAGATCGTTCTTTATCCCTACCGCTCAACCGTTCGCACGTTTCCTGAATGAATTTCTCGGCATCCAGTCATATCCCGAGATCAAACCGGTATCGGGGAACGACATCATCCGTCCTTACGACGTGACTGCATGGTCACTTCCGCTCATGATGGGAGTAACGGTAGAGAAAGTAAAACTGACATCAGAGGCGAGAAAGCTGTCGCGGACAGCGGAGGATAGTGATGCCCCCAAGGGCACAGTCGAGAATGCAGGCGCTCCCATGTACATGGTTTCCCACGAACAGAATAATTGTGTGAAATTTATCAACGACGCGTTCCGCGTCAAAGGCAAAATCTCCTACACTCAGCAGGATCTCACACTTGATGGAGTTCGGTTTCCAGCAGGGACGATCGTCGCAGAGTCCGTTCCGAATATCCGTGAGCTTGCAGAAGAACTTGGTATTGCTGTACGCGGAGTCTCCGGTCTCAACGTTCCAAAAGTGGAGGTGAAGGAGCCGAGAGTCGGTTTATATAAGCCATGGTTAGCATCAATGGACGAGGGATGGACACGCTGGGTACTCGAGCAGTACCGCTTTAGCTACAAGAACATTGATAATGCGACGATGAAATCGGGCAAACTCTCCGGTACCTATGATGTAATCATCCTCCCCGCATTATCAAAGGAGGTCATCATCGACGGGAAGTGGAAGCGTAGTGAGGGAGAAATGAAGTATTTCCAGGATCTCCCGCCGGAATATGCGGGTGGAATCGGACAGGAAGGAGCGAAGAATATAAGGGAGTTTGTGGAAAATGGCGGAACTCTCATCGCACTGAGCGAAGCAAGCAATTTCGTCATCGATCAGTTCAATATTCCGGTGAGTAATGCTCTGGTCAATGAACAGGGTGATATATCTCCGGGCTCACTGCTTCGCATTTGCATAGATCCAACTCACCCCGTAACATACGGTATGCCTGAGAATATCTCTGCATTTGTGGGCGAGAATATCGCATTCCAGACGACAATTCCGGGATCTGAGCTGTCACGAAAAGTTCTTGCATGGTATCCCGATAATCCCAAGGATATTCTCCAATCGGGATGGATTCTGGATGCAAATAAATTCACGCGGCGTGCGGCAGCGGTTGCTCTGACATACGGCCGCGGTAAGATAGTCCTCTTTGGATTCGGCGTGCAATATCGGGCGCAGACAGAAGGAACATTTAAACTTCTCTTCAACGCGATTCTATGGGGTGGCTATAGATAACTTTTGCTTTTGCTGTACCCACCGTCGATTACGCTTTGCTATTAACTGCCGGCGGGGCATCGCTCCCTCATTTCTTGGATGAATGTCATAGTGCTTGCAGTAAACTGTAGGCGCCCTCTACTTGAGCAATAAGAATTTCTTTGTTGCTACGAAGTTTCCAGACTGTAAGCGATAGAAATACACCCCACTCGCCATGTTGCTCGCATCGAAAATCACTGATCTGTGTCCGGGCGCTTCATCTCTATCGACGAGTACGGCGATCTCGCGACCCTGTGGATTGTATACCTTCAGCGTAACGTGACACCATAATGGTATCTCATAATCTATTTTCGTTGTTGGATTGAACGGATTTGGATAATTCTGTGAAAGTAAGTACCCCGCGACTGTCTCGTCATCATCGTCGATTATATTCGTGATTCCACCATTATTAGTGAAAAGCATGACAGCTGACGTGGAAATACCTCCCCCACAAAGATAACCAACTAGTGGAGTTCGAAGTTTTCCGCTAACGAGAAGTCCATCTCCTATACCATTTACGATTGAATCCTCAGTCCAAGTTGAACCAGCGTTTGTCGTCCTTGCGATGAATGGAAACCACCCCTCGCTGCCACAAACTATTGCCGTCGTGCTTCCTCTGGCAAATCGTATGCCATTGAGTATTACATTTTGGGGTTGATAGCTCAAAAGTGACCAAGTGATTCCAGCATTGGTCGTCGTGTATATGAGTCCCACCCCTTGGGAAGAAACACCTACAGCAAGACCAGTAAATGAGTCAGTGAAAAATACATCGGTAAAGTTATCCACTTGAGGAAACACTTGCCGCTCCCAGGTTATTCCGCTGTTACAGGTTCTTAGAATCACCCCAGCAGGCACCTGGTTCCTAAATTGCCAACCCACCGATATACCAATAGCTGAGTTTAAGAAAGTGATGTTTCGAAGATAACGAATCGAGTCAGGGGTATGGGTGCGAATCCAAGTATTACCACCGTTTATTGTTTTGAGTATATGTGCCTTCTCAAATAAGCCGTGGGATTCAGTGACATATCCGGTTATGGAGTTGATGAAAGCTGCACCATTCAGTCAGCCACAGCTGTCGGGTAATTTCCCTTTCGCAAACCAGGTTCTTCCTTGATCTGTTGTTACCAGAAAGCGTCCACGATGAGGGGAGCTTAGATCAATTCCGATTTGTTTAGCGTATTGTTCTATGCCACGAGCATTAGAATATTCTGATTTTGGAATCAGACGTTTGTTAGCTTTATAGGACGAAGATTGTATGTTGTAACCACCTACGGCGTAAGCTGTACCAGGGGTAACAAATGCGAGGGTGACGATTGAACTCACTGAATCAGGTATTTGGCCGTTTGTCCAACTCAATCCACCATCTGTTGTGAATAGAGTACGTCCCCTGTTACCTGCACCGGTAATATACCATCCACCTGCAATTCCTATATTGGTGTTACTGAAATCTACGGTCAGTAAAAAGCTTATGTCCGATGGGATCGGTTGCTCTGTCCATTGGCCACGGCAAATACGGGCTATGGATATTATCAGCACCAGGAGGAATAATCTGCAATACATTCTTTTCATTGTTCAATTCCTCTCCTTTTAAATTGGCAATGCCCAGACGAACGAATCAACGCCTAGGTTTTCGGACTTCACTCGAATAGTTCTACAGTTCCGCCGGTATGGATAAAGCAAATATTTTCGTCGGGATGGAATAGATCGCGCCTCGCATAATCAATGAGACCGGAAGCTGCTTTTCCGGTGTAGACGTTATCGAGGACAATCCCCTCGTTATGTGCAAATAGTGTGATTGCCTCGCTGCATTCCTTGGTTCGTGCTCCATATGCCGCACCCCGGTAGGATTCATCAACGATTACATCCTTAATATCAACCTTTATCCCAAAAGATGCGGCAGTTGCACATGCAAGTTTATAAACTTCATTAGTTAATGTAGGTTTATCTTTCGCAACACCCATTCCGATTACTTTCCCCTTCCAACCGGCGAGTGCTTTTCCGACAACCAGACCCGCCTGCGTTCCTCCTGAAGATGTTGCATGCACGATTGTGTCAAGATGTATTCCCAGTAAGCGTGACTGCTCAAGAATCTCGATGATTGCTTGGGCGTATCCGAGCGCACCAATTGTAGTTGAACCGCCTACTGGAAGCCGGTATACTTTTTTCCCCTTTTCTTTAAGGCGATTCGCCAGGATTTCTGCTTCATGCTCCCATACATCCCATTGAAGCGAATCGATAAACTTGATGTTTGCGCCGAAGAGGGAATCGAGTAATAAATTCCCCGTATACTTCTGTGGAGGGGTACCACCTAGGATGAGAAAGACTTCAAGTCCTGCGACCTTTCCTGCCGCGGCGGCAATCCGGCAAAAGTTCGATTGCACTGATCCGACAGCGATCAAAGTGTCTGAGCCAATCCTTTTCGCATCCCCTATGAGGAAGTCGAGCTTCCGCGTCTTATTCCCTCCAAGAGCGAAACCTGTCAAATCATCCCGTTTGCAGTAGATCGTGCATCGACATATCCGTGATATATTTTCGAGTCTTTGGAGAGGCGTTGGAAGTACTGAGAAATGTACTTTTGGGTACTGGTCAAGTAGTTTGTTATGCATGACTATTTATAACCTTACTTGTCGGACTTGAGAGCGTGGATATATGGTTTCAGAAGAGAATCCGGAATATCTGATTCGAGGTAGAGAATACTCTTCGGATTGATCATCTTGAAATAATGCTGTTTTCCATCAATCTTATTTGTCCATAACTTGTCAGAAGTCGCATCGGTCGCGTCTACGTTTAGTAGGAATTGCTGTACGTCTTCAGCTTTACTGAAAGTTATCATCGATATTGTAATAAATACCGTATCAAATTCGATTGGAAGGATGTATGCTTTGTACTTTTCGATTGACGTGAACTTCTCATCCCATGACGGATACCCGTTTTGCAGACCCAGCGGTCCTGAAATGAATTTTATACGGTGAACATGTGCTTGGAGTACTGTATCACTGAAGATAGCAGGAAGAATTAACCCTTCACGATTAACTTTTTCCAATATTCTTTGGCTGATTCTTCGGCTGAGATCCTGTGCAGATAAGGTCCCGCTGTCATTCACGACGGATATATAGCAGTTTCCCGTTGCAAGCTGTATCTGGTAATGAGTCCTACAGCACCACTTGGAGAGATTATCAGGATTGCATCGATGATGTGATACTGAAAAAATACCGAAGGCCGCTTCTTCGCTTAGCATAGTGTAGATTTCAATCTTGAATCGGTAGTTCTCCCAAAGAATTTCCTGCACCGTCACATTTGAGAATCCATATTCGAAGTAGATATCGGCGCCGCCGTCTATAAGTCCCCAGAGCGCTTTACCTTTGATAGTATCACTGCGGATGATTTCGATCCCGGGAATATCGCCGGGAGCGAGTGGAATCTGTGCCAATGCAGTGGTGACGAAGAGTGTGAGGAATGCAATCAGGAGCGCCGTTTGGCGGCAGTGTATGGTGTTGCACTCCATATTAAAGTCTATGTCAGTTGAATACTTTTTAGTTCGATTTTATTCAGATCCGCGATGCCAAGTTTCAGATTTTCGGCGAGAGTAAGAAATACTCTTCCGCGGGGTGATTCCTCTTTCTGAATTTTTTCTTCTAAGCGCTTTTTGAGAACGATCTCGTAGCCAATGCGATCTACCGCAACAGGATCAGTACCGACCAGTATCGTTTTATAATCCGTGATGAACTGTTCATTTGCGCCTGGTCCTCCGTTGTAGCATCCCTTTATACCGTCGACAATATTGAGCACAACTTTATCGCGGAGTGGTGGGAAGGCGCAAACTTCTGCGCAGGTTTCCGACCAGAGTTCCTTGTGAAGTCGTCCGGTGTTTGATACGCTTCCGTATGCGAGATTCTTCAGGCATAAAGTAACCGTAGATCCGGCATTTTTCAGTATCGGTATGTTGATGATTTTATCAACCTTCTGAGTAACGATATTTGAGAAGTACGAAAACTTGCCCTCGTTGATCATATAGGGAAGGGTCTCGGCGTCGTACTTTTCTTCTGTATCAGCCCAGTAGTACCAGTTTTTATCGATCATTTGTTCGCTGTAGAGAACTTTGTTTGCATCGTAGAACGATCCTTTATCGTCTTTTCGCTCTGTCCCGATTATCTCTATTCCCGGGAAATTACTCTTCGTAAATCCCACTTCGAGCATTTCAAATTCCCGTCGATCCCATATGGAAATGTTCTTCTTGGGTATACCGGCATCTTCCAGTTGCTGAATGACAGCACGGACAACCTCAGCGCTTGTCGAGAGAAGAGCTCCAGCGACAGGATTGATTTTCAAACCGATCCGGTCCTGCGGAGTTACGAACATTCTCCACGCGTCGGAAATATTCCGCACGCCAGTCAGATTCAGCATCCCGGTTTTGATCATCTCCTGCGTCGATGGATAATCGAATTTTTTTTCAGCGATACACTTGGCGTGATTCACCTGCACGACTTTACCGGGAAATATTCCCGGCATGGATGAAGGTTTCCGCTCATACTTGAGAGCATCGGCAATGTTTGTTGCCAGTTTTCTTTTCTCTTGAGTCTGTGCTAGGAGGGCGTTCGGAGAGGTATGGAGCAAAGAGGCGCCGATACCACCGACTGATACGAGCTTGCAGAAATTTCGACGAGTGATCATAGGAAGTTTCTTTCCGTTGTTGGGTGAAGAGTTCTTCATATTTGAGAAAATACGTATTTATCCATTTAAATCAAATTCGAGGCTTGACAGCCGGTTTCTGAGACAAATGTTCTGTATATTAGAACACCGATGACACAGATGTAACAGATTTACACTGATCTTTGTGAATCTTGCTCTCTTCTGTGGTATCTGCCCGCCTTCTTTCTGGCGTATTTGAGAATCCTAAACTCGGAAAAGTAGAGCAGATTTTTATTACTTTGTTATCAAGAGTCTCTAACGGTGGGATGAATGACATAGCAATGCTCTATTTTATTTATTTCCACCATTTTTCAGAATTCTCTACATAATATTCTCTATCATGACATGACGCAATTGAATGATTTAATCCGTCTGAATATCCTCTTTGAATCTCTCGATGATGATTCTTATCGGGAGATCAGGAATTCGCTCTCCGAACGCCGTTTCCCGGCAGGGGAAGTTATTCTGGAAGAGAACTCTGAAGGACGGGAGTTGTATCTCATCGCCGAGGGTCGCGTCAAGATTATCAAACATACAAAAACCGGTGATGAGAAACTGCTTGCCCTCCTCCATGCGGGGGATTTCTTCGGGGAGCTGGAACTGATCGACGGCAGACTCCGTTCGGCACGGGTCATCGCTGTAGAGAATTGCATCCTATTCGTGCTCGACAAGGATGCTTTCCTGCACCTCCTCAACCGGAGCCATCCCTTCGCACTTCGGGTAATGCAGGTTCTCAGTTTGCGATTGAGAGCCACCAATAATCACTTCATCAGCGAGCTGGAGAAGCACACACAGAAGACTCACAAAGAGTTCCGGAATATGGAACAGCTCATAGAAGCGACGAAGATTGTCAATTCAACTCTTGAGCTCGATAAACTTTTAAAGGTGATCCTCGATACGGCGCTGAAAATTGTTGACGGTGACCGCGGTACACTATATCTCCTCGATAAATCGAAGCAGGAACTCTGGTCGAAAATCTTCATCGGAACTGAGCGGGTGACAATCCGACTTCCCCTCGGTAAAGGAATCGCCGGGTACGTTGCTGCAACTGGGGAAACCATCAACATCCAGGATGCCTACCTTGACCCTCGTTTTAATCCGGAGGTTGATCGAAAAACGGGCTATCGCACAAAAACCATCCTCTGCATACCGCTCCGGAATAAGGAAAATGAGATCGTCGGCGTCCTTCAACTCCTTAACAAGCGCAGCGGATACTTTACGCGGGATGACGAAAATTTTATACGTGCACTCTCAATTCACGCTGCGATTGCGATAGAAAACGCGCGTCTCTACGAAGCCGAGAGGGAGTACCAGCAGGTGCGCGAAGAGATCCGGCTCGCGGCAAAGATCCAACACGAGCTCCTGCCAAAGGCGACACCCCGTGTACCGGGTTACGACATCGCTGGCAAATACGTTCCTGCAAAGATGGTTAGCGGTGACTACTTCGACTTCATTCAGATTAACCCGTCCAAACTAGTTGTCTGCTTGGGAGACGTTTCAGGTAAAGGTCTGCCCGCGTCGCTCCTCATGGCGAATGTTCAAGCAACCCTGCGTGGGCAATCGCTTGCCGTCTCCTCTCCAAAAACTTGCATTACAAACGCAAACAAACTCCTCTTCCACAGCACCGCATCGGATAAGTTTGTAACGCTATTCTACGGTACACTCGATACGGAAGAGCATCTGCTTCTCTATTGTAACGCGGGGCATGACAATCCGATCCTCCTCAACAGACGGAAACAAATCAGGAGATTGAAGAGTGGCGGTGTTGTCCTGGGTATTATGGAAGATTTTCTGTACAAAGAAGAGGCGGTTCGAATTCAACCCGGGGACCTCCTAGTAATTTACTCCGACGGCATTGTCGAAGCGATGAACCGTAAGGGAGATATGTTCGGTGAAGAGCGTCTGATCACCATGTTACAGAAGCATCGTAAAGAAACTGCGCCGCAGATCATTGATAGTGTGTTCAACGCGGTGATCGACTACATCCGCGGTGCAGAGCAGTCGGACGACATGACGATGGTTGTTGTTAAACGTGATGCGTAGAGAATGTAGAATTTAGGGAGGGAAATCTTTCGAACTGTTTAAAATTCTTCCCGTCTAAAATTTTTAACTCGACGGTTATGAACCATTTTATGATCTTGCATCTTAGATATTGTTACTGTCATGGTGTGGACTATGATGATCAAGTTGGTTATGATAGCTAACCTTGCGAAGGTTTGCATAGTTTTATGCAGAGTGAACCTTTGCAAGGTTCGGACCGACACTGTATCCGCCATGCTTATTAACACCTTGATTCAGCGAAGTATTCCTGAATTCGTTGTTCTCATTAACACCTCGCTTCAGCGAGGTGACTCTGAAAGGCGATATACTGTGGAACCGTTTTAACGGTTTCAATACTCTTAAGCTGTTGAAACAGCTGCCAAGAATTCCTCAGTTTGTCGCAGACCGATGAATCGGTGTGTTAATGAGATTATGACTTGTGAGCTTAAAAATTGAGGTACCACCGAGGTAGGCTTTCATTGTAATACCCACCCCTTACATTGTCAAACCTTGCGAATGATCTCTCCGCGAGGACCTAACAAACCTTCGCAAGGTGCGGGACTAGAAAGGAAAATCTTTCGAGCTGTCGAAGCCATCTTCCTGTTTTTTCGTTGGAGGCTTTTTGGCCTGCGCGTGAACCTGGTTCGCGGTAACGTAAATCGCTTTTCTCGGCGTTGTCGGACAGGCATGTTCGCACCCGCCGCAGCCCACACAAATATCGTTGTTTAATTCCGGTATATTCAGCTTACCCTCGTACGGTACCATGTGAACGGCTTTTGTCGGACAGTGTTCCGAGCATGCAGCGCAGTCCTTCTTCTTCGCCACCACAATACAATCATCCTTGAAGAATGTCGCCTTGCCTATCTGAACCAGCTTTTTTTCTTCTATGGATACGGGAAGAATTGCACCAGTAGGACAGATCTGGCTGCAGACCGTGCACTCGTAGTTGCAATAGCTCGCCGTGTAGTTCATCATCGGCTGGAAAATTCCTGCGATGCCATAGTGGAGGAATGAAGGGTAGAGAACCTGAGACGGACAGACGCTAACGCACAAATGACATGCGGTACAGAGGCTGGAATACCGGTTGATCCCTTGTGAACCGGGGGGCGAGATCGGAATATTTCTGCTCGCCTCGTACCCGCTGGTCGCAGTCGTCGTGCTGTCTGTTGCCGCAAGCGGATAAAAAACCGTACCGATGGCGGGTGTAATGAGCTCACTGAAGAATTTCCTGCGGGATGCTGTAAACTTGTCGGCTGATCGTCGAGTCATCGGAGCCCTGCTTCTGGCGTAGGACACGCCGCCGGTCGGGCAAGCGCTGATGCAATTGAAACATCCAACGCACGCGGCGAATTCAATTTTCTGGTTATCGCTTTGAATACAATTCGATTTACACACCCGCTCGCACGCGCCGCAGTGGTTGCAGTTTTCCGTGTCGACGATGATATTATAGAGGGAGAGTCGGGAGAGCAGACCCAGCAGAGCGCCGGCAGGGCAGAGGAGGTTGCAAAACAGGCGCCCATGGCTGTAAGCCAGGTAGCCGATAAGCAGGAGAAAAAACAGCGGGTAAAGGATTGTATTAAGGTCAACGCCCCGCAAAGGTACTTTATAAAGAAAATACCAGTTGAACCGTCCTATGAATCCTGCGCTGATGTTGTTGAAGATGGTGACGAGAGGTTCAACGAGAGAGGTGACCATGCGCCCGTAGTTGCTGAATGGTTCTAGGAGGTTCAGGAGTGTCATTGATCCGAGGAATGCGAGCACGGCGCTGAGAGCGAAGATTCCGTAGTGTATCGCGTAGGCCGGTTTTACGAAGATATGCCGCTTCCGCTTGTGAATTTTTTTTCTGATGCGAATAACGATATCCTGGAATGTCCCGAGCGGACACAGCGTCGAACAGTATACTCTTCCGAAGAGGAGCGTGAGGAACACCACGACGGCGAGTCCGAGTGTCATCCACCCGAAAAACACGAACAATTTTGTCAGGGACGGGATGAGCTGAAGTGCTGTGAAAAAGTTACTCACCGCCGCCGGGATACCGTTCCGCGGATCGAGAAACAGTATACTGATCGGGATGAAGAAGAGTAGAGAGAGGACGACCCGTATTTTCTTCAGATAGCGAAGCTTAAATCCGATCACACGATAATTCGCTTGATGTTGAGCTTATCCAGATCCATCCTACCAACTTTCATGTCAGCAGCAATTTGGATGTGCTGGATTTCTTCGGGTTTCGTTCCGAAGAGCTTTGCTGCAGCCGCATCGGCCGCGACTATGTCGGTCGAAATTAGCTGAGCTTTCATAGTCACGACGTCGTCGATGGAGACGCCGCGGGGTCCGTTTGCTTTCATGACATAGTACGCATCGATGACGTTCAGGTGAGGCTTGCGGAAAGTGGCGAAATCAGCGATACACTGGTGAAGATCGTTGCGATGCCAGTATCCTCTGTCCCACACGTTTCCCATCAGGTTTTTCATTCCGAGGGTGAGAGACGTCCCGCTGTGGTTCTTGAGAATGGGCACGTTAATAAATACATCCGCATTCAGGATCACTTCATGTTCTTTTGAAGTTTTAAGTGACTTCCCCTGTGGAATAGTAACCTCGTGGTAGTAACTTTCACTTCCTCCGGGCACAACCTTGGCGCCGGCGTCTTTGGCGGCTTTTTCGATTCCGCTGTTTGTATAGCATCGTTTCCACTCATCACAAGTGTGGTCCACCACGTAGACTTCCTTAGCTCCGGCTTCGTAGCAGTGCTTGATGATCCTTGATATCAGCTTAGGATTTGTATTCCCTCCACGCTCAGGTAAAACATCCCAACCGATATTTGGTTTAACAACGACACTATTTCCCTTTTTCACGAACGCTTTCATACCGCCGAGTGCCTCGATTCCCTTATCAAACATCACATCAGGTTCACCGCCTTTAATAGCGACAAGATCTATCGCGGCTGGTGATTCAGCAAAGAGGTGGTCGAAACTGCCGCCCGCTGTGTACGCTCCGAACGCGATTGACGCTCCTATGCTTTTCCTGATGAAGTTTCTTCGATCCATCTGTGTCTCCTTTTAGTACATTAAAAATATAAAAATAAAATACTTTTATAATCTAAGTTTCTTTTCTCCGAATGTCAAGAATTTTATATCCATTTTAGCTCCTCGAAAGTTTCCTGGTTACCCTCACCCCCGCCCGACTGCCGCAGGCGGGCGGGCTATAATCCCTCTCCCGATTCGGGAGAGGGATGCTGTGATCGAGCTTTGATAGGGAGAGGGTAACAAATATATCTTCGGGAGGTTTGGTCTGATTGACAATTAGAGGATTTATTGGTACAATGTCATACTGATGCACCGCCTGCCGGAAAATCTTTATGAAATAGTAAAAAATGAAAGGTTAAGTGATATGAAATCGGGTCGGTTTGATAGTTTATACCTGTTGGCGTGTCTTGTTTCTTTGTTATTATTTCTGCCTCCGTATTTGTTCTCTCAAACAATCGATCCGTTCGCCCAGCGTCGTGAATCTGTCAGGGCGAAGATCGGTTCCGCTGTCGCGATTATACCATCAGAGCATAAAGGTGCAACCGGGAATCGGGCAAGTAAGAATTTCTACTACCTAACAGGCCGTGCAGAACAAAAAGCAGTCCTTATACTTACCCCGCTTGACGGACAACAAGAAATTCTATTCTCATCTCCCCAGCAGAGAGAGAAAAAAGATACAGGTAGTTATTTCGAAAGCCGTCCACTGGATCAATTGAAGTCATTCATTTTTCCTCTTCTCTACAGTAAGGATACGGTCTACATTCCATACGGTGATATTGTAGTTATAACGGATCTTCTCGGCAGTCCCGGCATATTTTCAGATGTGCAAGAACTGCAAAATATTGATCCGATCATAAATGAAATGCGACTGTTCAAATCCCATGATGAGTTATCGAAGCTACAGCAAGCGATCGACATCACCGCCACGTGCCTCAGCGAGGCTTTCCGCGCTGCTTCACCGGGAATGAGAGAAATCGACCTTCAAACGATACTCCATTATACTATGAACCGTCTCGATGGAAAAGAAGCCTTCACACAGGTGGCATCGGGACCCAATTCAACGTTCATCCACTTTGGCGCAACAGACCGCATTATGCAGGCGGGTGACGTGATCGTTTTTGATTTCGGAGCGTATTTCGACGAGTACGTTGCAGATATCAGCAGAACGATACCGGTAAGGGGTCGCTTCACATACGAACAACGGGAAATTTACAATCTTGTCCTGCGTGCACAACAGGAGGGAATTAATCGAATGAAGCCCGGGAGTTCCTATCCTCAGTGTGAACGGGAGGTCGAAAATGTTTTAATCAAAGGCCTGCACCGTCTTGGTCTTGTGACCGATACGTCAAGCAATTGGCAGAGAAAGTTATACATCCTCCATGGATTCGGACACGGGATCGGCCTCGACGTTCACGATGTCTACCAGCATTTTCAGAAAAAACCGGTAGATGAAAAACTTTATATGCCCGGGATGGTCTACACTATGGAACCCGGTCTTTATTTCCCGAAGGACATGCTTGATTCCATTCCTCAACATATAAAAAGTCTTGTTCAGGAGGATGAATTCACTTCCTATGCTGAGAAAGTAAAAGATGTTTACATGAAATATGCAAATATTGGTGTCAGAATAGAGGATGATGTTCTTATCACCGAGACAGGTAACAAAGTACTATCAGCTAAAGTACCCAAAGATATTAATGCTATTGAGAAGCTGATGAAGGAGCCGAGCGCCCATGATTCGTTCGGTAAGTGATAAGTATTTATTGGCTTGCGAATAGCGACCAGCTTACTTGCATAGAGTTATTCGTTTCGATATTTTGTAGCACGAAAGTAGTAACAGCACATCAATCATTTTTAGGAACACGCTTATGACCGCAGTAAGAGTCAATTGGCATGAGTATTTTATGAATATAGCCGAGCAGGTAGCAACGCGTAGCACCTGCGACCGGAAACACATCGGCGCTGTGGTAGTAAGGGACAAGACTATTCTTTCGACGGGGTATAACGGTAGTATCCGGGGCGCTCCGCACTGCGACGATGCCGGTCATGATATGGATAACGGACACTGCGTGCGTACCGTTCACGCCGAGGCTAATGCGGTTGCCCAGGCCGCCAAGCACGGCATTGCAATCGACCGTGCTGAAATTTACGTTACGGCTTCACCGTGCCTGACCTGTTTCAAGCTTTTGGTAAACAGCGGCATCCAGGTGATCTACTATAAGGAATTCTACCGCGACAATCGAATCAAAGAATACGCTAAACAGGGTGGTATCAAACTAGTCTACATGGGAGTGGAAAAATAGAGGTCATTAAGGAGCATATATTTTCAATGTTCCCAATATTCGTCGAAAAATCCGGAAGGAACCAAGTATGAAAAAATTATTAGTCGTTGTTTTCTTGCTGGTTTGTTCTTCGATCCTCGTACCACAATCGTTTTATAAACTACCTCCGAAGGAAGTTGTTGTCATCCTCGACGCACAACCGACGCCGATGGTGAGTGTGAGCCCAAGGTCGGATGCAATGCTACTCATAGAATACAAGCCGCATCCATCTATCGAAATTCTCGCTCAACCTTTTTTACGCCTTGCCGGAATACGCATCGATCCGCAGTTACATTCCCGCCAGCGGCTGCAGCAATACACGCGGTTTACCATAAAATGGTTCGATGGCAGGAAGGATGTAGCAATTGAAGCGCCGGATGATGTTCGGATCGGAGCACCAGTATGGTCATATGATGGGAAGAAAATTGCATTTCGCCACGATCTGGAAAATGGCGTAGAACTGCGGATTGCAAATACGTTGACGGGCAAGACAAAGATAATTCCATATCTGCGGCTGGTCGATATTCTCGGATCGGCATATACATGGACAAGCGATAACCGGCATCTCCTTGTCCGCGCCGTACCTGAGGGACAGCATATTGCACCGGAAAAACCGCGTATCCCTCAAGGTCCTATTATTGAGGAGACATCGGGTAAATTTGCGAAAGTGCAGACATATCAGGATCTCCTTAAAACTCCTTACGATGAAGATCTTTTTGAATATTATGCAAATACACAATTGGTATTTGTTGACAGTGAGACTGGTGAGGTTGAAACGATTGGGAATCCGGGATTAATAATGGGTGCTGAAGAGTCGCCGGATAGTCGTTACCTTCTTGTTGAGAAATTGAAGCGACCATTTTCCTACCGGGTTCCATATTATTACTTCACACGCACGACGGAAGTGTGGGACCGGAGCGGAGCGCTTATCGCCACCATCGCAGATTTACCGATATCTGAGGAAATCCCCACACAGGGAGTCCCAACAGGTCCGCGCGACGTGACGTGGCAAATACATAAGGACGCAACTTTAGTTTGGGCGGAAGCGCTCGACGGTGGTGATCCTATGAAAAAAGTAAGTCACCGCGACAGGATCCTATACCTGGAGGCGCCCTTTTCAGTGGAGCCGGGGGAAATACTACAGCTTCAGCACCGGTACCAGGAGATAGAATGGACCGCGAGGAGAGATGAAGTTATCATAACCGAGTTCGACCGCGACAGAAGATGGCGTACATCAGCGTTTATAAATTTTAAGAAACCGACGGCGACTCGCAAAGTGGTTATAGATCTGAGTATAAACGACGCATATAACGATCCGGGAATGCCGGTTTCTGAAACTACAGCAGACGGCGAAACCTTTATGGCGCAGGATGGAGATTGGATTTATCTTTCGGGAAGCGGCGCATCTGATGTGGGTGATAGGCCTAAACTTAGTCGGTTCAACCTTAAAACTCTAAAGCAGGAGGTACTTTTTAGGTGCGATACCGCGAGTTACGAACGGTTTATCACTTTTGTGAAGGGTGATCGTAGAAACATTCTCACGCGGTATGAGACAAAAGCTATTCCACCAAATTACTTTGTCACGAATCTCTCAAACGGTGAACGTACGGCGATAACCGATTTTATAGATCCCGCGCCTCAACTAACAAACGTAAAAAAATCCCTCGTCAAGTATTATCGATCCGACGGAGTCCAGTTATCGGGCACGTTATACCTGCCGCCCGGTTATCAAGCAGGAACAAGGTTACCTTTGATAATCTGGGCATATCCTATGGAGTACTCGGATCCGAGTACGGCAGGGCAGGTGCGCGGTTCGCCAAATTCCTTTACATTCTTCCGCGGATCATCGCCACTCTTTTTTCTAACGCAGGGGTATGCCGTACTGATGGATGCAACAATGCCGGTTGTAGGCGATCCCGAAACCATGAACAATACATTCATCGAACAGGTAGTAAATTCCGGTCGCGCTGCGATAGATAAGCTTGATTCAATGGGAGTAGCCGATAGGAATAGGGTTCTGGTGATGGGACACAGTTATGGTGCCTTCATGACGGCGAATCTTCTTGCTCATTCGGATGAATTTGCAGCAGGTATCGCCCGAAGCGGCGCATACAACCGATCACTCACCCCGTTCGGTTTTCAGAGTGAACGTCGTTCATTTTGGGAGGCTCCGGAAATATATATGAATGTATCTCCGTTCACTTACGCGAACAAGATTAACGAGCCTATACTTCTCATCCATGGGGAAGCAGATAATAATCCGGGGACTTATACAATGCAGTCAGAACGGCTATACCAGGCAATCAAGGGAAATGGTGGTACCGCACGACTTGTTCTCCTCCCGCATGAGAGTCACGGTTATATAGCCCGGGAATCGGTACTTCATACGCTTGCGGAAATGTTTGAGTGGGCAGATAAATATGTGAAGAATAAATAGCTAAACAAAAATTGTTTCGTTTCAGAGCCTAATGGACAAATAGGGGTTGGAAATTAATAGATGGTTTTAGGATATTCTGAGAAAGGAAAGG
>Ga0315277_10002550_pt1 | contig 25292 bp, 19 predicted proteins | sample YL17G05_15_MG_FD_203695 | JGI IMG/M metagenome (GOLD analysis project Ga0315277, IMG submission 203695) | Sediment microbial communities from Yellowstone Lake, YNP, Wyoming, USA - YL17G05_15 | ecosystem: Environmental > Aquatic > Freshwater > Lake > Sediment | place: USA: Wyoming | collected... | reverse complement strand
CCGGATCGCAGGTTGCGTTGCCACATATTGATCCGGTATAGGTAACCGTGAGGGTAAAGGTTCCGGAAACCCCGTAATATCCATCCACCACGATATAATAGGTTCCGGCCGGGGCGTTAGGATAACTGGCGATATCGTTGCCAACACCTGCGCAGGAATTCTCGCTGCAGTCATTCAAAATAAAAACATCCAGGTCCACGCTTAAATTAGATAATGTGGCGGTGATGTCCCCGGCCGCGGTGGTGGTTATGGTAAAGACTTTTTCCGGACCGCTTTCATTCCAGCCACTGCAGTTATAATAGGTGACATTGGAATTCCCGCCGATGGTGGTGCCGTTGTAAGCCTGGCCCGGATTCAAATCTATCGCCCCGGAACAATTCAATGGTTCAGATGGGGCATTAACCGTGATGATAATATGCTGTTCTGTTCCCATCTCATATTCGGGAATATAATCATCAGCAATCAAAGTATATGGATGCCTCTGCGGATTGTAAATGCCAATGTCATAACCATTGGGAATGTAAGCCATAACCTCTATGTACTGGCCATTAGTGCAGGTCTCCGGAGCCACCACCCTTACCGGCGCATATCCGTCTCCCCCAAAAGATGGCGGCTCGTTGGTATATTCATAAGCCCAGTAATAATCATAAACATAGAAGCTTCCGTCCAAAACATAGCGGCCGTAGATCATCGCGCCCATGCAGTCTCCACCCACGATCTCATAAACGATGCCCCAACCAGGCAGGTATTGGTAATAAGAACCGGATAGAGCACTGACAGCGATGGTGACCGAATCCCCGGCCTCAACTACCGGCACCCAGTCCTCCGCCCACAACAGCATCGGATTTCCAGAAAGATCGCTGAAGTTCCCAGACACCCAATCCTGCAAAATGTAATAATCTGGCCAACCCGCGACCCCATTTCCATCCAGGTCTTGCCAGAGGGGTGTCCGGGGTCGGTACGTAGGAGGTATGGGCACATAATAACCGGGATCTTCATATTCCAAAAACTGCCACAAGGCCATAAGATCCGGAGCGTCAATCATACTGTCGTTCGCATCCCCCCAGAAATTGGCGCCTGGCAAGACCTGCCCCTGCGCCTTTGGCCAAAAAACCAGAATTGAAATCAGCAGACCCAGGAAAATTGCTCCGACGATTCCCAATCGTTCCGCCTTTTTCATTTTAGCCTCCTAGCTTCCCCGTAAATTAGCGTCGTTTAATGTCAAATCCGGTCAATACCGTCGTATTTTTCCCAGAGTCTCAGAGCGGGGCCAAACCATAAGAAATCGGCATATCTAAAAAACACCCCTAAACTTCTTAAAGCCCCATAGCTACTGTCAGATAAATGTGAATCGCAGCCGGTTTCTTGGGCACTGTTTAAGCGCATTTTGCCCAACCTGCTAATGCTAAAAGTTAAGCACCTTTGGGCAAACCTGTCAAGCCTGACAGGATCAAATAGCTCTCCCTTGCCTCTCGCGGTATCCTGGGCGGGCGATCCAAAATGTTTTTTCACCGCCTGGCTGACCGGCTCCAGCGGATGGCCCGGAGAGCCAAGCTTGATTTCACATTGCGCAGAAGCCCGGAAGGATAAAAAACAGAAGATCATTATCAAAAGCCATTTACCAGTTGCCCCGGGCATTATCGGCCTCCTTATTCTCTAAATAGACGCTTTGTCAGGCTATTCTGGGATATTTCCTGGTGATCTGCAAGCGGCCGCTCATTATCCTCAATTAAAATATCAGATTGAAAATGAATACTGGATAATTCTTAATTATTAAAAATTTATAGGGTGGTTATGGTGATGATCACCGCCTGAGACGGTCCCGCCGGCATCGTGCGCTTTTGGCGGCCTCGGCCTCATCCTGAGCATCCATCGGCCCGCTGAGCGCGCGGCGCGATCCGGCCTTTTAAAAAAGCAAGCCGGGATTTTGAGGTTTGCTTGAGACTATGTTATACTTTCGCCGGGGTTGAAAAGGGAAGTAAAAATTTTCCGGAGTAAGCAGGAGTTAGGGGAAAGGCTGAAGCGTTGCGGACCTTGGGGCCGGATTCCGGGCTATGCGCTGGATCGGGCAAATTCGGGCATAGGAGGACAAATGTCAGACGCTGGTCCTGAAACCAACGGGCAAAAGAAAAGGAGGCTAAAATGAAAAAGTATGGGGCGGAATTTATCGGCACTTTTTGGCTGGTCCTGGGAGGGTGCGGGAGCGCGGTTTTGGCCGCGGCATTTCCCAATCTGGGGATCGGCTTGTTGGGGGTGGCGCTTGCCTTTGGCTTGACCGTCTTGACCATGGCTTTTGCCATCGGCCATATCTCCGGATGCCACCTCAATCCCGCGGTCAGCCTTGGGCTCTGGGCCGGGGCAAGGTTTCCCGCCAAACAATTGGCTCCTTATATTGTCGCCCAGGTTCTGGGGGCTATTGCGGCCGCGGGTATCCTCTACATTATTGCCAGCGGCAAAGAGGGATTTGATATCTCCGCGGGATTTGCCCTTAACGGCTATGGCGTTCATTCCCCGGGCGGCTACTCCCTGGTCTCCGCCCTGGTAACCGAAATCGTAATGACTATGTTCTTTCTCCTGATTATCATGGGATCCACGGATAAAAGAGCGCCCGCAGGATTGGCTCCCATTGCCATCGGCCTGGGCCTGACTTTGATTCATCTGATCAGCATCCCGGTCACTAACACTTCGGTGAATCCCGCGAGAAGCGCCGGGGTCGCGATAATCGCCGGCGGCTGGGCATTATCCCAGTTGTGGCTTTTCTGGCTGGCGCCGATTGCCGGAGCTTTGATGGGCGGGATCGCGTATCGCTGGCTGGGGAAAGAATAGGACTATTTTTTAAGCCTGGTTCGGGTTTAAGCCCGGACATCGTCTTTTGCCAGGGCGATGCCTGGCCAGAGACCAAAGCGCGCAAGACCGCATCTTATTTTGAGAGCGAAGCCGGGCCGTGATATACTGAGTGGCTAAGATGGAAGTAAAGATTTTCCGCTTTAAGCAGGAATTGGGGGAAGCCGCGGGCAAGGATGGCGCGGCTTTTATCCGGGAGGCGATCCAGAAGAAAGGCTCAGCCAATATCATTCTCGCCACCGGGGTGTCCCAGTTTGAAATGCTTGCGGCCCTGATCAAGGAGCCGGGAATTGACTGGACCAAGGTCGCCTGTTTCCACCTGGACGAATATGTGGGCTTGCCCGAGAGCCATCCGGCGTCGTTCCGGAAATACTTGAAGGAGCGCTTTGCCAGCTATGTTCCGGTCAAGGAATTTTATTTCCTGAACGGCGAGTTTGACGCGAACGCGGAATGTAAGCGGGTCGGGGAGCTGATCCGGAAAGCTCTGATAGATGTGGCGTTTGTGGGCATCGGCGAGAACGGGCATCTGGCGTTCAACGATCCGCCGGCTGATTTTGAGACCGAGGAGCCATACCTGATTGTGAACCTGGACCAGGCTTGCCGGAAACAGCAGATGGGAGAGGGCTGGTTCAAGACCCTGAACGATGTTCCCAAACAGGCGATTTCAATGAGCATCAAGCAGGTGATGACATCAAAAAAGATCGTCTGCGCCTGCCCGGACGCGAGAAAGGCAAAGGCGGTGAAAGCCTGCCTGGAGGGACCGGTCAGCAATCTGGCTCCGTCATCCATTCTTCAAACCCATCCGGCCGCGGTCATTTACCTGGATCAGGATTCCGCGTCTTTGCTTGCCAAGTATAAGAAGTGAACAAGTATTTCTAAAAGAAAAGCGGAACCGGAGATTAAAGTGAGGGAAACTCAGGGATGAAGCAATTCATAAGCAAGTAATTTAGATGGTTGAAACGGCAAAATATGATCAGCGGGTCTTATTCAAAGAAACGAGTTTAATTGCGTATTTAGACCTGACCAATATGCTCCATTGGCAGGAAACGCTGAAATGGAAATTCTCGGTTTACGATGTGATCAGACAGCTTCTGGCAATTTCCGCGGTAAAGGAAGTCAGGGTTTATTACGGCTTGAATGAAAGGGAATTGGATAAATCTTTGAGGTTTCACCGGCGAATGCGGGAGAGCGGAGCGATCGTTATCAGCAAGCCGGTCAAATGGATTAAGAAAGAAATTAATCAGAGGCTTTTCGTGCGGCCTGCAACCCTGAATCAGTTTGATGACAGCGCCCATACCAAATTGGATGAATTCATCCGCTATCTTCACGAGCAAAGGCTTAAAATAGAAGAGCCCAAATGCAATTTTGATGTTGAAATGGCGCTGGATCTGCTGGATGCTATGGAGCGCATTTCCGGGGTATTGCTCTTTAGCGGGGATTCCGACCTGTCTGAGCCGCTGAGGAGATTAAAGGTAAGAGGCAAGAGCATTTACATTTTCGGCGTCCGGGGGATGGTGGCAAAAGAGTTCTGGAGTATATGCAGTCAGTTTATTGATTTTGGAAAATGGTATCAGGGCAAAAGAAGCGAAAATCCCGCTCGCTAGGAGCGGGATCCGCGTGTATGGGCAAGTCTGTTTCCAGCTTGCATATAATAGTATAATGGTATTTATGATTTTGTCAAGTCGTTTCCGAAAAAAATAGAAGGATGGGAAAATGGATGTAGGCATAAGCACGCCGGATATAATTGCGCTGTCGGTTTATCTGGGATCGCTGATTGTGATCGGGTTCATTGTCTCGCGCAAGGTCAAGTCAATGGAGGACTTTGTCATGCCGCGCCGGTTCGGCAAGGTCCTGATGATCACCTTTGCCTTCGGGACCGGAACCCACGCCGACGAGGCAGTCGGAGTATCGTCCAAGTCCTTTACCAACGGCGTTTCCGGGATCTGGTATCAATGGCTCTATCTCTTCTGCACGCCCTTCTACTGGATCATCGCGCCGATTATGAAGCGCTTCCGCGCCATCACCACCGCGGACATCTACGAGGCGCGCTACGGCAAGAGTATGGCTTATCTTTACACATTGGTCGGAATCCTGACCCTGATCGTGGATATGGGCGTGATTATGAAGGCGTTCGGAGCAGTGGTCTATGGCTCAACCGGCATCCCGGCAAACCTTGCCATCAGCATCGTGGTGTTCGTGTTTGTGATCTACAGCGTTGCCGGAGGACTGGTCGCCGGCATCATCACCGATTTCATCCAGGGAGTCCTCACCATCATCTTCTCCTTTATCCTCCTCCCCTTTGTCCTCTCCGCAGTCGGCGGAATGACCGGCTTGCATAAAAGCATCACCGACCCGGCGCTCTGGTCAATGGTCGCTCCCGGCGACATCGGCGTCTTCTACATCGGAATGCTCTCCCTTACCGGCTTGATCGGGATCGTTACCCAGCCGCATATCCTCGCTAATTGCTCCTCCGGCAGGACCGAGATGGACGGAAGGGTCGGGTTTATGTGCGGGAATATGATCAAGCGGATTTGCACGATGGCCTGGTGCCTGATCGGCTTTGCCGCCATCGCCTATTTCGCCGGAAGAAGCATAGAGCCGGACCAGGTCTGGGGACATATTGCCAAGGACTTCCTCAGCAAAGCCATCCCCGGTCTGCTCGGAATATTCCTCGCTACCCTCCTCGCCTCCCTCCAGAGTATGGCCAACGCCGTGATGATCTGCTCCTCCGGCCTGTTCACCGAAAATATCTACAAGCAGTTTGCCAAAAACAAGTCCAAATCCCATTACTTATTGGTGGCGCGCATCGCCTCGGTGGTCACGGTCGGCTTCGCCCTGATCTTCGCCTACAAAGTCTCCGGAGTGGTCAGGGGTCTGGAGGTGTTCTGGAAGGTCGGGCTTCTGCTCGGAATCGCCTTCTGGCTCGGCCTGTTCTGGAGAAGAGCCACCGCCGCGGGCGCCTGGGCGTCTTTCCTCGGAGCCGCCTTCTCCTGGTGGCTCACCACCCAAAATTTTTTCGTCAACTGGGCCGCAAGCCTTCCGCTTAACGACACTATCCGGCTGGTGATTGAGCGAAAGCACGGCCTGGAAATCTATCTCCCCTGGGCAATCGTGTTTTATATTACCTGCGGACTGATCCTCGGGATTATTGTGAGCCTGCTCACAAAACCCACCGACCCCAAGCGTCTGGAAAACTATTACGACCTGATCCATACCCCCTGCCGGGACGGAGAACAGGTGGCAACCCCCTGCCGTCTGCCCGAGGATCATCTTCCCCCGGTCAAACGCTGGTCCATTCCCAAACTCGGCCTGGAAATCCCCCATTTCACCAAGACCGACCTCTACGGATTCCTCTCCGGATGGGGCTATGTCATCCTCCTCATAGTCGTCTTCTACTGGATCACTACTTTGGGGAGATGATAGGTTGATAGGTTGATAGGCTGATAAGTTGATAAGGAATGCGAGCGGTAATCCGCGAGTCCCGCGGAAGTCTGCGGAGCAGATTGAGGCGGGATGCAGGCGACTTGGGTCGCTATTCAAACTTTAAAACTCCAAAACTTTAAAACTTTCCGGTTCCTTCGGAACCGGATTTGACATCCTTTCCATTTTATGCTCAAATTTAACTAATGAAGGAATATGGCATTCGGTCCTGTCGATCCGCCCCGGGCGGAAGGACAGGATGGGAATTCGGGCATTTGCGCCTGCCTACTGGATACTGGCTGCTGGATACTTCTTCCGGCCTGGCTACTGGATGCTGGCTACTGTTTTTGGGGGGGTGAGAGATGGAATGGAAAAACAAGGCTTAAAAACAACGGAATTCGGATTTCTGAGTTCGGAATTCGGAAACCAGCAACGCGAAACCCGAAACTCGGAACAGCGTCGCTGCCAGCAGGCTCTTACCGCAAAAATTGCAAGAGATGTCAAGGTTTTGCCCTGATGCAGTAAAAAGGTCAGGAAGTAAATAACAAATTAGTAGGGATCCAAAATGCAAAATTTAGTCCTAATCTTAGAAAAGACATCATCATTAAAACTTGCGATGATTCTTGGTTCAATTTTAATTGCCTTGCTTTTAATCCTTATTGCTATTCCCAAATCAAAACTCAGAGCTACTGTTCTTCAGATTGTAGGATGGTCTTTCAATCTATTAGCATTGCTTTCAATATTATATATTGCAAATCCTTTAGATCTAATTCCTGATTTTATACCATTTTTAGGCCAACTCGATGACTTGGCTGCGCTAATAAGCGCAATATTTGAGGGAATAATAGGAATTTCTTCGGTAATAATTGCAAGAAGAGAACTCCGCGAAATACAAGAAAATGAAGATCGAGAAAGATTACTACCATAAAACTAGCAGGCTCAAAGGCTTCAGTGAGCTTTTTTGGCCCAGACCTTGACATTTGACAAAAAGTATTATGCTAAGGAGAAAATGAAGAGAAAATGATTTCGAGTCTATTTTCAAAAAGAAAGGTGCTATAAATGGATAAGTGTAATATAATTTATGGCTTTTTTGTATCTATGGTCATCGGCTGGCTTGTTTTGTGGATTTTCATAGACAAAATAGCATGGTCTTATGCATCCAAACATCATAATATCGAAAAGAAAAAGAAACATTTACTTACAAACCCTCTTGGAATGCTTGAGAGATTTTTATACACTTTGTCTATTATTTCAGGCCTTCATGAATGGATCGCTGTATGGCTTACAATTAAAACTGCTGTATCATGGAAGCGTTGGAGCGATGAAGATACAAGGATTACTTATAATATATTTTTAATTGGTAATGCTATCTCAATTATTTTTGGAATACTTGGCGCTTGGATTGCTTTTGGTAAATATCCATTTACAAAATAATAAAAAGGGGATATAATGGGGGAATTTAGAGATTATCGTCTTGTTATTCCGAGTGCAATATTAGTGATTACATTCTTATCTATACTAATACCTGCTGACTATAAACAGATATTGTCATTCATTAATGATAATGAATTAGATTCAATTTCAGAATTATTTGGTTTATTGATAGGCTTAATAGCAGGCGGCTACGTTGGCGGATTCCTATGCGGAAATATAACCTCAAATCTTGCCCCTCAATTGGGCATCTTTGTTAATAACGAAAGGATTAAGCAACTAGAATCTAGTTTCATCGCGAGGAAACTTGATAAACTATTAGAAACATTTGGAGATAAACCAGAACCGTTTTGGCAAAATATTATGGCAGAATGCGATACGCGAATGCATGCTCATGCACCAAAGGAATTTATAGATTATTGCACTCGTAGGCTTAATGCGGTATATACATCTCTTAATTCAATTGTAGCTATCTTGCTTGCCATTTTACTGGCCTTTGCGTTGAATGATGTAAGATTATTCATTATATCGATTGGTTATTGCAAATTAACTATTATTTGTTCAGCTATTATATTAATAATAATATCTCTTTGGATTCATGCTGAGAAAGCCGACAATGAACATTGGAGGGCCTGTTCTAAGTTTATTTATTGGGATTTAATTACTAATCCACCCACGGAGAAACTAGGAGAATAGCTGATAATAATCACATGTATTGCATAGTGTTCCCGTCTTGAAAAATGGGTGGGCAGACACAGACATAAGGTCCCGCCTCGGCCTGCTCTGCAGTTTGGGCGTATGGCAATACGCCCCTATCCCGCCTAAGCGGGACTCACGGACTATCGCTCGCCCGAAAAAATTATGAATTATGAGTTATGAAGAAGCCCCCTCTCCCTGGCTCTCTGCCGCGAAGGGGAGAAGGCAAAAAATAAATTGAGGGGAGAGGGGTCAAACCTAGACATTAGACATTTCTTTACCTTTTTTCAGAGTCTTCGGCATTTTTCCAGTAAAGTTTTCAAGGCCGCGGCGTGTCAGCGCTTTGAGGGGAGAGGAGAGGGGAGAGGAGAGGGGTCAAACCTAGACATTAGACATTTCTTTACCTTTTTTCAGAGTCTTTGGAATTTTTCCAGTAAAGTTTTCATGAAGAGGAGAGGGGTCAAACCTAGACATTAGACATTTCTTTACCTTTTTTCAGAATCTTTGGCATTTTTCCAGCAAAGTTTTCAAGGTTTATTGTGTCCCCCTTTTGTCTTGGATCCCGCCTCGGTCTGCTCTGCAGACTTCCGCGGGACTCGCGGAGTATCGCTCGCGCGAAAAAATTATGAATTATGAGTTATGAATTATGAAGAAGCCCGCTCTCCCTGGCTCTCTGCCGCGAAGGGGAGAAGGCAAAAAATAAATTGAATTATCTGCGTTAATCGGTGTTAATCTGCGGATAAAGTTGAATTGATTTGTTTGCAGACAAGAGTGTCTGCGCCCCTAGAATCGCGGCTTCCGCCTTCGCTCGGAGTACCGAGCTTCGGCGGACAAGAAAGCCGCTCGCACATTCAAAGAAAAAAGAAATTCTTTGCGAACTTTGCGCTCTTTGCGGTGGAAAATTGTGTTCCGGGTTCCGGGTTGCGAACTCCTGAATCCGAACTCCTGATTCCTGATTGCTTCGCGTTCATCTGCGTTAATCGGTGGATAGAATGGGTTCCGAGTTTCGCGTTTCGGGTTTCGGGTTTGAATTCTTAAATCAAAACCCCAAATTCCTTTGCGCCCTTTGCGATCTTTGCGGTGAAAAATTGCGTTCCGCGTTCCGCGTTGCGAGTTCCGAGTTTGAATTCCGAAAACCGAACCCCCAATTCCCTTGCTCGCTTTGCGACTTTCCGGTAAAATGACGCTGACCTAAAAGGAGGCAAGTATGAAGAAAAGAGTTATTTGGTGTCTGGCGGCTTGCGGCGTCTTGGTGGGTTGCGCGGTGGTGATGGACGGGCTTCAGAACATAATGGTTCCGGACTTTTTTCATCCGCCCGAGTTGACGATTGAGGGACCGGCGATTGATTTGAGTCTGGTTCCCAAGCCGTTCAATGTTGCAATCAAGAGCGGAGACGCCAAGCTGGAAAAGCTGGACGACCATATTTACAAGCTGACCAGCTCGTCCGGTCATTTGCTCATCCCGCTTACGAAGGGCGAGCTGATTTACGGCCTGACCGAGCGGCTGGTAGCGGACCGGAAGCGGAGCGAGAGCCAGATTGAGGAGATCGGCAGTTTGAACCGGAGGGGCGAGATAGTTTACCAATGGGAACTCCCGTCGTTTGGGGCTTATGTGCCGTTTTATCTTTCCTCTCGCGGGTACGGGATGTGGGTTTCGGGCTGGGACCCGGGAGTGTGGGATGTGGGCAAGACCAACCCGGAGGTTCTGGAGGTCGGCTGGTATCCGGGCAAGCAGGGCTTCACCTGCTACTTCATCAGCGGAGACAGCTACCCCGAGATTATGGACCACTTCACCAGGTTGATGGGCCGTCCCATCCTTCCGCCCAAGTGGTCGTATTCGCCCTGGAGATGGAGAGACGAGCACCGCCGTCTGATCACCGACTTTGAAGGGGTCAAGATGAACGCGGATTTGGTGGAAGACATCACTATGTATGAAAAACTCGGGTTCCCCAAAGGGATTTATCTGATTGACCGGCCCTGGGCGGAAGGCAATTACGGCTACGGCAGTTTCACCTGGGACCAGACCCGGTTCCCCAATCCCAAGCAGATGATTGACATTCTTCACCAGCATGGCTGGCATGTGATGCTCTGGGCCGGCCCCTGGGCCCTGGGCTACAAAAAGGACGAGTTCGGTTACGAGGCGCGCCAGAACGGATATATGATCGGGAACCGCAACATTGATTTCACCAACCCCAAGGCGGTGGAATGGCAGAAGGCCAAGATCGTGGATTTTATGAAGACCTACGGCACCGACGCCTGGAAGCTGGACCGGGCCGACGAATATAACCCGTCCCAGCCCACGGACATCTATTTTAACGGCGAATCCGGGTTCCAGAACCACAACCTTTACCCGTTCCTATATGCCCAGACTTTCTCCGACGCGACCCGGTCGGTGCGCGGCGACGATTTCATCATTATGTCCCGGCCGGCGCAGAACACCACCACCAAATATGCCATCCATTACGGCGGCGACACCCCCGGCTCGATCCTGGCCGGCGGCAAGATGACCGGCACCGATTTGGGGCTCCGCGCCGTGATCATTGAGCTTCAAAGGAACGCCATTATGGGATTCCCCACCTGGGGCTCGGACACCGGCGGGTACGCGCCGTTCCGCGACCGGGATGTATTTGCGCGCTGGCTGGAGGTCTCGTGCTTCTGCCCGCTGATGGAGATCGGGGGCGTGGGCCCGCGCACGGTCTGGAACATGCCCACGGAGCCGAAGAATGACGAGGAGATGATCAAGATTTATCACCGCTACACCTGGATCCATGAGCGGATGGTTGACTACACTTATGAGCTGGCGAAAAAAGCGGCCGCGACCGGAGACCCGATTGTTCACCCGCTCTTCTTTGACTGGCCCGAGGATCCCAGGGTCGCGGATCTGTGGGACGAGTATTTGTATGGGCCGAGCCTTTTAGTGGCGCCGATCTGGAAGATAGGACAGAGAGAGCGGGAGGTTTATCTTCCCCAAGGGAAATGGGCGGACCTGTGGGATCAGTCCAAAAAGTATGAGGGCCCGACCACGGTCAAGGTTTCGGCGCCTTTGGACAAAATCGCGGTTTTCGTAAGGCTGGAAAAAGCGGAGCTTCTGCCCAAGGGATTGACCGAGGGATTATAAACCCGGATTTTGCGATTGAAATAAAAAATTTTTAGCAGAAATAAAACCAGGGGGGCAAGGGGATGAAGAAGATATTGGTTTTAGGGGCCGGGATTTTTTTCGCCTTTTCCGCGCTGGCCGGGAATTTATCTCTGACCGGCCGGGAATGGAGGCTCAAGCCGTTTACCGGCGAGATGGATCAAACCTGGCTTAAGTATGATTTTGACGATTCCGGCTGGCTTGCGCAGGAACAGCCTGGGCAATGGCAGATGCTCCCGGAGTTTGAGTTCCAGCAGTTCGGGCCGATGGCTTACCGCCTCAAGTTTGACTTCCAGGCCCAGCCCGGCAAAACCTATTACCTCCGCTTCAACGGCGTTTTTTATTCCTGCAATGTCTGGCTCAATGGATATTACCTGGGCAGGCATTCGGGATACTTCGCCCCGTTTGAATTTGAGACGACCAACCAGCTCCGGCCGAAAAATATCCTGCTGGTTTCGGTTGAGAATAATGACCAGGAGGGCGAGCATTTAAAGACCCGGATCACCGGCGTGTTCGGATATTGGGATGTGATCTCGCCGCTTCGGAACGAGGGCGGAATCTGGAGAGGGGTTGAGATCGTTGAGACCGGGAGAGCGCGCTTCCGGCATCTCTGGATCGGGACCACTGCGCTCGCGGGTGAGGACGCCAGGATAATGTTTTACGGAGAGATGCGCTCGCAGGAGTTGAAAGTGGCGCCTTATCAGATCACGCTGGATCTGGAGCCGGAGAATTTTTCGGGGCGGAGTTATCATCTGGAATTTGAGCTCCAGGGCGAGCCGGGCGTGAATTATTTCAAGAAGGAGTTCAGCCTGGAAAAACCCGCGCTCTGGAACACCTGGGATCGGGGCAAGCCCAATCTTTACCGGGTGAAGGTGAATTCCATTCTGGACGGCCGGGTCCAGGACCAGGCTGAATTTTTGACCGGCATCCGCGCGATTGAGAAGAAGTGCCAGCCGGGCGAGAAGAAGGAAGGGTTGTGCTGGCAGTTTGTTTTGAACGGCAAGCCGATTTTCATCCGGGGAAATAATTACGCGCCCGGAGACGCTTTTCTGGCCCGGGCCGGCCGCGAGGTTTATGAGAAAGATCTAAAGCTGGCAATCGGGAGTTTTTACAATCTGCTCCGGGTGCACGCGCATATTGACCGGCCCGAATTTTACGAGCTCTGCGACCGGTATGGGATTCTGCTCTGGCAGGATTTCCCGCTCCAGGGCCATTACGCCGAGAGCGGCCAGGTCTGGAAAGCGGCGCGGGAGCAGGCAATGGAAATGGTCTGGCTTCTAGGCTCGCATCCGTCCATCGCCCTCTGGTCCTGCCAGAACGAGCCGGCGCCGCTGAAATCGGACTGGAATGTGAAGACCCTGGATACCGAGCTCAAGCGGATTCTCACTCTCACCGACCCGACCCGGCCGGTGAATCTCGCCAGCGGCCTGATTCTGGAAACCGACGGGCATCTCTATCTCGGCTGGTACATTTCGGAGCCGGACCAACTTCCCAAACTGCTCAAAATGCCGATGTTCAAGAGGCTGATTATCTTTGTCACCGAGTTCGGCGCCCAGGCCTTTCCCAATTACGAGAACGCGATCAAGTTTATGGACGCCGATCTTAGCAAGATCATTTGGCCGGACCTGGAGAAATATTATATGCTCCAGAAAAAAATTATGGATGAGCGCGTGCCGCTTGAGAGCGGGATGGATTTGAAGCAATACATTTCCGCGACTCAGGACTATCAGGCCCGGATTCAGAAGTATCATATTGACTGGCTCCGCTCGCTGAAATATACGCAGAACTGGGGCATCGTCAGCTTCCTCTTCAACGACCCCGAGCCGAATATCTCCTGGGCCGTGGTGGATTACTGGCGCTCTCCGAAAAAAGCCTATTACGCGATCCAGCAATCCTTCCAGCCGGTCTATGCCTTTTGCAGGTGGCAGTTCGCCCCTTATAAAAAGGGCTCACGCGTGAGCCTTCCGGTGTTTGTCGTGAACGACCTGCTGGAATGTTATTCCGGCGAGGTCAGGGCGGAAATTACCCGCGATGGCAAAACTGTTTACGAGAACAAGTGGCAAGCCACCCTGGATTCGGATATGCCGGCAAAACAAATCGGAGAGATTACCTTCAAAGCCGATTCCCCCGGCGACTACAACCTGACCCTGACCCTCTCCGCCCCGGGCCTGGACAAGCCGGTTGAAAACTTGACCGTGCTCAAAGTGGGAGGGAAATAAAATTGGCAAAGAAGCAAGCGATCATTCCGGTCGAGAGAATCGAAAAAGCCATCCTCATCATCCGTGGCCAGCGGGTAATGCTGGATTCGGACCTGGCGGAGCTTTATGGGATAACCACCAAGCGCCTCAACGAAGGAGTAAGAAGGAATGTTGATCGGTTTCCTGATGATTTTATGTTTCAATTAACTGAAGAAGAATATACAGTTTTGAGGTCGCAATTTGCGACCTCAAAGAAAGGGCGAGGAGGCCGGCGATTCATGCCCTATGTGTTCACCGAGCACGGTGCGGTGATGCTCGCCAGCGTTATCAATACCCCAATCGCGGTCAACGCCAGCATCCGGGTGGTCCGAGCTTTCGTCCGCCTCCGCTATTTCCTCGCCTCCCGCAAAGAATTCGCCTCCCGGTTCGCGGCTTTGGAAAAGAAATACGAAGGCCACGATGAAAAGTTCAAACTGGTCTTCGAGGCTATCCGAAGATTGATGGCCCTGCCCGAGCCTCGGCCAAAGCCGATTGGATTCAAACCCGGTAAAAAATAAATTCTGAAACTCAAATTTTGGAATTGCTTGTTTGAGGTCACAAGTTGCGAGCTCAAATATTATCTCTAAACTCTGGACCTGACCCAGGGCTCGCTTAAGTGCCCGGCGAGTCTGCCAATATATAGATTTTAATCTTTTTCATGTGATTTTTTAAAATGCTGTATCATATTCAGAACATCTCTCCTGTCATTCAACCTCATGAATCCACGCGTATATTCTGTTGCCAACTCATTTAGCTTCCACAGATTTATTGAACATAAAAAGAAGATTCGTCTCTTTGTGAAGGTTGAGAGCTCTTTATCCTTAATGAAAAACCTGTCTAGCCTCCAAAACAAATTTTTATCATATTCCATTATCAATGCCCAAATATATATAAAAGGCAAATATATAACGGTTAAAAAGATAGGAAGCAAAAAGGCTCTGATATTATTTATTGAAACAAATCCCCCAAAATCCATACACACCCTATAAATAAAATATCCTATTAAAAATATAGCTAAGGCTGAAAACAGAAAATCCCCTGATGTCTTAATCTTCTGCATGCCTTTATCGTATTTTGCAAACGAGGCAATGAATGCAATCATAAATACCATAGGCGTTATTATTATCTCAACCCATAGCCTAAAGACATAAAAGTTCAGAATGAACTCAAGAAATAGAATTAATTTTAGATTCTCAAATATCGCCTTTTTTAAATATTGTTTATCCTTTTTAATATCGACTGCTCCCATTAATAAAACGAATGCCGTGAATAATATCCATAATATCGTGTCTTTAACTAATGAAAAGTTCCATATGCGCATTTCATATAATATATAAATCTCAAAAGCTGTATATATCAGCATAGATGCTAGCATGGTTAATATTCGATATGCTAAAAAGGATTTGATTAGAGCGAAAAGTGATTTTCTTACAGCTTTATTAAATAATAATCCAACAAGAGGGGGCAAAATCCAGATAATAAGAGCCTTCTCTCTATTGTCAAAAAGAGCCCAACATGGTAAAATATATGACAAAAACTTGTTCATAACTGCTAGGGAAATAATAAGGCCAGAAAGTTGGTGCGGTCAAACTCAGACATGAAAAAAACTTTGAAATATTTTCGGATCGAGCCTTGATCGCCACTAATCTCCTCCTTTTCCCATCGTTTCCCTCCCCCATTTAGGGGCATCAAATTTACTGCTTTTTAAATTAACTGCTGTTTCAAATTATGATGTAATTCAGGAAGTTTGTCAAGTGGCAGAGCAGAGCGCGGCATCGCGACGAAAGCTGGGCCGGGGCCAGCGAGGACACCAACTGCCCGATCAATTGCCGCCTGATTCTAGCCTGATTGTAGTATTTTAGTACTTAAATACCAGAATCAGGCGACTATTGGATGCAAGAGAGTTGAGCGCGAATGGCAATGCCACGCAAGCCCCGCCTCTGCTCCGCCCCGTCCCATTATCTCTGGTTCCGAATCAAGCCCGAAATCTACGAGCTTCTCTAAATCAATAGCTCTCAATAACATCTTCGGACGAGACGACTTTCCACGCCAAGCCGTGGTGAGCCCGCGGAGCCAGGTCGCGATCCTGGGCGAATTTACCTATCAACCTGCCTGTCCTCCGTGCCTGCTCTGTCCCGCGGATCCGCGGGACTACGAAGGCTGGAAGCCCCTTCTTGAAATTGGGCGGCGAATCAGAAATTTTGAGGTCGCAAAAGGCGGCCTCAACCTGGAGTTGAATTTTAGTTTTATTTAATGCTACAATTATCACAGGAGTAAGCCGGTGGTTGGAGTGCATCCAGATTTGTCGGGCAAGCTGTCGCCGACGCGCCAAAGCCGCGATGGCGAGGGCGCGAATTCTTTAAGTCCAGCTAAGCAATTTCCAATGCCAATGAATTCTTTAACCATTCAACCGAAGGAGGCCTCAAAATGCCAGCAGTGAAATGGGGCGTGGTGGGATTGGGGGAGCAGGCCCGGAAAACCATGCTCCCGGCCCTGAAAAAAATCAAAGAAATTGAGATCGTCTCGGTTTGCTGTTCCAGCCCGGAGCGGGCCGAAGAGACGGAAAAGGAGTTGGGGGTCAAGAGCTTTGGCAGGCTCAGCGATTTCCTGGACGACCCGGAAATTCAGGTGGTTTACATCTCCACCCCGCATCATCTCCATACGCCCCAGGCCTTTAAGGCGCTGGAGGCGGGGAAGAATGTTTTGGTGGAAAAGCCGATTGCGCTGAGCGTGGACGGCGCGCATAAGCTGGCGGAGGTTGCGCATCGGAAAAAGGTCAAGCTGGGAACCTGCTTCCCGCTCAGGCATCATCCGGCCTTGAGAGAGCTGAAAGAAGAAATTGGGAAAGGCGAATTGGCCGAGTTGATCCAGGCTTATGTTTATTTAAGCCGGGGCCGGCTCCAGGAAAAGGACTGGTGGAAGGATCAGTTTCATTCCGGGCCGATGTGTATGATGGATCTGGGACTGCAGGGAATTGACCTTCTGCTCTGGCTGACCGGGAAAAAGGCCATTGAGGTTTCCGCCATCGGCAAAGGAGGCCAGGCCGATGACTGCCTGAATACCGCGGTGGTCATCTGCATCAATTTTGAAAACGGCGCCTTCGGAGTTGCGTCCTCTAACAATCTGGCCAGGGGGGACATCAACTTCCTCTCCCTCCAGGGCTTTAACCAGCAGGCGCTTTTGCAAATGAGCTGGCCCGATGGCGACGGAAGTTTCAGGCTGATCCGGCGCTCTGCGGTCCGGGAGGAGGAAAAACGATACGAGCCGGTTGATTTATACAAGGTTCTGGCGGAGAATTTCAATCAGGCGGTTTTAGGCCAGGCCGGCTTTTCTCCGACTCCGGAGGAATGCTATCCGACAGTGGAAGCCTGTTGCGCCGGGATTGAATCTTTGAAAAACGGAAGAGCGGTCAAGTGCGGTGAAATTCATCGGGTGACCGCGCCGAAGTATTAGGAATAAATTTAAATCAGGAGGCAGGGATGCTAAAGGAGTGGTTTGATTTTTCCGGGAAAGTAGTTCTGATCACCGGAGCCAGCCGGGGAATCGGCGAGGCCGTGGCAAATGCTTTTTGCGAGCTGGGCGCGGAGGTGGTGTTGACCAGCCGGAGGCAGGACGCATTGGACAAGGTCGCCGGCAATCTCCAGGGCAAGGCCGGCAAGGCCTGCGCCCTGGCCTGTCATGTGGGCAAGGAAGAGGATCGCAAAAAACTGGTGGATGAGATCATCAAGCGATTCGGCAAAATAGATGTGCTGGTCAATAACGCCGGCACCAATCCCATCTTCGGTCCGGCAATGAACGCGGATCAGACCGCCTGGGACAAAATTTTTGAAGTCAACCTGAAAGGACCGTTTTTTCTTTCCAAGCTGGTCGCGGAAAAGATGGCGGAAAAAGGAACCGGCGCCATTGTCAATGTGGCGAGCCTGGCCGGGATCAAGCCGATGATGGGGCTGGGCATTTACAGCATCTCCAAGGCCGGTCTCCTGATGCTCACCCGCGTGCTCGCCGCGGAGCTGGGCGAAAAAGGCATCCGCGTAAATGCGGTCGCGCCCGGGATCATCAAGACCAAGTTCAGCGAGGCGCTCTGGAAAAACGATTTCATCCGCAAGGTGGTGGAGCAATCCAGCGCGCTCGGAAGACTCGGAGAGCCGGAGGATGTGGTCGGCGCCGTGGTGTTCCTGGCCAGCCCGGCCGCCAAATACATCACGGCCCAGATGATCATCGTGGACGGAGGAACCGGCTTAAAGGGAGCTTAAAATTTTGAGCAAAAAATATCTTGCCGGCGCGCTCTTCATCTCCGCGCTCATCCTTGCCCTGGCCGGCTGGGTCCTGGCTCAGTCCCAAAATCATCCACCCGGCCAGCCCCGGAAGCTGGAGATTGATACCTACGAACTCAAAAGCCCGCTCATCATTTTCACCATCGGCGTCCAGGAAAAGCGGCTCTATCATCGCGCCGTGTCCAACCGCATCATCCATAAAACCAACTACCTGGAGGGGGAGGAATTCATCCTTTATTTCCCCGCTAAAACCGTCCGAGCCTCGGAATTCCTGGTGGATAAAATTGAGACTTATCCCAATCTGCTCAGCTTTCATCTATCGCTCCCGCTTTCCAGCCTCAGCGCCCGGCTGGATTTCCAAATCTCGGAATCCGGAGCCGTGATTGAAAAGAAACTCCTGCTCCGAACCGGGCGGGATAAAAAACTCCTGGAAAAAATCTGCCTGATTGATTACAAGGTCGGGATCAAAGGCGTGGCAGTAACTTTTCCCTCCCCGGGCCAGCCGGTTTACAAAGGAAACCTGTTCTTCGCCATTGCTGATCCGTTTTCCGAGGCGCTGAACTCGGAGCAGAACATTTCCATCTGCTACCAGCCCGGCAAATGGATCACCCCGGAATCCTATCAGAGTTATCCCGCGCTGATCGGAGTATCCGAGCCGGACCGGACCGGCGAATGGTTCTTCAAATACCTGGACGAAAAAAGACACCGCGGGCCCGCGCCATACCTGCTCTATAACTCCTGGTATGATCTGCCCGGAACCGTGAATGAAGCCGGCGTGCTCCATTCCATCCGGGGCATCAAGACCAATCTTACCGACCCATACGGGATCAAGCTGGACGCGGTGGTGATTGACGACGGCTGGGACAATTTTGCCAGGCTCTGGGAGTTTCATCCGGAAAAATTCCCGGCTGGAATCGCGCCCATCAGACAAAGCGCGGAAACTATCGGCGCTCATCCCGGAATGTGGTTCAGTCCGGCCGGCGGATACGGCAGCCGCAAATACGAGCGCCTCTTCGGCACCCTCGGACAGGGTTATGAAAAAAATTGGCTCTCCGCCAATATCATCGCCAACGGCTACTGTCCCGCCGGAGAAAAATACCACCGGGATTTCCAGAGCCGGATCACGGACGCGGCCAAAGCCGGCGTCTCCTATTTCAAGCTGGACAACATCGGCACCACCTGTTTCGTCCCCTGGCACAGTCATCCGGTCGGGAAAGCGAGCAAGACCGCGGTCACCGACGCGCTCATTTCCGTGATGACCTCGGCCCACGAGATCAATCCCGACGCCTTCTTCAACATCACGGTCGGCGCCTGGCTCAGCCCCTTCTGGCTCTTATGGGCCGATTGCGTCTGGCTCGGAGGTATGGATTACGGATTCCAGGGACCCGGGTCGGCCCGCGAAAAATCCATCACCTACCGCGACCAGAACATCTATCATTACCTCAAAGAACCCAACCTCCAGTTCCCCTTCAACGGCCTGATGACCCACGGCATCATCCGCGCCAATGCCAATTTCAAAGACCCCGGGCCGCTCGGGGAATTTGAGCGCGATTTCATTATGTATCTCGGCAGAGGCGTCTCAATGTGGGAGCTTTACATCTCGCCCGATCTTCTCAGTCCGGAAGAATGGGCGGTGCTCGCCAAATGGATCAAATGGGCGCAAGACAATTGGGAAATCCTGAAAAACACCCAAATGGTCCTCGGCGATCCGAATCAGCTGGAAATTTACGGCTATTGGCATCAGGGAAACGGTCAAGCCCTCCTGATCCTGCGCAATCCCTCAGACCGGCTTCAAACCGTTTCCATCAATCCCTCTCAACTCGGCCTCAAATCAACCGGCTCCGCCCTTCAGGAATATCCGGATGCGGACACTTTCATAATTCAGAATTCAGAATTCAGAATTCAAATGAAGCCTTTTGAAGTCAAGCTCTTAAGGTTCTGACCGTCTAACACTTTTTTATTTGCAAAACAATAAATTTTTCAATTAGTTGCGTCCAGCGGAGCGGGACGCTTTGGACTGCGGTGTCCGCGACACCGCTTTCAAAAGCGACGCCGTGGGCGTCGCACTCCAAAGCGCCTTCGGCGCGGATAATGAAGCCGTTGATTTTACTAAAATAAAACTGTTAGACGGTCAGCTTAAGGTTCCATCAATAACCTTGACCGGAGGAAAAAGCCCGGGCGGATCCAAATTTTACCGCAAAAAGATAATTGCCTCGGCCTGGCTAGTGTAGTGTATCAATGATAACATTGATTGTGGCGCAGGCATCTTGCCTGCAGTTTCAAATACTTGGCAGGCTGGAAGCCTGCACCACAATTTTGATACACTACACTAGTATTTTGACCGCATTATTTTGTCGGTTTTGTAGGGGCGCAATTTATTGCGCCCTCAAAGAAGGGCGTGATAAATCACGCCGCTACGATTCGGGTTATGAAAACAGTTATAGAAATCAAACCGTCATATTGAGGCGGTCAAAATACTAGACAATCCGATAAATATGCTATAATAAAGGAGCAACGCTGAAAATAATTGTTTTTCCCCGATCCCTGGAAAGAGCATTGCGGGAGCCAAAATTAGTAAAAAACCAAAGGAGTGAGGATATGAAAAAAAATTCAAGCGGGTGGATGATTGCGGCATCGGCGCTGGTCATTGCCTGGGTATTGATGGCAACGGGCTGCGGCGAGGATTCCGGCGCGGCCTGGCCGGATCAAGGCCAGACCCCGGAATTGGACCTTCAAAAAAACTATCAGACCGCGCTCCAGACCAAGATCAGCAAAAGCGGAAGACCTGCCAGCACCTCTGCTTCCGGCACGGCCGCCTTCAAGTTCTCCTGCAACCTGGGGACTTGCGCCTATAAATGCAGTTTGGACAGCTCGGCCTGGAAAACCTGCAAATCTCCCAAGACTTACAAGAATATTGCGGAAGGGTCCCACACCTTCAAGGTCAAAGCCTATTACTCGGGCCAATCCGACCATAGCCCGGCTCTATACACCTGGCTGATCCAATTCCCCGGGTCCTGGGTTGCAACTTCCACCACTAACGCGCCGACCGCCCGGTATTTCCACACTGCGGTCTGGACCGGATCGGAAATGATCATCTGGGGAGGAGATGCCGGCGTAGAGACCAACACCGGCGCCAAATATGATCCCACCGCCAATTCCTGGATCCCAACCTCAACCACTGGCGCGCCGGCAATCAGGTCCTACCATACCGCAATTTGGACCGGGTCCAATATGGTGGTCTGGGGAGGAACCAAATACGATATTTTGACGCCCACTTATTACAACACCGGGGGCAGATACGATCCCGCGGCCAATACCTGGACCGCAACCAATACCGCCAATGCCCCGGCCGGAAGATACCAGCACCAGGCAATCTGGACCGGTTCGCTGATGATGGTTTGGGGAGGAGATGCCGGCCTTTCCTATTTTAATACCGGCGGTAAATATGATCCGACCGCCAATTCCTGGACCGCTATCACCACCACTAACGCTCCCGATGCCCGCGATACTTTTACCGCGGTCTGGGACACCGCCAACTCGCAAATGATCGTCTGGGGAGGGATCCGGGGATCGGACGGAGCCTGTGTGAACAGCGGCGGCAGGTATAATCCAACCGGGAATTCCTGGCAGGCCACCCCTACCGCCAATGCCCCGGCGGCCAGATTTTTCCATACTGCGGTCTGGGACACCGTCAACTCGCAAATGATCGTCTGGGGAGGCGAATGCAGCAACTCTTCTTTTAATAGCGGAGGCCGGTACCTTCCCTCTGGAAATTCCTGGTCCCCGGTCTCGCTCACCAATGGACCCGCGGCCAGGAATAGCCACACCGCGGTCTGGGCCGCAACCGAAATGATCGTCTGGGGAGGCCAGTCCGAGATCAATATTTTTAATTCCGGCGCCCGGTATAATCCGGTCTCTAATACCTGGATCAATACCTCCACGGTGAACGCCCCCGGCGCAAGATTTGGTCAAACCGCGGTCTGGACCGACACCCAAATGATCATCTGGGGAGGATCCTTGACGGGAACCGGAGAAACCAACACCGGAGGCAGATTCACCCCCTGAACCATTCAGCAACACCATCTATTAACGGGACCCGAAAACGCGTCAACTTTCAACTAATGGTCTGACCCCTGAAAGACAACCACCAACCAGCAAGTATGTAAGTCGGTAAATATATACAGACTTACCGACTTGCTTGAAATTTGCATTGGCCGATTTGCCAAAAATTTGGCTCCAGCCGATCAGAGCGATGTCCATAGGCCAATCGCGGATTGCCGGCCGGCTATTTGCGAAAGGCTTGCGCCTTGATTATTCTTCCCGAAAAAATTTGCAGGATTTATTAAAATCCTTCAAGTCGGAAAGCTTGGTGCGATCCAGATAATCTCGGAATTGATTATTGGCCACCTCCATATAGTCCCCCAAGATGCATTTCTTTCCGGCGCAAACGCGCTTTTTCAAAAGGCAGTCATGCGCCTGGAAGCCGCCTTCAGTGGCCCGATAAATGTCCAGAAGGCTGATCTGCTTGGCCGCTTTTGCCAGCAGATATCCTCCCCGCGGTCCCATCACCGATTCCACCAGCCCGGTATTTTTCAGTCGCCACATGACCTTGGCAAGATGATGCTCCGAGACCTGGAGCGCTTCCGCGAGCCTCCGCACGGATCTCCATTGGTCCTCCTTGCCTGCCAGAAGCGCCATTGCGTGTAATGCCAGCCCGACCGGCTCCGATAGCCTTAAAAATTGTTTCATGCCTTCCCCCTTCAATTTATTCGGTATATGTTGTTTGGACATAAATATACCTGACCTATTCGGCTGTCAAGCCCTCATCCAGCATCCGCCGATCCTAAAAAGCAAGTATGTAAGTCGGGGTATATATACCGACTTACCGACTTGCTCTGTGCTCTGATTGCTCGGAGGTGAAGAGAAGGCGGGAAGCGAATTCTGAGAGAGGGGTATCGCCCCGATAGACCGCCCTGCCAGGTCAACATAAACATAAATTGGGGACAGTCATCTATTTTTATAAAATTTGCCATAAGGCCGCGGACTCGCCCGCTTGCCGCTTAGACCCACAACCACCAACCAGCAAGTATGTAAGTCGGTAAATATATACAGACTTACCGACTTGCTTGAAATGTGCATTGGCCGATTTGCCAAAAATTTGGCTCCAGCCGATCAGAGCTGGCCATAGGCCAATCGCGGATTGTCTGGGGTGAGTGAGAGTGGGGTTAGAGCTTGACCGGGACTGTCCCTAGATAAAATTTTTTGCGAACCGGATCGCGGCTGATCCTTTCACGCCTGCTCGCAGGTGTGAAAGGACGCTCGCCCAACGAATAAAGTTCCGGGTTTCGCGTTCCGAGATCCGAGGACCGAATCCCCAATTCCGAGCCCCGGATACCGGATTTGGGCATCAAGGAAAGGAAAGCGGGACCGGGGAATTGACATCGGTGTTATCCGCGTTTCCGACCTGTCCGTATAAGTTATATCCCCAGCAATACACGGTTCCGTTCTTTTTCCGGGCGCAGGCGTGGTTGCTCCCGGTCATAATTGACGCCCAGTCAGTGTCGGTTCCGACCTGGGTGGGCACTTTCTTGGTGTCATTATTTCCGAGTCCGAGCTGGCCGAAATAATTCCATCCCCAGCACCAGATCGTTGCGTCAGGCTTATTAGCGCAAGTCTGATTCCTGCCGGCTGAGACTGTTGCCCAGTTGGCCGCGGCCAGGACCTTGGTCGGGACTCCCCGGGTGGCGGTGGTTCCATCCCCGAGCTGTCCCATATTATTCCCCCAGCAGTAAAGCGAGCGATCGGTCTTTTTGGCGCAGGTATGAACATCGCCGGCGGAAACTGAAGCCCAGTTTTTAGCCTTGGTGATTTTCTTGGGAGCGTAAACCGCCTGGAAATTTCCGTCTCCGATCTGGCCGTATTTTCCCTGTCCCCAGCACCAGAGTGTCCTGTCGGTTTTCTTGGCGCAGTTATGGAAGTATCCCGCGGAAATGGACGCCCAGTTATTTGCCTTTCCGACTTGATGAGGCTTTTTATGGTCCGCAGTGGATCCGTCTCCGAGCTGGCCGCCGGCATTTGATCCCCAGCACCAGATGGTGCGATTGGACTTGCGGGCGCAGGTATGTCTTTCTCCGGCGGAAACCGATGCCCAGTCATCGGCTTTGCCGATCTTGACCGGGGATTTTTGATTGACAGTGGTTCCGTTCCCGAGCTGGCCGTATTGGTTGGACCCCCAGCACCAGACTGTGTTGTCGGTCTTTTTAGCGCAGGTATGATAGCTTCCGCAGTCTATGCTTGACCATTTGCGGGAATTGCCGATCTTGACCGGCTGATTCCGGTCCGCGGATGTGCCGTCTCCGAGCTGGCCGGAACCATTACTGCCCCAGCACCAGAGCGCGCCGTCCGAGGCGATCCCGCAATTATAGTCTGCGCCGGCAAAAAGCTTCTTGAAAGTGACGCCGAGGACCGGACTGGAATTTATTCCCAGGCTCTCCTGGTCCGGGAGCGGAGTCCCGGTCTCTGTGCCGCAGGCGCAAAAAATTCCGAGCAGGATCAGGGGAAGCAAGATTTTTACCACTGGTTTCATAATTCGGCCTCCTTGTTTTCGGGAAACTATTCTTCCGGCTTGCCGGCTCGCAATCCCAGCCGTGCTCCAAGCTGATTAATTTATTATCCCGGAATGGCAAAAGAAGTCAACTTGATGATTCCCGCGGATCAGGGATTGCGGGGTCAGATTGCGGGGTCAGAGCTTGACTTTGGACTCGGATCGGTTTATCTATTTTTTAATATGTTGCTCTAACTGAATATTTTCGGCCCTTTTAATTAGGGACAGTCCCTATTTTTAAAAAACGCCGAAAGCAGCGAGGGCGCAGGACACGCGTCCGGCCTTCGTAGCCGTGGGCTACTACGGCGGAGTAGGCTGTCCCCCTTGACCCATTTTTTTATTTTTTCCTTTTGCTTTTTGGCCTAAATTTAAAAAAAGCGTTAAGCTATCTTAAACAAATCGCCAATTTTTCCAAGTCATTGAAATTTAAGCGCAAAAATTTTTTCGTTTAACATTACTTAAAAAAACTTCCAGGCCGATTTCTCGGATTTCCCTTGAAAATCATTGGGTTGGGAGATTGTTTGAAAGGAACGATTTTCGTACTTATAGGGGGACATGCGAGTTTTTCTGAAGAAAAACTCGCCGGTTCCGTGTTTCGGGTTTCGGGTTCCGGGTTGAAAACACGCAAACATCCAACTCGCAAACCAAAC
>Ga0315277_10002549_pt1 | contig 25294 bp, 16 predicted proteins | sample YL17G05_15_MG_FD_203695 | JGI IMG/M metagenome (GOLD analysis project Ga0315277, IMG submission 203695) | Sediment microbial communities from Yellowstone Lake, YNP, Wyoming, USA - YL17G05_15 | ecosystem: Environmental > Aquatic > Freshwater > Lake > Sediment | place: USA: Wyoming | collected... | reverse complement strand
CTGTTCGCGGGTGTGGAGCTGTGGCTCCTGCCCCTGGCCGCTCCGTTTGTGGTGAACGCCGTCTCTGTGCTGCTGCAGTTGGGAACCGTGCGCGGCCTCTGGCGGACCATCCGTCCGCTGCGCCATCGCACCACCGAAACGCCCAGGCCCTTTCTCTGCACCCCCCTCCATCATCACTTCCAGTGGCTGGGGTGGGGAGACTGGAAGGTGCTCGCCCTGTTCTGGGGCTTGGGAGCGGTGGAGGCGGGATGGGCGGTGGTTGCGTTCGGCTCCGGCGCCTTGTGGTTGGTTGCTCTGGCGCTAGAGGGCTGCTTCCTGATCGGCGCGGCCATGCAGAAGTCTCTCCGCGCGCAGTATTTCCTGGGGCTGCTGCCGCGCACGGGATCCGCCGGCGGCGGACTGGCGCTCTATCGAGGCGTGCCGGCCCAGATCCTCGGGCTTCCCCTGTACCTACTCCACCACGAGACCTCCGTCACCGGCGACATGCTGGTGGGGGCCACCGCAGAGAGCATCTTGTGGCGGCCCATCTCGGAGGTGGAGGCCCATGTGGTGCTGGGGAAGATCTACGCCGACCAGAAGCTGTTCGATGAGGCGGTGCGAGAGTGGGAACAGGTGCCGGTGCGGAACCTGCTCATCCGCCCCACCGTGGTGCTGCGGCTGGCCCGCATCTACTATGGCAGAGACCGCTTGCTAGAGGCGATCAAGCTCTGGGAGGAGCTGCCGCCCTCCCGGCTGGAGGGGATGCCCAATGTGCGGGAGGTGGTGAGAAGCGCGAAGCTCCGCCTCGCCGACCTGGCGAGTAAGTCCCATCGGCAGAGCATGAGAATGGTCCGGGCGGCGGAGGGCCGGGAGGTGGACCCGGCGCGGCTGGAATCCTATCTGCTCGCCGCCAGGCGCTGGAACCAGGAGCTGCTATCGCTGCTGCTGTACGAGCGGGACAAGCTGCGAGGCAAGGCCGTGGACCCGCAGGCGGTGCGGGCGCGGCGCGAGCTGCTGCGGCTGACGCGCGCCGCGGTGATGGCTCGCATTCGGGAGGTTGACCAAGCCCTCGGCGAGCTGGCGCGGGGGACGGCTCCCGCCCCCGAGGGCGCTCCTCCCGGCCAGGACGCCGAGCAGCGGGCGGCCCAGGAACTGCACCTCCCCCGCCAGGCCCTGCTCAACCTGTTGGCGCCCGCCGGCAGCGGAATCCCCCATGTGATGCGCGCCGCCATCCACCCCAAGGCCTCCCGCAACACCGTCCTCCGCCTCCACCTGGAGTGGCCTGACAGCGGGCCGCCCACGGTCATCGTCAAGCGCTATGCCGCGGATCGAATCGCCTTCTTCTCGGCCTGCTACCGCCGGGAGAGAGGGGTGATGGAGTTGCTCCACAGCTACGGATGCGCGGTGCCCAGGATATACGAAGGCGAACTGCAGGACCAGCAGGCGCTGCTGGTGATGCAGGACCTGGGGGATGAGACGCTGGCGGAACGACTGGAGGCCTCCGACGCACGGGGCAAACAGCACTGGCTGCGATCCGCCGTCACCGCGCTGGTGTCCTTTCACGCCACCGCCTACAGCCACCTCAGCGCCCTCTCCGCGGAAGTCCAGAAGGTGGACAAGGAACGCCTGGGCGCAGACTACTACCTCAGCGCCATTCGCATCGCCGTGGAGCGCATAGCCGGCCTCGCCCAGACCGCCCTCAGCGAGGCCGAGTGGCAGCGAGTGGCCGAGCAGTCGCATCCTCTCCTCAGCCTGCTGTGTGAGCGGCCGGCCGGTTTCATCCACTTCGAGCTCACCCCCCATCACTTCCTGGTCGCCGATGCCGGGCTTCACATCTTCGATCTCGAGCAGGCTACGGTCGGGCCGCTGGAGTTCGATGTCGCCGCCTTGCTCGCCCAGCCGGAGAGCGAAGCCGGACAGGAGATGCTGGACGGCTTGGTGCAGTATTACCAGGTGTGCGGGTCGGAGTCCGGCCTGCCGGTGGACTCCCAGACCGAGCGGGGTGTGGCCTACGCAACCTTTTTCAAGTGCCTGGTCTACGCTGGCGCGGCCGCCAACTTCCTCGACAAGTTCGGCGGCGAGCACCACCTGCAGCGGTTCCACTACTACCTCAGCAGATGTCAGACCATCATCTCCCGCTGGCCCGCCCTCCGTCCCCTGGGGATGGTGCTGGGGCCGAAGCTGCGCGCGGCGCGGTGGGCCGCCGGTCGGCGCTAGTGAGTCTCGCCGGAACAGCTAACGGCGAAACTCAGATGGCTAGGTGCCCAAGGGACCGCCATGGCGGCCCGCCCCTTGCGGGCCTAGCCACACACCAGGCTGGAACGCAGCACGAGCGTCACAGGCCGTTACTTCGATATGCGACGCGCTATAGCAGCCATTCGCGACCGCCGGCCCTGCCGCCCCTGCCCCTGGCCTCCTCGCAGGCGCTGGGGCTGGCCGGGAGCTGGCGGGCGTGAGGTCACGTTGACATTCCTTCGCTCGCTGCCTATAATGGCGGCGAGCGAAGCCTGAGTCCGCCTCGGAGGCGGCTTGGGCTTCGGGGATTCTACGCGTGTCCCGGCCGGGTTCGGCGCAGGCCCGCCGCTCGCTGGCCCGGTGCGGGGCGGGCGATCTGCGGGGCGAGCCCCGCCCGAGTTCGACTCTCCGGTTGCTACTCCGCGAAGTGGCGCAGTAGCTGTGTCACCCGGGGCCACCGCTACCGCGGCCCTGTGGCGACCTAGCCGCCCCTTCGCTGCGAATCATAGAGAAAGGCATTGCTCTGATGCAGGCCCGCACCCGTTGGTGGTTGATTAGCATCTTGGCGCTCGTGGCGGCCTCCGCGCTGGGCGTGCTGGAACCTGTCAAGTTCCGCGACCGGAAGGACCCCAGCACCGGGCAGCCGGTGAAGCCGCTCAAGCAGATCGGCCCCCTCCGCTTCTACCCCCCTCACATCGGCATCACCCTGGGCCTCGACCTGCGAGGGGGCATGCATCTCGTGCTCCAGGCACAGCGGGTGGGGGAATTCACGTTCCTGCTCAAGGACCCGGTGTCGGCCGAGGATAAACCAGACGTGCTCGGCAAGATCGTGGAGGCGCTGCCCAAGGAGGCCATCTACGGCGAAGGGGGTGAGAGCGAGCAGAAGCGCGATGTGGAGCTGAACGAGGACCGCGAGGTGCTCGTGCGCACGAGAGTGAGGGGAGACACGCACGGCGAGGCGGAGGCGGAGCTGAATCGGCAAGCCAAGGTCATCACCGACCTGTTGACCGCCAAGTTCCCGGGCCTTCAGGTGAAGGAGCCGACCCTGCGCGAGGTCACTCCCAGCGACCTCGCCAGCATCGAGCAGATCCTGGACCGGAGGGTGAACGCCTTCGGGGTGGCGGAACCGGTCATCCAGCAGCAGCGGCCCGACCGCGTCATCGTCGAGCTGCCGGGCATCAAAGACCCGGAACAGGCGAGGGCGCGATTGCAGAAGACGGCCGTGCTCGAATTCCGGGATATTCCTCGCAAGTACGCGTTCGGCGATGATCACAGGCCTGAGTACTCCTCCGGCGGCGAGATCACTGGCTTCACCCTCGGCGGCGAGCTGGTGCCGGTGGACAAGGTGATAGATGAGTCTCCAGTGATCGCCACCGGCGCCAGCCTCAAGCCCAACTCCCGGGTGCAGTCCACCACCCGCGTGCAGGTCACCTTCGAGCTGATCGGCTCGGCGCGGCAGACATTCCAGGAGTACACCCGGGCGAACATCAACCACTACCTGGCGATTATCCTGGATGGGAAGATGATCTCCTGTCCCAAGGTCAGGAGCGTTATCCCGGGCGAGGGGGTGATCGAGGGCGGGTTCGAGGGGGTCGGTGGCTTGCAGGAGGCCCGCGACCTGAGCGTGCTGCTAAACGCGGGCGCTCTGCCCTTCGACCTGGACCTGGTGGAGAACCGCACGGTAAGCCCGGAGCTGGGAGAGGGAGAGCTACGGAAGAGCCTGTTCGCCGGCCTGGTGGGGCTCTCTTTGGTGCTGGTGTTCATGGCCGCCTACTACCGGCTTCCGGGCCTGGTGGCCGATCTGGCTCTGCTCATCTACTGCGCCCTCCTGCTGGGCGCCATCAAGCTCATTGACCAGGTGCTGACACTGCCCGGCATTCTGGCGGTGATCATCTCCATCGGCATGGCGGTGGACGCGAACGTCATCATCTTCGAGCGCCTGAAGGAGGAGATCCGCACCGGCAAGACCATGCGCTCCGCCGTAGACGCCGCCTTCAAGCGCGCCTGGGCGGCGATCTTCGACTCAAACGTGTGCAGCATCGGCACCGGGATCGTGCTTGCCGCCTTTGGCACCGGCCCCATCAAGGGGTTCGCCGTCGCCCTGATTGTGGGCGTAGCGGTCAGCCTGTTCACCGCCGTCACCGTTACCCGTCTGTTCGTCAACATCGTGGTTGACTCCCGCCTGGGCCATAGCATCAGGCTCTTCGGCGTGTCCCCGCGGGAGATTCAGGCCCGCTGAGGTCGCGCGCGGGAAGCGAATCTGGAGAGAGGAATCGTGGCGAGTTCTATGCGCAATTCACGTGTGCCCCCGGCCGGGCAGGCTTCGGCGCCCGAACCTGCGGGGTCCCCGCGCGGCGGGGGCCTACGCAGATGGGACTTGGTTGGCCGCCGGAACCTCTGGTTTGCCATCTCCCTGCTGGTCATCCTGCCGGGCCTCTACGCCTGGGCCACCAGAGGCCTGAACCAGGGCATTGACTTCACCGGCGGCGGGCTCATCACCTACGAGCTGGCACAGCGCATCCCCGCCGGCCAGGACATCGCCGTGATACGCCAGGCCAGAGATTCCCTCAAGCGCGCCGGCGTGGAAGCGCGGGTTCAGATCGCGCGGCAGGCCATGGGCAAGGACCAACTCCTAGTGCGCACCCAGATCGGAGAGAAGGAAGCCAGGCCCGGCCAGGTCCTGGAGGAACAGAAGAAGACTGTGCTCGCGGAGATGAGTAAGCTTCTGCCAGGCCTGCGGGAGGTGGATGCCTGGACCGTAACCCCCGTGGTCAGCAAGCAACTCCTGGCGAACGCCTTGAAGGCAGTCGCCTTCGGATGCTTGTTCATCCTCTTCTGGGTATGGGTCCGCTATGCCGGGGTGCAGTGGGGATTCTGCGCTCTGGTCGCCCTCGTCCACGACGTGCTCCTGCTCCTCGGCGTGTTCGCCCTCACCCAGAAGGAGATCAACAGCCCCTTCGTCGCCGCCGCCCTCACCGTGGTCGGCTACTCCGTTCACGACACCATCGTCATCTTCGACCGGATTCGGGAGAATCTCCGTCTCCGCAAGGGCAGCACTTTCGCGGAGACCGCCAACATCTCCTTGCTGGAGACCATGCCGCGTTCCATCAACACGGTGCTGACCACAGAGATGGTGCTGGTCGCCGCCTTCTTCTTCGGGGGCGCCTCCCTGCGCGACTTCACCTTTGCCATGATCGTGGGCGTCACCACCGGCGCCTACTCCTCCATCTTCAACGCCAGCCAGTTGATGGTGGTGCTGAAGAACCGAGAGGAGCGCAAGCTCGCCACCAAGCGCGGGCAGGCGGCGCGCCAGGCGGCGCGCCAGGCGGCGCCCACGACTCGGAAGGCTGCCCCAGCCGCCGCGCCGCCCGCTCCCGCCCCTAGAGCCAAGACCGCTCCTGCTTCCGACCCGGAGACCGCGGACACGGCCGCCCAGGAGGAGCCGGCCGCTGCCGCAGGCAGCTCTCCGCCTCCGGGGGACAGAACCTCCGCAGCCCGCGCTGCCCGCAAGAAGCTGAGGGCCAGCGGCAAGCGCAAGCGGCGCTTCTAAAGCGTCTCTTGCCTTACCATTACAGCGGTAAGGCAAGAGACGGGGCAGAGAGGCATCGCAAGGCAGGTGTGTGGACAACTGCGACATGACCATAACGCAACAGAATCTATAGCGGCCCCCGCGCTGGCGCTCTGAGATGTCCGACCTCGCCGGACAGCCCTTATCCACACCCCCGCAGAGACGCGATGGGAGAGCGGCGGCCGCCGCCATCTCGGTCGCCTCGAACACCGGCCTCACCCTCGCCAAGCTCGCGGTCGCCTGGGTGACTAACTCGGTCAGCATTCTCTCGGAGGGTATGCATTCCGCGCTGGATCTGCTCGCCGCCCTGATGGCCTTCTTCGCGGTGCGCCGTTCCCGCCAACGCCCGGATCGCGACCACCAGTTCGGGCACGGCAAGTTCGAGAGCATCTCCGGCCTGGTGGAAGGCGCCCTCATCGTCCTCGCCGTGCTCCTCATTGTCTGGCGGGCCATTGCCAGGATGGCCACGGGCGACGTCCACATCACGGAGGCGCGGCTGGGCCTGGCCGTGATGGCCGTCTCCGCGGTGGTCAACCTCTTCGTGTCCCGCCTGCTCTTCCGCGTGGCGCGCCGCACCGACTCGGTGGCGCTGGAGGCGGACGCCTGGCATCTGCGCACCGATGTATGGACCTCGGCCGGTGTCATGGCGGGACTCGCGGCAATCACCCTGGGCGAGCGGATCGGGTTTGCCGAGGCCGCCCACCTCGACCCCCTCATCGCCATCGTCGTCACAATGGTCATCCTACGGGCGGCCTGGGGGATCATGCGCCGCTCCTGGGACCACCTGGTGGACCGCTCCCTGCCCGCCTCCGAGGTGGACCAGATCCAATCCCTTCTTCGCGACCACTATCCCCGGTTCGCGGACTACCATCGGCTGCGAACCCGCAAGGCCGGCTCCCAGCGCTACATTGACCTCCACCTGGTGGTGCCAGGGGGCCAGTCGGTTGCGGAAGCGCACGCTTTGTGCGATCATCTCGAGTCAGACCTCACCGCGCTGCTGCCGCACAGCGAGGTCATGATCCATGTGGAGCCCGAGGGCAACCATGACTGACACACCGGCGCGCAGCCCCCTTCGACCCTGCTCAGGGCAGGCCTCGGCGGGGAGCCTCACCGGCGCGCGCTGGCAGGTCGCCTCTCCGGACGAGCAAGCTGTAGGCCTCCTCTCCCGCAATCTCTCTATCGCCGGGCAGGCTGTCGGAAAGCTGACGGCGCGGGTGCTCGCCTGCCGCGGTCTCACCGACCCCTCGCAGGCGCGTGACTTCCTGTCCTGTGACCTCGCCGCCCTCCACGATCCCTTTGCGATGCGAGACATGGAGCGCGCCGCCGCCCTGCTCGATCGGGCGCTGGCGGCCGGAGCCCACATCCGCATCTACGGCGATTACGATGTGGATGGCGTGTGCGCCACCGCCATGCTCGTCCGCGCCCTCCAGGCCCTGGACGGGAACGTGGACTGGTACATCCCCCACCGTATTGACGAGGGCTACGGCCTGAACGAGGACGCCATCCGACAGGCGCACGCCGATGGCGTCGCCCTCCTCATCACGGTGGACTGCGGGGCTAGCTCTGTGGCACAGGTAGCGCTTGCCAGAGAGCTGGGCCTGGAGGTCATCGTCACCGACCACCATCGCCCCGGCGACACCTTGCCCGACGCTCCGGTGCTGGACCCCTGGCGGCCGGATTGCGGCTACCCGTTCAAGGACCTATCCGGCGTGGGCGTGGCCTTCAAGCTGGTCGGCGCGCTGGCGAGGACCCGCGGCCTCCCCGAGGGCGCCGAGCTGCGGTTCCTCGACCTGGTCTGCCTGGGCACCGTCGCCGATGTGGTGCCTCTCCTGGGCGAGAACCGCGTGCTGGTGCACCACGGCCTGGAACAGCTTCCCAAGTCACGCAAGACCGGCATCACTGCCCTCCTGGAGGCGGCCGGCGTGGCTGGACAGGTGCACTCCCGACACGTCGCCTTCGCCCTCGCCCCCCGCATCAACGCCGCGGGGAGAATGGAACACGCACAAGCGGCCGTTCGGTTGCTGTTGACCACTGACCCACAGGAGGCGAGGCGCCTCGCCGAGCTCCTGTCACAGCAGAACGCCACCCGCAGAGAGCAAGAGCGCCGCATCCTGGCGGAGGCGGTAGGCCGGGTGGCCGAAGAGGTGGACCTGCGCCAGGACCGGGTGATCGTGCTCGCCTCCGAAACCTGGCACCCCGGGGTGATCGGCATAGTTGCCTCCCGGCTGGTTGAGCGGTATCATCGGCCTGTGCTTCTGATCGCAGTCAGCGAGGGGATGGGAAAAGGATCGGGACGAAGCATCACCGGCCTCAACCTGTGGGCGGCGCTCACGGAGTGCGCCTCCCTCCTCGCCCGCTTCGGCGGACACCACTACGCAGCGGGATTTAGCATTCAGGCCGATCTGATTCCCGCCCTCCGGGAGCGCATCAACGAGGTGGCCTCGGCCCGTCTGGCGCCGGAGGATCTCGTGCGCACGGTGGCACTGGATGGTGAAGCGGAACTCGACGATCTGACCATCGAGGCGATCGGCGAGTTGGATGCCCTCGCTCCCTTCGGAATGGGCAACCCGCGGCCGCTCTTCGTCACCCGGCGGGCCCAGGTGGTGGGAGCGAACACCATGGGAGATGGCTCTCACCTCGCCCTTACGTTGGGCAGGGGCGAGCCCAGCGACCGCGCCCTTCCGCCGGTGAGCGCAGTTTGGTTCCGTCACGGAGAGGCGCTGGCTCACCTGCCACCCGGCGCCGTGGTGGATGTCTGCCATCGCCCCCGCATGGAGGAGTGGGAGGGGAATCTGCGCCTGCGCCTGTTCGTAGAAGACGTCGGCCTGTCGCCGGGCCCTGTCCCTCCGGTCCCTCAGCCTCAAGGCCGGGATGGCGGTCCGCCACAGGCGGACCTAGGCACGACACTGCCTATGCGGTGATAGGTGGCGCCTGTGGCGCCACCCCTGGAGGTTCGTGCGCCGAAGGCGCACGTGGTGAAATGGGAGAGACCGCCGAACAGAAAGCCGAAGGGCGAGCGGCCTCAGCGGAGGCAGAGGTCGGGTCAGAGGGCCTCGCGGGGCTGCTGGCGCGCGTGGAGGCCTACCTTCCGGAGGGCGACCGGGAACTGCTCCTCCGCGCCTATCAGTTCGCCGCAGATGCTCACGCCGGGCAGAGCAGGCTGACCGGCGACGAGTTCGTCACCCATCCCCTGGCCGTCGCCATGCTGCTTACCGAGCTGGAGGTTGACGTCGCCACCCTCGCCGCCGCGCTGCTCCACGATGTGGTGGAAGACACGGACCACGACCTGGCCGAGATCACCGAGCAGTTCGGCGAGGAGATCGCCTCCCTGGTGGATGGACTCACCAAGCTCCGTCGGCTCCAGTTCGACAGACGCCGCGAGCACCAAGCGGAGAGCCTGCGCAGAATGCTGCTGGCGGTGGCCAAGGACCTGCGCGTTGTCCTTATCAAGCTCGCCGATCGCCTCCACAACATGCACACCATAGATCCCCTTCCCGCCGACAAGCAGCAGGAAGTCGCCGAGGAAACCCTCCACATCTTCGCACCCATCGCTCACCGGCTCGGCATCTGGCACTACAAGTGGAGGTTGGAGGACTTGGCCTTCCGCGTGCTCGAACCAGCCAGGTATCAGGAGATCGTGCAGGCGATAGCGAGGACGCGCGAAGAGCGCCTTGCCGTGATCAACCAGGCCGTGGGCCGGCTCCGGGAGCGCCTGGAGGCGATGGGGGTCCCAGCCGAGATCGAGGGAAGGCCCAAGCACTTCTACAGCATCTACCAGAAGATGGAAACCCAGGCGGTGGACTTCGACCAGATTCACGACCTGGAGGCGATCCGCGTGATCGTCAACACCGAGCCCGAGTGCTACACCGCACTGGGAGTCGCCCACTCCCTCTGGCTCCCCCTCCCGGACATGTTCACCGACTACATCGCCAAGCCCAAGCCGAACCGCTACCAGTCCCTGCACACCAAAGTGATCGGGCCGCACGGCGGCCCCATGGAGGTGCAGATCCGCACCTGGGCGATGCACCGGCGCGCCGAATACGGGGTGGCCGCGCACTGGCGCTACAAAGAGGGGCGCGAGGAAGACCTCCAGACCGAGGCAAAGCTGTCATGGCTGCGTCAGATCCTGGACCTCCACACCGATCTCAGCGACCCCGGGGAGTGGCTCGAGCACCTCAAGCTGGACCTGTTCAAGGACCAGGTATTCGTGTTCACTCCCAAGGGCGATGTGATTGACCTGCCCGCGGGCTCCACCCCCGTGGACTTCGCCTACCGCATCCACACCCAGGTGGGCCACAGTTGTGTGGGAGCGAAGGTGAACGGGCGCATGGTCCCGCTCAGCTACGTGTTCAAGAACGGTGACGTGGCGGAGATCATCACCTCCTCCCGCCCCACCGCGCGCCCCAGCCTCGACTGGCTTTCCTTTGTCGTGACCTCGCAGGCGAAAAGCCGCATCAAGGCCTGGTATCGCCATGCCCAGCGGGAGGAGAGCATCGCCCGCGGCCGAGAGCGTCTGGTGGAGGAGTGCGAGCGCATGGGCCTCTCACCCGACGAGGTCGTGCACGCCAAGGCCCTGGAGGAGTTGGCGAGAGGCCTTGGCTACAGCTCTGTCGAGGACCTCCACGCCGCCGTTGGCTATGGCGATCTGGTGGCCGAGACGGTGCTTCGGAAGCTGCGTGGTGAGGCGCCGAAGCCAAAGCAGAAACCCGTGGTGGCCAAAGACCAGGGGCAGATGCGCTTCGCCGTCTCGGCCGGGGGGGTGAAGGATGTTCTCTTCAGGCTATCGCGCTGCTGTGCGCCGCTCCCGGGCGATCCCATCGTCGGTTTCATCACCCGCGGCGCCGGTGTGACGGTGCATCGGGAGAACTGCCCGAACATCGCCTATCACTCCCAGCGGGAACCAGGCCGGGTGCTCCCCGTCGAGTGGACCCTCAGCACGGAGGCCTACTACCCGGTGACCATCCAGGTCGAGGCCCTGGACCGGGTCGGCCTGCTCAGTGACATCACCGCTATCATCAGCGCCACCAGCACCAACATCGTCGAGGCTGGCGCCCGCACGGGCGGAAAGCCGCGTCTGGCCCGCTTCCAGCTCACCCTGGAGGTGAGGGACCTGACCCATTTGCAGGGCCTCCTCGAGCGAATCCGCGCCCTCAGCGACGTGCTCCACGCCGACCGCGAGAGGCGCGTCTGATCGCGGCCGCTCGCACTGGGCGCGGATGGGCAGAAGCGCTTTACCTCGGGGCCGCTTGCTGCTGGGTGGCGCCGGCCTGCCCTGAGCTTGCCGAACGGGTGACCACCGCCTCCCAATGTCTGGCCTCCTCCCAGTGGCCGGCCCGCAGCGTCAGCGCCCACAGCATCTCCGCGAGAGTCGCCTCCCTGGGATCGAGCCGGTAGGCTTCCTTGCCCTCGGCGATCGCCAGCTCCCACAGGTCCGATGCGGCCCAGGCGCCTCAGGCACCGCGGCAGCCGCGGCGGCCGCCTCGGTGGCCGCGGCACGCAAGGCATGGGTCCTGGCGCGGAGGCTGTCACTGCCGTTCTCCAGAGCCAGGATGTCGTCCAGCGTGAGGTAGATACAGGCCAGCCCCATCCGCCCCAACGGGTCTCGCGAGCTGGCATCACCGGCGCCGCCTTCGAACTTCCTCACCACCTCCTCGACCTCCCCGCGGAGCCTGCCGGCTTGCTGAGCGATGGCTCCGTTGAAGCAGCAATCCGACAGCCCGCGGCGAACGTCAACCGCGGCGACCACCACCTCCACCCCCTTCCCCTCTGGACGGGCAAGCCCGGCGTTGGCCGCCCGGTCGCGGGCGCGCCGGTCTCGCAGATAGCGAAGTCCCTGTGCTGACTTCGCGTAGTCCCTGGGGGCAAACCATGCCAGCCAGGCCGCCTCTCGGAAAGCGTCGCCGTATCTCCCGGCGCGCCGGTAGGCTTCCACGAGCTGACGATGGGCTTCCCAGTCACATGGCTCCCGGCCCACCCGCTCCTCCCACACCGAGGCAGCCCCAGGCTGCCCTGTGGGAGCCCCGCCTGCCCTCCATAGCTCGTCGCCGGCGAGCGAAGGAGGGTCCTCGGGGCGATCACCAGGAATCGCTGGCAACGCGCACCTCCCCGCCACCGCCACCGCAAGCGACACGACCACGCTCATCACCCTGGCCCTAATCACCTGGCGCCTCCGTGAACGGGATGGCGTGCCGGCGCAGAAACGCCCTCAGCACATCGCTCGCAATCGCGAGGTTGAGATTACCGCCCCCCTCCTGGTTCCCGTTCACCTCGGTGAGCAGCGCATAGGCGACGCCCACCACTCGCCCCTTCTCGTCCAGCACCGGCCCTCCGCTGTTGCCGTGGAGGGTGGGCGCGCTGTGCTGGAATCGTCCGATCGGCCCCGGCCCCGCGCCGGTGACCAGTACCGTCTCCTCTCCGGTAACGGGGTCCCGAGACCGTCTCTCCTTCATCTCCCCATGCACTTCCACCCCGCTGATGAAAGACAGCACATACCCCTGGGTGGCCCGGTACTCGTTCTCCGGGAACCCGAGGACCGTGATCGGCTCACCGGTCGCCAAGCGGCCCGAGCGTGCGATGGGCAGGAAGCCGAACCCCCCTGCCCGCCCGGGGCGCTCTTCTCCCGGCGGCAGCTTCAGCCGCAGCACGGCCAGATCCGCCCCCTCCTCCAGCGCCGCCACCTGCGCGAGATAGTGGCGTGCCTCCTCCCCCTCCCCCACATGCACCCACACATCCCTGGTCGTCTCCAGCACCCGGCCCATGGACTCCCATTCGTAGTGGCTGAAGCGCAGATTGCGGTAGCGGATCCCTCCCATCACCACGTGCGCGTTCGTCACCAGGTCCCCCTGTGCGTTGACGAAGAACCCGCTGCCCCTGCTCACCCCGCGCAGACGGCGCGCCATCTCCCTCTCATACGCGGTCCGGGGCCGCCGCGCGGCCAGCTCCTCCACCAGGGCGGGCCCCAGCGACACTGGGTCAACCGCCACCTCCACGCTCACCACCGCCTCGCGCAGACCACCACGCCCCCTTGGCGCCGCACTGCCCTGGGGAGGGGGCACCGCTGCTGCCTGGGCGCCACAGAGCGGGAGGAATACCAGGATAGCTAGAGCCTGCTTGATCGGCAACCGTCTGCGCATGGCGATCAACACCCGAGAGTCTTCCCACTTCGACGGCCCCCGACCCCGCTCCTCGGCCGACCCCACCCAATCGCTTGTGCCATCGCGGCCGCTCGTGTAACATAGCAGCGCCGACGCCTTCGCCCCTGCGCGGTGAACGTCGGCGATAACTCCGGCACTGTCGTGAGACGGACAGCTAACCGTCATGCCAGACATCAAAGCCATCATCCGCGCCCTCGCCGGCCCCCTGGAGGCGGAGAAGCGTCGCGGCTATCGAGATACCGCGATCATCGGTCAGAGCATAGGGCGCTATGTCCAGACTTGGGCGGAAACGGCCTCCGCCGCCTTCCAGGAGACCGATGCCGGCGCCGCCGTTGGCGCACCAGCGCCTCGCGGCGCCACAACCGCCCAGCCGGGCCGGCCGGCCAGACGGCGGCGGCGGGTGCAAGCCGGCGAGCCCGCCCCAGGCCCGCCCGGCCAGCGCATCGTGCGCCAAGTGTTGGCCGCCCTGGGTGACTACCAGCGTCTGGACAGCGGACAACGAGAGCAGCGGGTTCGGGATGCCCGCAGACTGCTGGTCGAGCTTCTCACCCAGGTGACCAAGGCCACGCCGGCGCCGACATCAGAGCCCCAGGCTGCGGCCCCGTCCCGCGCTTCGGGGGAGGGAACGGGCCGGCAGAGGCAACCCCGGCCGGACAGGCGGCGCCAACCGCCAGACCAGAAGCCCCAACCAGCCTCCGCCTCCCCGCGGCCAAGCCCTCGCGCCCCTGCGCGCGAGCGTGCTCACGGGCAGGCCGCCGCGCTCGCACTCCTGGACCAACCAGTGGCGGCGGATCGCAAGCCGCCGCCCACCTGGGCGAAGCGTCTGGCCAATCTCGGCATCCACACCAACCGTGATCTGCTGTATCACTTCCCCCGTGACTACCTGCCTCTCCGCCGCCTGAGCGAGCTGGCGGATGGCGAGCACGCCGCCGTGCTGGTGCAGGCCGGCGCGCGCGAGGAGTCCGTGCTGCGAGAGGGGCGCGGCTTCCGACTCCTCCGCTATCTGCTCGACGTGAAGGATGCCAGCGGCGTGGCGCGGGTGTCCTCGGTGGCGCGCCTGCCCCGATATAGCGGACGCGCCCAACTGATCGCCAACTCTCCTCTCGCCCTGAACTACCAGCCCGGCACGAAGCTGCTGATCGAGGGCTCCGTCCGGCGCGCCGGGCCTCACATCGAGATCCAGTACAGCGGATCGGAACGAGTCAGCGATGGCGAGGACCTGCGCGCCGGCGCCCTGGTCCCCGTCTATCCTCTCACCGAGGGGGTCTACCAGGGCCAGGTCAGGGGCGCGGTGAGAAGGCTGCTCGAGAAGCTCCCTCACTCGCCCGCGCAGGCGGGTGAGCATGCGGGTTCGCACGGCAATGCCGCACGTGACCGCCTCGACGATCCTCTGCCTGAGTCGCTGCGCCAGCGTCACCACCTGCCCCCGCTGGCGACCGCGCTCTGGCATCTCCATTGGCCTCCCTCCCAGGAGGCGCGGGAAGCCGCCAGGCGCCGCATGGCCTTCGAGGAGCTGCTGGTGCTGGAGCTGGCGATGGCCCAGCGCAAGCGGGAATGCCAGAGGCCTGCCGCGGGCATCCGCATGCCCCCCAGAGCGGATGTGATCGAAGTGCTGTCCCAGGTGCTGCCCTTCTCCCTCACCCGCGCCCAGCAGCGGGTGATTGCCGAGCTCACCGCAGATATGGCCTCCGATACCCCAATGTACCGTCTGCTGCAAGGCGATGTTGGATCGGGCAAAACGGTGGTGGCGCTGGCGGCCCTGGTGATCGCGGCCCAGAACGGCTACCAGGGGGCGCTGATGGCCCCCACCGAGCTCCTCGCCGAGCAGCACTACCTGGTGCTTGCCCCTCTCCTGCAACCTGTGGGCGTGCAGGTGCTCCTGCTCACCGGGTCTGTGCGAGGCCAGCACCGAGAGCACGCGCTGCGTCAGCTCCGCGCAGGACGGCCCACCGTGGTGGTCGGCACCCATGCGCTCATCCAGGAGGGAGTGGAGTTCGGCCGCCTGGGGCTGGTGATCGTGGACGAGCAGCACCGCTTCGGCGTCAGGCAGCGTGCGGAACTGCTCACCAAGGGAGTGCGCCCTGGCGGGGCCTCCCCGCGGAGCGGCGGCAGGCCCCACATGCTGATCATGACCGCCACCCCTATCCCGCGCAGCCTTGCCCTCACCCTCTATGGTGACCTTGACCTTTCCGTGCTCGATGAGATGCCCCCGGGCCGGCACCAGGTGAGGACGCTGTGGTACAGCCTGCCCCGAGCTGACGCGGCCAGCGGCGCCCCGCCAGACGGCCGCCCGGCGAGCGGCCCCGCCGGCGAGGCCTTCGAACTGGTGCGGCGCCAGGCTGCGGAAGGCAGGCAGGCCTACGTGGTGTGCCCTCTCATCGAGGAATCTGAGGAACTCCAGGCGGAGGCCGCCACCAAGATGGCGGAAGCACTGCAGCGGGATGACTTCTCCGATCTGCGGGTGGGCCTGCTGCACGGGGCGATGGGAGTCGGGGACAGGGAGGCGGTGATGGAAGCCTTCCGCTCCGGCGAGGTGCACGTGCTTACCGCCACCACCGTGATCGAAGTGGGCGTGGACGTTCCCAACGCCACTATCATGGTGATCATGAACGCGGAGCGGTTCGGCCTTGCCCAGCTTCACCAACTGCGCGGCCGGGTGGGCAGAGGCGGTGACCAGTCCTACTGCCTGCTGCTCACACCCGCCAGGTACGACCCCACCGGCCGGCTGGCCCCAGCCGGAGAAGAGAGTGTCAGCTTGGCGCGCAGGCGGCTGGCAGTGATGCTGGATACCACTGATGGATTCGCCATTGCCGAGGAAGACTTGCTCCTGCGAGGCCCGGGAGAGCTCTACGGCACCCGGCAGCATGGCCTGCCCGACTTCCGGCTCGCCCGCTTGGCGGGTGACCTGGGAGTGCTCACGGAGGCGCGAGAGGCGGCCTTCACGCTGGTGGGCAGCGACCCGGACTTGAAGGCCGACGCGCACCGGGCGCTGCGCGCCCCGGTGGCCGAACTGCGAGCTCGCATGGAGACCCCGTCCGGGTAGTTCAGTCGGGCCTGCGCGCCGCATAGGCCGTGTCGTGGCTAGGTCCGCCTTTGGCGGACCGCCATCCCGGCCTTGAGGCCTAGGGACCGGAGGGACACGTCCCGGCGACAAGGGCACGTGACATGCGGATCATTGCGGGAACAGCCAAGGGAAGGATCCTTCGCTCGCTGCGGGGGCAAGTGCTCCGGCCCACCCCCGACCGGGTCCGGGAGAGCCTCTTCGGCGTGCTGGGCGAGCAGGTGGTGGGCGCGGTGTTCGCCGACCTGTATGCCGGGGTGGGAAGCGTCGGCCTGGAAGCGCTCAGCCGGGGGGCCGAGCAGGCCGTGTTCGTGGAGTCTCATGCGCCGGCGGTCCGTCTGATCGTCGAGAATGCGGCCCGCTGTGACCTCGGGGAGCGCATCCGCGTGATCAGGGCGCGCGTCACGCGGGCGCTGCCACGCCTGGCCCAGCAGGGCGTGGTCTTCGATCTTGTCTTCCTGGACCCGCCCTATGGGGTCGGTGAGGTGGCCGAGGCGATGGCTGCTCTCGCCCGCCTCCCTTCTCTGGTGGCGGCGGGCGGCTGGGTGGTCTGCCAGCGGTCCCGCCGCGAGGAAGTGGAGGAGAGGATTGGCTGTCTGGTGAGAAAGAGACAGAGCCGGTTCGGCGAAACTATGCTAGACTTCTACACATGCGCCCCTGTAGCGCAGGTCCCCTGACCTGCGAGGGGCGGCCGGAGGATAGCAGCTTTGGTTGTGGGGCTTTATGCAGGGACGTTCGACCCGCCCACCTACGGGCACCTGGACGTCATCAAACGGGCGGCGGCGCTGTTTGACAAGGTGATTGTGGGGGTGTCGGTGAATCCCAGGAAGGCGCCGCTGTTCTCCACGGAGGAGCGGGTGGCGATGCTGCGGGAAGCGTGTCGCGACCTGGCGAACGTCAAGGTGGAGGTGGTGCCCGGCCTGGTAGTCGAGTTCGCGCGGCAGGCAGGCGCCCACGCCATCGTGCGGGGCCTGCGCGCGGTGTCGGATTTCGAGTCCGAGCTGCAGATGGCGTCCACAAACCGGGCGCTGGCGCCGGAGGTGGAGACGGTGTTCTTCACCCCCGCGCCCGAGTACCACTATCTGAGCGCGAGCATCGTCTGCGAGATCGCTCGCTTCGGCGGGTCGGTCTCTCAGTTCGTGCCGCCGCATGTGGAGCAGGCGCTCCAGAAGCGACTCTCGGAAACGGGCCCGGCCTGAGCCGGGCGCCCCGGAAGGGAGGGGTCACCATCGAGATCCTGAAGCGGCTGGAAGAGCTGGAGAAGATGGGCGAGGACCATCGCCCGCAGTTCATGCACCGCGCCTGGGGGTTCGATCTGGATCGCTTCTTCACCCAGGTGAACCGCATTCGCTCCGCCCTGCCGGAGGAGATCAAGAGCGCGAGCCGGGTGCTGCAGGACCGCCAGCGCATCCTCGAGGCGGCGGAGGCGGAGCGCGACCGCCTCCTGCAGGAGGCCCGCGAGCAGGCCGCCCTGCTGGTCGCCAACGACGAGATCGTCCGCCGAGCTACCGAGAGAGCGGAGGAGATCATCCAGCGGGCGACCACCGAAGCGGCCGAGATCCGCCGCAGCGCGGAGGAATACTCCAAGCAGGCGCTGGCCAACCTCGAGGAGTATGTCACGCGTGTGCTCAGCGCGGTGCGGAGCGCCCGGGAGCGGCTCAGCGCGGCCCCGGAATCGCCCCCACAAGAGCAGTAGCTGGCGAGCCGGTCTCGCCCGCTTCCGCGTCACTATCACGCACAGGAGAGGCCTTCCTTCTTATGTCCATCATGAGAATGAGACGGCGCTTCGCCGTCCACCTTCGCTACATCCTGTACGCCATCATCGGCGTCTTCGTCCTCACCCTGCCCGCCATCTTCTCCGGCGGCGGTTCGAGGATGCGCCAGAGTGAGGATAAGGGGCCCGCCATCCTCAAGGACACCGTCGCCGAGGTGAACGGCACTCCTCTCACCCGCGGAGACTTCGAGCGCGTCTACCGCCGCACCGCCAACGAGTTCATGGCGATGGCTCAGGTCACCGGCTACGCCATCGGCATCGAGCGGCTCCCGCGGGGCCGGCTGGATGCATTCGACGAAGCCGTGATCGAGCACTTGGTGATGAAGGAGGCGGAGAGACAGGGCATCTCCGTCTCCAAGCGGCAGGTCGGCAAGCGGGCCGCCGAGCTGGCGAAGCAGCAATTGGATCAGTTCAAGCTGCAGATGAAGGGCCAGCAGCTGGAGCAGTATCTCGCCTACTTCGCCAGCGCCAATGACGGGCAGCAGCGGCAGTCCATGAGCGAGCGAAACTTCCTCGGCTGGTTCACCAAGTTCCTGACCGACACCCAGGCGGACAACCTGCGCTCCGACTTGGTTACACAGGCGCTCGAGAAGAAGCTGACCGGCTCCATCACCGCCACTGAGAAGGAACTGCTCGCCTCCTACGACGAGGCCGGCCTGCGGGAGATCGTGGTTGCCCTTCGTCCGCCGGGAAAGCCCGAGCGCACCGACGCGCAGGCGCGCACCCGCGCCGAGGAGATCTTGGGGAAAGCCAAGCAGGGCGCGGATTTCGCCCAACTGGCGCGCACCGAGTCGGATGACGAGGAGGCCAAGTACAATGGCGGGCTCCAGCCGCCCGTCTCCGTTGTTCACCTGTCTCCCGCCTACCAGAAGGCAGTGGCAGCCTTGAAAGCCGGCGACCTCGTGCCCCAGCCTATCAAGACGGATCGCGGCTACACCGTCGTGAAGGTCGAGACCAGGGAGCGGAAGCTGCCTGAGGAGTACGAGAAGAACAAGCAGCAGTATCTCAAGGACTTCACCGAGCAGAAGCGCCGCACTGCCTGGCAGCAGTACCAGCAGCAACTCCGCGAGAGGGCGCAGGTGAAGGTGTCGGACCCGGAGATCCGCGCCTACCAGGAGATTCAGCAGGGACACCTGGACAAGGCCCTGCCGTTGCTCCAGGAGGCGACCGCCACCGCCGACCAGGTCGGCGGCCTGGCCACCGCCTCTGTATACTATGAGCTGGCGATTGCCTACTCGGTGCAGAACAAGTGGAAGGAAGCCGCCGACGCCTACGCGGCCGCCAATGACGCACTCAGCGGCGAACACGGCATCCCCCAGGCCCGCTCCCAGGCCCTCATCGGGATGGCGCGCTGCTACGAAAACCTCGGCCAGAAGGAAGAAGCGGCCAAGTGGTACCAGGTGGCCGGAGAGGCGAGCGATGTCGTCTCCATCCACGAGCAGTTGCTCTACGCCTACCAGCGCCTCGGCAACGCCGAGCTGGTCAAGCAGGAGCAGCAGTGGATGGAAGAATACCAGCGGAAAGAGCAGGAGCGGGCCAAAGCCCTCCAGGAGCAGCAGCGCAAGATGGAAGAGGAAGCGGCCAAGAAGAGACCCAGGCCTGCCCCGAGCGGACCCGAGGGGCCTGCCCCGGCCGCCAAGACTGACTAGCGCGTCGTGTCTGGCCGTCTAACTCGCGCTGCCCTTGGGTACCATTGCGGCAGTCCCAGCCGGAGGCAGACTGACCTCATGTCCAGAGATGAGATGACCAGACGGGAGTTCCTCAAGCGCGCCCTGGCGCTTGGCGCCGGCGCCTACGCGGCCGCGCAGACCGGTCTGCTGTCCCTGCTGGACGGCGTCGCGGAGGCCGCCGCCGCCCCTCCCACCATCGTGGTGGCGTCCCGGAGAGACATCGCCGGAAGAGTGCGGGCCGCGGTAGAAGCGCTGGGGGGGATGGGCAAGTTCCTCAAGCGCGGCGGCAGCGTGCTCATCAAGCCCAATGTCGCTTGGATTCGCAAGCCCGAATACGCCGCCAACACCAATCCCGAGGTGGTTGCCGAGCTGGTGCGCCTCTGTCGCGCCGCAGGCGCCCGCGAGGTGAAGGTGATGGACAACCCGGTGGATGGCCCCGCCAACCGGGCTTTCAGCACCAGTGGCATTGCCGCCGCCGCGGAGAAAGCCGGGGCTAAGGTATTGCCGGCGACCTCGGCTGCCATGTTCCAGAAAAAGCAGATCAAGCGCGGCAAGGTGCTCAAAGAGACGCAGACCCTGCGCGACCTCCTGCGCGCCGACCTCTTCATCAACGTGCCTATCGCCAAAGTCCACGGCACCACCCGCGTCACCCTCGGCTGCAAGAACCTGATGGGCACGGTGCTGGACCGCGGAGCCTGGCACCAGAGCGACAGCCTGGACCAGTGCATCGCCGACTACGCCGCCGAGGTGCGCCCCCACCTGGTCGTCCTGGACGCCACTCGGGTGCTGCTGAGCAATGGGCCCAAGGGCCCGGGGCAGACCAGGGACCTGAACCTGATCGTGGCCGGCACTGATCCCCTCGCCGTTGACGCCTACGGGGTGAAGCTCCTGGGGCTCAAGGCGGAGCAGATTGGGCACCTCAAGCGCGCCTCCCAGATGGGCGTGGGAGAACTCGACCTGAACCGGGTCACTGTGAAGAGCGTGTAGGGGCGCATAGCCATGCGCTCCTACCGATGCTGACCAGGGTCAGACATGTACCACCGCCTACTGCTCCTGCGCCGCATCTCACAGTGCCTTTTCTTCGCAGCCTTCCTCGCTCTGTTCGCCTTCGCCGGGCGGGCAGCTCTGCTGCACCTGCCTGCGGACCTGTTTCTGCGCGCCGACCCTCTGCTCGCACTCTCCGCCATGCTCTCCCTCCGCCAGGTGCTGCTCCCCCTGCTCTGGTACGCCCTCCCGGTGGTGGTGCTGAGCATCTTGCTCGGCCGCGTATTCTGCGGTTGGGTCTGCCCCATGGGCACCGCCATTGACCTGTGCGAGCGCGCCTGCCGGATCGCCGGCCGGAGGCCCTCCCAGGCCCCGCAGTGGAGGCGGCTCAAGTTCTACCTCCTCATCGCCCTGCTGGTGACCATGCTGCTTCCCGTCGCCCACGGCGCTCGCCAACAAGCATCTCTCTCCCAAAGCCTGGCGCTGTCCGCCGTATACGTGGCGGATCCCATCGCCCTGCTCACCCGCACCCTCACTCTCGCTGGCGTGCCGCCGGTTCAGTCGGGCCTCGCCTTCGCCCGCGACGTCAACACCGTCTGGATCTACGGGGATCTCGCCGGTAGCAGACCGTGGCTGGAGACGCTGCTTGGGCGTGTGGATTCCGCCCTCCGCCGATTCGCGCGGCCGGACTCGCCGCCGCACTTCCGGCTCGGGCTGGTGACCCTTGCCCTGTTCGTGGGGATCATCGCCCTGGGGGCGCTGGCGCGGCGGTTCTGGTGCCGGAACCTCTGCCCGCTCGGCGCCCTGCTCGGTCTCCTCGGGAAGCTCTCTCCTCTCCGCCTGCGGGTCCCGGACAAGTGCACCCACTGTCTCCGCTGTGTGAACACATGCAAGATGGGCGCCATCCTGGACGATCCCAAGCAGTACCGCGGCGCCGAATGCATCTGGTGTGCGGCCTGTCTCGCCGTCTGCCCCGAACAAGCCATCTCGGTTACTGCTCGCCGCGCCGACAGCGGCCGCACCGACAAAGTAGACCTGGAGCGCCGACGGCTTCTCGGCGCGATCGGCCTCGGGCTCGCCGCCGCCGTACTCCCCAAGGTGGACTGGAGCGCCAAGCGAACCCAGGCCGGTGAGAGAGTGCTCAAGCTCTCCTCGGAGAGGCTGATCCGGCCGCCGGGCGCCCTGCCGGAGGACGCCTTCGTCACCGCCTGTGTGCGATGCGGGGAGTGCATGAAGGTGTGCCCCACCAACACCCTTCAGCCGGCCCTCGGCGAGGGGGGACTGGAGGCGATCGGGACTCCCCTGCTCGTGCCGCGGATGGGGCCTTGCGCCGACTACTGCGCCGCCTGTGCGCAGGTGTGCCCCACCCGTGCCATCCAGCCCTTCTTGGCGGAGGAGAAGAGTCACCTCTTCCTCGGCACCGCCCGCGTGAACCGCAGCGAATGCCTCGCCTGGGCCTATGGGCGGCAGTGTATGGTCTGCCAGGAAGCCTGCCCCTATGTCGCCATCTCCGCGGACCTCCTCAACGGCGTCGCCAGGCCGGTGGTGGACGACCGCATCTGCGTGGGGTGTGGAGAGTGCGAGTTCCGCTGCCCGGTGGAGCCGCGCGGCGCCATCCGCGTCTCCGCCGGCGGCGACAAGCGCCACCTCTCCCGCACCGAACAGCGGGCGCTTCGGGAACGCGCTCCATTCCCCGGCTCCCAGCCCGCCGACACCGCCGGCGAGGGCCCGCCCGAACAGGACATCATAGACAAGGCGCCGTATCCAAACCCCTATCCGTAGTGACCACATATCCAGGGCAGATGGAGCGGAAGTGTTGCGCTGGTGGAAGCTGACTCTCGGTGCGGCGTTGCTACTGTGGGTGCTGGGCACGGCCTACCTGCAGGCCCGTCGGCGCGGCCGCAGGATCGGGCTCGCCCTCCTGCTTGTGGGCGCGGCCGCGCTCTCATTCGCCGCCGCCGCCTTTGCCCCCGAACCACCCCTCACCCCCTCCCTCGCCTCCCTCCTGGTGGTGGCCTCCATTATCTCCCTCGCCCTCGCCATCGCCTTCGTCCTCTGGAAAGGCTTCGGCAAATAGATGGTAGGGCACGCTTCAAGCGTGCCAGTACCGGCAGGCTTCCAAGCCTGCCGCTGGGCAAGCTTTCATCTGCGTTCATCGGCGTCCATCTGCGGCTAGAAATCTGTCTCACCAAAGGTGAACTCCTCGACACCTAACCCTTCGGATGGTAGACTCCTCCTACCACTCTTCCCGAACCGAGGGGACCATGGCCGCCAATCAGCTCTACTACGGGGACAACCTGAAGATCCTCCGGCAGTACCTCGCCGACCAATCGGTGGACCTGGTCTACCTCGACCCGCCCTTCAACAGCAACCAGGACTACAACGTGCTGTTCAAGGAGCGCAACGGGGCGCGCTCGGCCGCCCAGGTGAAGGCGTTCAAGGACACCTGGGTCTGGGACCAGGAGTCATCGCGCGCCTATCAGGAGATGGTCGAGCACGGGCCGGAGCAGGTGTCAAAGGTCCTGCGGGCCTTCCAGACCTTCCTCGGCTTCAATGATATGCTCGCCTACCTCTCCATGATGGCCCCCCGCCTGGTGGAGTTGCGCCGCGTCCTCAAGGACACCGGCTCCATCTACCTCCACTGCGACCCCACCGCCAGCCATTACCTCAAGCTGCTCATGGACGCGGTGTTCGGGCCGGTGAACTTCAGGAATGAGATCTCGTGGCGACGATCCCACCCCAAGGGGCACGCGTTCACGCGCTTTGCCAGTAGCCATGACATCATTCTGGCTTACGCCAGGGACGCCAAGCGCGCCACGTGGAATCCTTCGTATCTGTCGCACGATCCAGAGAGGGTCGGCCAGCAGTATACCCTACGCGACGAGGATGGTCGCGCCTACCAGCTGACTAGCCTCCTGAACCCAAACCCTGACCGCCCTAACCTCACCTATGAGTTTCTGGGCGTGACGCGCGTCTGGCGATGGACCCGAGAACGCATGCAGCAGGAGTACGAGAAAGGCCACATCATCGTTCCCAGGGACGGGAAAGGCATTCCCAGGTACAAGCGTTACCTGGACGAGCAAGAAGGTATCCCCATCGGAGACTTCTGGGCCGACATCGAGATGGCGTCGGGCTCTGAGCGCCTCGGCTACCCGACCCAGAAACCCGAGGCCCTGCTGGAGCGGATCATCCGCGCCAGCAGCAACGAGGGCGATCTTGTGCTCGACCCATTCTGCGGGTGCGGCACCACGATTGCGGTGGCGCAGCGGCTGAACCGGCGCTGGATCGGCATTGACGTGACCTGCCTGGCCATCAACCTGATGCGGCGGCGGCTGGAGGCCGCCTTCGGGGGGAAGGCGGACTTCGAGGTGATCGGGGAGCCGACCGCGTATTCCGAGGCGAAGCAGCTCGCCGCTGAGAACCCCTACCAGTTCCAGTGGTGGGCGCTGGACCTGGTCGGGGCGCGGCCGGTGGTGGAGAAGAAGGGCGCGGACAAGGGCATAGATGGGCGCCTGTTCTTCTATGACGACGACAGCGGCAAGGCGAAGCAGGTGATCTTCTCCGTGAAGTCGGGGCATGTGACCGCGGCCCAGGTGCGCGACCTGCGCGGCACACAGGAGCGGGAGCAGGCAGAAATGGCCTGCCTGGTCTGCCTGGAGGAGCCGACCCAGCCCATGCGCGCCGAGGCCGCCGGCGCCGGCTTCTACCAATCCCCCCTCGGCAACAAGATGTACCCGCACATGCAGATTCTCACCGTCAAGGAACTGCTGGAGGGAAAGAAGCTCCAGTTGCCCGAGGGCCGGGTGGATGTGACCTTCAAGAAGGCACCGAGGGCGAAGAGGAAGCCGGGCCAGGAGACAGTGGGGCTGTAGGGCGGGCATTCCCTTCGACTTCGCTCAGGGCAGGCCCATGCCCGCCGCCCGTTTGCACTGAGACGATTGGGCGGGAGGCTAGCTCCTGCCCTACCAGCGGTAGTGTCGAGATGTTGGACTGCGGGAGAGGCTTCCGTATGAACACAACCATGATTGATATCCTCCGGGCACGCGCAGAGCAAATACGCGACGAAGGAGTCCGGTTGCTTAGTGGGTTCTCGGGAACGCGCCCGATCAACACTCCGTGCGATTCGGTCGTTTTCCTCTCCGGGTTGGGCACTCAGTGGTGGAACGACCTGCCGCCGGAAGGCAAGCAGATTCAGGCACGATTGCTGCCGGAGATCGACCGATTTGCTGAACTGATCCGCGCGCTGACGCGTAACCTGCCCGGCAGTTCGTCTCAGAAGCTCGATACTGCCTTGAACCATATGCGAAGTGCCGTGGAGCAGGACCAGCCTACTTGGTGGAAGACCGGGCCCGAGTCTGTTGAGGGCTTCCGGAAGTTGACTGATCAGGTCATCACCATCCTCGAAGGCTACCACGGAACGTCATCGAGCGTCGTGGTGGCAATCGCCGATACCAGTGCGCTGCTGGCAAGTCCGGATATCGAGCAGTGGCAGTTCGAGGATGCGGACCATTTCACGATCATCCTGACACCCACGGTTCTCGCCGACCTCGATCGGCACAAGGTGAACCACAGGAACCCGGACGTGCGCGACAAGGCCTCCAAGCTGATCCAGAAGATCAAGGAGTACCGGCGGAGGGGCCCTTTGCGTGAAGGGGTGTCGGTTGTGAAAGGCCGCGTATCTCTCCGGTCCGTCGCACCTGAGCCCAATATGTCAGAGAGCTTGTCATGGTTTGACGCGACCAACGGCGATGATCGGTTCTTGGCCACTGCATTGGAGGTAATCCGAGGCGATCTCGGGGCACGGGTCTTCGTTGTTACGTCAGACATCAACATGCAGAACAAAGCCGAAATGGCTGGAATCCCGTTCCG
>Ga0315277_10002548_pt1 | contig 25302 bp, 19 predicted proteins | sample YL17G05_15_MG_FD_203695 | JGI IMG/M metagenome (GOLD analysis project Ga0315277, IMG submission 203695) | Sediment microbial communities from Yellowstone Lake, YNP, Wyoming, USA - YL17G05_15 | ecosystem: Environmental > Aquatic > Freshwater > Lake > Sediment | place: USA: Wyoming | collected... | reverse complement strand
CAATCCTCGGCAGCTCCTTCGAGAAAAAAGAGCTGGCGGTCAGGGTCAAACGGAAAGACCTTCTCCCCATCCTGGCCGTCCTGAAACACGAGCTGGGGTTCAACGCCCTGGACGACATCATCGGGCTCGACAACCTGCGCTCCGCCGCCGAGGGGTCGCCCCGTTTTTCGCTCCTTTACCAGCTCTACGAATTTCCCGGGTTCTCCCGCCTGCGCATCTCTGTCGACGTCGGCGAGGGCGAGGAGGTGGATTCCGTGACCTCAATCTATAAATCGGCGAACTGGGCGGAGCGGGAGATCTTCGACCTCCTGGGAATTCGTTTCTTGGGGCATCCCGACCTCCGGCGCATCTATATGCCTGAGGGGTACGAGGGACACCCGCTGCGGAAGGACTTTCCACTGGAAGGCAAACCGGATGGCGTTTAAAGAGATCGAGCTCAACATGGGGCCCCAACACCCCTCGACTCACGGCGTCCTCCGCCTGAAGCTCACGGTGGACAACGAAGTCGTTTTGAGCATCGAGCCGGTCATCGGATACCTGCACCGCGGGATGGAGAAGCTCTGGGAGAGCCTGACCTACCCTCAGATCGTCCCCCTGACCGACCGGCTGGACTACCTGGCGGCCGTGTCCAACAACCTGGCCTATGTCTTAGCCGTCGAAAAACTTATGGGGCTCGAGGTCCCGAAAAGAGCCCGGTACATCCGTGTCATCCTGACCGAGCTCCAGCGGCTGGCCTCGCACCTGGCCGGCGTGGGTTTCATGGCCAACGACGTCGGGGCGATGTCGGTCCTCCTTTATAGCTTCCAGAGCCGCGAGGGCATCCTAGACATATTCGAGAACTACTCCGGCGGCCGGCTGACCGTCCACGGCATCAGGATCGGCGGCGTGCCCTTTGACCTGGACAAGAAGTTGACAGCGATGATCCGCAAGAGCCTGGCCGAGATTCCGGATAAAATCCAGGACATAGAAGGCCTCCTCAACGAGAACCGCATTTGGAAGCACAGGACCCGGGGCATCGGCGTTATTTCGCCGGAAGAAGCCTTCGCCCTCGGCCTGACCGGGCCGGCCCTGCGGGCGACCGGCTTCGCCTGGGACATCCGCAAGAACATCCCCTATTGCTCCTATGAGGATTTTGATTTTGAAATCCCGGTGCTCAAGGGCGGCGATGTCTACGACCGCTACCTTGTAAGAATGGAGGAGATGCGCCAGAGCATGAGAATCGTCGAACAGGCGCTGGAGAAACTGCCTCCAGGCGATTTTCAGGCTAAGGTCCCGCGCTCCCTCAAGATCCCGCCGGGAGAGGTTTTCCATACTATCGAATCGCCGAAGGGAGAGCTGGGCTTCTACATCAAGTCCAACGGCACGGACAAGCCGGAGCGGGTGAAGATGAAATCCCCCTCCTTCATCAACCTCCAGTCGCTGGAGTTGATGGCCAAAGGGAATCTGTTCTCCGATGTCGTGGGGATCCTCGGGTCCCTGGACATCGTCCTCGGGGAGATCGACAAATGACGGCCGAAACCCTGGTCTTCGAGCTTCTTATTCCGGTCGCCAAGATCATCGCCGTCATCCTTTATCCGATGATCATGGTGATCGTGATGATCTGGCTTGAGCGCCGGGTCGTGGCCTGGATTCAGGGAAGGGTGGGACCCAACCGGGTGGGCTTCCAGGGGATCCTCCAGCCGATCGCCGACGCCCTCAAGCTCTTTTTCAAGGAAGACATCATCCAGAGAGAGGCCGACACCTTTCTCTTCAATATCTCGCCGCTGCTGGTCATGTTCTCGTCCCTGCTCGCCTTCTGTTTTGTCCCTCTTGGCGAGTCGTTCCAGATCGGCGGCTACACCTTGAACCTGTGGGTTGCGGCCAGCCCCGTCGGTCTGCTGCTGGTTCTGGGGCTGTCCGCGGTCGGAGTCTTCGGCATCATCTTCGGCGGCTGGGCTTCGAACTCCAAGTACCCGTTGATGGGCGCGCTGCGCTCGGTGGTCCAGGTCTTGAGCTACGAGATTCCCATCGGCTTGACCGTCCTCACGGTAGTCTTCTTCAGCCGGTCCATTGACCTCGTCGAGATCGTCAACCATCAACAGCACGGCAAGGTCTGGTTCGGCTTCCTGCTTCCCGTGTCGTTCGTCGTCTTCTGGATTTCTGGGATCGCCGAGACCAACCGGGCCCCCTTTGACCTCCCCGAAGCCGAGTCGGAGCTCGTCGCAGGGTATCATACCGAATACTCGGGGATGAAGTTTGCCTACTTCTATATCGCCGAGTACGTCCACATGGTCCTCGTCTCCTCCCTCGTCGTCATCCTCTTTTTTGGAGGCTGGCTGCCGCCGTTTCCGAACATCAAGTTCTTCTCCTTCCTCCGTGTGATCCCCGGTTTTGTTTGGTATCTCATCAAGATCATGTTTTTCCTCTATGTCTATGTCTGGATCCGGGCGACGCTGCCCCGCTACCGGTTTGACGCCCTGATCAAACTGGCCTGGAAGTGGCTCGTCCCGTTGTCCCTGGCCAATTTCCTCGTTGTCGTGGCGGTGAAGTACCTCCTATGAGTAAGGCAAGATCGGTCCTCAGAAAGTTTTTCCTCCTCGATATCCTTCAGGGCCTGCTCATCACCCTCAAGTATTACTTCAGCCCGAAGGTCACGGTCCAGTACCCGGAGGAAGTTCAGACTCAGCCAGAGAGGTTCAAGGGAATGCTCCGCCTTTTCCGGGACGAAGCGGGAGAGCCCCTCTGTATCGCCTGCAAAGCCTGCCAGCGGGCCTGCCCGACCGGTTGCTTCGACATCGAAGGCGCGCGCCGCGAGGGGGCGAAGAGGATGTGGCCGACGCGGTTCGACTGGAAGCTCGACCGCTGCACTTTCTGCGGGCTCTGTGTCGAGGTCTGCCCGACCGACGCCATCCGCTTCTCCGAGACGTTCCGCATGACCTCCCTGAGCAGGGAGCCGCTCCTCTTCCATCATCCGGAGATGTACATCACAGCCGAGGAACTCCAGGAATACCTGTGCAAAGGGTGCCTCGGATGATCACCGTCGCCGTCTTCGCCTTTTTTGCCGTCCTGGCCGTCGTCTCGGCCATGCTCGTCATCCTCCAGAAGAACGTGATGCACAGTGTCCTCTACCTGGCCTTCACAGTCCTCTCCGTGGCTGGGGTGTTCTTCTGCTTGCAGGCGGAATACCTGGGCGCCATCCAGATCCTAGTCTACGGAGGCGGGATCGTGGTGCTCTACATCTTCGTCATCATCATTGTGAACTTGAAGGAGACGGCGCCGGAGCGGCGAAAGCTCTTCCCGAAGCTTTTCATCATTGCCCTGCCCGTCCTCCTGCTCGTTGAAGTCGCCACGGTCCTTTTCAGGGGCAAAACCACCGTTTCGCCCGGCCCTGAAGAAGGGCTGAGCTTCCCCTCCTTAGCCGAGATGCTTTTCTCGAGTTATCTCGTGCCCTTCGAGGTCGCTTCGATCCTGCTCCTGGCCGTCCTCATCGGGGCCATCATCGTCGCCCGGAAGAAGCTTCTCCATGATCCCGATTAACGCCGTCTTCGCCCTGGGGCTCATCCTCTTTTGTATCGGTCTTCTCGGCGTCCTCTTCCGCAAGAACCTGGTCATCATGCTCATGTCGCTGGAGCTCCTGCTCAACGGAGTCAACGTCATCTTCGCCGGTCTGAGCTATCATCTGAGGTCGCCGCGGGGCTCGATCTTCGCCATCTTCGTCATCATCATGGCCGTGTCCGAGGCGGCCGTGGGGTTTGCCCTCGTCCTGTCCTATTTCCGGCAGAAAAAGACCTATGATCCGGACGCGATCAACGACTTGAAAGGATGATCTGGTGTTCGTTCTGATTCCGTTCTTCCCGCTTCTGGGGGTCGTCATCAACGGCCTCCTGGGCATCCGGTTTTTCTCCCGGAGGGCGGTGCACACCGTCGCCGTGGGCATGGTGGGGTTAAGCTTTCTGGCCGCGGTCGCAAGCTTCCTGGAGCTCCTGCGCTCGACGGAGCCCGTCCTCGTAAAAAGCCTTTATACCTGGGTGCCCGGAAGCGTCATGCGCCTCCTCGGAGGACAGGCGGCCACGCTCGTCATCGACTTCGCCTTCCGCTATGACTCTCTGGCTGCGGTGATGACCCTGGTGGTCACAGGAGTCGGACTCCTCATCCACATCTACTCTATCGGCTATATGTCCCATGACAAGAGCTACGCCCGGTTTTTCGCCTACCTGAACCTCTTCACCTTCGCCATGCTAGTCCTGGTCTTGGGAGCCAACCTGGCAGTGATGTTCATCGGCTGGGAAGGCGTAGGGCTGTGCTCCTACCTCCTGATCGGGTTCTGGTTTAGCAAGGACGCGGCGGCCGATGCGGGCAAGAAAGCCTTCATCACGAACCGGGTCGGGGACTTCGGGTTCATCCTGGGGATCGGGCTCCTGATCCATGTCCTGGGCAGCGTTGACATCGCTCAGATTGCAGCCCAGGTCGAGGGTGGTGGGCTGAGCCGGGGGCTGGCTACGGCCGCCGCTCTGCTCCTCTTCATGGGGGCTACAGGGAAATCGGCCCAGATTCCGCTCTACACCTGGCTTCCCGACGCCATGGAAGGACCGACGCCCGTTTCGGCCCTCATCCACGCGGCCACGATGGTGACGGCCGGCGTCTACATGGTCGCCCGGATGCACACGCTCTTCTCTTTCTCCGGCACGGCCCTGAATGTGGTGGCGCTCGTGGGAGCGTTCACGGCCGTGTACGCAGCGACTATGGCCCTTGTCCAGAACGATATCAAGCGCGTCCTGGCCTATTCCACGATCTCCCAGATCGGCTATATGTTTATGGGTGTCGGCGTGGGGGCCTACTCGGCGGGCATCTTTCATCTGACGACCCACGCCTTCTTTAAGGGCTTGCTGTTCTTGGCGGCCGGGAGTGTCATCCATGCCCTTTCCGGCGAACAGGATATGCGGAAGATGGGCGGACTGCGGACCCACATTCCGCGAACCCATAAAGTGTTCTTGATCGGAGCCCTGGCCATTGCAGGGGTCCCCGGTCTTTCTGGGTTTTTCTCCAAGGATGAGATCCTGGCCGCGGCCTTCGCCTCGGGCCATTATTTGGTCTGGGCGCTGGGGCTTATCGGCGCGGGGATGACGGCGTTCTACATGTTCCGCCTGATCTTCCTGACGTTTTACGGGAACGAGCGGCTGGGGCCGGAAACGCGGCGTCAGCTCCATGAATCCCCGGTCGTGATGCTCGTCCCCCTCCAGGTCCTGGCGGTCCTATCGGTCGTAGGAGGTTATGCGGGTCTTCCTCATGTTCTGGGAGGAGGGAACTGGTTCTCCCGTTTCCTGGAATCGAGCACAGGTCCTCATGAATTTCATCTGGCCGCCGGGATAGAGGTCCTGCTGATGGCCGTGTCGGCGGCCGTCGCTCTGGCCGGGGTCTACGGGGCTTTTTGGGCTTACCTGAAGAGAGACGGCCTGCCGGCGCAACGCCTGGCCGAGCGCTTCCGGACGCTCTACAGGATTGTCTCCCGCAAGTACTATGTCGACGAGTTCTACGACGGAGTCCTCGTGGCCGGAGTGCTGCGGATCGGCCGCTGGGCGTCCTGGTTTGACAGCCGTATCATCGACGGCCTGGTGGATGGAGCCGCCTGGCTGACCCGGAAAGTCTCTGCGGGCTCCATTGTCTTTGACAACCAGGTGATCGACGGGGCGGTGAACGGTCTTGGCTCCGCCCATCGGCTCTTTTCCCGCGGGCTGCGCCGGCTCCAAACCGGATTCGTCTACAACTATGCCTTGTCCATTGTCATCGGCATCGTCATCTTGATTTCGCTGGTCGTGACGGTTTTTTAGAGATGGATCGAGAGGAGCGGAGATCATGACAGTCTTGGGCATCCCGATTCTGACCCTCGTCGTCTTTCTCCCGCTCGCCGGGGTCCTGGCGCTTCTTTTTGTCCCCAGCCGGCGCGGCCGGGAGATCAAACTCATTGCCAATTTCATCACGGGGCTGGAATTCCTGGCGACGCTCCTCATCCTGCGGGGGTTCAACCCCGCCTCCGGCGATATGCAGCTCATCGAGCGCGCCGACTGGATCAAGGCCTTTAACGTCCAGTACCTCCTGGGCATCGACGGGATCTCGCTCCTCCTCGTCCTCCTCACCTCGCTGCTGATGTTCCTCGCCACCCTGAGTTCCTGGGAAGCGGTCCGCGAGCGGTTGAAGGAATACTATATCTTCCTGCTCATCCTCGAAGTCGGGATGATCGGGGTTTTTGTCTCCCTCGACTTCATTCTCTTTTATGCCTTCTGGGAAGTGATGCTGGTCCCGATGTACTTTCTCATCGGCATCTGGGGGGGCGAGCGCCGGCTCTACGCGGCCATCAAGTTCTTCCTCTACACACTCTTCGGGTCGGTGATGATGCTCGTCGCCATCCTGGTTCTCTATTATCAGTATCACACCTTCGACCTGCTGGCCATGCTGGAGAGTGGAGCGGTCTTGCCCCTGGCTCTCCAGAGCTGGGTCTTCCTGGCTTTTTTTCTAGGGTTCGCCATCAAGGTGCCGATGTTCCCGTTCCACACCTGGCTTCCCGACGCCCATGTCGAGGCGCCGACTGCCGGCTCCGTCATCCTGGCGGGCGTCCTCCTCAAGATGGGCGCCTATGGCTTTGTCCGCTTCTCTCTTCCGCTTTTTCCGGACGCCTCACGAAAGTTCGTCCCCCTTCTCATTATCCTGGCCCTCATCTCGATCGTCTACGGCGCGCTTGTCTCGCTCATGCAAAAGGACATGAAAAAGCTCATCGCCTATTCCTCGGTCTCCCACATGGGCTTCGTGATGGTGGGACTGTTCACCTTCTCGCCGCTGGCCATCAAGGGGGCCGTTCTCCAGATGATCAACCACGGCATCTCGACAGGCGCACTCTTCTTGATCGTCGGGGTTGTCTATGAGCGGCGGCACACCAGGCTCATCGCCGATTTCGGCGGCCTCTCGGCGCGCATGCCTGCCTACGCCGCGGTCTTCCTGATCATGTCGATGTCGTCCATCGGCCTTCCCGGGCTCAACGGCTTCATCGGCGAATTCATGATCCTCATGGGCACGTGGGCGGTGAACTGGGTTTGGGCCGCGATTGCTGCGACCGGGATCATCCTCGGCGCCGGGTATATGCTCTGGCTGTACCAGAGGATTATGTTCGGCCGGCTGGAGAACCCGGCCAACCTGTCGCTCAAGGACCTGACGGCTCGGGAGTTCGCAACCTTCCTGCCCCTCCTCGTTCTGGCTTTCTGGATCGGCGTCTTCCCCAAGCCTTTCCTCAATATCATCGACAAACCGGTGGAGAAGGTGGTCCGGATCGTCAACCCTGGATATTTTGAAAAGGCGCGCTGATGGAGCCTCTTTCTCCCGCTTTCGGCCTGAGATATCTCCTCCCGGAGATAGCACTCCTTGCCGTCGCGGTGTTCTCCATGTTTGTCCATATTTTCTGCCGGAAAAGAGGGCATCGCTGGGCCGGCTATGTTGCCCTCGCCGGCCTTGCCCTTGTCGCCTTTTTCCTCGTCCTTTCTCCGGCAAGTTCCGTTCCGCTCTTTTCGGGCCATCTCGTGGCGGACTCGTTCTCTCGTTTCTTTAAATTCGTCTTTCTTGTCGCCGGTGGCCTGGCGACCGTTCTTTCTTTTCGTTTCTTTGATGTCGAGGGCGCGGAGCCCGGAGAGGTTTACTACCTGATGCCCTTAACCATCATCGGCATGATGGTCGCCGTCTCGTCGCTCGACCTGGTCTCGACCTATGTGTCATTCGAGCTTTTCGCCATCCCTTCTTATATCCTGGCCGGAATCTTCAAGAAAGACGGGAGGTCGGCCGAAGCCGGAATCAAGTACTTCTTCCTGGGGACTTTGAGTTCGGCAGTCATGCTCCTCGGGATGGCCCTGGTCTTCGGCCTGACCGGGGAGACGCACTATCCGGCGATCCTGCAGGGCCTGGCCGGCGCCAATGCCCACGTCGCCCTCATGGGGATGATCCTTTTCTTTGTAGGCCTGTTCTTCAAAGCCGCCATGGTGCCCTTTCACATGTGGGCGCCGGACGTCTATGAAGGGGCCCCGACTCCGCTCGTTGTTTTTCTCTCCACAGCGCCCAAGGCCGCCGTTTTCGCCATCTTAATCCGCCTGCTGGCCGGCCTGTTCGGACGCTTCGAGGCCCAATGGAGCCTGGTCCTCCAGGCTGTCTCTCTCCTCAGCATGTTCTGGGGGAACATCGCCGCCCTTGTCCAGGACAACGTCAAAAGGTTGATGGCCTACTCCTCCATCGCCCACGCCGGCTATCTGGCCATCGGGCTGGCGGCCTGGGGGGAGACGGCCCGCCTGGCCGTCCTTTTCTACGTTTTCGTCTATGTGTTCATGAACGCGGCCGCGTTCGGCCTCATCCTGCTCATCCGGAAGGGCCCCGGGTTTGGGGAGGATGTCTCCGACCTTCGCGGACTGGCGGGAAGGTCGCCGCTTGCGGCCGGGTGCATCCTTGTCCTTCTCCTCTCTCTCACCGGAATCCCGCCGACGGCCGGGTTCATGGGGAAGTATTTCCTCTTTGCCGCGGCCGTGGAGAAGGGGATGGTCCTCCTCGCCGCCGCCGGAGCGTTGAACTCGGTCATCTCGCTGTTTTATTATTTTCGGATCGGCCGGGCCATTTTCATGGAACAGGAATCCGGCGGGGTGAGGGTTGAGCCTTCGGCACCGGTCTGGGCCGTTCTCGGAGTCTCTGCCCTTGTCCTGCTTTTGCTTGGAATCCTGCCTTTTCTGCTGACGAACCTGGCCTCGGCCGCCCGCATGACAACAGGATGACCGTCCAAGGACGCGATCGGAACGGTCGATTCTAAGAAGTCGAGACGACTAGGCTTCTTCGACTACAGTCCAGCCGAGAGCGGAGGCCAGGTCGTACACGGGCTTCTTGAGATCACCGTAGAATGTCACCCGGTGCCAGCCCCACTTATCCCACATGGTGAACAACTTCTCGATGTCGCCCAGAGGCTCGGCGGCCAGCTTGGTCCGGCAGGCCCGGTCGTCCGGGTCGTTGGCCACAGCCTTGGCCTGATGGAGGATAATCTCCTTCCGCGGGTCTGAGATCTCGATGGTCGTGGTCAGGTAGCCCACGGGAAGAACCGACCGGACCGAGGCGCCCTGGCGGTCCTCGGAATGGGTGAGGATTTCAAAGGGGTTGGCTTCGCCTTTAGGTCCGAAGGCTCTGTTCGAGGCAACGCAGTGGGCGTAGATGATCTGTCTCCTGGCGGTATCGATGACAGGGTCGGAGATGTACCCCGGCCGGCCTTTGGTCATGATGGAGCCGGCCACCATGACGGCGGCCGAAGGCACGTCGCATTCGCACCCCCCGACCATGCCTTCGTTGAGCAGTTCGTGGAATCCGAGGCACGGGTAAGCATGGATATGATCTCCGTAGAACCCGCCCAGGCAGTTGATGGTGATGCCCACGGCATCGTGTTTCTTCAGGATAGCCTTCTCGCCCAGGTACATGGCGGCCGAATTGACGAGCTCGTCGCGGGACACGCCTTCGACCCGGGAGGCGGTCTTCAGCCAGCGGTCGGCGACAGCTTGGGCTTCGTCCTTGTCAGCCGCTGCCCAGGCGTCATTGAGTTCTGCGAAGGGGACATAGACCACGGGAATCCCCATCATCGTCGCCTCGGGAGCGGCCTCCGGTCCCTGGACGGCGATGATCTTTGAGGCCTTCATCCGGCGCATGGTTTCTTCGGCGGCAAGGGTCGAGAGCTTATCCGCGCGGCAGCTTAGGTCACCTGGCCGGGGGGTTTGCGACAGACGCACCCTGGCCGTTGCGGCGGCGAAATCGAACGACGGGCCGGCCGCCTTGGCCGCTTCAAAGCATTGGACCGCCCCGAACAGGTCCTCCAGACGCGAGGAGGCGACGAAACCCAGGTTAGCCCTCCCTTCGCGCCTGAAACCCGCGGTGTAGACCAAAAATCCGCCGCTCCCCGCGTATTGGAAATCGGCATAGAGCACAGGCTTACCTGAAGTCACCATCGTCTGGGCGACGCGGTTCCAGCAGTTCATCTGATAGACGATGTAGCCGTCGATGTCTCCGGTCTTGTCATCCTCCAAGATTTTCTTGGCCTGTTCTTCGCCGGCCGCCAGCGCCGGGAGGAAGGTATAGTCCATGAAGCGGTTGGCCAGGGCGGCGTTTGTCCGCTCCATGACCGGGACGAAATCGAATCCTTTGTTGGGCCAGTCGGGGACTTCCTGCTTCGGGCCGTGGAGGGCATAGACGATCCGGATCTTGGGGCCCTTGCCGCCGGAGGCGCGGAGCCATCTCGGAGCCGCCATGAGCCCGGCCGCCCCGGCACAGGCGGCGCACCCGGTCAAAAACCGACGCCGGCTCATTCCATGTGCGGCGCACCCGACAGGAATCCTCAAATCCTTGGGGTTTTGCTTCATCTCTTTCTCCTTTCCGCCAAACCTCTCCCTTCCTTCCCGCAGAATATATCTGCAGCCGCCCGGCGATGTCAACAAGTCCCTACTTTTTGGGGGCCACCGGAAGGATGATATGGGAAGGATGGTTTTTGTCGTGGTAGATCTTCTGCTCGGCCTTCTGGAGCCTTGTCGCCTTGGCCAGGTTGTCTCCAGTCTGGGCGTTCCGGTCGTATTTAGGAAAGGCCGAGGACGCGATCTGCAGCCGAATGCGGTGACCTTTCTTGAAGGTCTGGCAGGTATTCCACAGGTCCAGAGTATAAGCATAGACCTTCCCCGGTTCGATCAGCGAGGCCTTATCCATCCCGCCCCGATAACGGGCGCGAACCATGCCGTCGATCAGCCTCTGGGCGTACCCTTCCGGCCAAACGTCGATGAGCATGCCCATGAAGTCTGTGTCCTTGGCTGTCGAAGTCGCGTAGAGCTCGACCTTGATCGGCCCGCAGACGGTCAGGTCTTCGGCCAGGGGCTCGCTGGAGTAGACGAGGACGTCGTCCCGCCGCTCGACCGGACGATAATCTTCGGCGCTCCCGATCTGGGCGAAGGACGGCTCGGTGATGAACGGCACCGGGTATTCAGGGTCGCTGGTGTAAGAATCAGCCGGCTCGGCGGCGGGCAAAGCCGTAGAGAGACTGCCGTCTCCGAACAGGCTGTTCGCCCGGCCTAGGCTGTGCATGTAATAGTTCGTCCACCGGGTTCGGCCGATGGGCCACTCGTTTTCATCCGACCAGGTGTTATCGCCCATGACAAAGATTCTCACCGGCGGCTCGGACAGGATTCCCGTATCCTTGTCCTTGAGCCAGTAGTCGAACCAGCGCTGGAAATAGCCGTTGAGGTCGATCGTCCCGCTCGGCCCGAAGTCGACCTCGGCGAGCTTGGAGGTCGAATTGATGGCATGTGGCCAGGGACCCATAAGCAGCTTCTGCTTGTTCCGGACGCCCTCTGGTCCTTTGGTTGTCATTCCGATGAAGTTGAGCGGTGTCCCGATCTGTTCATCGTCATACCAGCCGGAGATGTGGAGGACAGGAACCTGCACCCGGTCGAACTTGTTCTGGTAGCGGAGGGGTTCCCAATAGGCATCGAGTTGAGGATGGTCGAGGTCCCCCTTCCAGTAGGGACTCGGCCGGCCCACCGCTTCGTCCATGGTGTAGAGGGGAAGATGCTTGTGGATCTTGGGCCAGTCCACGGCCTCCATGTTCTGGAGGACATGGCCCGCCGTGAAATGATACCAGCTTATGTCCATGGGCAGATGAGTTCCGGTCGGCCACTCGACGAAGGTGTCGGAAGGCGTCACCATGGCGATCATCGTTGTCAGGTGGGGCGGCTGCAGCACGGCCGTGAGCCATTGAATCCGGCCATTATAGGAGCCGCCGATCGTGCCGACTTTGCCTGTTGACCAGGACTGAGCGGCGCACCACTCGACGGCGTCGTAGCCATCCTGGCCGTCATTGCGGTAGGGGACAAACTTCCCGTCCGAGTCGCCCCGGCCGCGGACGTCCATGGCCACAAAAATATAACCTCGCTCCACAAAAAAGCGGGCGGTTTTTACAGAGCCCGTCTTGGTATAGGGTGTCCGGTTAAGGATGACTGGGAACCGTCCCTCTGCATCCGGCCGGTAGATGTCGGCCGACAGCTCGACCCCATCGCGCATCTTGACCCGGACATCGAAGTCGATCTTGACGGCGTAGGTTTGTTCTGAAGCCGCGGGTGCAGGCTGGGCCTGTTTCCGCCCGGCCATAGGCACCCAAGCGATTATCAAGACGATCAGAAAAGTCATGATGTGGATTCGTTTGTGCATATTATCCCTCCCCGAGCGCTTATAACACAGGCTTGCCCGGAGGTCAAAGGAATGAGGAGGGATTGAATGGTCGACTCGACTGCGCTGGCTGGACTAGGACCGATGGCTCATAATGAACCTGGCGTACTTGAGAATAAGCTGGCGGGGTTGACTCGGCCGGTACTTGGTTATATAAGCGAGGAAGAAGATTGTGGAGGTAAGAGCCATGATGATTCCCAAAGGATTCTTTTCGGTCGCTTCTGCCGTCCTTCTTCTTTTGGCGGCGTCGATAGCTCAGGAAGCGGCCAAGCCCGTGGCCGCTCTTTCGGTTCATTATGAGGAGCTCACGGCTCCGGATTTCGTCCAGGCAGTGGCCAAGTCAGAAGCCACATGTGTCATCCCCATCGGCATCCTGGAGAAACACGGTCCCCATCTTCCGCTGGGAACCGACCTGATCGACTGTCGGGAGGTTGCGCTGCGGGCCGCCAAGCAGGAGTACACGATCATCTACCCGGCCTACTATGTCGGGCAGATCTTCGAAGCCAGGCACCAGCCGGGCACAATCGCCTACAGCACCTGGATGATGCTCGACCTTCTCCAGGAGACGTGCGATGAACTCGGCCGCAACGGGATAAAGAAGATCATCCTGCTCAACGGGCACGGCGGCAATGAATCTTTCCTCCGGTTTTTCTGTCAGGCTCAACTCGCTTCAAGAAAAGATTATGCCGTCTATCTGTTTGACCCGGCCGAGGATGACTCCATGGAAGCGGCATTAAAGAAGCTGCGCAAAACGACCCTCGACGGCCATGCCGGGGAAGAAGAGACCTCGGCCATGCTGGCCAACCGGCCGGACCTGGCTCATGTCGACAGGGCGGGCCAGGAGAGCGGCGAGGACCAAAAGCGGCTGGCCAACCTCAAGCATGCCTACACGGGCATCTGGTGGTACGCCAGCCAGCCCAACCACTATCGCGGAGACGGGAGTTACGGGAACGAGGAGCTGGGGGAGATGATCCTCAAGCTGGAGGCGGGGCTCCTGGCGGAGATGATCCGCTCGGTCAAGGAAGACACCGTTACTCTGGAGCTTCAGAAGCAGTTCTTCGACGGGTCGGAGAGACCTCTCAAGACCAAGCAGTAGGCGAGGGCGGCTATTTCGACAGCCGGACGTCCCAGAGCTGCTTGGGAGGCGAGTTGTAGCCGTCCATCACGAACGTCCTCTGGGGGGTCAGCTGAATGCTGGCCTGTTCGTAGATTTTGCCGGTTCCCTTTCCTTTGTTGTCGACATTGAGTTCGACGACCATGAAGCTGAACCGGGGGTCGATGCGCTGGTTCATCTCTACGTCCCAGCTCTGTCGCGTGGTGTAAAGAAGGATCTGTCTTCCTTTTTCCGTGGGAATGCTGTGGGCCCCGTGGATGATGATCTTGATGCCGCGGCCGCCGATGGGGAAAAAGATTCCCTTATTCAAGGCTCGGAAGGCATCCATAAACGTTTCGTAGCCTTGTTGGTTCCAAACGCTTACAAGATTTAAGACTTCCTCGTCGGTCGTGTAGCTGTCGATCGTGATCTTGATCTTTTTCACGCTCTCCGTGTACTGCTGGCCGCCGCTAAGCACTCTGGCTGTGAACTCCTCGGTCTCCAGGAGTTCAGCACTCGAGCTGAGAAAGGCCGCCATGAAGATCCACATTGATAAGCCGCTGATGATCCGTTTTTTCATGCTCTTCCCCTCCATTAGTGTTTCATTCTCCGAGATGACGACTCCCGGCCCGGCAACTGATTCACGCCCTCTGGGGGTCGCAGGCTCCAGCCTGGATTCCCCAATAGCGCTCCAGATAGAATATATCGCCGAAGGACGAGGAGTGTCAAGGAATGAGCCACAGATTAGGCAGGTGTTGGCGCGATCTTCGACGGCTATTCCCGTTTGGAGAGCTCGAGGGCGCGCTTCATCTTGGAGAGGAAGACGTCCTTGGACTCGAACCCGGTGCCGCGCAGCTCCTCGATCTCGCTGCCGTCGGGCTTTAAAAAAATGAGCGTGGGTACGCCCTTGATCGCGTATTTTTTGTAAAATTCCTTGACCCCGGCGTCCTTGTTCGAGGTGAGGTCGGCTTTGAGCATCACGAACTTGCGCGAGGCGGCGATCACTTCGGGCCGGCTGAAGGTGAGTTTGTCCAGCTCCTTGCAGGGGATGCACCAATCGGCGAAGCTGTCGATGAAAACGGGGCGGCCGGCCGCCGCGGCCTCGGCCAGCTTCTCTTCCGAGCAAGGCGACCAGCTGATGGCATTCATCGGGGCCCCACCCTTGGCCGCCGCCAGCCCCTCATCCAGGTACCCTTGGACGCCGGAGGAGGCGACGACGAGCGCGGCTCCGAAAAAGATCACTCCGACGATTGTTCGTACATAGCGGAACGTTTTTCCGGGAGTTTGGGTTGGCTCCAGCCAGGCCATGTAAAGACCGGCGACGAGCATGGTTAGAGCCAGGGAGAGATGATAGAGGAGCGTCGTGGAAAACAGCGTCTTGAGGAAATAGATCGCCATGGCGATAAGTATGAACCCGAAGACCTTCCGGACCCAGACCATCCAGGCTCCGGACCGCGGCAGCTTGTTCAGGCTGCCGGAGAAGATGCCGAGGACAAGGAACGGAACACCCAAGCCCAGGGCCAGGACGAAGAAGAGCGAGAAACCGAGAACGACAGAGCCCCGGTTCCCGACATAGGTCAAGAGGCCGAGGACGAAGGGGCCTATGCAAGGAGCGGCCACGATCCCGACCGTTAGCCCCATGAAGAGCGTCCCGAAGTACCCTTTTTGCGAGCCGCCCGCAAGCCTGTTGAGGAAGGCCGGCATCCGCAGCTCGTAGACGTCGAACATGCTCAGGGAGAGGAGGAGCATGATCAGGGCGATGAAGACGAGCACGGGGGGATATTGAAGCGCGGCGCCGAAGAGGCTCCCCGTGAAGGCGGCGATGCTCCCCAGGACGGAGTAGGTAATCGCCATCCCGATGACATAGAGGACGGCGTGGAGAACGACGCCGCCCTTCTTGCCCTTGGACTGCCCTCCGAAATAGCTGATGGTTATTGGGATGAGCGGATAGACACACGGTGTGAAGTTTAAGGCGAGCCCGCCGAGAAAGACGAGGAGGAAGAGCGGCAGCAGGCCTTTCCCTTCGAATCGAGAGGACGGTTTGTCTTGAACCGAAGCTGGCGACTTCGCCTCTGACGCCAGGATTTCTTTTCCGGTCTGAGGCTCGGACTTGCCAGAGGGTCTTTCAGGCTCAACGGCTGCCGGCTGGTCTTTGTTTTCAACCGGCGCCTTTACGGCAGGAGTCGGGGCTTCGGAAACGCCCTCCACTCGCACCTTCCTGCTGAAAATCGCCTTGGCCGGAGGCAGGCAGGACTGGTCGTTGCAGGCCTGGTAGCCGACTGAGCCCTCGATCGTGACCTCGTCTCCCTTGAAGTCAGCGGCCAGCGCAATCTCGGCCGTGACCTTGACGGTTCCTTCATAGACCGCCAGGGGGTTCGGCGAGAAGCTCAGCCGCCTCATCTCGGCGGGGGGGAATTGGAGCGTACCGAAAGTCGCGGCCGGTACGCCTTTAAAATCCACGGTTGTGCCGATAAGATAGTCTTCGCTAGGTATGTCGGCGTTGATGTGATAGGGAGAACGGATCGAGATCTCGAGGGCGAAAGGATAGGCTTGGCCGAGCCTGAAGACCTCCGCGGAGGGAATGACCTTGACCGTGACGATGGGCTCTTCCGTCTGGGCAAAGGCAGCCCAGGCGCAGGCCGCTATGATAACAAGCGTCAGGATCGTTCTCTTCATGGAGGAATCTCCTCGGACGCTTTATTATACAACAGAAATCCGCAGGCTGGAATTGACAGATATCTGGACCGAGTGATAGGGTTGAAAAAGCGATCATAAATGCTCAAAGGAGATTTGATCATGCGGCGATGGAACCGAACCCTCATCTTGTTGGTGATCTTGACCACGGGGTTTGCTTCGTCGAATGCCGGCCCTTTCCCCGGGACCGCCCGATTCCGTGTTGAGATATCTTTTCCTGAAAGCGTACAAAAGAAGCCTCTGGACGGCCGCATTCTCCTCCTCTTTTCCAGCGATTTTAAGAACGAGCCGAGGTTGACAGCTGTCAACTGGCGCTCTCCTCAACCTTTTTTCGGAATCGATGTCGAAGGGCTGAAGCCCGGCCAGCCGGCCGTGATCAACGAGCAGACGCTTGGGTTTCCGCTCGACAGCATCAGAGACATACCGGCCGGCGAATATAACGTCCAGGCGGTCCTCAATTTCTACACGACCTTTCACCGCTCCGACGGCCATGTCGTGAAAATGCACATGGACCAGTGGGAAGGACAGCAGTGGAACACATCGCCCGGCAATCTCTACAGCCGTCCCGAGAAACTGAAGATCGATCCCGTGGCAGGGAAAACGATCCGCATCGCCCTGACCGAGCGAATTCCGCCGATCCCGCCGCCGCAGGATACGAGGTACATCAAATACATCAAGATCAGGAGCGAGTTGGTCAGTCGGTTCTGGGGGACCGAAATGTACATCGGGGCCTTGGTTCTCCTTCCGGAAGGGTTCGAAACCCACCCGGACGCCCGCTATCCGGTCGCCTATCTGCAGAGCCATTTCACACCGGCCTTCCGGAACTTCGCAGAAAATGCCGACAACTCGTTTTTCAAGGAATGGACCTCCCCGAATTTCCCCCGATTCCTGCTCGTTGTCCCGCAGGACCCGAACCCGTTCTACGACGATTCCTATGCCGTGAACTCAGCGAACGTCGGTCCGTATGGAGACGCTTTAACGCAGGAACTCATGCCGTATGTGGAGCAGAAGTTCCGCGCCATCGGCGAGCCCTGGGCCCGGACGCTTTTTGGCGGCTCGACCGGGGGGTGGCGGGCTTTTGCCGCACAGGTTTTCTATCCCGATCTATTCAACGGCGCCTGGATCTTCTGCCCAGACCCGGTGGATTTCCGTTATTTCCAGCTGGTCAATATCTACGAGGATGATAATGCTTACTATCCCAACGGGGCCTGGAAAAAAGAACCGAGCCGGCCCTGGATGAGGGGTGTAGATGACCAGGTGATGGCGACTCAGAAGCAGGCCAGTATCTACGAACTGGTCCAGGGCACCAAAGGCCGATCAGGTCAACAGCTGGATATCTTCCAGGCCGTCTTCGGCCCGGTTGGAGCCGACGGCTGTCCCCGTCCACTCTATGACCCGCTGACCGGCGCCATCGACAAGGAAGTGGCGGCCTACTGGCGGGAGCATTATGACCTGAGCTACATCATTCAGCGGGATTGGACGACACTCGGACCGAAGCTTAACGGCAAACTCCATATCTACATGGGCGACACTGATACTTTTTATCTGGAAGAAGCCACCATGCTTCTCGAGAAGTTCCTGCGCGGCGCTCAGAACCCGAGTTTCGAAGGGACGATCGAATACGGCAAGCGCGCGCCCCACTGCTGGACCGCCTGCGCTTCCGGCCGGAACCCCACGATCTGTTACCTGCCGGCCATGGCCGAGCATATCCGGAAAATGGCCCCTCCGGGCGCAGACCTCAAGAGCTGGCAGTACTAATTATTTTTTCTTCCAGACCGGCAGGCGGCGGCCCGGGGTCCAGGGCGCGCCGGCGGCCTCGAGGTCGTCTCCCAGCTTCTTGACATCCTGGTCGATGAGGACGCGCATCTCCTCCAGCAGCTTTTCAAAGCCGCTAGCGGCGATATCATAATCACGTTTCGCCGTTTCCGTGATCGGGCAGGTGGTGGTGAGCTGGGCGCTGACCTTCTGCATGAGGCCGGGAGAAGCGGCTTCGCTGCGGCGCATGACCGTCCGGTCTCCCCAGAGCACTCGGGTGGCATCCTGCAGCCGCCGCTCCAGTTCTTTCGCCCTCTCCAGGAGTTTCGGGTCAGCCTGCGGCGTTTCCATCAGGGCTTTCTTCATGTAGCCGATGCTCTCAGACGCTTCCTGGGCCGCCGCTCCGGCTCCCATCATCGCCCGCTGCAGCTCGCCGGCCTTTTTCTGGAAATCGAGGAGGGCACTGCGGTCCTTTTCTCCCAGCGTGGCCAGTCCCAGCGATTCCACGGTGAATGTCTGCGGCTCTCCCATCGGCATCAGCACTCCCTCCACTTTTTTCGCCAGCGAAACTGTGAACGTTCCCGGCACGACAAGCGGTCCTTCTGGGGTCCAGTCCCATTCCTCCCGCTCCGTCGCCTTGCGCTCGATCGGCTCGACGGGCGGATAGCGCAGGCTCCAGGCAATCCGGTGGATTCCCTGAGAGACCGGCCCATTAATCCGGCGGACGACCTGGCCTGACTCGTCCTTGACGGTCAGGACGATCTCGGGCTTGTCTTCCGCCTCCTCCTTCCTCAGCTTGTCCCAGCCGGGGAAGGGGACAGGCTTTCCGGCTTTATCGAGATTCTTCTCTTCTTCGCGCCGAGCCTCAGCTCCGGTCTTCACTGATTCCTTGAGATAGTAGGCGAAGACGGCGCCGAAAGGAGGGTTGGGCGCCAGGTAGAACCCGTCGCCCAGACACCCCTTGCCGCTCGAGTCGATGGGCCGGAGGGGGATATACTGCAGGGCCTTCTTGCCCGGGAAGAGGACGGCCTCTTTTTGGAGGCTTTCCTCGTTCAGCTGGCGCAGAGGGGAGTAGTCATCGAGGATGAAGAAGCCGCGGCCGAACGATGCGCCCACCAGGTCGCTCTCCCGTTCCTGGACCTCGATGTCCCGGAGGGAGATGGTCGGGACGCCCCCGCCGAGCTTGAGCCAGTGTGACCCGCCGTCGAGGGTAGCGTAGATCCCGAACTCGGTCCCGGCGAAAAGCAGATCTTTCTTAAGGTGGTCCTGTGTAACGGACCAGACGATATTCCGTTGCGGCAGGTCGCCGGCGATATTCATCCAGGTTTTTCCCCGGTCCGTGCTCTTTAAGAGATAGGGTTTGTATTCTCCTGTCTTGTGGCTGTCTACGGCCGCGAACACGGTGTCGTTGTCGTGCTTGGAGGCTTTGATCTTGTTGACAAAGAAGTTTTCCGGAACGCCGGAGATCTTGTCGATCTTCCGCCAGGACTTTCCGCCGTCCTCTGTCACCTGGATCAAGCCGTCGTCCGTTCCCACATAGATCAAGCCTTCCTGGAGCCGCGACTCGTCGATGGTCGTGATAGTCGAGTACATGGACATGGCGCCGTGGTCCCAGAGCGCGTCCGTACTCCAGGTCTTGCCCATGATCGGCTGCTCGAGCCGGAAAATGCCCCGGGTGAGGTCGGGGCCGATCCTTGTCCAGGAGTCGCCGCGATTATCGCTTCTCCATAGGAATTGCGAAGCGTAGTAGATGCGCGTATGGGAGTGCGGGCTGATGTGGACAGGGGAGTCCCAGTTGAAGCGCAGCGGCGGGTCGGCCGGCGCCGGCCTGGGGCTGATGTAGACGGTCTCCTGGCTTTTCTTGTCATAGCGGAGAAGGTTTCCCTCCTGCATTTCGACATAAAGGATGTTCGGATCCTCGGGGTCGATGGCGCAGGCGTATCCGTCGGCGCCGTAGGTGATGATCCAGTCGAAATTGTTGATGCCGTTGCCGTTGAGCGTCCGCGAGGGGCCGAGCTGACTGCCGTTGTCCTGGGTTCCGCCGTGGACATTGTAAAAGGGGAGGGCGTTGTCCAGAGCGAGTTTGTAGAACTGGGTCACCGGCAGGTTGTCGAAAAAGCGCCAGGTCTTGCCCCGGTCGCGCGTTTCATATACGCCCCCGTCGCTCCCGTTTAGGATGTAGTCGGGGTCGCCCTTGATAAAAGCCATAGCGTGATTGTCGCCGTGCTTGTTCTTCTCGCCGACCGGACGCCACGTCTTTCCGCCGTCTTCCGTCACTCTCATCATGGGGTCCATCTGATAGACACGGTCGAAGACGTTGGGGTCGGCGAAGATCTCCTGGTAGTAGTGGGGGCCCGTGCCGCCGCTCGTGTAGGAATTGCGCTTCTCCCAGCTCTCGCCCCGGTCGGTGGACCGATAGAAGCCTTTTTCTTCGGGGCCGGCCTCTACCGTGGCATAGACGACGTTGGGGTTGATCGGCGAGACGGCGAGGCCGATCTTCCCTTTGTCGCCGCCGGGCAGCCCGACCGTCAGCTTTCGCCAGGTTTTGCCGGCGTCCTCGGACTTGTGGATTGCTGACTCGGGTCCACCGCCCATGAAGGCGGCCACGGAACGGCGGCGCTGGTAGGCCGCCGCGTAAATAACATCGGGATTTGAAGGATCGAATTCGGCGCTCGCAACTCCGGTGTCCTTACTGATCTCGAGGGAAAGAGTCCATGTTTTTCCGCCGTCGATACTCTTGTATAGCCCGCGCTCTCCGCCCGCTGACCAGAGGGGGCCTTCGGCCGCCGCATATACGGTGCCGGAGTTTCGTGGATCGACCAGGATCCGGGCGATGTGCTCGGATTTGGCCAGGCCCATGTTCGTCCAAGTTTTTCCGCCGTTCAGGCTTTTATAGACGCCGTCGCCGAAGCCGACATGACGGCCGCTGACATTCTCTCCTGTACCCACCCATACGACTTCCGGGTTGTTCGGATCAAGGGTGAGGCAGCCGATGGAGTAGGATGCCTGGCCGTCGAAGATAGGGGTCCAGGTCGTGCCGGCGTTCTCGGTCTTCCAGACGCCGCCCGATCCAACGGCTACATACCACAAGCTCCGGTTCTTGGGGTGGATGGCGATATCGCTGATCCGGCCGGACATCAGGCCTGGGCCGATGTTCCGGAATTCAAGTCCGGACAGGACCTCAGTCGTAAGAAGGCTCTTTTTTTCCGCGGGCTTGGTTTCACTCCAAGCGACAGCCAAAAACACAAAGAAGGCGATAAAAACAATGCTAGGGATTCTTCTCATCCTCTCCTCCATAAAAACAGCAAAATTGAAAAGCAGGGAGGATTACTATATCAATATTGGGCGATTTAGGGAATTCTAGTGCCAAGAACCTAAGCATTCCCTTTTTGGTGACGATCAGGATGGACAATTTGGGAATGGAGAAGCGACCCCTCAGGTTCAGCCTTCAGGAAGCGTTTTTCGGGGGGAGCCGCTCTTCCCGGTCATGAAGGCAGTATCATTTCAAAACGGCTTCAAGACTATGAACTAAGGCCATTAACTCCTCATGGCCATGCGGGCCACTTGCGAACCATGAAAAACCCCCTCCTCCCGACCTCCTCCCACCAGGGGAGGAGGATATGTCGATTCCATAGGCATTTTCCTCCCCCCTAGGCGGGGGAGGATAGAGGAGAGGGGGATTTTCTAGGTAACTTCCCCTTCCCCTCCTGGAGAATCAGGATGGGCCTGAATAGGGTTGCCGTTTCGGACAAGGTCGGCGAGGGGGAGTCCCTCAGAAAGCCCTCCGCAGCGGAGCGGGCGTCGCGAGGCGTCGAAGACGCCGTAGCGATCTCGTAGAGATTGCTTCGTCACTCCGTTCCTTGCAATGACGATTTTTCTCGCTGGGGAAAATTCGCGTCTTTCTGAGGGATTCCCTCGAGCCTCTGTGTTCGGAGTGTTCAGTCCAGCCTGAGGTCGATGCTCCCGATGCCCGCGTCGATGCTGATATCGATCGTGACCGGCGATTTTCCGTAGGCGTCATTCGTATAGATGTGGCCGTTCTTGCTGAACTCATGGGCATCGACCGAGCCGATACCGCCGTCGATGCGGACGCGGACCCCGACTTCTCGCGGCAGATAGATCGTCCCGCTCCCGATTCCGCCGTCAACGGTCACGTCCAGGTTGCGATCGTGCTTTCCCCGAAGGTCCAGCTTCATCTCGCCCACTCCCATATCCACTGTGAGCGAACGGAGGTCGATATCCGCCAGGTCGAGCGTGCTCTCACCGGCGCCCAGGTTGATTCTCAGGTCGGCCGGGATTCGGCTATTGATCCGGACGTCCCATTCGTTCTTGGAACTCCCGATGAAGACGCCTCCCCTGCGGTGCTGCCGGACTGTCAGGAACCCTTTCGTGCCGGTGACCCGATAGTCAACCTCGGGAGGCCGGCGCCTCGTCCTGTAAGTGAACTCTGCTTCCATCAAAGCCTGCGCCCCGCCGGAGACCTGCAGCTCTCCGGCGCCCATCTTTAGGTTCACCTCCACGGTTTCGGCCCCCGCCGCCTCGACCGTCTTTGAGTCGGTGGTGAGGTCGCCCATGTCCTCGCAGCCTAACATGGCAAGGGCGGCGGCGCACCCCAGGATGATCAATCCAAACCTGTGCTTCATCGTTTTACCCTCCACACTTTATGATACGGAATCCGGCGGGAAAAGGTTCTGCCTGCCTGCAAAGACTGCGGGCAATTTGAGATTGGGTTTGGACACGACGGGCCACGGAGCTGAATATTGTCCATGAGGAGAAGGAAACTGAAGGGGACATGAAAATGAATTCAGTTGAAAAACTGCATCGGGTCATTAATAATAATGTATCTTTCAGATTCCTCTTGTCCTGCCCAGAACCTGCGGATGATCCGGAGCCAAAGGGCGGAGAAAGGCGTTATTGTGAAGCCGATCCCGTTTTTCAAGATCATTGGCCTGGCGATGGTCCTTATGGCGGCGGTCGCCTGCGTCCGCTTTCACCCCAAGCCGATCGCGTCCGCCCAGACCATGGAAGATTTCGAGGCCCGGCGCCTTGACTCCCCGGAGCTCAGGGATTTCCTTCTTCAAAACCAGGAAACCAAGGAATGGCCGCCGGCCGCCTGGGACCTCAAGTCCCTGACCCTGGCGGCGTTCTACTATCACTCCGAAATGGACATCGCCCGCGCCCAGTGGGGCGTCGCCCGCGGCGGCCGGATCACGGCCGGCGAACGGCCCAACCCGTCCTTGAATCCGCTGCTGGGATACAACGCCACGACACCGGTCGATGAGGTCACGCCCTGGATCCCGGAGGTCTCTCTGGAGATCACGCTCGAGACCGCCGGCAAGCGCGGCCTCCGGATCGCCGAAGCCCGGCACCTTGCCGAGGCGGCCCGCTGGAACATCCTGTCCGCTGCCTGGCAAGTTCGCAGCCGGCTGCGAGGTGCTTTGCTCGAAGCATATGCGGCCGGCGAGAAGGAGTCCCTCCTCGCCGAGGCGCAGAAGCTCCAGGCGGAGATCGTCCGGATCCTCGAGCTCCAGAGAGAAGCCGGAGAGGTCTCTGTATACGACCTCACCCAGGCGCGGGTCGCGCTCGACGGAAGCCGGCTGGGTGCAATCGAAGCTGCCCGGGTCAAAGAAGACGCCATGGCCCGGCTGGCCGCGGCCCTCGGTCTGCCGCGCAGGGCGCTGGAAGGTGTGGCCATCTCCTTCGACTGCTTCCGCCGTCCCGACCCTGGTTTCCCGGCGGGCGAGGTCCGCCGCCACGCCGTGCTCAACCGTTCGGACATCCTGACCGCCCTCTCTGAATATGCGGCCAGCCAATCTGCCCTCCAGCTCGAAATCGCCAAGCAATATCCCGATATCCGTCTCGGGCCCAACTACCAACTCGACCAGACCGACAGCAAATGGACAATCGGACTGGCCCTCGACCTTCCTATCCTCAGCCGCAATCGCGGTCCGATCACCGAGGCCGAGGCCCGGCGTACGGAAAGCGCGTCCCGCTTTCTGGCTCTCCAATCCCAGGTCATCGGAGAGCTTGACGCCGCCGTTGAGGACTGCCGCTCGGGCCTCCTGAAATCCCAGGCCGCCGACGACCTCCTCTCTAACCTGGCCAGGCAGGAGGCCGCGGCCAGGACAAGACGGGAGGTCGGGGAGATATCGAAGCTCGAGCTCCTGGGTGTGGAGCTTGAGCTCAACGCGAGTGCGCAGGCCCGGCTGGAAGCCCTGATCCAGGCGCAGCAAGCCGTCGGGCGGCTGGAAAACGCGGCTCAGAGCCCGCTCGACGTAAGGGATTGGATTTATACGAAGGCACGGGAGGATTCCGGGCCCGCAAAGGAGCGCAAGGATGACTAGACGCCAGGTCGTAACCGGGTTGATCATTCTGGTGGTTGCCGCGGCCGCCCTCCTCGTCCTTGTCAAGGGGCTCGGGCGTAAATCCGGGGGTGAGGAAGAGGGAATCGTCACAGACGTGGCCGTCCATGTCGGGAAGGTCGTCCGGGCGACGCTCCACCGCTACGTCACCGCCTACGGAACCGTGGAGCCGGAACCTCCCGGCGATGGAAAGCCGGCGGCCGGAGCTTATCTTTCGGCTCCCGTGGGCGGCATCCTCGCCGAGATCCGCTGCACCGAGGGCCGTCCGGTCGAACGCGGAGCGGTCCTCTTCCGTCTCGACACCCGGCTGGCTGAAGTCGCCGTGGCCAAGGCGGAAAAAGCGCAGGCCTTCGCCGAACAGGTTTATGAACGCCAGAAAAGACTCCTCGCCGCTGACGGGACCTCGCAGAAGGCTTTTCAGGAAGCCGAGCTGCAGCTTATGACCGCCCGGAACGAGCTGGCCGCGGCCCGGACGGAATTGTCCCTTCTTGAAATCAAGGCGCCGCTGGCCGGGACAGTGGTCAGGATCAACGCCCGGCTCGGCCAGTCCGTCGAGCCGAACGCGGTCCTGGCCGAAGTCATCGCCCTCGAGCGTCTGGTCGTGACGGCCCAGGTCCCCAGCCGCGAAGCCGGTCAGCTCAAGCCCGGCCAGCCGGTCGATTTCGGCGCGGGGAGCGCGGCCGCCGGGAAGCTGACTCTCGTCGGCAAGGATATCGATCCCAAAACCGACACGGTGCTCGTCCGAGCGGCCATTCCCGCCGGCGCGGGATTTCAGCCCGGTCAGTTCCTGAGCATCAGGATCGTATCCGAGGAGCGCCGCGACGTCCTGGCCGTCCCGGAAGCGAGCCTGATCGCCGACTCCGTGGGAGGAGACACAGGCTCGATTGTGCTGGTTGAAGGCGGCCTGGCCGTCCGGAAGCACGTCAAGTCCGGCTTGCGCGAATCCGGCCTCGTCGAAGTGGAAGGGGAAGGGCTGAAAGAGGGCCTGGTCATCGTCACCGAAGACGCCTATGCCGTCCCCGCCGAAACGAAAATCCATATCATCAACTGAGCGGATGAGCAAGCACTCGGCCTTAGGACAGTTCGCCACGCGGCACTCGATCTCGATCGTGTTCATCTGCGCCGCCCTGTGCCTGGCCGGCGCCTTCTCGGCCG
>Ga0315277_10002547_pt1 | contig 25306 bp, 16 predicted proteins | sample YL17G05_15_MG_FD_203695 | JGI IMG/M metagenome (GOLD analysis project Ga0315277, IMG submission 203695) | Sediment microbial communities from Yellowstone Lake, YNP, Wyoming, USA - YL17G05_15 | ecosystem: Environmental > Aquatic > Freshwater > Lake > Sediment | place: USA: Wyoming | collected... | reverse complement strand
GCGGACGCTTTCCCACCCGCAACCTGTCCGCCTCATCACTTCGGCGGCTACAGCGACGGTGAGAAATGCCGGTTAAACCCTTGTGGCTGTTAGCCTGCGAAAAACCGCAAATGACCAGCATAGATTCGGATGTCCCGACTCAATTCACAGAATGACAGCCCGCGCCACAGGAGTTTTGCAGAAGCCTCTATTGTCGGCGATTTCTCGTGCTCGGCAAAGGGCGGCAGGGCATTACCGCTCTGACGCCGGACCTTTGAACACGCTGCCGCCGAAGGTGGATATGTAAATGACATTGTCGTCATCCGGATCCACAAATACCCGCTGCGTGTTGGAAAAGGGGAACGAGTCGAACGGCTTCCAGTTGTCACCGCCGTCGGTGCTGAGGTAGAGGGAACATTCTGTCGAGCCTTCGCACATCGTGGCATAGACCCAGTTGGGTTTCTTCGGATGGAAGTCGGCGCCGAAGTGCTCGCGACCGAATCGCGCGACCTTCTTCCAGGAAGCGCCGCCGTCGGTTGTGCGATAGAGTCCGCCCTGTTGTTGTCCACCGGCATCGGCCGCGCCGATGAAAATGATGTTGCTGCTTTCGGGATGGACCGCGAAGTCTTTGGGCCAAAGAAGCCCCGGATCGGTTGTCAGACACGTCCAGTTCTCACCGCCGTCTTTGGATCGGTAGAGTCCCACGCCTTCTTTCATGAAACCGTCTTTTCGTTTGGCGGTGATCAGGGCAAAGAGCGTGCCGTCCTTGTGCAGAATCACACGGCAGACGCGCATGTTCGCCGGACTGCCGAAGCCGTTGTTCTTTGCGACCCACGTCTTGCCGTCGTCCATGGACTTGAAGACACCTTTGTCGAAAAGGCCGGCATATAGAACGCGCGAGCCTTTCGGGCTTCGCGGATCAAGAACGACGGATGTACAGGGGGCCAAAGGAAGCCCTTGATTGGCGGGTTTCCATGTAACGCAGAAGTCCGTGCTCAGGCAGACGCCTCCCGGCCCTTCGGCGCGGTGTCTGCCGGAGATGATGTTGTCGTTTGGAATGTCGTGGACATTCGAAAAAGCGCCCCAGACCTTCCCGGCGATCTCAGAATCGAACGCAAGTTCGTAGCAGGTGTTCACCCACGGCGGTCGGCCGGTCTTCTGCCACCAAATCCACGTTTTGCCGCTGTCCAGCGTTCTCGCAAAGCCAATGTCGGTGTATGCGATGTAGTGGCGGTTGTGCTCGAATGGGTCAACATAGTAGTGCCAGGTGGTCGTGACCACGAGACCATTGCAAACCCACGCCGAGCCGGGTTGCGGCTTCTGGCCGGGCGCAGGCAGCGTGTGAGCGGGCTGCCACGAATTGCCGCCGTCGCGCGTGATGAGCACCGGCATGCTGGCCGTGCGAATCAGAAGGTTGGGATCGGAAGGACAGATCGCCGCGCCCTCTGCCGGGTCCTGATAGCTCTGCCCGAGCGAGGCGGTCAGATAATCGGGCCCGGCGTTGCATTGTGGAAAACGCGGATCCATGTACATCGTCGCTCGCCAGTTGTCGCCGCCATCGTCGCTGCGAAAGGTCGTGGTGTGGTGGGGCGGCCAAAAGCCGGTGTTGAGGTTCATGGCATAGACGGTGAGCGGCTTGCCATCGGTCGTGAAGACATGCGTGTAGTGGGCAATGCGGCTTTGCGCCCACTGGTCGGCCGGCGAAATATCCGTATTGATGCCGTTCCTCATGGCCGATTCCCACGCCTCGCCGCGATTCTTCGAACGATAGATGCCGCCCTCGAACTTGCCGCCGACGACACGACCCGGGATCGAGCAGTAAAGCATGACGACGCCTGCCTGGGGAATGGAGCCGCCCGAAAAGTGGATGATCTCCGGTGAGGGAAGGCCGGCAGTCTTTTCTGTCCACGTTATACCCCCGTCATCCGAACGCCAGATTCCCTGACCGGTGGCAACAAAAATGCTCCGGCGGGCGGGTGGACTTGTGCGATCTACGTGGAAAGAAATCGCCGGCCCACGCGGTCCCTGACAGCGGATCCACGTTTTACCGGCGTCGCGCGAAATGGCCGCGCCGTCGCGCAACCCCGCCAGCATAAGTGAAGGATTGTCGGCGTCGAAAGCGATCTCCCCGTGCAGGCTGCCGCCGACGTTGGCGATCACCTCCCACGTCTCGCCTTTGTCGCGGCTAACCTTGAGTCTCGCTCCACCGTAGCCGTCCGAAGCGTAAATGATGCGGGGGTCTTTGGGATGGAAGCCCGGCTTGCAGCGAGTGTTGCTTGTGAGCTGTTTATGATGGATCATCTTCCAGAGCCGTCCGCCATCCGTGGAAATATACACGCCGGACATGTCGCAATTGATCATCATGAGGTTCGGATCGGCCCCGCTGATGGCGGGAGAAAACATCGCGCCACCGCCGGAGAAACCGATCGGCTCCCAGCCGCCCACTTTCGGCGCTGTCACGCCGAAGGGTTCGCTGCCCAGCCCTTGTTGTCCACTGGCCATCCGGGCAATTGCCCAAACCACGATCGCAACACCGGCAGCGAATGCAATCGCGATTTCACCCCATCGCCGATTCATGGCCCATCCTCCTTTTGGCGGATTGCAGCACCGGACCGATCACGCAGGGAAATGCTCGATGCCCGCGGATGGCACGTTCGAACGAATACCGAATCTTCACGCCGCCTACTTGTGGTGTCGGCCCAGATTCTGATTGATCTGCCGATCCAGCCATTTGATCCGCGCTTCTGTCCACAATTTCATTTGCGAGATGTCTTCCTCGAAGGTCAACTTGTCCGGATAGGGTCCACCGGCCGTGGGCCATCGGGCGACATTGCGGTGCGCCGCGTCGCCCAGAGTCCGCACACAGTTGTCAATCATGCCCCGGATCGTTTCAACCGAGAACGCATGGTCACGAAGGTAGTTCCAGCGGGCAACGAACTTCTCTCGATAGGTCGCGTTGCCGAGCAAACGGTCAAACAGGTTGTTCGATAACCAGGCCGATGGGGGAACGACGGTGGCATTCCAGTTCCGGCCAAAGGTGCCGTCATAATCCCAGGGCGCAAAGAAGAACCGCTGGTTCGGCGGTCCGGATTCCTGCCCGTTGCGGGCCAGGTAGAAGTTCTTCGTGATCCCGTCCATATTGCACGTCAACAGGACGAGCAGATGGAAATCAATCGCATTGTCGAGGTCCAACCGCGACTCGATGCCGGTCTGCGGATTGAAGAACTCTCCGGTCGGCGATGCGATGACAAACCGATTGAATTCGTCCAACGGCTCCCAATAGGTTCTGACCGCCGGATCGGGTTCTCTCTGCTCATATCCTGAGTGCCCTTGTTCCCCAAAATTGGCCGCGTGGTTAATTGCTTTGTAAATGCACACAGGGTTGGCCTCGCTACTGCGGTAATCTCGCAGCTCAAGCAGTTGCTTATCCACCCGTTCCATCAGCAGGTAAGCGCCGTTGTAGCTTCCGTTGAGATACACTTCGACGAACCGGCTTGCCACAGCGAAACGTTTGGCGCTTCCTGAGGACAGGGACCTGAAGAGGTCGAACGAAAGCTTGTGTCTCATCAGCGACCTGTCAATGTACGCCGCATTGAGTATCCAGTTGTCATGCGTGCGCATATCCAGCAGTTGCGCCGGTTCGGCAAGGGCGATGCTGAACGATTTCTTTGGAAACCCTTGGGACGTTGCTCCATGGAACCCCGCCACACCCGGCAATGGGCCGATATTGCCGCGCTCTGAGCCCTTGGGGCACACGATCTTCAGGGTACATGGCACCTTCCGTTCGGATACGATTTGCTCCTTGGCTTCCAAGAATACCGTCGGCAAGTTTGGTTCATGGCCGCCAACGGGAATGCCAGGCTTGTTCGCTCCGATTTGTCCAATGGCAGTAGATCCCAGAACGGCGGTCATCCCGGCAATGAGAACGAAAATGAGCAGCTTCGTGACGGCGTCACGGTTCGTGAGAAGAAGCGAGGCGAAAAGGCGTCGGCTCCCGGCTTCAGCATAAGTCCATTTCGCACGTTTTCTTGAACACCGGTTGAGCGCTTCCATATGGGTCGTTGCTGTGGTCGCCATTTTCGAGACCTGTCATTCAGTCAGTTGTTTTGACCTTTGGCACCCGGGTCGCCGGATTCGCTTCCGGCAGAATGGAACGGCTCATGACGGTTCTCCTCAAATACCGAGATGTCGCTCGCCCAAATTGGAACTCTCGCATTTCCCGCTGCAAACGGCGACCCAAAAATGCGGCGGGAGATGACCGGGAAGAAAAGAGCGCAAGGTAAAGATCGAAACGATCACAGATTTGAAAGCATACCTTTGCTGCAACGCCTGCTGTGTGAATGGAACGCTTTACACCGGCCCGACCAGAAAGCCTTCGTGGAAGAAGACCGGCTTGTATCCGTGTTCCGTGACCCAACGAATGGCAGTGTCGAGCCGTTGGGCATGGTCGGGAACGTAGTTGGAATAGAAGGGCCAGAAGTACTGCTCGTGGGTGAAAAGATCCATGACCTCGGCGCCGTTGGGGTCCTTGGCGAGCGGTTCGAGAGTCGGTACGATTTGTTCGATCAGCGTATTGTTGCAGACAATGTCCACTCGGGAGAAAACAATGCCGCTATCGAAGTCCATTAGGGCATCATGCCGCGAGAGATACTCGGACCGATCGTCGTCGAACAAGTAGTTGACGTCCCAAATGCCGTTGCTTTGGCTGAAATAACCGCTGAGCACACGGACGCCGCGTTGGAAAAGCGGCTTCAGAGCCGCCGGCTGCACCATCCCCCAATGGATGACCGTCGGCGGCGAGTAGGTGTGCTCGCCGGCGAAACGACGAATCTGCTCGGCGACTTTGTCGAGATCGGCGATCAACTTTTCGGCCGGCGCGTACTGGTAGGGCCGGGCAGGCTCGTTCGCCCAGGCGTGGAAAGCCAGTTTGAGCCAGTCGGCGTTTTTCTCCCATTCGCCTTTGTAACGATCGGGAAACTGGGACAGGTTAAATTCATCGCCCGTCGTGTAGTAGATGTTCAGCACAAAGCGCGTGCCGTATTTGGCGTGCAGGTCGCGCAGTATCTTGAGATAAAAGCAGTCAAAGAGCGATTCGTATTTCTTCTGCGCAACATCGCGCAGAAAGAAACTGTTGTCATCTATGGAAAAGCGATAGCGGGGAAAGGAATGCCGGTCCCACACAACGCGCACGCGGTGTTCCAGTCGCCCGAAGCTGCCCTGCGAGGCAGCGACGATTTCCGTTTCCTTTTCGCGGAGAACAACCTCCGAGGTGAATGTCGTGCCCGCCCGTTGAGTCGGCTGTCCATTGACCGTCACACGATCGCGCAGCGGGGCCTCGCCGCGCACCGGGATCTTCAAACCGTCCTTCACTTCTTTTCCATGTCTTCGATTCACAATGGCGCCGTGGAAAGGCTCTTCGATTTTGACCAGCGCGGATGTCCCAGCTGACACAATTCCAGGGTCGGCCAGAGAGATGCCCGCTGCGCCGGCCGCCAGCGTTTGCAAGAAGCCGCGTCGTTCCATTTGCTGGTCTTTCATCACTTCGTCTCCCTTCGCAGTTTCCGTTTATTACACAAATTCCAGGATTCCGAAGAACTGCGGCAGGTGAAAATTCGGAACGGGATTATTTACGACCGACCAGGTGAGCCAATGAGGATGCGAGGTGTCATCCCCGATTTTGTAGAAGTTGGCCCGCCAAATGACTCGCGGGGCTGGCCGCGCCACCGGACAGTACTTTTCCAAAATGGCGATGGGGATCCCATACTCAATCGTCCAGATCGTCGGTTTGGCGATTTCCGGTTCCACGATCTTGGGCATCGAATGGGCAATCTCGATCTGTTGCATATCCGCAATATCAATGCTTCTCTGCTCTTTCTTCGGAGCCTTCTGATAATGAAACAGTGGCGTTCCCCCGCAGTTGACCTCGAGGTTGAAATAGCCGAGCGACACATCGTCGCGGGGTGTGAAAAAGAACTCGACGCAGCTGTCCTTCCAAACGGGGCCATGATAGTCCTGCGCGACGGCTCGCACATATTGATCCTCGACCCGAAAGACCACGTAGATGTACTTGTCGTCATAGAGCACCTTGGCCTGCGTCCTGGGACGATGCGTTGGTTTGCCTCCCATAGAGTTCTTGATCTCAACTGTCTTGACATCCTGCCACTGGGGCTTGTCCCAGTTTCCGTCAATCTTCATGGGCTCCGCGAGCCTGTGTACTTGATACTTCAAAGGCCTCGGTGTGGCTCCGCCCACACGCACGCAGCCCATGAAAGTTGCCGGAATCGCGCTTGGCAATAGCACTGCCATAATCCTCACGAGCCTTGGCATTGTCATAGATGGACTCACCCCCATATCAAGATGAAAGCACAACCAGATTCTGTCGGCAATGTGAAGTTAAAAAAAGTCCCACGTCGAATCCGCCCCGAAATCCCGCTCAGTTTCTCTGCGATAGAACTTGAGTTTCTGCCCATTCGGGCGAGCCACGGCAGACGAGCCAAGCGAGATGGGAGGCTTCTGACCGGCGGATTCAATTCCGGCGAGTGAGATTCTGTTTTGCCGCTGTGTACGACTATGGCCACATCTCATTGATTCTCTTGACGGTTTCGTTGACCAACAGCTGTCCGCCTTCCGGTCCGACGATGTACTTGTCGGCGCTATAGCCGCCGCCTTGAACTCCCCTTTCGGTGGGCAGATATCCACTGTGCTGGCAGGACAATTGGACCAGAAACGTCAGGACGGCTCGGCTGCGAGCTTGGATCCGAATGCCATAGTCCAGGTACAGCTCGAACGGATTGGTCGCGATGGCCGCGTCGTCCAGGCGAATCACGTGGAACTCGATCGGTTAGACGGAATCGGTTTCGTAGAAAGGCTGAACGGGCGGCTCCTTTGTCGGCAGGTCCAAACGCACCGTAGCGTGTTTGAAAACCAGATCCGTCTTGATGTCCTTTTTGGCGGCGGGAAGGACGTCGTCAACCGCGTTCGAAATGCGGCGGGCGATTTCCTGTCGCCGCGAAATCCCGCGCCGGTCCTCCATGATTTTCTCGGCGCGTTTGCGGAACAGCGGATGAGGCGATTGATCCCCCGCCGTCGAGCATTGGGGAAAAACAAACAGCTCCTTGCCGTGGCGCTTGCGCAGTTCCTCGCGCGTGTCATGCCAGAAGTCGGCGGAGATCGGTCGCATCCAGAAACTCATGGGCGCCCACCACATCGTATTGCTGGAGGCCTGGAATGAGTATTTCCACAGATGAAATGGCACTGCCAAGAGCGGAAGCCGTCACGGTAACGAACGATACATTGCGTATTGACTTGAGCGATGGCCGCACGATTTCGGTTCCGGTCGCCTGGTTCCCCCGGCTGTTACATGCAACCCAAGAGGAACGAAATAACTGGCGGTTGATTGGGAAGGGGCACGGTATCCACTGGAAAGACATTGATGAGGATATCAGCGTTGAAGGCCTATTGGCGGGAAGACCATCCGGGGAAAGCCAAGTCTCCTTTAAGAAGTGGTTGGACTTAAGAGCAGATCGCCTGACAAGGTGCTCCAGCAAAGACGCAGTCCGTCCGCGCCGCAGAAAAACGGCCGCTGGCGACGATTCCCGAGTTGCGTGATGTGATTGGGAACGTCCGGGGCTACCGCTCGCGCCAGCCTTGCCATACGCGGATTCCAAGCGCGCCCGCGCCCTCCCGGTCAAGAAAGCATCGTGTCCTCCGAATTCTGGAAATGCGAATTGAATAACCCGCCGAATGTCTTTATCTGACGCCCGTAAACAAACGACGGGCCTTTAACTGCTCGCGCAGAGCCTGAAAATCAGACTGGAGTGTCATGACAGAAGCACGCACATTTGCCAAATCCGTCCTCAACGAAGTCAGTTCATCCGTTGTTGCGGCTTGGTGGCGTCGAAACGCTGTCGCCAGTTCTCCTAGATCTGTCTTGGTTTGCGATACCTCAGACGTCAGGACTTGCATTGCACGTTGCATGCTATCTATATGCTGACTGAGGTTTTGCACCAGCGCATTTTGTTTATTGAGGAACTCGGTGATCTGACGGTCCATGACTTTCTCATGTTCTGCCAAATCCCGCCCCATTTCGCCCTTGAAGGATTCAAGTTGACCATGAAGCGCCTTTTCCACGTTGTCCACGCGGGATGTGAGCAATTCTTCAGTCTGGTTCAGCCTAGTAGATATTCTGCTCTGCAAATCTGTCTCAACGGCTCTGAGCATTTGTCCAATCTTTTCGGCCCGTTCGACGGCGCTCGCCCTGGCGCCCTCTGCTGCTTTTGCATGATCTTTGGTGCTAGCTTCCAAGCGCGTCAGTAATAGGCCTTGCTCATCCAAGGATTTCTTGGTGGCTATCTTCAGATTCTCCTCCGCCAACGTGAGTTTGTCGCTGATCAGACGAACGGCCGAGTCGAGCTCGCTCAAGACCAAATCTTGTGACGCTTTTGACTCAGACACGGAAGTCTGTACCTGCTGCTTCAAGCCGCTCCATTGCTGTTGGATTTCTTGCAGATTACCCCGAATGGTTTCCACTTCACGCAGCGCCTCTGTGCTTTTTGATGAGATACTGTGGATACCTGAAATAATCTGCTCCGCATCTCTCTTAACCTGGGACAGGATTTTCGCTGCCGCGATCGCGCCTTCCATTCGCTCATCGAATTCGCGTAGCTTTGATCGAACGGCTTCTGCAGTCGTGATTTCAGGCATAGAAAGCGTTCTCCAGTTCTGCGGCCTTCGCCTTTAGCGACTGCTTGCTTGTCGGAAGATCCTCCTCCACAAGCAGGAAGAAATCAAGGCACTCACGCAGCATGGATACATCTTTGTTTCCTTGGTGGTCTGGTTTAGCTGCGTCAGCCGCCAAAAACCGCCAGCCTTCCACGCAGTCGCAGGTACCATCCGCTTCATTCAGGGTCAATAGCACCTCTGAAATGCAGTGACGCGGCGACGTATTGTACAGGTCCGTGACCGTCTCTAAGTTGACACCTTTTCTATTGGCTGTTTGGAGCAATCGTTTTGCGTTGCCCTCCAATTCGTCAGGCGGAGAGAATTCCCGCGCCATGAAAAGGGCTGGAAGATTGTTGGGATTGCCCTCTAAAATACTGCGGGCCTGGCGATACTGGGAAGTGGGATAATCCGCAAACTCTTTCGCGAGTTGCCGGAGAGTATTCAAATCAAACGTTCCCTCGCTAACGATTCTCTCCAACTGTATCTCTTTCTCGCGATCGGTCCTTATTGCTCTCGGCGGCTTCCGCATATCGGGGAAGTCGAGAGTTGGGGAGCAGATATCGCAGCAACCACACCGATAGGATTCTTCCAGAGTCTCAAGAAAATGGGGCAGTATTTTCAAGCGACGGCACTCTTTGCTGGTTACGACCGTCATAAGGTTGAAAAGCATGTCGTAACGCATCGTGACCACGTCCTTGTATGTGTGGTCCAGCAATAGAAGCAGGTGCTGATAAACTATATCGAAAAAACTCCGATATCGCTCAAAAGTCTCAAACCGCTGGGTCTTTGATATAAATGCATCGAGTGGCTGGTATTCGCTTGTCCGAAGTTCCAACTCGCGTTTGATTGAGCGACCTTGCCGGCCTGCAAAATGCGAAAAGTATTCTGTCAGATTGTTCTGCATCATTCTTGCGGCCCGACTCACAAAAGCGGGTTGGTCTGGCGACTCCGGCAGCGAGTACTCCACATCGAAGTGCAGATTTGGCTGGTAGGTAATGACGTAATCCTCAACAAGCCCGAGCACTTTCAAACGATAGATGGCGAGTTCGTTTTGCGACAAGTATTGGTTCGATGTGCTAACCACGACCGCTCCGTCAGTGGAAGCCTCTCGCGCGACAATGATCTTATCGAGAATGCGCAAGGCGCTTACTGCGTCCGACTCGGCACCTGGGTAGCTACCTTTGATGAACATGTGCTGCTTTCCGTAGTCACACAAGGCCGCTTTCCCGTGTTGGCAGCCACCCATGTAGCTGCACTGCGGCTGCTTCTTGACCAATCTTCCAAGATTCTCCAGACACTTCTCGTGGGGTGGATCGACAAGCAACACTATGTGCGCGCGCTCATCATCCCTTCCGGCACGGCCAATCTCCTGGTACCAGGCTTCCAAACCGGACGAAAGCGATGTGTGGATGATGAATCGCACGCTGCTCTTGTCTATGCCCATCCCAAAGCCTTTTGTTGCAACCAGAATGTCAAAGCGGCTGTCCTTAAAATCGGTCTGGTTCATCCTTGTTGATTCCTGCCAGCGAGGCGGTGGAATTGCTTCGCTTTCCTCAAAGGTGTGGCCACAATGACAACAGACTTTCATCCCTTTCTGCAACCCTTCCGAAGTGCTGGCCGACCGCTCCTCGTCATCGGGGACTTCGTTTTCATCATCCTCATCGTCTTCGTCCACCACGTGCTTCTTGCTCATGTGTGCCCAGGAGTGACATTCTGGGCAGAGTGTCGGATGCTTGCTGGCAAAGGCTCTGACTTGTCCCGTGGAGTAGGCTTTAATGTTCCACTTCCTGAGGCGATTTCCAGATTGTTCAAAAACATCATCCGGCTCAAGAACTCTCATTGTCTCGTACAGGTAGGATGCCACGCCGTCCCAAACGGAGTGCTTGCCGTGCGGGTCTGCGTAAATGCAGAATACGATGCCGACCGCTTTCTCGCCGCGCTTGTTTTTGTGGTTCAGAACGCCGGTGATCGAGCCTTTTCGCAAAGCCTTCGGCAGATGCTTCGTAAGGATTTCTTTGAATGTTCTTGCCTTGGTGGAACCGGGTTGGATCGCTACAATCTGGTAGCTAAACCACTCTCTATCGGCCTTGCTCTCGCGGACCACATCGCCATCTTCCCCGCCACGCAGCTTGAGGGTGCCGAGCACATCCTTCTCGACCTGCTGGCCAGCGGTTGCTGTCAGTGCGACCAGCTGTGGCCCATTGTTGTTGCGGGAAAGCGTCTCGCGAAAAAACGGTATCTTCAGGTAGGAGGGTCGGAAATCATGGCCCCATTCGGAAATGCAGTGGGCTTCATCAACCGCGAGCAGGTTTATAGGGACGAATTCTTGAAGCTCTGCCAATTGGTGAAGAAATTTCTTTATGCGTAGCCGCTCAGGAGAGATGTAGATCAACCGCACGTAGCCAAGCTTCGCTTCCTCGAGAATCCGGCGCTGTTCGATTGCGTTTACGTCTGAGTTTATGAATTCTGCCGTCGCGATGCCGTAGTTTTCCAAAGTCTGGTACTGGTCGCGCATAAGCGACCGCAGTGGACAAATCACGAGCGTCAATCCCGGCTTTAGTAAAGCGGGCAGCCAGAAACAAAAAGACTTGCCGCTTCCTGTTGCGGCTATTCCAAGAACGTTCTGTCCATTGAAGACGCGCTGAAGCACGATGTTCTGGAAGGACTTTGTGGCAGTATAATCAAAGACCTCCCGGACCAAGTAGTCCAAGCGCTCACGGATTTCGTCGACAGATAGTCCTTGCCGGAATTGAACTTGGCCGGCGCACTTTGGCGGAACCGGCTCGCTTGCGCTTATCCAGCGAACCGTTTGGGAATCAAGCCTCAGCGCACCGTCTCTTTCTTCACGTGCTACCGTAACCAAGGGATGCAGCAAAGGCGCCCAGTCTTTCGGCATATCTGGCCCGGAGACTTCGACGGCGGGAAGATCAAAACTGACGTCTACGATTCGTTCAATGCTTTCCAAGAAACTGTAAAGCGAGCTGAGTGCTACAGCCACCAATGGGAAACGGAACGTGAATCCGTCTTTGATGAGAATCGGTTCCCGTGCGTCGCCACAAGCAAGCGCAGTCTCAACGAAATAGTCCTGGACGCGATAGAAGTTATTTACCGCCTCGATAGACCAATGAGCGGAGACACAGGCCGACAAATCGGGAAAAAGATCATTGTCTCGCTGAATAGCAAGGAAGCGCCGGAGCTTGGCATCTTTCTCCAAAACCGTGTAGAGGTCTTTCAAGGTTACTTCGGGCGTCTTCACAACTTTCCCGTAGGTATAGCGAAGCACGATCCATCCCTGACTTGCGATGTGATTCTGGCGCTCGGTGAATTCGTCCAAATCCTGCTTGCTCTTGAATTTGCCGAATCCGTCAACCTCGAGCGCAAACTTCCTCTCACCTTCAATAGCGAAATCTACCAAGTACCGTCCTACGTTATGCTGGGGATGTACGGCGTACATACCCTCGTCTGTCAGGAGTGGTGACAGGATTCTTCGCACGAATTGGATTTCAAGGAAGTTGTCGGCTTGCTGTAATTCGGCTTGGGTGCCGGTAGCGTTAGCGAAATAAGGGTGCTTCCGCAAGAAGTCCTCTGCCCTTTGGGCGGCCGTTTGACCAAGCCGACTCCTTGATATTGGTTGATCTCCGCCCGATTCATGATCAATCTTGAGGTTGAATCTTTTAGCGACCTGGACGGGAAGAAAACGAATTTTGCCCTCAGCGAACCGCTCGAAATCGCTGATGGTCGTGATGTCAGAGAATCCGTCATCGTAGCGATAAACACCGCGGGTTATAGACGGAAGAAAATGTCGGACAATAGAGTTCATGCCCATTCAGCGCCAGCGTCTGGATCAAGTATCATTTCTGGCACCTTTTGACATTGTTTTAAATCACTCGCTTCCGAGCCGTCAACGTCTTTTCGATACGTTACGGCGGTTGTGTGAATTCCGGGCACCTCATACTCAATTCGGTGGTTCTGGCGGTGTTGGACCTGGCTTCCTGCGGTGGGGAATGCGGTCGAGGATTCCTTCGAGCCGGGTAACCGAGCCTTCGCTGCCCACCGGACGGCATTCGCCCCTATTTTGCAGTGACCGATGGTTCAGCGGTCGGGGTTGAGTCGCGAGTCGCTTCCAGTATCAAGACGGCATCTTCCCACCCATCGGGTGTCGAGATGATGCACGCCCCAATTGACAGTGAAGCCGGTGCAGTAGTCCCAGATTAAATACCAATCAGGCCAAGCGAGGCGTCCCGGATTGTAAGGCTTTTTGGGAGCGGGCCCCAGCCACATGTCGAAATCCAATCCCGGCGGAACCGGCTGCGGGTCCAGAGTTCCCTTGTAGCTCGGTCTGAAATTGGGCCCTTCCGTGGCGACCTGGATCGTGTGAATCTTGCCGACATATCCGTTTCGGGCCAGCTCGCAGGCAAATCGAAAGTTGCGGTCGGATCGCTGTTGAGTGCCTGTTTGAAACATCCTGCCGGCCTTTCGCACCTCATCGCGTATGACCTGGCATTCCTTGATGGATACACCCAGCGGCTTCTCGCAGTACATATCCTTGCCGGCGCGCGCCGCCGCCACGGCAATCAGAGCATGCCAGTGATCTTGCGTGGCAATCATGACCGCATCAATGTCCTTGCGCGCAAGAAGTTCTCGGAAGTCCGCGTACGTCGTACAGCTCTTGTCGCCATATTTCTTATCAACAAGAGCCTTCGCGTTCTGACGCCGACTCTCAAAGGCATCGCACACCGCCACAACCCGAGCATCATCCTCTTTCAAGAAGCCTTTCATATCGGTCGTGCCCCGATCGCCTACGCCAATGCAACCGATTACGATCTTGTTGTTGGGTGCTACAGTGCCCTCTCCGCCCAGCGCGAATGACCGAATAAAGCACGGAGCGCCTACTGCGCCGGCCGCTGCAACGGCCCGCTTGAAAAACTGGCGACGATTGGCACGATTTCTCATCGTTCGAATCCCCCTTTCGCATTCGCCTGACAAAGCAGGCGGAAGTTCATCAATGGCCGGAAGCTGTGCAAATCTGGCCTGCCTCGCCCGGCGCGAGAACGCCGGAACTCCTCGAAACAAGCACTGACAAGGGGAAAAAGCAAGGGCGCCCTCGCATTGACCGGGCATACTCCCGGTCCAACCCACCCACTGCCGGAACGAACGTGATCGTTGAAGCGACTGGCGTATGTTCCTTTTGAAAGGCGAAGAAGTATGGGCGATCAACAGGATGGCCGGCACACGAGTGCCCGGATTTCACAATCCCGTGAATCTCGTTATCCCGTCGAAAATCCAAATCGAAATTCTTCAGACATGCGCAGGAATAGAACCACTGAACGCTACTGGAATGAATTGCTGGGCTATTCTCGACCATCGCTACGGGATAAAAACAAATCGCTCGGAGAACAAGAACGGCCTGTTGCACAAGAATTCTTGAAGAACCTTATTCTTTTTGTCTTTCGGCCTGCTTTGCGAGTCCGGCGATCTCCGCGGCAGACCACGCCCGGTTATAGATTCGCACGTCACGCAACTGGCCGTGAAAGTATCTGCCAGTGTGGTATCCCTGGCCAAGCTTGAAGTCTTGCGCGGGATTGGGCGCAACAGGATTCCCGGCGGATTCCCTGCTCTTCTCCTCACCGTTCACATAGAGAACCGCGTTCATCCCGTCGCACACCACGGCAATGTGCTGCCACTCGTTGGCCTTCAGCTGCACGTTTCCGCTTCCCTGCCATTGCTTGCCATCCCCATAGCCAAAACCGAATGCATTGGTCTTGTCCCCGTCCTGCTGCATGTTGATACCCACATATGGCTCACCGTGATTGCCCAAGATATCCGCGTGCCGAACCTGGGAGGCCGCCGGATTCACCCACAGTGATATTGAAAAAGGTAACATCAAATCGGGGAAATGGGTGTCCGCAGCGACGTAATCATCCACCCCATCAAAACTCAGGGCTCCGCCCATCCGGCTCTTCACCCAGGTTGGCCCATTCTCCAATGTTCCATGGTGACCGTTGCCGGAAGAATCGCTGGCCACCCGGCCTGTTCCGTCCTCAAGTTTCCAGTGGGCAGTCAAACGGCTATGCGTGAACGTCTTTCGCGAATCTGGCGCAATCGGGTTTGGCTTTGCTGCGCGGTCCTTTACGTTGTTCACCGAGAGCGTATAGGTGATATTCTCAGAAAGCGCCGACGTATGTAAGGTCGCCGTCATAAGATCAGCGCCAAGCGAAACGGAATTGACTTCGATTCCATGATCAACGGCGTAGTTCGAGGCGGCTTCGGAACCCGTCTGCTCAACCGGTTCACTGAAGGTCACAATCACCCTGTTCGGATTGCCGTTTGCGGTAACCGACACGATCGTTGGAGGCGCCGTATCTACCGGCGTTGCCACGATCGTCATGCCGGCCGTGTCCGTCGCACTCTTGTCATTCGTAACCGTCAGTTTTGCCGTATAGGTTCCTGTCTTCTTATAGGTATGCCTGACGGTGCGACCATTGGCCGTAGCGCCATCGCCGAATTGCCACGCATACTTCACGATCGTGCCGGTCGGATCGAACGAGTCCCCTCCATCGAAGGCGACAGTCAGCGGCAGCTCGCCTTTTTGGGGATCAGCCATGAGGATTGCGGACAATGCTCTGACGCGTCTGTAAATCACCGTCGCGGCTTGACGAGGCTTGGTGAGTTCCACCTGCAATCCCTTTTCCATCAACTCCCGCCCGGAGACCCTGAGTGCGTTTTCTTTGTCAAAGTCCCTCAGTTCGTATGCCGCGTTCGGATCGAACCCATGCAGATTAAACCGCATGGACACGTCTTTGCTTCTGGCGCGGCGGAATGCCTGCACCACTCCGTCGTCCTGGTCAGGCCGGTGAAACTGCCAGGCAATCCAGCGCTCTTCGTCCAGACTGTACGGCGTCAAGGGGTAGTAATCGCCGTAGTAGAGAGGAGCCGCCAGTCGCCACTGCGCTGCCAGCTTGCTCAGCAGGGCATAGTCCAGGTCCTTGCGACGGAAATCGTAACCCAGCACCGTCCCCATACCATGGCCGCTGCGGAACGCGTAGGCGTCAACCGTTTCGATCGGCAGCGTATTAGAGCCAAAATAGGGAAGCCACTGAAACAGGCTGAAGTGGAACGCCTGCTTGGCAGCCAGGTGGGAGTAGTTGTAGTCGGTCGGGTGCAGAGCCACGGCGCGGCGCAGGGTCTCGAGGTCGTTTCGCCGTCCGCCGGAAGCGCAACTGTCAATGATCAGGTTCGGATGTCGCCGCCGCAGCTCGTCCCAGTAGGCCAAGTATCCCTGCACGTGCAGATTCTCAGTAATCCCCTGGCGATCCTGTGAGTCGTTCTTTCGCCAATAACCCAGCGGGTCCATGTTGAAGTCCTGGCGGTAGAGGTTGATGCCTTGCTCGCGGAGGACACGATCCACGTGATCGGTGAGCCACTTCAACGCTTCTGGTTGTCCCAAGTTCAGCAGCGTGCCGCCCAGCAGCCACTCGGGATGGTTCAGAGCGAGCCACGTGCCGCCGGCCACGCGCTCGGGCTCGAACCAGACGAGCGTTTTGACGCCTTGGCCGCGAGCGTGGTCGCTGATGGCTCGCAGCCCCGCCGGAAATCGTTTCAAGTCCGGCTCCCATGTGCCCGTATTCGGCCAGTGTCCGCCGCACGGATACCAGCCGGCGTCCATCCACCAGTAGTCAATTTCCACGCGCTCTTCGAGGTAGCGATCAATGAAGTACTTCTGATTCTCCTCGTTGGCGTTGCACATCTCGTTGAATTCCAACGAGGTGTTGCCAAACAGGATGGACGGCGGGAGCTTTCCGTCGGCGGTCCGCGGCACATTGTGCGCCCACATCCATCGCCGCCAGAGGTTGTGCGAGCGTTGGATGTCCGTACCCTTCCAGAAAAGCAGGGCGATCAGCGGCGTGCGGATCTCCTCGCCTCCCTTGAGGTACAAGTGCGTCAGTTCCTGGCCGGCGATGATCCGCAGGCGGCGCTCCGTGTCGCGGACAAATGACGACGCCCACTGGCCGGGCCAGCCTACGGCCAGGATCAACCCACCACCGGGCATGATCATGTTGTAGTATGGGAATGCCCCGTTGGTCGGTCGCCCGCCATTCGGAGCGAACCTCTGGCTGGCGTTGGGGCCAAACGTCTGCTCCAGCGGCTGGTACAGGTCGGCATTGAACGTGTCCCCCCTCCAGTAGCGAAGGACGAATTCGCCTTCCCCCGAACGCTCGACCCGTGCGTCCAGCGCCTGTATGTTCTCCAGGATCGGCGTGTTTTCCTTGCCCGTGTTCCGGAAATACACCGTCCATTCGACGACGGGAAAGTCCGCGTACTCCACGGCAACGCAACGAACCTCGAGGCGGGTTCTCGGATCGGTCCACGTGATGCTGTGGCGCGTGCGGGACTCGTCGAGCTTCTTGGTTTCATCCTTCCGCGGCCAGTCCGGCAGTAGCGCCCCGGAGAGCTTGCCGTCGTACACGAAGGAAAATGCCGGCGTGGCTTCCTTCTGATCCTCACGGGCCAGGTTTTCCCCCACCCATTGCTCTTTCCACTTCATTTCGTCGGGTGTGACGGACCCCTCCGCCGCGCACAATGTGACCAGGAACATAGTCCCTGCTGAAACGATCCGGCTGAAACGCATTTTCCACATATGGCCTATCCTCACTCGTCCAAATGGAATTTCAACGCCTTCAGCAACTTGACGCGTAGAACCTCCAGGGTGACGCTGACCATCATGCTGAGGAATCGTCTTGCACTGCCGGCAATTCTCCCCTGTTCGGTGCGTTCGGTTTTTCGATCTCGGCCCGATCCTGTCCTCGAGACCATACCATTGCGCCGACGGGCGGCCGTTCTCAAGAAGGAAAATCCTACGCCTCAGTTGTGCGGTAGAGTGGAGCGCTGTCTCGTTCGATTGAACCCAATGTCGGCGAATCGGAGGAGGTCGAGCTCTCCAACGGCAAAAGGGTAACCGTCACACTGGCCGAGTTGAACGAAATCCGCAATACCGTCTGCGATGCAGTTCGCGAGGCGCGTGTCAAGGTCAAGGTCAATGGCGAGCCGGTCACATCACCGTGAAGTTCCCACTTCGGCCGGAAACGGTCATATTCTCGACCCAGAAGAGGCGCACCTGGTAGTCGGCTCCCGGCGGCAGGCTGGCGGGCAATCGCAGGGGCACCGAATTCGCCCCATTGTGGCACGGGACGCGTCCGAAAGACCACACATACTGGCCGTTTTTCCAGAAATAGCCATACGCTTCGCTCGGTGCGGGCAGATTGGTGCATGTAAAAGTCAAGTTCCCCACGGTCCCGCGCTGCCAGGTGGAGCCGGTTGTCGGCCAGGTGATGACGAAGGTCGTCGTCGGATAGGGCGTGACGGTGAAGGTCGCGCTCCGACCCACGATGGCCATGTTCGCCGTCCAGAAGGCGTGAATCTGATAGTCCGTCCCGGCGGGCAGATTCACGGGCAACTGTAGCGCTACACTGTTGCTTCCGTTGTGACAGGCGGCACGCCAGCAATACCCGACATAGACGCCGCCTCTCCAGATGTAGAGATATACCTCTTGCGGGGAAGGCAGGTTCGTGCACGTGAAAGTCAGATTCCGGATGGCGCCGGGCATCCATGTCGCTCCGGCTGTCGGCCAGGTCACGGCAATGGTCGGCGCGGCGCTGACCGTGAAAGGTCTGCTCCACCCCGCGCGCGCCGACTCGGCCACCCAAAGCAATCGAATCTGATAGTCCGATCCGGCGGGCAGGCCTGCCGGCAAGAGCATCGCGACGGTGTTGCTTCCGCTGCGCCACGGAATTCGACGCAAATACATGACACACTCACCGTTCCTCCAAGCATACGCACGCGCTTCGCCCGATGATGGCAAATCGTTGCATGTAAACGTCAGAGTGCCCGATGTGCCCGCCTGCCACGTCGTTCCCGCCGCCGGCCACGTGATGACAAACGGTGGGGCAGAGACGGTGAAGTTCTCGCTCCACCCCGTTGCCTCCATGTTCTGCGTCCAGAACAGGCGAATCTGATAGCCCGCTCCGGGCGGCAAATCCGGCGGCAACCGCACCGGCGCGATGTTGCTGCCGTTTTGGCACGGGATACGGCCCAAGTAGCCTGCATAGGCGCCGCCTCTCCAGATATACACATGCGCCAGGCCCGGTGTGGACAAGCCGGTGCAAGCAAAGGTCAGGTTCCCGAAGGTACTTGGCTGCCAGATGGTTGTCGAAGTCGGCCAAGTGACCGTGAAAATCGGCAAGACTTCGGGCGGGCTGACCGTGAACTGGCCGCTCGAAGCCCAAACCGTTGAGTTCTCTGTCCAGTAGAGGCGAATCTCGTAGTCCGATCCGGGCGGGTCGGTTCGCGGCACCCGCAAAGGTCTGACGTTATTCCCGTTTTGGAACCACGCCCGGCCCAAGTAGCGAATGTTCGTTCCACCTTTGAAGAGATGGATGCACAACTGCCCCACCGGGGGAAAGTCCGCGCAGGTATAGGACATGTTTTGCGTCGTTCCCGCCTGCCAGGTCGCCCCCGGCGTCGGCCAGGTGATCGTGACCGTCGGCGGCGGCGTGATGGTGAAATTGCCGCTCCAGCCGGCGACCGCCATGTCCTGAGTCCAGAAGAGGCGAATCTGGTAACCGGGTCCCGGCGCCAAATCCACGGGCATGCGCAACGACAGCGTGTTCCCGCCGTTGCGACAGGCGGCGCGACCGAGATATTTCACATAGGCGCCGTTCCTCCAGACATAGACAAAGACCTGTCCCGGCGCCGGCAAATGCGTGCACGTGAAGGCCACAGTCTTCCACGTGCCGGCTTGCCAGGTTGCACCCGCCGTTGGCGATGTCACGGTGATGGTCGCCGGGCCGATGTTGACATGGACGGGAATCTGCACGGGATTGTTCATGGCCGAGGGATCGGTGATCGTGATGGTCGCCGCATGATCGCCCGCCGCCAGCGAGGCCGTTCGATAGCTGACAAGGTGCACATTCTGGGATGACGGCCCATCCGAGAAACCGATCCGCGGGATCGCGACCAGCCAGCTCGGCGTAGTGTCAATGATGTAGGCAAGCGTCTGCGATGCGGAGTTCCACACCGTCAGTGTCTGCGTCTCCGCATTCGTCCCCGGGATTGTTTCGTTGTGGAACATCGCCGGCGAATAGGCAATGATCGGGCTGACAACGGCCTCGTCGGCGCCGATATCGATGTCTGAACCGTCGCCTCTGAGAACGTCCGTGCCATCCAGCGGTCTGGGGTCGCCTTCGAAGTCCACCGTCAGCGAGACCGTTCCGCCCGCATCAATACAGGGCGAACTCAGGCTCAAATGAAAATCGCCGTGCGCGGGGTCAACCAGTTGCGGATCGTCGCTGATGTTGCCCGTCCCCCCACCCGTCCAGTTCTGGATGCAGCAATACGAGAACGTGGAACAATCATCAACTTGCGCGCCCGCGCGAGCGGAATTGCCCCAGATGATGCAATTGATGAATGTGCCCTGGGACCACACAGCTCCCCCACCCCGATTCCTCGCCTGGTTACCCACGATGGTGTTGTTTCGGATCGTACCGTAGCAGCGCGCTAGCCCCCCGCCGTGATCCGTAACGGTGTTATTGTAGATCACGTTGTTCTCGATGACGGAACTGTTCCCGTAAATGCCTCCACCGCCTCCGGCGCGATTCTCGCGGAAAACATTGCCCCGGATTATTGCATTAGACCAGCAGATCGTCCCGCCATAGTTCGAAAAGTTGCGTGCGAAAAGGTTGTTCTCGACTAGACCGTCGCAGGAATTCAGCGCGCCGCCATCGCGGCCAGCCGTGTTGTCCACGACTTGGTTGGACCGAAGGATTCCATCGAAGTCATAAGCGGCGCCGCCGTTAGAGGTGATTCCTCCCCCTGTGGCGTCATTATGGGAGATCACGCTGTATTGCACGGTCGCGTGTGAGCTATTGCCAAGAATTCCACCGCCGCGGGGCGCACGGCCACGGGTGATGGTGAAGCCCGAAAGAACGCAGCTGCTCAGTTCGGTTCCCGCAAATGTCACAACCGAGCCGGCCTGGTTGCCGTCAATGATCGTGGCCGCAACGACGGGTGGACTAGTCGGATCGGTCGAGCGCAGAAGGATGTTCTTCCCGAGAAAGTTGATGTTCTCTACGTATGTGCCCGAAGACACTACGATGTCGTCGCCGTGCGTGGCGGCATTGATCGCCGCCTGAATGGTGGCATAATCGCTTGGCACATGAATTGTCCCTGTAACCCTAAAGTTCTCACTGTGAAATGTGACCGAAGTGTCTTCCACCCACGACAAGCGAATCTGGTAGTCCGTCCCGAGCGGCAGAGCCTCAGGCAAAAGACACGTCGCACTATTTGTGCCGTTCTGGCACGACGTCCGTGTAAGAGTCCTAAGGTATGCACCTGCTCTGCAAATCTGAACGTCCATCTGACTCGGACCGGGCAGATTGGAGCATACCCAAATCACCGTGGCTGTTGTCCCGCGAGGCCAAGTGGCACCCGCCATAGGCCACACGATTCGATCCACCAACGGGTGGATCGTGATCGCTTCGCTTTCGTCGTAGATAATGGTCGGACAGGCCGTCCAAGCCGCACCAATGACGTAGTCGTTCGCGCCGACCAGGTCCTCGGGCAGCTGGACGAGGCAGTTATTTGTGCCTTCCTGATTGGGAGCAATGGCCAAGACCCGATAGTATCCTGGCCGTCGCAAGTAAACTGCAACTTCTCCATGAGGCCCGTCGGATTCCCAACTGACCTGCTTCACGGCTCCGCGAAACCACGTCTCTCCTCCCAATGGGGCCGTAACCGTCACGCGACCCACTGTGGCATGGACGGGAACAATCGCCGGACTATTAATGGCGTCGGGGGCGGTGATGGTAATGGTTCCGGCATGATTGCCCGACGGCAGGCCGGCCGTGTGAAAGACAATCGCATGAGATGTCCGACTCGCAGGTCCGTCGGAGAACCCAAACGACGGTGTTGCGAGAAACCAGCCCGGAATGCTGTCCAGTGTGTAGGCCATGGGGACTATCCCGGCATTCCATACGGAAAGGGTTTGTGTGGCGGCGTCAGTCCCCTCTGCAACAAAGGAATGGAAGTATCCGGGAGCGAGGGCAATGCAAGCCGACGTGAGGAGCTCGTCGGCGCCGATGTCGAAATCCGACCCATCGCCGCGCGGCAGAGGCGTGGCATTCATAGGTCGCGGCGTGCCTTCGAAGTCCACCGTCAGCGGGACCGTTCCGCCCGCATCAATACAGGGCGAACTCAGGCTCAAATGGAAATCGCCGTGCGCTGGATCAACCAATTGCGGATCGTCGCTGATGTTCCCCGTCCCGCCACCGGTCCAGTTTTGGATGCAGGAATAGGAGGGAGTCGAAGAATAATCCACCAGTTGTGCGGTCCCTGGGGGCGAATTGCCTGAATTACCCCAAATGATGCAGTTTCTGATCGTGCCCCCGCACGAGGCGAGTCCGCCGCCCCCGAACGCACCTGCCGTGTTGGCAAACACAGTGTTGTTCCGGATCAGGCCGTTGCACCAATAAAGTCCCCCACCCACCGTTTCGGTCCAATTGCCGGCGATTACGTTGTTTTGAATCACGCCGGAGCATCCAAACAGGCCACCGCCTCCATAGATAAAGCCGCCCCCGTGTCGGTTGTTGACAATGAGATTGCCCTGGATCGTCCCGTTACATTTGGAGAGCCCTCCACCGATCCATACCGAGGTGTTGGCGGAGATGATGTTCGCCTCGATCAGGCCGTGGCACTCCAGCAGCCCTCCGCCTTCGGCAAACGCGTCGTTGCCAGAGATGGTATTGGCTCGGATAGTTCCCCCGCAGCCATACAGTCCCCCGCCGTGGTCACCGGAATTACCGGAGACGGTGTTATACTCGATAAGACCGTCGCAGTCGAAGATTCCACCACCCGCACATTCGCTGTTCCCCAATGTCCAGTTGCTCTGGATCAGATTGTGGCGGATCGTCGCATGCGTGCCGTTTCCGCAAACGCCCGGCCCTTTTTCCGCGTACCCGCGCCTCACCGTAAATCCCCAGAGCACACACGATGCGGTCTCGCTTCCCGCAAACGTTACGACCGAGCCGGCCTGGTTGCCGTCAATGATCGTCGCCGCAACGACGGGGGTACTCAGCGGATCGGTCGAGCGCAGAACGATATTCTTGCCGTTAAAGCGAATGTTCTCGAGGTATGTGCCGGGATTAACAACGACCGTGTCGCCCGTCGTCGCGGCATTAATGGCCGCCTGGATCGTCGGGTAGTCCGCCGGAACGGCGATTACTCCGGCAAGAGAAGGTGACGAGAGAAAGAGCGTCAGAGAAAGAACAAGTGGCAAAACCCTGAGTGACAGAAGCCTGGAAAATCGCGCCGCAATGTCGGGAGATGTCGTTTTCATTTTCACCCTCACTGCCGGACGGACAAGTTCCGACCCTCCGGCTGCAATGGGCGTCCCTGCCCCGCAAGAAAGTACCTTCCTTGGCACAATTACTTCTTGTGGCGCAAATGCGGCTGCCTGTCAACACCATTTCGTTGTCAGCGCGGTGAGGAACAGGAATCCCGGCGACTCTGGTTTCCCACATTGGTTGCCGCACTTTCCCAGTCGGCAAAAAAGGCGAAAAACTCTTCTTGACGGATGAAATCAGAATGATATCATTTCGATATTCTTCGACGAGGAGGAAAAACCATGAGTCGAGAAATGGAAGTCAAGGTTCCATCCGGCTGGCCCGTGTTGTTCCTCAACATCCTGATCTACCTCGCCGCGATTGGATTGGTTGGCGGGGCGGTTTACTTGATCGTGCAGACCAACAGAATGACGTCTTCTGCCCTGTGGATGCTCATCGCCGAACCGTTCGTCGTGTTGGCAGGCATCCTGATTTCGATTGGTTTTTTCATTCTTCAGCCCAACGAGGCGGGGGTGCTCCTGCTGTTTGGGAAGTACGTTGGCACGGTCAAGAGCGAGGGGTTTTGTTGGGCCAATCCCTTTTATGCAAAGAAGAAAATCTCGCTGCGGCTGCGCAACCTGAACAGCGAGAAACTCAAGGTCAACGACAAGCAGGGCAATCCCATTGAGATCGCGGCCATCGTGGTCTGGAAGGTCGTGGACACCTTTGCCGCCTTTTTTGAGGTGGATCACTACACCGACTATGTCAACATCCAGAGCGAATCGGCGATCCGCCATCTGGCCAGCGCCTATCCCTATGATTCGTGGGAAGACGAACACGCTGTTTCGTTGCGAGGCCACATTGACGAGGTCTCGCACTCGCTGGAAATAGAACTCCAGGAACGTCTGGGCAAAGCCGGCGTCCAGGTTTTGGAGGCGCGCCTGAGTCATCTGGCCTACGCGCCCGAGATCGCCGAGGCGATGCTTCGACGCCAGCAGGCCACGGCCATCATCGCCGCGCGGACGAAGATCGTCGAAGGCGCGGTGAGCATGGTGCGAATGGCCCTCGAACACTTGAGCGCGGAAAGGATCGTTGAACTGGACGACGAACGCAAAGCCTCGATGGTCAGCAATCTGCTCGTGATCCTCTGTAGCGAACACCACGCCCAGCCGGTAGTCAACACGGGGACGCTCTACACGTAAGGGCGATTGGCGGCAGCGGCCGGCATGTTGCGCCCCCCTACTCATGCACGCGAGGAGACAACTTTCATGAACTACTCCGTATGGATCATGGCTGCAGGAAACATCTTCAAGGCTCCCGGCGCGGAAATAGGACTCGTGATCGGTGTTGTGGCCGCTACGATTTTGTGCATCCTGCCGGGCGTGGCGGGCATCCTGATGGCCAGGCAATCCGAATCGCCGCGTGCGGCGGTTCTGCTGCAACTCGCGCCGCTGGCGGCTGGGTGCATTTCAGCGCTTGCCGGATTGCTTTTGATGCTTCTCAAGAAGTCGCCGGCGGTTTCGGTCGGGTTGCAGGTCGGCGGCGTCTTGGCCGTGCTGGACTCATGCTGTTTCATGGTGGTTGTCGCGGCGAACTGGCGGCAGAAGCAGCGATGGCGGAGTGACGGCATTGGGAAGAGATAAAGAGTTGATCTTGTCCACTGATTGTAGGGGTGTCGGCATGCGGCGCCCAAGACAGATGTTGGGGTCAAACAAGGATCGAGGGTCTGGCACTACGACGCCCCTACAATCGAGCGTGGCCCGGAATCAGCAGAGTTATCTGCGGAGCAGGTGATCCGCCATGACCAAGAAGTTTCTATTACGGATCAACCCGGATTTATGGGAAGACCTCAACCGCTGGGCGGCGGATGAGCTGCGCAGCGTGAACGGACAGATCGAGTATCTTCTGCGACAAGCGGTCGAGAAGCGAAAACGGAGTTCAGTCTCCCCAGATGAGAACCCGCCCAAGGAATGAGAGATGGGGGGCCGGTGCACTATCAGCGCTGCAGAGTGGGATCTTTTTCGTCTCCTATGAAAATCGGTTCGTAGTTCCCACTTTAGTGGGGTTCTTAAGTTCTTGCTCTTCAGTGTCCCAAAAACCAAGCGACCCACTAATGGCCATCAACTATTTGACTGGACGAATCCACGGTGTCCAATCCCGTAGGGATGCCTGATAGTAGCCCAGTGATTTATCGCTGGGAAGACGAGTCGGAAAACCGGCAAGTCCCGTCG
>Ga0315277_10002546_pt1 | contig 25313 bp, 18 predicted proteins | sample YL17G05_15_MG_FD_203695 | JGI IMG/M metagenome (GOLD analysis project Ga0315277, IMG submission 203695) | Sediment microbial communities from Yellowstone Lake, YNP, Wyoming, USA - YL17G05_15 | ecosystem: Environmental > Aquatic > Freshwater > Lake > Sediment | place: USA: Wyoming | collected... | reverse complement strand
GTTTCAAACCTGCCCCCTACGTTTTTTTGTTGGAGAAAGACTCTTTATTTTTTATAATGGTGATGTTTATTTCACCTTCCCTTTAATTCCCTCCCGTTAAGGGAGGGAAATCTGACTGAAGAGAGGTTTGAAGTTCCCTCTCCCTTTATGGGAGAGGGTTAGGGAGAGGGCATATATTGTAGTTGCTCGATTTATCGAGCTTCTCAACGTGGATGATCTTTTCATCAAAGAATATGAGAGAATTCGACAAAATAAGAAAAAATATTTTATCCCAGGAAAAAGGGACTATAACCAAAAGCTCATACCAGCTCAGGGTGGCTTTGGGGTTTCCGAATAGATATGAGGTGGGGATTGCTAATTTAGGTTTTCAGACGATTTACAGGATATTAAATCAAATTGAAGGAGTTTCCTGCGAGAGGTTTTTCCTTTCCTACCCTACGGGGGCTGGCTCCGGATCCGTTTCAGGATTCGATTATAAGCCTCAGGATAAGGTCAGGACCTTGGAATCTGGTGACCCTTTGAATTTCTTCCAGATTATTTCTTTCTCGGTCCCGTTTGAGTTGGATTATCTCAATATCTTAAAAATCCTGAAACAGGCGAAAATTCCTCTGCTGGTAAAAGAAAGAGATGAAAATCATCCTTTCCTTTTGGCTGGTGGTGTGGCTGTAACTTTAAATCCAGAGGTTATGGCACCTTTTTTTGATGCTATCTTTATCGGTGAGGCTGAGGAGGCTATAGTCGAAGTTGTTGAGATTTTCAAAAAGAGTCTTAATAGGAAAAAAACACTTCAGGAATTGACAAAGGTTGAAGGTCTGTATGTGCCTGAATTTTATGAGCCGGTCTATGATGAAAAGGGTCTTTTGAAAGGACATAAAATTGAAAAAAGGTTTCCCGCCAAGGTCGAAAACCGAAAAGCTGATCTCGAAAAGATTGAGACTTATTCTTCGATTGTCACTCCTCTTTCTCATTTTAAGGATATGTTCATTGTCGAAACCGAAAGGGGATGTGCCTGGAAATGCAGGTTCTGTGCGGCTGGACATTTATATAAGCCCTTCAGGCCGCATAAAAAGGAAAAGATAATCTCTGAGATTGAAAAATATGCTGGTGATTCCAGGTCAATCGGTCTTTTAGGCTCAATGGTTTCAGATTTGCCTTTTTTAGAGGAGCTTTGCTGTGAATTATACAAAAAAGGTTACCAGATAGGGGTTTCATCCCTGCGGGTGGACAAGGTTACTCCCGGGCTTTTAGATATACTGATCAAATCTGGACTTAAAACTTTGACCTTGGCTCCTGAAGCCGGGACTGAAAGGATGTGGAAAATTATTGATAAAAGGATTGACCGTGAGGATGTTCTGTGCGCAGCCCGGCTGGCAAGGGAAAAGAATTTAGAGAAGCTGAAGCTTTATTTTATCATCGGGCTGCCTATTGAGAAGAAAGAAGATGTTGAAGGGATTGTGGATTTGATTCGGGAGATTCACGCAGCATTTGTAGGGGCGACCCGTCGGGTCGCCCCTACAGAAAATGCAGGGACAGCCCGTCCTTCGACTTCGCTCAGGACAAGGCAAATCATCCTTTCCATCAATCCCTTTGTGCCCAAGGCACATACCCCTTTCCAATGGGCACCTATGGACTCTGAAAAATCTTTACGGGAGAAACTGAAAATAATCGCAGATGGAGTCAGGGATTTAAAAGGAGTTAAGTTTGAGAAAAAAAGCATAAAAGAGGCAATCCTGCAAGGGGTTTTATCTCAGGGAAACAGGAAAGTAGGGATGGGGCTTTATTACCATATAAAAGAAAATCTGCCTTTGGCTCAGGCTTTTAAGAAAGCAGAAGTGAATACGGAGTTCTTAGCGTTAAAAGAAAAACCGAAAGATTATTTTTTTCCGTGGGAGATTGTGGAGACGTAGAGTAAAAGTAAAAAGTGAGTTTGATGAGTATCACAGGGTGGGAGGAAGGTGTAAAGAGCCAGAAATCATTTTGTTCTCCTTTGTTCAACCTTCTTGAGTTTCGACATCACATCCGCGTGATTTAAGGGATATTTGTCAGTAGTATATACCTTACGTGCCTCTTCGTAGGCATGGCCGGCCTTGTTTAGGTTTCTATCCTTTTCCCGAACCTGTGAAAGAAGCAGGTAGGCATTCCCAAGATTGTTCTGGCTCATCGCATAGTCAATGGGATATTTCTCAAGAGTATATATTTTCAGTGCTTCATCACAGGCTTGGACTGCTTTAGTTAAGTTCTCTTCCTTATTGCGAAAATCAGAAAGAGTCAGGTATGCAACCCCAAGATTATTCTGAGTTGTAGCATAGTTAATTGGATACTTCTCGACGGAAAATACTTTCAGTACCTCTTCATAAGCATGTATTGCTTTTAATATGTTCTCTACTTTATTTCGAACTCCAGAGAGTTCACGGTATACATTTCCTAGATTATTCTGGGTCATTGCATAGTCAATAGGGTATTTTTCAATAGTGTATATTTTCAGCGCCTCTTCAAAGGATTGGATTGCCATGTCCAGGTTCTTTTCTTTATCTCGAACAGTTGAAAGAAGACTATAGGCAGTTCCCAGATTGTTCTGAGTCAGATTATGATAAATAGGGTAACTCTCAATCGTATATATTTTCAGTGCTTCTTCAAAAGACCGGATTGCCTTACTCAGGTTTTCTTCCTTATTGCGGATTTCGGAAAGACTCGTGTAACAAGTTCCAAGATTATTCTGAACTGCAGCAACGTTGACAGGATATTTTTGAATAGTATATATTCTTAGCGCTTCTACAAAAGCAGTGATTGCCTTTATTAGGTTCTCTTCTTTATCCCGTACCTCAGAAAGTTCCCGGTAAGCAGTCCCGAGACCGTTCTGGGTTGTCGCGTAATCAAGAGGATAATCTCTTACAGTTCTGATTTTCAGCGCCTCTTCAAAGGATTGAATTGCCTTGTTCAGGTTTCTTTGCTTATCTCGCACCGTGGAAAGATCATGGTAGGCATTTCCAAGATTATTCTGAGTCATCGCATAATAAGTAGGGTATTTCTTAATGGTATATATTTTCAGAGCATCTTCATTGGCTTGGATTGACTTGGTTAAATACTCTTCTTTATTGCTTACTTGAGCTAAATTCCGGTAACAGATTCCTTCATTCTTCTTTATATGCGCGTAAAGTTCTGGATCATTTTTTTCAGATATCTCCCTTAATACATTATTATATATCTCCAATGCGTCTTGGGACATGTTATTTCCTAATAATCTATCCGCAGTATTGCTGGAGGTTATCAGTACATTCTTGGTGCGCTCTCTTTGGCCGCGCTCCAATAGCAGAAAAAGTATGATCCCCGCAACGACCGTTCCGATTATTCCTACAAGCCATGGATTATTTGCGTCAAATTTCATGTTATGTAAACCCTCATGACTCATTTAAAAAGACGATATGGTAAATCTATCTTTCTATTTCCTTAGAGTCAATATCTTTTAGTTAGTTTTTGAAAAAACTACTTGTCAGGGCTGGGATCCAAGCCTAAAATAGCAATCGGGCGGAGACTCTGAAAAGCTGGGTTTCGAAAGCTCAACAATCTCCGCCCCTACGCGGTCTAATTTACCCTTTCTCCTCAGAGTCAATACATTTTACCCGGTCTATGGTCAGTCTGCAGATCTCGTTGGCTATTTCTTCGATGGCTTTGCCGGTGATGTTGATGATGGGCCATTTGGGGTTCTGCTGGAAAATCCTGTGGCTATAGTTTAGCTCATCTACCACGTGTTTTGGCTCTGCATAGTTTATGTCCGAATGGGAGAGCTGGGCTAATCTGCTCTGGCGGAGTTTTATCAAAAGCTCAGGATTTATGGTCAAGCCCACGATTTTGGATTGGTCTATCTGAAAAAGCTCTTCAGGTGGGGTTATTCCAAGAATCAAAGGGATATTGGCTACCAGCAGTCCTTTATTGTAAGCTAAATAAATGCTCAAAGGGGTCTTAGAGGTTCTGGATACTCCGGTTACGACCAGGTCAGCATGGTTTAAATCCCGCACCCTGTGGCCATCATCGTGTTTCACTGCAAAACCAACTGCATCGATCCTTTTGAAATAACTGTGGTCCATCTGTGCAAGTAAACCTGGTCTTGCCTCAGGGGGTGAAGATAAAAAATTGCTCAAACTGGTAAGGAGTGGCCCCAAAAGGTCAACTGTGGGAAGGTTATATTGATTAGCCTGAATCACAATCTCATTTCTTAAATCAGGGCTGACCAGGGTATAGGCAATAAGGACTTTATTCTTGGATGCCTTCTGAACAATCTCTTTGATCTTTTCTTTTTTTAGAACATTGGGGAAACTCTCGATAATTATATCTTTATTCTTAAACTGAACCAAGGATGCCTGTAAAACCCTTTCAGCGGTTGCGCCTGAGCCATCAGAGATTATCCAAATATATTTTGCCTTAGAGTTCTGGGGCATTACTTTTTATTTCTGGGTGAGTATTTTAAAAAGGTTCTCAAGCAGAAGGCAATCTTTGCACCCGGTCTTACTCTGAGGAGGGGAGGGCTGGTCGTAAAGCTGACGTACTTTCTTTAAATAACCGGGGATCATATCAGGTTTCAAGTCGAGCTTCAGGATTTTTCCTGCGAAGGGAAGAACAAACCCATCACCGGTTTTGAACTGTTCGACATTCTCCTGAGTCAAGCCGGTCTGCGGCTCCAGATAAGCTAAAGCAATTTTTTTCACAGGCGAAAGACCGGTCCTCTCCGCAATGTAGGCATAACCATTTAGCTGGACTTCATATAAGGGCAGAAGACTATCCTGGGTCTCAGTATATTTGGCAGTTTTATAATCTAAGACAAAATAGGAGCCGTTTTTTAGCTTAAAAATCTCATCCGGAACGCCGGTCAGGAGTATGTCGTTAGCCTGATCTAAAATATTGAAGTTAGAATGATGGAGTTTTTTTACGAGGCTGACAAACTCATCCTCTGAACCCAGCCATTCTGGAAAATGCCCATACTTTTCAAAATGGGAGCTGATAAACTTCTTGGTGTAAGAATCTATGGAGCTGAAAATTCCTGGAAAGATTTGATAGGGTAATTTGTTGGCAACGTGAAGTTTGAGCCAGGCGCAGCGAGGGCAAAACCCCGGCAGGGCAAATACTCCTAAGTCCTTGGCGGAGATTCTCAGTTGCGCCATGAATAGTGGGCAGTGATCAGTGTCCAGTGGTCAGTAATTTCCACAGGGTGGTGTGGGGTCCAACCACTCGCCACTGTATTTTTATTTTACTTTCTGTACCTTGCCGGCTTTAAGGCAGCTGGTGCAGACCCTTATGCTGACACTTTCACCATTGACTAAGGCGTGGACTTTTTGCAAGTTGGGCAGCCAGCGCCTTTTGGTCAGGTTATGTGCATGACTGACTGTATGACCGTATTGCGGTTTTTTTCCGCAGACCTCACAAGCTCTTGACATTTTTCCTCCAGTTTGTTCGATATTCGAACAAGTGGTTAATTTAATGTTTTTATACGAAAAAACAAGCGGAATATTCAAATACAGGGTCAAAAAACAGATACACCTGCTTTGAAGGCAAAGCGGGAATACCTATAAAAGAGAAGCGTGCCCACTAAAACTGTAGGGGCTGGGTTCCCCAGCCCCATGCTGGGCGAGTCCGCTTACGGCGGATCGCCCCTACACTTCATAAATAGTTTGACAGGTTCTCAACGGTACGCCTTTACTATCTAAAGCTGGTAGACCCACATTGCCCCCAACGTGGGTTCAGCATCAGGTTGACAGAAAAAAGCCTCCCCTTACGGGGAGGCTTTTTGCAGGAAGAAAATGAGGAAGTAAGATCTTATTTCAGCAAGCTCATCTTGGCAGTCTTGGTGAAATCACCTGCCTGGATGCGGTAAAAGTAAATTCCGCTTCCGACAGTTTCGCCCCTGTCGTTCTGCCCGTTCCAGACTACCTGCCTGTATCCAGCAGTCTGCTCTTCATCTACCAGGGTCTTTACCTTTTGTCCAAGGATGTTGTAAACCACGAGCTTTACATAAGCATTGGTAGGCAGGGCATAACTGATGGTGGTTGAAGGATTGAAGGGGTTAGGATAGTTTTGGGACAAAGTAAATTCTTTTGGTAGAGCCTGGACCTTCGGCGCAGAAAGCTCAATCGGGTTGAAATCAAATTTGAGCTCCTGTGCTTTTGTATTCACCAGGGAGATTCCGGTCTGATGAGAGATGGTGGTCTGCTCCAGTTTCACTTTTCCCTCGCCCTTGAATTCCAGGTTTAAAAAAGTCCCTTCACCCTGCGGAATAGCTTTAGCTGTAAAAGGTATAGCCACAGCCAGGACGGTCTTTTTCTCGTTATCAATAATGGTGAACTTTGCTCCGCTCTGTCCATCATCAGAGATATAGTCTGCTATTCCACCGGAGAAATCCGCCTTGGTGCAGATAACGTTTGTCCCGGGCTCAGCGAATTTCAACGCCACCACCACCCCACCCAGGGGCTCATCTGCGGAAAGATTCAGTGCAACCTTATTGGCATCAGTGGTGGCAACCATCTTATTAGCTGCCCAGGAGGCGCTTCCCAGAATCAATATCAGAACAATAGTCAAGGATATTTTTTTGAGCATAAATAACTCCTTTCTTGAAAGATTTAAAGGTGTTGATCTGGTTGGTATCTCCTTCTTTTACCTCCAGGTCTGTTCCCCCTCAGAACTTCCTTCACCTCCTTTAACAGGGATTTTGATAAAAGTTAAGAGCCAACTTTCAACTTAAAATAGTTTACCCTTTCCTTTTGGTAAAAAATATTTTCAAACCTACCTGTCATCCCGTCCAGGGACTACCATCTATTTTTACGTAGAATTCTGAAATTATTATAAAATAAAAGATTAATATTGTCAAGTAAAAAATTGGTTTTTCTAAAAATTTTTCCAGACAATCCGAATTTTAGAATAGACTCAGCCTAAGAATTTAAGCCAGAGCAGGTTAACTCTCCAATAACATTCCCAAAAAAGAAGAGAAGACAGCATACAACTGAAAAGTTTTTGATGTGTCCAGGGCATATGACTAACCTTTAGCCTGAAATGGCTTGACTTTTCAGACTCCTGCCTAAAACTCCTTGACAGGCTTTGGGAAAAAGATTAATATATCCTTGATTAATAATTTTTTCATTCAGGAGCACATTTTGAGAGCGGCTTCAACGGTTGACGCTCAGTCTTTAGCAGGCAGGCCGAGAAAATTAGACCTTCAAAGCCCGGTTCAGTACTTGAAAGGGATCGGTCCGGTTAAAGCAGAGGCTTTAGCCACTATTGGAATAAACAGTGTTGAAGACCTTCTGTATCACATCCCGCGCAGGTATTTAGACCGCAGCACCATAACGCCAATGGATGAGCTTCAGGTAAACTCCAGAGCAACAGTAATGGGAACAGTTGAATCCTACGGGATAAAAAGATGGAGAACCCCTCAGTACTGGGTTATCCTAAGAGATGAGAAAAGCTTTCTGAAATTGGTCTGGTTTTCCGGGATCAGATATATTCAGAACAAGTTTAAGGAGGGGGATACAGTTGTGGCTTCTGGAGAGGTGCGAACTTTTTATGGTCTGCAGATGCCGCACCCGGAGTTCGAGATAATCTCAGGTAAAGGCGAGAAGTTAATCCATACCGGGAGGGTAATCCCGCTTTATCCATCCACCTCCGAATTAAAAAATGTCTACCTGGATAGTCGCGGATTCCGCAGGATCATTAGCTATCTTCTGGAAAACCTTTTTCCCCAGATTCAGGAGACGCTTCCAGATAAGTTAAGGGAAGAGCTTGAGCTTCCGGCATTGGACTGGTCTTTAAAAACTATCCATTTTCCGGATTCCTCAGAGGAGGCTGAAAAGGCCAGGAAAAGATTAGCCTTTGAGGAGCTTTTCTATTTAGAGCTCCTTTTAGCCTTGAGGAAAAGACATTCGGAGTTAAAGGAGAAAGGCTCGATCTTTTCAAGGCCTGGAGAGATAGTGAAAAGATTTTTAGAGAGTCTCCCTTTTGAGCTAACTGAAGATCAAAGGAAGGTTTTAAATGAGATCTATCAGGACGTCTCTTCAGGTAAGGCTATGCACCGGCTTTTGCAGGGGGATGTTGGCTCAGGGAAGACTGTGGTTGCACTCATAGCTATGCTAATGGCAATAGAAAACGGTTACCAGACAGCTATTATGGCACCAACAGAGGTTTTGGCAGAGCAACATTATCTGAGTCTTTCCTCCTTGTTGGAGCCGTTAAGGATTGAACCGATCCTTTTAACCAGTTCAGTCAAATCCGGGGAAAGAAAGGAGATTCTGGAAAAGATCTCCTCAGGAAAGGGAAAGATTATAGTCGGCACACACGCCCTGATTCAAAAAGAGGTAAATTTCAACCAGCTGGGCCTGGCAGTGATAGATGAACAGCATCGTTTCGGAGTGATGCAGAGGCTGAGTCTGAAGCTCAAAGGCGAGTCGCCGCACCTACTGGTTATGACCGCAACCCCTATTCCCCGCACCTTAGCCCTGACAGTATATGGAGACTTAGATATCTCGGTGATTAACCAGATGCCCCCGGGCAGAAAAAAGATCGAAACCAGACTTTTAGATGAAGACTCCTCTGAAAAAGGGTATCTTTTCTTAGAAGAGGAGCTTAAAAAAGGCAGGCAGGCATATATCGTTTATCCCCTGATCGAGGAGTCAGAAAAGGCTGATTTAAAAGCAGCAACAGAAGGGTATCAGTTTCTCCAGGGGAAAATATTCCCCCATAGAAAAATAGCTTTACTTCACGGCAGGATAAAAAGGGAAGAAAGGGAAAGAGTAATGAAAGCTTTTCGTTCCAGGGATTACGATATCTTAGTCTGCACCACAGTAATCGAAGTAGGTTTGGATGTGTCCAATGCTACTTTGATGTTGATAGAGCATGCGGAGAGGTTCGGGCTTTCCCAGCTTCACCAGCTAAGGGGAAGGATCGGCAGAGGCGAAGAACAATCTTACTGCATCCTGAAATTTTCCAAGTTAGTTTCAGAAGAGGCAAGGAAAAGGCTCCAGATTTTATCCTCCACTACGGACGGCTTCAAAATCTCAGAGGCAGATTTAAAATTGAGAGGTCCCGGGGAGTTTTTCGGTACCAGACAGCACGGGCTGCCGGATTTCAAAATAGCGGATTTGACCGAGGATCTGGAGCTTCTTTTTAAGGCTCGCGACTGGGCTTTCAAGATTGTGCAGGAGGATGGGAATTTGAGCTCGAAGGAGAATCTTTGCCTGAGGAGTAAGTTTATACGAAACTACAAAGATAAATTCAAGCTGGCGGATATTGGATAAATTTCATATATTTTTACAAAAAATGGATCCAAGGAAAAGTGAGGAATTATGAAATCGCTTTTTGTGTCTGAGGAAATAAAATTTACCGGAGAACAACTTATCTCTCATTGGGCGTATACTAAATTTGACCTTTTAGGAGACAGCATCGTCAGCTTCATCGGTCCGTGCGAGATAGAGGAAAAGTATCTGGTGGGAGTCGACCACTACAAGAAGAAAATCCAGGTAAGAAGTGAGAGGATGCTGCATTTCGTCCTTGAGCATTTCGATCTGGATCTGGAAAAGGCGATCTTGAAACAGAAGCTTTTGGTTTCAATCTTAAAGGACAAATTAAATCACCGGCTCAAAGGGGACATCCTGCAGAGGTGGGGGAACGATATCTTCGACGGGGACGCCAAGCTGACCATCTCCACAGTCACCCGCACAAAAGTCTCCACCAAAATCCATCTGGGGGTTAATATCTCCAGTAAGAATACTCCGGTGAAAACCAAAGGTCTGGAGGATTACGGCTTAGATCCACTGGACCTTGCTCAGGTGGTGATGAACCAGTATCGCCTGGATATGAGAAGGGTCTCTGAAAGATTGGTCAAGACCAGGAGCATAGAATGATGGGTGGGAGAATTTAAATCCTTTTAAAGGAAGGGGTGAAAAATGAACATACAGGAGAAAATAGAAGAGCTGATACAGGATGCAGCTAAGCTGGAGAAGAAAATCAAAAGGCTGGTATCTGAGTCAAAGGATTATGACCTGTCGCGTCTTTTAAAGAAGATCGATGCGGAGATGATGGACCTACAGCATAATCTGGATATCGCATTTAAATTTCTGGAAGAGGAAGAAAAGGATTGAGCTTTTAGCCGGTAGCATCTTGATGGGGCTAAAGGAACAAGATCGTATGGGTACCAAAGAGGAAAAAAGCCAGGCCAAAGATGAGCTTTTCTTACATCTGGTCTTTATGTTTCAAACTGCAGCGTTGCAGCAGATGGGTAAGCTAATCAACCCGGTAACCCAAAAGATAGAAAAAAACTTAGAACAGGCGAAATACTCGATCGACATCCTGGAGGTCCTGCAGAAGAAAACTAAAGGGAACCTGAAGGAAGAAGAAAACAAATACTTGGAAAACGTACTATTTGAGTTGAGGATGAATTATCTGGACGAGTTGAAGAAAGAAAAGTCGAAAAAAGATGAAAGTAAATCCTCCGAATCCGAGGGAGAGAAAAAAGAATAGATCTCAACCATCCTGATGTATCTATGTATAAAATACTCACAGGCTTTGTCCTGTTTTTTTTATTCCAAATATCTTTTGGAGCCAACGATATTTCTATGAGAGCAAAAAAACTTCACTCTAAAGCTTTAGTCTGCGATCTTCATTCTGATACCGTTCTCAAGTTGAAAAAAGGGGATTTTGTCTTTGGCGAGAGACACTCCACCGGTCATATCGACATCCCCCGTTTAAAAGAGGGAGGGGTTGACCTTCAGATTTTTGCCATCTGGGTGGAGCCAAAATTTTTGCCGGACAGCGCAGCCAAACAGGCTTTAGATTTAATTGACCTTTTCTACCAACAGCTTGAAAAATATCCACAGGATCTGGAGTTGGCTACCAATATCAAAGATTTCAAAAGCATCAATAAAAAAGGCAAGATAGCCTGTTTCCTGGGTCTGGAAGGGGGCCATGCAATCGAAGGAGATTTGTCCTTGCTGCGAACCTTTTATCGCCTGGGGGTAAGGTATATGACTTTAACGTGGGAGAATTCCAACCCCTTAGCCAGCTCCGCGGCTGATACCTCTTCGCAGAAAGGTGGTCTGACCGATTTGGGTAAAGAAACAGTAAAAGAGATGAACAGACTGGGTATGATGGTGGATGTCTCTCATCTTTCAGAACAAGCTTTCTGGGATGTGATGCAGCTCTCCACAGCTCCGGTAATAGCGTCTCATTCCTGCGTTAAGGCTATCTGCAATCATTACCGCAACCTCACAGACGAGCAGATAAAAGCGATTGCCAAATCGGGCGGTGTTATCGGGATTAATTTTTTCTCCGGTTATCTGGACGATGATTTCAGGAAGATTTCTGATAGCATTTATAAGGAAATACAGGTCAAGAAAGAGGAGATCAAGGAGAAGTTCAAAGGGGATGATAAAAAGATAGAAGAGGAGACCTCTCTGCTTTATAAAAATGCCAATTTTCCATCACCTACCTCTTTGGCTAAATTAGTTGACCATATAGATTATATAGTCAGATTAGTGGGACCTGATTATGTAGGCTTGGGCTCAGATTTCGACGGGATTCCCGCTATCCCCTTAGAAATAAAAGATGCCTCTGGCTTGCCTCAAATAACCCAGGAGCTTTTAAATCGGGGATATAAGGATGAGGACATCAAAAAGATTTTAGGCGGGAATTTTTTGAGAGTGTTTGAAAAAGTTTGCAAATAAAAGAGGCTAAGGCATTGGAATGTAAACCTTCAGGTTTACAAATAGGATAAAGCTAAAACTTTATACTCCATCAATATTTTCCCCTCAACCTCAATAGAGTATAAAACTGCTCGATGCTTATCTGTTTATTAAGAAATTTTAGCAAATTTTTCCCAAAAAAATTGAAACAAACCTTGATTTCCCCCGTATTACATGTTAAATTATTCTAAGTTAGAATAATTTCAATTGGAGTAGGGATGACTAAAAATGAACTGGTAGTTTTGGGGCTGTTGGGCGAAAAGCCAATGTATGGTTATCAGCTCTACCAGGAGATCGAAAGAAGGGAGATGGAGCACTGGGCGCAGGTAAATTTAGCCTCGATATATAATACCCTCAACCGCCTGCAGAAAGATAAGCTCATTCAGGGAAAAGGTGAGAGGCCTGGCAAGATGCCGGAAAGAAAAGTTTACCACATCACCTCCAAAGGCAGAAAAAGGCTGGAGGATTTAGTGCAGATGGCGCTGAACGAGCAGAAAATGCCACAGGACAGCTTCGTAGTAGGAGTCGCTTTCCTGCAAGGGCTGTCTAAAGAAAAGATTTTAGATTCGCTTTCCAAAAAGAAAGTGCAACTTCATAAGGTGATTCAGAAAATTCAGAAGATCTACAAAGACGGATGCTGCAGGATGCCCTACAATTGGAAATTCATACTGGAAAAAGGGATTTTCCATTTGAAGACCGAGATAAAACATTTAAACGAGCTTAGCCAGCTGGTAAAAAGGCAAAAAACTCAAGATAGATAGGGAGTAGAGATGAAAAAATTGATCGTTATTCTGGTCGTGCTTTTAATCCTGTTCTTTGTTTTCTTCAAGATAATGGTTTTCCTGAAACAGAGGAACGCTCAGACAACAGAGGTTCAGGAAAGGATCGTGCCGGTTGAAGTAGAGATGGTGAAGGCAACCCCTTATACTCCTATCCTCAACTACACTGGTGAAGTCAAGGGAGTAGAAGAGATACAGATTTTCCCCAAAGCCTCAGGCAAATTAGTAGAGATGAAAGTCAAAGAGGGGGAAAGGGTAAAAAAAGATCAGGTGGTGGCATTAATCGACCGGGATATCACCGGACTGGATTTTAAGCTGGCTGAAACGATCTCTCCGGTCGAGGGGGTTGTGGGAAAAGTGTATCTGGATAAAGGGGCACAGGTAAGTGAACCTTCTGGAGGTGGAGGAGGCACTCCCCTGGCTCAAATATTGAACCTGGATTCAGTCAAGATAGTAATCCAGGTTACAGAAGAGGATTTGCCCAAGGTCAGATTAAACCAAAAGGCGAAGATCAGAGTTGATGCATACCCTGACAGGGAGTTCTATGGGGTGATTACCCTGATCAGCCCAACCTTGAACAGCTTAGCCCGGACCGCCAGTGTAGAAATAACCATTCCCAACCAGAATCATTTTTTAAAACCAGGGATGTTTGCGGAGGTAGACTTAGCCACCGGCAAGACTGAGAATTTGATTCTGGTTCCCAGATATACTGTTCTGACCGAAGCCGGGAAGAAAAAAGTCTACGTGGTGAAAAATGGTAAAGCAGAAGAGAGGATGGTCGAGACCGGATTTAGCGACGGAGGTTTAACTTACGTAAAAAGCGGATTGGCTTTAGAAGATAGCCTGGTGGTCTTAGGACAGAGTCAGTTGCAGACGGGGGATAAGGTGAGAATTGTCAAAGGAGAAGGAAGATAATGTTTCTGCCTAATTTATCGATTCGCCGGCCTGTTTTCATAGTGATGCAGGTTCTGGCAGTTCTTGTTCTGGGGATAGTATCTTACAACCGGATCGGTATCGATCTGATGCCGGAAGTGGAATTCCCCTATATATCCATCACCGCAGTTTATCCAGGGGTAGGCGCCCAGGAGATCGAAAACCAGGTAACCAAGCCGATCGAAGAGGCAATGAGCGCAATTAACCGGCTGAAGAATGTCTACTCCACTTCAGCCGAAGGTTTTTCCCAGATCTTGCTGGAGTTTGATATCGGGGTTAAAGTCCGGGACGCAGATTCAGATGTCAGGCAAAAGCTATCTGAGATTCGGTCCAGGCTCCCCCGTGATATGGATGAGCCTACCATTGCCCGGTTTGACGTGACAGCCACGCCGATAATGATTTTCTCGCTGGCCAGCAACCTTCCCCTGGACGAGTTGAGGGTTCTGGCAGACGACAAAGTTAAGAACCGGATTCAGCAAACAGAAGAGGTGGCTCAGGTCGATTTAATCGGAGGGCTGGAGCGGGAAATAAAGGTCGAGATAGACAAAAATAAACTTAAAGCTTATAATCTTTCAGTTGATCAGGTGATCGGAAGCCTGTCCCGGGAAAACCTGAACATACCTGGTGGCAGGGTTGAAATTCAGCCGCAGGAGTTCGTCCTCAGGACTACCGGTGAGTTTCAGGAAGTCTCGGATATCGGAAAGATACCTGTGGCTAATTATCAGGGAACTCCGGTTCATCTAAAGGATGTGGCTTCAGTCAAGGATTCTTTCAAAGAGATAAGAGAGATAGCCCAGCTAAACAGCAGACCTTCGGTTTCCTTTATCGTTTACAAGCAGTCTGGAGGAAATACAGTCAAGGTATGCGACAGACTGAAAAAAACCATAGCCAGCCTGAAAAAAGAGCTTCCAGCCGGAACAAGCATAGAGATAGCCTCAGACCAATCCAAATTCATCCGCAGATCAGTACATGAGACCATGCGGACTTTGTATTTGGGAGCAATCTTTGCCATCCTGGTGATATTTATCTTTCTGGGGAATTTCAGAAGCACTATAATTGCCGCCTTAGCCATCCCCACATCCATTCTGGCTACCTTTGTTATGATGGGCATTTTCGGGTATACCATAAATATGATGACCCTGATGGGCCTGTCATTGTGCGTGGGTATCCTGATCGACGATGCCATCGTAGTGCGGGAGAATATCTTCAGGCACGTGGAGGAAGGTATGGACCCGGAGGAGGCTTCAAGGTTCGGCACCTCTGAGGTCGGTCTGGCAGTTATGGCTTGTACGTTCACCATCATCGCAGTCTTTGTGCCGACCGCTTACATGGGCGGAATCGTGGGAAAATTCTTTAAAGCTTTTGCCTTCACGGTTGTATTTGCAGTCCTGTATTCTCTGTGGGATTCCTTCACCATGGCACCGATGCTTTCAGCCAAGGTCTTAGTGAAAGAGAAAAAAGATAAAGACAGTCTCTTAAAAAGATTATTTGCTCCTTTCAACCGCGGATACCAGAGTCTGAACCAATCTTATGGAAGGACCTTAGCCTGGGCCTTAAATCACAAACTCTTAATCATCGCCAGCTCCATAATACTTTTCTTCCTGAGCCTGAGCTTGATTTTTTTGTTGGGTAAGGAGTTTATGCCTCAAGGGGACAGGGGGGAATTTAACGTTATCTTGGAAGAGCCGGTTGGCACCTCCATTCAGACCATGGAAAAGGCTGCCACAGAAGTGGAGAAGATACTTTTCACCTATCCTGAAGTTCAATTAGTATTCACCACTATCGGGCTGCAAGCTGGTGCTTCCAATAAAGGCACTATCAGGGTAGAGCTGGTTCCGCTGAAGGAAAGGAAGAAGAAGACAGTAGAGGTTGAGAAAGAGATCAGACAAAGACTTTCCGAGGTGCCTGGTCTGAAATCTCAAGTAGCTATGGTGGGGATGTTTGAAGGTCAGCAACAGGATTATCCCCTGACTTTGTATATCAAAGGTCCGGAGATCAGGGTTTTGGATGAGGTCTCGGCTAAGGTTCTGAACATGCTGGAAAGAATCCCAGGGGTGGCAGATCCTGACCGTTCCATCCGGAGTGGCAAACCAGAGATGAGAGTGATTGTTGACCGTGAAAAAGCGAGCCGTTTGGGCATTTCTACTGCCCAGATAGCAATGACCCTGCGCTCTTTAGTGGACGGGGATGTTGCCACCAAACTAAGACAAAGTGAAAAAGAGGTAGATGTGAGGGTGATATTGCCTCCAGAGCAGAAGAATAACTTTCAGGATATCGCCTCTGTCAATATCTTAACTCCGGCTGGAATGGCAGTTTCTTTGAGCAGCATAGCCAGCCTACAGGAAGGGGTTGGCCCTACCCAGATCAACAGGCAGAACCGGGAAAGGGTGGCTATACTGACTGCTAACTTAGTTGACCGGCCGTTAGGAGATGTAGTCAAAGATTTGAACAGGAAGCTGGCTGATTACCCTCTTCCTCCGGGGTACAAGATTGAACAGAGGGGTGATGTGGAGATGATGGGCGAGATGTTTTATAATATGATCTTGGTTTTAGTCATTGGCGTAGTCTTCATATATATTGTGTTGGGGTCACAGTTTAACTCGTTCCTGCATCCTTTCACCATAATGCTTGCCTTACCCCTGGCAGTGGTGGGAGCGCTTTTAGCCATATTCTTGACGGGCCAGAGGATCAACATGATGGCTATGGTGGGGATAATTCTTCTGATGGGGATTGTAACCAAGAACTCGATTTTATTGATCGACTATACGATTACTTTGAGAAAAAGAGGAATGGGGAGGGAAGAGGCATTACTCAAGGCGGGACCTGTTCGTCTGCGTCCTATCCTTATGACCTCTGCAGCTATGATCATGGGTATGCTGCCAGCAGCTTTAGGAATAGGAGAGGGTGCAGAATGGAGGCAGTCAATGGGAATTGTAGTCATCGGTGGTTTAATTACCTCAACCCTTTTGACTCTGCTGGTGGTGCCGGTAACCTATGTGGTGGTGGATAATTTTGGAGAGTTTTTAAAAAGGAACATTAAAATCGGTGGATAAAAAATAAGGAGGGAATATGCTGAAGTCCTGTCTGAAAATAACTCTGGTTGTTTTTTTCATTCTCTGGTTTAACTCTCCTTCCTTTTCTCAGGAGAAACTAATCCTGAACCTTGAGAAAAGCCTTGAAACCGCGTACCAGAATAATAGGTTACTTCAGAGCCTGAAGGAAAAAATCAGCTCTGCAAAATTCAAAATTCAGGAGGCGAAATCCGGCTTTTTTCCGAACCTTTCTTTTCAGGGAAGCTTCACCTATCTGGGCGTAAACCCGAGTTTTGTGGTCTCCATCCCGGGGGTATTTAACCAAAAGGTAACTGTTGGCTTCCACGATAACTATACTTTTGCGCTTGCCCTGCAACAATCTTTGTTCACCTGGGGAAGGATTCGTAACCGGTATTCAATCTCTAATTTAAATCTCAGTCTGGAGCAGGAAGAGTATATCAAGAACAAGCAGGGGATAACTTACAATGTGACCAGCTTGTTCTATTCGGCTTTGCTTGCCAGGGAGTTAATCAAGGTAAGGGAGGATGCTCTAAAAAATATCCAGGAGCACCTCAAAACCGTGGAATTAAGGTACAAGGCTGGCCAAGCCTCAGAGTTTGACGTCTTGCGAGCAAGGGTGCAGTTAGCCAATGCCAAACCACCGTTGCTTCAGGCAAAACAAGCATATGATTTAGCTTTAAGCTCTTTTAAAAACATATTAGGACTTGCTCAGGAGGCAGAAGTTGAACTGGAGGGTGAGCTTTTTTTCAAACCAGTAGAAGTAAAACTGGAAAGTGCAACTCAAGAAGCTCTTTTACAAAGGCCGGAATTGAAATCCTTAGACTTTCAGAAAAAGATAGCACAAAAGGGCTTAGCCATTGCCAAAGCCGGGAACAAACCCTCGTTAGTGGGGATTGCAAATGTCCTTTATGAAAACCCCTATTACAGCCAGAGAAAATGGGATACTGACTGGAACTTCACTTTTTCACTGAATTTCCCTTTATTTGATGGTTTTGCCACACGCTCTAAGGTTAATCAAGCCAGGTCAGATTTGAAACAATTAGACCTAGGAGAACAGGATTTAAAAGAAGGTATAAAATTGGAGGTAAAAGAGGCAGTAACCAGCCTGGATTTAGCTAAAGAGACGATCCTTTCCCAGCAAGAAACTGTCAATCAGGCAAAGGAAAGCCTGCGCATAGCCAAGGTTCAATATGCCCAGGGGATAATAACCAGCTTGGAGGAAATGGATGCTGAATTAGCCCTGACCTTTGCCCAGATAAACTACCTTCAGGCCTTGGCTGATTATCTGAGGGCTCAGGCGCAGTATAATAAGGCTATAGGGCAGGAATAAAGTGGTCAGTGGCGAGTGATCAGTGGCCAGCATTGTAGTTGCTCGATTTATCGAGCAAAAAGGCGCCCAATAAATTGGGCAACTACCCAAAGCATCGGCATTAAGAAATGTCGATGCCTTTTTATTAACTTCATGAATCTTAATGCTTATAGAAAAAGATGGCAAAGGCAATAAACCGAGCTCCCATCAGTTCAAAAATTAGTTTTACCCGCATTTTTCCCTTGCTTTTTTAATAATAACAGTTAGATTATTTACAGGTTAAATCTGCTTTTTTGATGTCGATAAATAGAAGAGGACACAATCCAAAAGCTTATCCCGAAGGGATTAAGCAAAAGCTCTTTGAAATCTTAGGGGAGAATCTTAAAACAGGTGAGCTTTTAGCCCATCATACCACTTTTAGAATCGGTGGTCCGGCTGACTTCTTCTATCAAGCCTCCACTCCTGAAGAGCTGATCAAAGGAATAAATACAGCAAAAGAGTTTAATCTTCCGTATTTCGTTTTAGGAGGAGGGAGTAATCTTTTAGTCAGCGACTCCGGGTTCCGCGGGCTGATGATAAAGAACTTATGCAGGAAAGTTCTGATTCAGGAGAATAAGGTCTCAGCTCAATCCGGCACTTTGCTCTCAGAATTGGTTGACCTTTCAGAAGAACTGGGATTGGCTGGTCTGGAATTTGCAGCAGGAATCTATGGCACACTGGGTGGTGCAGTTTACGGTAATGCTGGCGCCTTCGGAAAGGCGATCTGCGAGGTTCTGGAAGAAGGTATAATCCTTACCTCAAAAGGGAAGCTGGAGATAGTCAACCGGGATTATTTTGAATTCGATTATCGTCATTCAAAATTGAAAAGCTCAAAGGATATTTTGCTTTCAGCTACCCTGATCTTGCAAAAGGAGGATAGGGAGAAGATAAGAAAGAAGATAGAGGAGAACCTGAAGGTGAGGAAGTCCAGGCTTCCGGAAGAGGAGGGCTCTGCGGGCTCATTTTTCAAGAATATTAAATCCTCCAAGAACTGCTCATCCGGAGTCTCGGCAGGGTATCTTTTAGAACAGGTCGGCGCAAAAGAGATGAGAATAGGAGATGCCAGGGTTTTCTCCAAACATGCTAACATAATAATAAATTTAGGCAAAGCCACCTCACAGGATGTAAAAACCTTAGCCAGGGCATTGAAAGAAAAAGTAAAGGAAAAATTCAACATAGAGTTAGAAGAAGAAGTAATCTATTTAGAAGAGTAAAACTTTAGGAAAGGAGGTAATTATCGATAATATCTAAGGGTTTCTAAAGGTGACCCGATGGTAAGAAAATCAGAAGTACCTCTTTTTGCCGCCAAGGGCGTAAAGTCTCTTTCGAAACTGGCGGTTTTGTTTTTACTTTTGCCGGCATTAGGCGCTGCCCAGGGCTTAAAATTAGACCTCGAGTCAAAAGATAACGGCAGTTCCTACCATAAGCCGGGCGCTCAAGATGTGGGTCTCTCCCTGGCTTTTAAAGAGCTTCCCCTCCTTAAAAACAAGATCTACTTTGCCCGGACAGTTAAAATAAACTACGAAGATAAAGTGGTCGAGCTTAAGGATAAGCTGGGCACGTACCCGGTTGATAATGTTTTCCCTTTGAGCCTGGATTCCTATATGAGTTATACTCTTTCCTCTCAATATCAGGAGAACTGGCGAAAGAACATAAACCTTTCCCTAATCCAGACCCAGCAGGGAAAGCGCAGGAGCTTTTTCCAGTTCGACATCCCGGTTAAATTTCCCTCCATAGTATCCAAATTCATAGGCGAAGGAGGTCCCAGTCTGAAAATCACCGGAAACCGGAAGATCTCCTTTTCCGGAAGGAGTAACTGGCAAGAGGGGCTGGTCAAGACGGCAACTTACAAGCCGTCCAAATGGCCCTCTTTGAATATGGAGCAGAAATACAGTTTCAGAATCAATGGAAATATCGGAAGCAAAATCTCCGTGGACGTTGACCAGAATAGCGAGACCACAACTGATCTGGCGAACCGGATTCACTTACGTTATGCTGGAGAGGAAGACGAAGTTCTGCAGAGCATAGAATTGGGGAATACAAGCCTGACAGTGGGAAGCAGCCTGGTCGGGTACAGCCAGGCAATACGCGGTCTTTTCGGGATTAAAGCTACAGCCAGAGTCGGCAGACTGGGCCTCACTATGATAACCAGCCAGGAGAAATCCTCCACTCAAAGAACCACCTTTAAAGCCGGCTCAGAGAGTAGTTCAAGTTATATCCGGGATTATGACTATCTGAAAAGGAGATTTTTCTATTTAGGTAGAGATAATATTTTCTTGGATCCAACACATGGTACAACTGATTTTCAAGATGGAGATAGTATAATTGAGTTCAAGCTTTATAGAGATACCCTCTGCAACTCATGTATTGTCTATCACGGTTATGCCTGTACAGACCCGACAAATGGGACACGGGATACGAGCGAGTTTGAATACAAGAGCTTCGTACTGGTTGATCCGAGTAACTATTATCTTTATCCCAGTAAGATCGTGAAAGACAGAATCGCTACTTTACCTTTTATCGAGTTATTCACTGCTCTGGGTGAGTTCGATGTTTTAGCCTACTATGCTAAGGTGCTACGACGAACGTCTCCAACTCCAGAAACCGTATACGTAGGAAATCTGCACTACTGGAACCCTAATGAAATCGCTGACGGTGATACAACGTACTTGCTTAAACTTATAAAGCCTTCCGAGTCCCGCTATCGTCAGGCTACCTGGGAATATGAGTGGAGGAATGTTTACTCGCTGGGCTCAACGAATATCGAAAAAGATGGGCTGAAGATAAATGTCTATAAAGGGGTTAGCCGGTCAGAGTACACCAATAACACTGATCCTGACCAGCAGAATGGGGTAAGATATATTCAGATATTGGGGCTGGATAAAATCGATCAATACGGGTATAACAATCCGGATGGGGTTGTAGATTTGGACCGGATAGATTTTAACAAAGGTCTGCTTTTCTTCCCGGATCGGCACCCCTTTAATTCCAGTCGGTCGTTCACTCAAAATGGAGCTGACACCTTAAATGAAAAAATACCTGACATAGATAGTACCACAGAAAACTATCAATTCGTTCAGAAGTTAGGGGAGAAAAGCAAATATTATATCTACGTTGAGACCAAAAGCCGCAAGACCGAATTTTCCTTAGGACACTCTCCCATAATCGAAGGCTCGGAAGTAGTGACCCTGAATGGTAAGACTTTAGCCAAAGGCAAGGATTATAACATCGATTACGATATCGGGCAGATCAATTTTCTATCTCAGGAGGCGACTAACGCAACCGCAGAGTTGAAAATAGATTATGAATATGCCCCGTTTCTTATGGCAGAGAAGAAATCGCTTTACGGGCTACAGGCGAACTATCAGGCCGCAAGCGGCTTAACGATCAACAGCGTGGCTCTTTATAAAAGCGACAAAACCTCAGATGACCGCCCCAGGGTTGGAGAGGAGCAGAAAAAAAATTTCGTCTGGGGCACAGACGTTTCCTTCTTCTTAACCCCCTCGATAATGACTAAGTTGGCAGATGCTCTTCCCCTTTTCGGAACCGAGGAGCCCTCCAAGGTTGATATTAGCCTGAAAGTGGCTCAGAGTATACCCAATCCTAATCTGATAAACAAAGCCTACATTGACGATTTCGAAAGCTCTTTAGAATATACTGACTTGGGGATCCGCCGGGGAACCTGGACTCTATCCAGTATGCCACAGGGGAACTGGCAAAGAGCAAGGATGATCTGGTATAACCCTTATGACCGGGTGCAGATACAAGATATCTGGCCCAACCGTCAGGTTCAGGCAAGGGAAGCCTGGATGGATGTGCTCAATTTAGAGCTTTACCCCAAACATCCGCATGCGCCGAAAGATAGCCTTGCTGATACCCTTGGAGTCAGGCACTTTGATCCTGATTCCTCTTATAAGTCCTGCAACGGGATTATGAGAGCATTCGCTCCGAGCAGCTGGGATCAGACCAGGACCAAGTTCCTGGAGGTCTGGGTTAAGGGAGACACAAGCACTACCTTAGGTATCGTTTTAAACATTGACTTGGGAGAGATAAGCGAAGACATAAACGCTGACGGTTTTCCGCAGACAGAAGATAAGCCTTCCAATGGTCAAAGAGGGAACGGAATCTTAGAAGATGATGAAGATACCGGTCTGGATGGGGTATTTGAAGATTCCTTAGGGGTAGATTGGAGTGGGGATGACTGGTCTTACAATCCGGATCAGAACAAGAACGATTATAGCCACATCAATGGCACTGAGAGGAATGCCAATGATCCGGACAGAGGCAGAAGGCCTGATGCTGAAGATATCAATGGGAATAACGAGTTAGATAGGCCTAATAACTATTTCGAATTTCCGATAAATCTAAAAGATGCCTCTCTCTGGGTGCCCGGTACCTATCATAACGGTTGGCGGCTTTACCGCATTCCTCTGGAAAATACACAGAACCGAATCAGCGTGGGAACTCCTGATTTCTCCAGCATAAAATTTGCCCGAATCTGGCTTTCCTCCTCTGATACCACTGGCAAGACGGTTTCAGTGCAGATCGCCTCTGTCCAGTTGGTGAGTAATCGGTGGCGAAGCCTTGGTGTTAAATCGATAAACGATTCAACTTTTTCTCCGGTCGATTCGACCCGCGAATCTTTTGAGGTCTTCGTGATCAACACCTTTGATAATAATAACTACAATCCCCCTCCAGGAATAGCCGGGATTTTGGATAGAAGCACTAAAGTGCGGGAAAAAGAGCAGTCCCTGGCATTTAAATACCAGTACCTTGAGCCCGGTCATTATGGATCAGCTTATCGGATACTATATAGAGCTGAGAATTATACTAATTATCAGGGACTGAAGATGTTCGTGCACGGGCCCACAGACAATTCCGGCGTTAAATTCTTCTACAGAATGGGCACAGATTCTCTGAATTTCTACGAATATCATTGCAACCTGTATCCTGAATGGGATCCAAGAAACGAAGTAAATATGGATTTTAGCCAGATAACTGCTTTGAAAAATTACATGCTGATGAATGCTTCCAAGGATTCCACAGCAGCCCGGGATACGACTGCGGGGAATTATCGGGTTAGAGGGAACCCCACTCTAAGCAACGTGATCTGGTTTTCCTCAGGTGTCTACAATGATGCTTCCAGGAACGATTCGACTGAGATCTCGGGTGAGGTCTGGATTGACGAGCTCCGGGTTACGGACGTGCGCAAGGTGCCGGGCTGGTATTACTCCGGAAGCATCTCCACCAAGTTCGCTGATCTTTTCAGCCTGGGAATTACTTTTTCCCGTAGAGATGCTGAGTTCAGAGGTCTGACCGAGGACAAAGGGTCAGGGGTTGTCTCCAGCGGCTTAGGGATAAGTTTAGTCACTTCTTTTGAAAAATTCCTGCCTCCTTCCTGGGGCTTGAACCTTCCTTTTTCCTTTAACCTGACAAAATCGATTGACCTGCCAAGGCTAAAGCCAGGCTCGGATATCATCCTGCCCGCGGGACTAAGGAGCTTGGATAGGACCGAATCCACATCCAAGAGTTTCAGCTTTTTCCCCAGCTTTAACCGGGAGACAAACAACTGGCTTTTAAAGCTTACTCTAAAAAGGCTTAAATTGAATCAGTCTATTTATTATACGCGCACGGATTTCAGGAGTTCTGTGACTCCAGTCTCCAATAGTCAGGGGTATGGATTTGGACTACAGTATGATATGACCCCCAGGAAAAATCTAACTTTCTCACCTTTCAAGGGGTTGAAATCGGTTTTCCTCCTAAAAAAGCTCTCCTCTGAGACTATTAGCCCCCTGCCCACCAACCTGGTGTTCTCTTCTTCAGTCAGAAGTACCAAGTCTTTTAGCCAGAGCAGTGCGGGGAACATCACCTCACAATATGCCCGTGATTTCAACGGCACAATCAGTGCTTCTATGGCTCCCTTGAAAACAGTGTCACTGGGTTACACTTTCGAAACTTCAAGGGATATCAGAGATGATAAGAACCTTAAATTCTCGTTCTTACCTAAACAGGCTAAACTGGGGATTGAGATAAGCAGATCACAGTCCTTCTCAGCCACTTACCGTCCAAAGTGGATAGGAATTTTAGACCAGAGTTTCAGTTTCAACTCCTCCTACAAAGAGAATGGCGACCCGGTACAGTTGCACGGAACCAAGTCAGTGGGGAATCAATCCGGTAAATCAGCCAACTTTACCTTCTATTGGCAGAAGATATTTGGAATCCTAAAGCCCAAGGCAGAGGCTAAAAAAGGCTTAAGTCCGTTAAATTGGGTAAGGAGCTTTGTAGGAAATTTAGGCCAGAACCTGGCTGCGTTGAGCATAAACTATCGGATAACCAAGACCTCCACCAAAAGCGGGCTTTTAGAAAGGCCCTCCCTTTCCTATCAATTTGGATTCACGGACAAAGCCGATGTTCCATTTTCCACTGACCCCCAGACTGCAAGATCTGACGGACTGAGTACCCAGAAAAACCTGGATCTGGGAAGTACCTTAAGGGTTTCCTCAAATATAAATATCTCGAGTTTAAGGTACTCTAAAGTAGATAATATTGTCTCCAGTTCTGGAACCCCGGTGAGGAATGTGAGCACGACTTTCCCGGATATGGTTTTAACCTGGAGCAACTTAGAGAAGATAAAAATTCTTAAGAGGTTTGCCTCCGGTGTGGATTACTCTTTTAATTACAGAAGGAAAGTTGATACAGCAGAAGACGGTCTGACCGGCAAGCTGAACAAAAGGGATATCACCAAGAGTCTTACTCCTTTATCATTGAAGGTAACTTTCAATAACAGAATCCAGACTAATTGGTCCTGGGATAGGGTAGTGGCAGAGAGTCAAGCTTTATCCGGGGTGTCTGGGGGAGGAGGCAAGACCATCAGCACTTCAGATGCTTATGGAGTCAATGCTGCCTATTCCTTCAGCGCGCCAAAAGGGATGAAGCTTCCCTTTCTCAAGAAGATAAAATTCCAGAGCAATTTAAACCTGGGATTGGGCATTTCCATAAGGCATAACCAGACTAAAAGCTCAGTAGGACAACAGGGGTTTAACATATCCGCGGATACTAAGGAATTCTCCTTAACGCCCAGCGCAGGGTACAGCTTTTCTTCCCAGGTTACAGGCGGGTTGTCCGGGCGCTGGCTGGATACAACCAATAAAATAAGCGGGGAGAAGAATCATACCAGGGAGTTGAGCATCTGGGCTCAGGTTACTTTCTGAGTCTGAAATCTGGTTTAGTTGATTAACTCTAATCTAAAGTACAGAGGTGTATATTAAAAAATCTAAATTGAGCCTGGTTTCTTTATTTTTCTTTTTTTTCATCGGAGTGAGCTGCAGCTCTGACCATTCATCGGAATTCAAGGGGGAAAGGGCTTATCAATATCTTAAAGAGGAATGCCAGTTTGGGCCCAGAAATCCCGGTTCACCCGGACATCGGGCTTTAAAAAAATATCTGCTTGACTTCTTCTCCACATATAGTAATTTAGTTAAAT
>Ga0315277_10002545_pt1 | contig 25327 bp, 18 predicted proteins | sample YL17G05_15_MG_FD_203695 | JGI IMG/M metagenome (GOLD analysis project Ga0315277, IMG submission 203695) | Sediment microbial communities from Yellowstone Lake, YNP, Wyoming, USA - YL17G05_15 | ecosystem: Environmental > Aquatic > Freshwater > Lake > Sediment | place: USA: Wyoming | collected... | reverse complement strand
CCGAGGCCCTTGGTCACCACGATTACGTCCTCGACCGATTTCACGTTCGAGTAGAGAATCGATTTCTCGCGCAGCGCCTTCTTCGCTTCCTCCTTGGAGGCCGGGAGCTGCTCGATCAGAATCCTTGACACTTCGCCGCCTTCGACGTCAACGATGAAGTCCTGCGCATTGCCGAGGAACTTGCCGGAGTCGGTAAAGATGTCCATTCCATACATCCTGGATAGTTTCGTCGTCATCCAATCACCTGGTCGTTATGACTTTAACCGTACCCCTTATTTTCCGAATCTTATTTAAAACCTTCGCCAGCCGAGATACCATTATGGAGCGGTCCAAGATTATTTATGGCCTTTACGTCGGGTTCCTCGTGGTGTTCATGGGGCTGGTCACGCTGACGCCCTACATCGCCTTTTCGGACCTTCCGTTCGCGAAGGGCCTCTATTCCGCCTTCTCCCCGACCTGCCACCAGAAGATCTCCCGCTCGCTCTGCCTCTTCGAGGGAAACGGCACGTGGTTAGGCGACTGCACGGCCCAGGCCGGCGTGTACGTGCCCAACGACAGGCTGAACGTATCCGAGACCATCAGCGGCGCGCTGGGGTACAAGTTTCCGGTGTGCGCGAGGGACATCGGGATATACCTGTTCATGCTCATCGGGGCGATAGCCTACCCTTTCGTATTCAAGCTGGATGAGAAGAGGATACTGCCGCCCATCCTGCTCATAATCGCGATCCTTCCGCTGGCGATCGACGGCACGGTCCAGCTCCTGTCCGACATCGGGATAGGCCCGTTCATCGGATACGAGAGCACGAACCTCCTCCGCCTGATAACCGGGGGAATGGCGGGATTCGCGGTCTCGTTCTATGTCATTCCTATATTGAATAAGATGTTCGGATAAAAGTAGTTCCTATGGCTGAAACGCAATACGCAAAAAGGGCGGAAAAACAGGCCAAGCGACTGAAGGGGATAGTCCCAAGGCACGTCCTCGAATTCTCCGAAGTCAGGAAACAACTCGATCCCAGACTCCCGGACACGGTCGCAAAGCTGGTTGTCGGTGCCGGAAACGAAAGGAAAATAGAGGAGCTCAACAGGACTGCGAGAGCGCTGTCCCCCCATCTTTCCAAATGGCTCGTGCCTTTCAAGGCATTTGAAAACGAATCCCTGGCGCGGCTTCTTGTCACCTACACGGCATTTTTCGCGGAAATCGGCAAGCCTCTGGGAAAGGGGACGAAAGCGGCATTCGATGGCCTCGCCATGGCGATGGAAAACGAGAGGATAGCCCGTTTTTTCCAGAGCCACCCGGAAGCCATCGTAAGAATCGCCTTTGATGCCGGCCCCCGGGCGCACGATACCTTCAGGGCGATCGCCACCGCCGTCTCAAACGACCGCGTTTCCGAGCTTTTTGAAAGGCACCCATCGGAATTCCTCGAGCTTGTCGCATGCTCTGGAAAATCCGGAGGGGCAGTTTTGATTGCCCTAGGGGAGGAAAGGGAGCCGGGGAAGCCGTACTCTTATCCGAAAGGGGTCCCATTCGACCGCTCGCCCATCGGGGTACTTTTCGACCGCCATCCTGCGGAATTCGTTGAGGTGATAAGGCGTTCAGGAGATTTGGCCGAAAGAGTTCTTGATCATCTGAGGGACGTAGGCGCCTGGAACAGCTTCGAGGACCACCCGACCGAAATCGCCCAGGTCGCGAGGCATTCGGGTGTGATGGCCACCGCCCTTCTCGGTTCCCTGAGATACGAAAAAAACACGTATCCTGAGCGTCGCACCATATACGGGGCGAAAAGGCTATTCGACGAGTTGCCCTCGCTCTTTGTCACCTTGGCAAAATCGAGCGGGGGCGAATCAAAGATCGGCGAGATAAGCGAGCATTTCCCGAACACCCTTTACCTTCTAAACGGCAACATGAACGACTTCGCAGTTCGGCATACCGAGGATTTGGCGGAGATGCTCGGCAATGCCGGGCAGAACGCCGGCCGTCTTCTCAACGCCCTGGCATACAACACTAAGGGATATTTCGGCTATGGATCGGAAGGCATATCAGTGGCTGAATTGTTCGAAAAGAACCGAGAATTATTCCTGAGGGCATCTGCCGCAACGAAAAGCGAATTTCATGCGATTGTCGGGTTGCTTCCGAACCCGAGGATAAGGGAGCTTTTCCTGAATCATAGTAAGGCACTCATCGAAATGTCGAAGTACGTCGGAAACGGGTTAATAAATGCTCTTTTGGTGCTGGACAACGACGTCGGATTCCGTCTTTTCAAGGACCACCCTGCGGAGATGATCGAATTGGCCAGATGCGCGGGGCCGAAGGTCAACGAGGTTTTTCGCGTGATTGGGGCACCGGACGTCTCCGTTCTTTTCGAACGGTATCCGAAAGAATTCCTACGCATCGCCAGAGCGGCTAGGGAGAACACCAAAGATGTCTTCTACGATTTCACAAACCCGGCCTTCTTCCAGCTATACCTTCAATATCCGAAGGAAATAATCGGGTTCATCCGCTTGGCCAGGGGCGACCCGATGCTTTTTGGCGCATTCGGGACGCTCGAGAATCCCAGACTGTTGGCGATATTCGAGCGAAATCCGCAGGCGTATCTGGATGCGCTCACCGAACTGGTCAGATTTTCGAAAAAAGCGAAGGCGGCGTTAGATTCCGAGCGCCGTCCCCTCCCGCCCTGGCCCCCGCGGAAATTCGCTTCGCTTCTCCTGCCCGCAGGGTATGAAAGCCCCACACTCCAATCGCTGGACAGGAATTTCAGCCATTACAAGGAGGCCTTCGAGCTCGCGATGTACGTGGCCAACACGTTCGGGTACGCGCCTGCCGCCCTTGCCGCCTCGATTGATGTCCGTCGCATGGGGGAGGAGGCAGACAGCGTCGAGAAGCTAGCGCGCCTGATGAAGCTGCTCAACGGCCTTCACCCGGACCTTGCGAGAGGGATTGAACCCAGCCCGCTTGTGAAGACCCAGATTTCGTCATTCTCCCCAAAAGCGCTGGACGAGAGCACTTTGAGGAGTGCCGCGGATATGGCATATCTCATCCGGACGTTCACCGATATGAAAAAGGGTGAGTGGTGGAGCGGGATGGCTAAGGGGGTATTCGATTCAAGGCTCTCCAAGCTCGAGTTGCGCCCGGGGATTATCAAGCCGATAAGGTCCATCCAGGACCTGGAGAGCGTCAGGGGCTTGCAGGCCCCTTTCCTTGACATCGCCCCTTCCCTTCACGCCAAACTCAGCAAGCTCATCGCGGATAAGACGGATTTCGACGCGGTCATACGTTCTGTCACAACCTCCAAAGGGCTGAACCTCGCGGTTCTGGAGCGGATAAGGCAGGAGCTCAACCTTGTGAACCGGGTCCTGGGGGACGAATTCGTCCTCTCGATCGGAGTCGGAATCTCAAAACGGGAAATAACGCGCCGGAACTTCTCTGCCCTGCTGCATGACGTGGAGCTTTTTTTCGGGTCCCCATCGAAAAATAGCGACGTCAACAGGCTATACGAACTCGTGGGCAGGTTCCAGGCGAGCAGGCTTGCCGATTACCTGGCCGGCCACAGGAGCGATTTCCCGGCTTCGGAGGTCAAAGCCGCGATAAAGACCCTCGGTGGCATGGGGGTTTCGGTGGACATACCCGAATCGGGCATTTCCAAGGCGATCAGGAGGATCAGCCGGGGGCAGCTGGGATACACGGTCACAAAAGGCGTATCAAGGGTTGTGCCCGGGCAGGCCATGAGGGAAGACATAATTAGCATCACGATAAACAAAAGGCCATCCGGCACCAGGATGGCGGCCGGCTTCGAGCTGGATCATTATTTCGACCAGAGGGGGAGGCGGGTGGCGACCGTCGTGTCAGGTTACCGTGAAAGGGGCGCGATGATAGCCTACGAAGCCCAGGTCGGGACCGGGATTAGGGTGGACGACCTGAAGTCCGGGTCCGGGCGCACAATCGCAGCCCTTGCGGTCGGCGCGTTCACCACCGGCGAGAGGAAACTGGCTGATTTCGCAGCCATCAGAGGCGGGGTGGTCAACTATCTCGTGTCCGGCAGGGACGGCCTGGCGGTATTCTATCCGGACGGTTCGTTCGAGATAAAGAACTCGAGGACCCTTTCCAGGAAGGACATAAGGACTCCCGGTTACCTGATGGGCGGAGAGCCGATGAGGTTCAGGGAAAGGATAGAGGATTTCAACCTCTTCGTCAACAAGGTGAAGAGGGCCAGCGCCAGCGTCATGCAGGGGATGCTCCTTCTCTATGACGGGGAGCTGCAGCTCACCGAAAAGTCAAGCGGCGCCCCGGACAAGAGAAGGCTACTCGCTGTGATGGCCGACGGGTCCTTCGCCCTGCTTGACATCGACCCGCGCGTGACACTGCTCGAGGCCGCCGTCCTCGCCAGGAAGATGGGAGCGAGGCATGCCATAAACCTTGACACCGGGATGTATGACTTCTCCCAGGTCATCGACGCTTCCGGCAAGACTCACGCTCTCGGGACGATGGATGCCGAGCGCCCCTCCAACCTTGTCATCTTTTACAGGGAAACCAAACAATAAGTGTATCAGACCTGTTGGCCCGGGCATTCGCTCAGAAATCCCCCAGGCTGGTCTGCTTCTTGTCCGACGCTCCCTTCGGAGCCTCTTTCTCGTCCATGATCAGCTCGCCGAAAACGCCGTCATGCCCGGGGATCCAGCGGATGTTGCCGGATTTCACCTTCATCAGCGCGTTCGCGATATCCACGCCCGTCGCGAGCCTTATCTGCTCCTCGTTAGCCTCGAACACGGCGAACTCGTTGCCGAAATAGCGGACCAGCCTGTCGCACTCGGTCCGGACCGCGCCGGTCTTCTCCCCTTTCCCGAGCACCTTGGAGATCACGGTCCGCAGCGGGACGATGGACTGGAAAGGCACCGCCCCCGGAGGCTTCTCCCCCATCTTGCGGTCGGCCAGGTCGGCCACGCGGTGGAGCACCCCGATGGTCAGTTCCCTGCGGCACACCGGGCAGATGCCATTGTGCTTCTTCGATTCCCAGGGGGACCAGTTGATTCCGCAAGCCCTGTGCCCGTCGTAATGGTATTTGCCCTCCTCGGGATAGAACTCGTATGTTTTCACGAACCCCTTCCTCGTCTTTATCGCATCGCGTATCGCGGCGTATGTCGGCTCCTGCAACTCGAAGACGTTCGCCTCGCGCCCGAGATTGTCCAGCGAGTGCGCGTCGGAATTGGAAACGAGCGAGTACTTGTCGAGCCGGCTCACCATCCAGTTCATCGCCGGGTCGCTGGAGAGCCCGGTCTCTATCGCGAAGATGTCCTTCGCCCGGTCCCCGAACGCCTCCTCTATAGTGTCCACTCCGGACTTGGAGCCGAACACCGAGAACCACGGCGTCCACGCGTGCGCCGGGATTATCATGATGTCATCCGAGAGCGAGAAGAGGATGTCCGCGAACTCGGGGCTCGGTATGCCCAGGATCGGCCTGCCGTCGCTCTTCAGGTTCCCCCTCTTTCCCAGCGCGTCATTTATCTGCGCCGCGACCTCGAGCGATGGCGCGAGCACCACGTGATGCATCCTTTTCTGGTAGATGAGGCTTATCTCGGTCGAGAGGATGAAGCGCACGCCCCCGTATTCATAGAGGCCGGTCCCGTCATCCTTCAGCAGGGTTTTTATCTCGTTGAAATAAACCGGGTGCGTGAAGTCTCCGGTCGCCATCACGCCTATCCCCTTTATCTTCGCGCCGCGGGAAAGCCCGTTTATGTCATTATCAGTGCTCGTCGCCCTCGCGTATTTCGAATGAACGTGGAGGTCGGCGACAATCCGCATGGGGAACATGGGTTAGCAAATTTATTTAAAAGAGGGTTGTTTCTACCTTTATCCGTGATTCGATGGGGATACGACGCATCCTGAAGTTTTCGGCGAGCCTTTTCGATTTCAAGAACCTCGACGCCATCCTGCGGGACGAGGCCCAAAAGGGCAGGCTGCCCTCCGGAGTGACCAGGTATTTCATCGGTATACTGCTGGCCCTCTTCACCTCCTTCGCGCTCACGACGCTCGCCATCGTCTACCTCATCGCCACTTATAACGCGACCGTGGACACCTCGCTCGTGGCCACGCCCAGGCCCGCGATAACAACCGGATTCCTTATAAGCTCCGTGATATATTTCGGGCTCGTCACGTTCCCGTTCCTTTTCTTCGGGACTTTCCTCCACCAGGGGGTCGTCTATCTCCTCATGCGCCTCCTGGGCGGAAGGGGCTCCTTCGCCCAGCAGTACTCTATAACATCCTACATCACTTTCGCGCTGGGTTTCGGCTCGCTCGGTTTCATCCCGATAGCGGTGCTGGGCCTGTTGCTGCCGTGCTTCAACCTCTTCTTCCTGCTCATCTACCTTGCCGCGCTGGCCTATCTGGCGCTCTTCGTCCAGACCAGGATGATGGTGCAGGTCCACAAGGTGCCTTTCATGTCGGCCCTGCTCGTCTCGGTCCTGATAACGGCGGGCTCCTTCGCGGCTTACGCCCTGCTCGAGCTGGCGCTCATGAAGGCAGGGCTCGCCCCGGATTTCACGGCGACATATTCCCTCGTGGGCATCAACTCCAGCTCGCTCGGGGTCAACATGACGGGGCTGCCGCAGTTGGGCCCCATTCCGAACATCAGCTCGAATATGACCGTGATAAGCGGGCTTGTAAACTCGACAAATCTGACAAATACGACAGGGTGAGCGATTGCCATTCGATCCGGATAAATTCATCAGGAGCGCCACGGAAGGCGTGAAGGCGACGGTCGGGGGATCCTCCGCCGTCACGGCCGTTTCCGGAGGCGTCGATTCCTTCGTCGCGGCGACGATAGCGGCGAAGGCGATACCCGGCCGGCTGTCCGCGGTCTACGTGGACAACGGCCTCATGAGGAAGGGCGAGACCGCCCGGGTGAAGAAGGCCGCGGATTCCGTGGGGCTCGACCTCAACGTGGTGGACGCGAGGAAGCTGTTCCTGGACGCGCTCAGGGGAGTGAGCGAGCCCGAGAGGAAGCGCAAGATAATCGGCGAGACGTTCATCCGCGTTTTCGAGAAGGAGGCGAGGAGGAGCGGCGCGAAGTTCCTCATACAGGGGACGATCGCCCCGGACTGGATAGAGTCCGGCGGCCTGGGCAGGGACACGATAAAGTCCCACCACAACGTCGGAGGCCTCCCCGAGAAGATGGACCTCAAATTGTGCGAGCCCCTGCGCGAGCTGTACAAGCACGAGGTCAGGATGGTGGGGAAGGCGCTCGGCCTGCCCGAGGCGATATTCAACCGCCAGCCGTTTCCCGGGCCCGCGCTCGCGGTGCGGATAGTCGGGGAAATCACGGAGGACAAGGTCAGGATAGTGCAGGACGCCTGCGAGGTCGTGGAATCCGAGCTCGAGCTGGCCGCCAAGGATGGGAAGATGGAGCTTCCGTGGCAGTATTTCGCGGCTCTTCTTCCCTCGAAGACGGTCGGGGTGCGCGGGGACGAGCGCGCCTACCAGTACGTCCTCGTCGTGCGCGCGGTGCGCTCCCTTGACGGGATGACGGCGAATTTCTCGCACGTGCCATTCGATGTGTTGCAGAAGATATCGACCCGCATTACGAATGAGATCCGGGACGTGGGGCGTGTGGTTTACGACATAACCAACAAGCCGCCCGGGACCATTGAGCTGGAGTGATTTTTTACATTATATACTCCATAATCAGAGCATGGCTCTCGTAACCGCGCCGGTGAACTTCTCGGTGAGCTTTTTCCATTCGTCACCGACCTTGTAATATTCCATGTTCGCCACTATGCGGCAGTCGAAGTCCTTTTTCGTGCATGCCTCTATGGCCTTTCCCGAGACCGCGGGCGATTCCATCCTGCGGCTGTAATGGCCGGCGAGCCTCTCGATGACCGCCGAAGGCGGATGCAGTTCTTCCTCTGCCCTAGCGGCCTTCGCGACCGGCTTCGGGACCGGAAGGATTCTCCTGGGGAGCGCCCTGAGCGCCTCGCTTTCCTCCGCAGCCGCGCGTTGTTCTTTCCTGCTTTCTTCCATTGTTTACGCCAAATTACTTTTGTCCAAAACTCTTTATAAAGCCATCATGCGATTATCCTCCATGGCAGAAATCAGCGACGCCAGGGCACTGATCAGCTCCGGAAAGTACCGGGAGGCTGGCCGCCTGATTGACAGGCTGCTCGGGGCGCAGGAGACGCACGAGCTCTGGTATCTCCGCGGCGTCGTCTCGCTCAAGATGCGGAACTATGACGATGCGATAGAGGACTTCGACCGCGCCCTTTCCATGCGGAAAAACGCCCTCTACCTGAGGATGAAGGGCGTGGCGAAGCTCGAGCTCTTCGAGCTCCAGGACGCCATCTCGGATTTCAGCGACGCCCTCAAGCTCGAGCCCGACGACCTGCTCTCCAATTTCTACGCCGCGGTGTGCTACATGTTCCTCGACGACCCGCGGAGCGCGGGCTACCTGAAGAAGGCGTTTTCGATCGACAGGAAGAAGACCAAGGAGCTGCTCAAGGACTTCTACGTGATGTTCTTCAGGGAGGACCCGCTCATCAGCAAGGCGCTCAAGAGCGACCTCGAGCGCAGGATAGACAGGATAAAGACGAATTGACAAGATGAATCGACAAGGCGGATCAATCCGGAATCCCCAGCTTTGTTTTCATCTCTTTGAGCCAGACGGTTTCGTTTATCTTCCTGACAACGATGCTGTCCAGGATTTTCCCGACGCCGGGCTTGTTTGCCTTTCCCGCCCTGCCCGGCATGAAAACCGGCCTGGACGGCTGTTTCGGCGCCTTTTTCATCTTTTCCACGAAACCCGGGTTCGCGAGCAGGAGATGCCTCGCGATGCGCTCCATCCTCTCGCGCTCCTTCTTCGCCTTCTCATAATCCCTGAGCGCCTCGTATTCCTTCACCGAGCCCTTGCCCCTGGAAGCCTCCACGCCGGCCCTCTTCGCTTCCTCTTCCGACCTGAGCTTGTCTATCTTCCCGGCGATCTTCCCAAGGGGGGCCGCAATCATGGATTCGTTCAGCAGGATGAGCCATCCGCGCCTGACGATATCCCTCTCCTTTTTCCGTATCGCATCTAGGGCGTCTTCCTTTTCCGGCTCGCCTTCCAGCGCGCCTTTCAGGGCGGGCCATGTCGCGGTTATTGATTTCGCGTCTATGGCGCTCCTCGGCCATTTCGCGATGAATTTCCTGGCCTCGCGGAGCTGGGCCCTCTGCGCCTTCAGCTCCCTGAGCGCCCTTTCGGCATCCTCCTTCTTTTCCTCCTTGCGCACGAGAAGCCAGTCCTTGCCCCGGACGAGCTTCCCGATCGCCTTGTCATCAAGGAGCATCGCGTACAGGTCTGGGAAGTACCTCTTTATCAGGAGGAGCTCCCTCAGGTTCTCGTACAGCGACTCGTCTATCCCCCTGCTCATGAGGGTTATCTCTTCCCGCAGGGCGGCCATCTCCTCCCTCAGGTCCTTCGAATAGAACCTCCTGTACTCCCTGCTCAGCCCCTGGTACTCCTGTTTCTTCTTCCCGAGCTCTTCGGCCGCCCGCTCGAGGTCGTCAATCAGCACCGGAAGCACCTTTTCGGGCGAGGCGCCCATACTCTTTCTGCATGGTGAGGGCGTCCTGCTCCAAATTCGGAGACTCGCATATCACGGTTCCGGAATAGCCGTTCTCGGCGAGGACCTCCATGAGGGGGCGGAAAGGAGGCTCGCCGTTCGTCCCGAGAACCAGGTGGTTGAGCTCGCCCTTGTCGCTGTAATTGATTTCCGAGAAATGGCAATGCAGGCTTTTCGAGAATCCGGGCAGCTCCCTCTCCAGAGTGCCGAGCAGCTTCCTGTAATCGTCGGCGCCCCTCAGCCTGAAATCCCCGCGCGCGTGGAGGTGCGCGAAATCCAGCACCGGCTGGAGCCCCTCTATCTCCTGCGCCAGCCTGATGTTCTCGGACAGCGAGCCGAACGCCGACTTCTTGCCGACCGTCTCGGCGCCGAGCACCGTCCTTATCCCGTGCTGCCGCAGCTTTTCTGCCAGCGAGGCGAGCTCTTTTTTCGCTATCGCATACGCCTCCTGCGGCGTGAGCTTCTGGTAGAACCCTGGATGGAACACCGTTATCCAGCCGCCAGCCAGGTGCGTCGCCTTCGCGGACTCGAACAGGTGCCTCCTGCTGTTAGCCATCTTGTCCTCTTCCTTCGAGCAGAAATTGATGTAGTACGGCGCGTGGGAGGACAGGGTGATGTCGAGCTCCTTGGCTGATTCCGCGACCTCTCCGGCCGCCTTGTCGCCGAGGCGCACCCCCCTCACGAACTCCATTTCCATGGCGCCCAGGCCGAGCTCGCTGCAGCAGCGCACCCCGTCGAGGGTGGAGCTTCCGCCGCACGTTATCGGGATTCCCGCCGGCCCGAACCTGATCCCCTTGGCCGATTTCTTCATGATGGATGTTGGGAATGGAAAGGATAAAAAACAGGCATTAGGAAAACACCGGGGGGCTTGCGGCAATCATGTTCATCGCAATGAACATGGTGCGCAATGTTGCAAGGCAACATTGCCGAGCATTAGTTTGGTCGGAGACGACGCATTCTAAGAGAACAGTAAGATGTCGCGGTCGGTGCTCCGACCGCGAGCATGCCCGTGACCGGTGCGCCGGTCGCGGCAAAACCTGCTATTGACACAGGTGTGTTTGCTCGTTGCAGACCTCTCCGGACACGCAGTCCCGGTCGGTGTCGCAGTACCCGACCCTCGCCTCGCACATGTGCCCGGCCGAGCAGTCCTCCCACGGGTTGCAGTCGCTGTTCGTCCCGCAGTAATCCTTTTTCGGCAGGCAGGTGTGGGTCTGCTGTAGGTCGCAGTATTCCCACCAGTTGCACAGGTTGTCGGCGTCGCAGTATCCCTGCCTGGCCACGCATTTCCTGTTCACCGCGTCGCACCTCGCCCAGACAGGGCAGTCGCCGTCGTTGATGCAGAAACCGGGCTTAGCGGCGCAGGCGTGCGCCTTCGCGTCGCACTGCTGCCAGCTCGCGCAATCGGTGTTCAGGTTGCACCTGCCCGTCAGCAGGAAGCACCTTTTCGCCGCCTCGTCGCAGTGCTCCCACGGGTTGCAGTCCGTGTCCGACCTGCAATATCCCGGCTTCGGGGCGCACACGTGGCTCGCTGTGTTGCACACCTCGAGCACCGGGTCGCACTGGCTGTTGTCGCTGCAGTACCCGGGCGCCGGCTTGCAGTAATCGTCGGAGCTGCAGACCTGCCAGGCCTCGCAGTTGAGGTCGGTCTTGCACCTTCCGGCCTTGAAAACGCAGGCGTGGGTCGCGTTGAGGTCGCACTTGGTGAGATTCTCGGTGTCGCAGTCGACGTCGGACGCGCAGCTGCCCGGCGCGGTCCTGCAGCCCTTTTCCGACATGTTGCAGAACTGCCATGCGGCGCACTGCTTGTCCGAGGAGCAGCTGGGCGGCCCTCCGACGCATCCGGCCGCAATGAGCGAAACCGCAACCAATGAAAGCACGATGAGCAAACCATCTCTGGACATATGGACACCTGGATTTTGTTTTATCCCTTTCCTGTTTTTAAAGAGTTCAGTATCCGTTCGATTTCGCTGAATTCCCCTATCCGGAAATCCGCCGACGAAGGGGTGGACGAGTATTTTCCGGTCCGGATGCGAATCGTCCGTATGCCGACCGCCTTCGCCGGGGCTATGTCCGCGTCCTCCCGGTCCCCGACCATGACGCAATCCGCGGGCCGAATGCCCCGTGTTCCGGGCCGCGAGTTAAGGTCCTTGAGGACCTTCCTGAAGAAGGAGGCGCTCTTCTCCTCGCCCATCTCCTCCGACACGAAGACGTCCTCGAAGAATAGCGCTATCTGGAGCCTTATCAGCTTGTCCCACTGCTTGGTCGCCTCGCCGTTCGTTGCCACGTAAAGCCTGTAGCCCTTCTCCCGCAGCGCGAGAAGCGTCCTCGGCACGGTCGGGAAAGGCTGTATGGCCGTCTTCGTGTTGTGGTACGCGCCTACGGCCGCGGCTACGTAGCGGGACGGGCGCTTCACCCCCAGCTTCCTGCAGAGCAGGTCGAAATGGTTCGGGTAGTTGGAGCCTTTCCGCCTTATCACGCCCATAAGGGCCTCGTAGAGCTCCTTCTCGCCCCTGCCTATGCCCATCTCTATCATCGCGCGTATCGCGTTGCGGCGCGCGAGCTCGGCGAACTCGCTGGAAGGGAAAAGGGTGTCGTCTATGTCGAAAAGGATGGCCTTGACCATGGGGAGAATAGGAAAAGAAAAGTTTAAAGGCTATTGAAATATTGAAAAAGGGAAAAACCCTCAGTTTGACCTGAGAGTCAGCGTGAGGGTGATCCGGACCGCGTTCTTGAGATCGCCAACCACAGCGGCGCCACCGAGAGTGCTCTCGAGCGCTTCTTTGACGTCCTGTTCGTGCTCTCCCGCGCCCCTGATGGAAACCACCGTCTTCTCGCCGTCGCAGCTGACCTGGACCGTGGCGCTGACCTTCCGGCCATCATCGCTAGCCAGGGCGTCCCTGTGCTGCATGATGCCGTCGTTCATCGCCCTCACTATCTTCACGCACTTCGCCTTCTCTTTCTTGTCCATGGTGTCGAAATCGACGACACGGCTGTTGTTGCACGCGGTCTTGTCCTCGACAGGCCCTGCGTCCTGCTGTGCGGGCTTCGCAACCACCGGCTCTTTTGGAGGGGGCTCGGGCTGCTTTTCCGGCCCTTTGGTCGGGCCCTTTGTCACGACCTTGACCGGGACCGGGGGCGCCTTCTCCGCCGGTTTCGGCGGCAGCTTGAATTCCGGTGGCGGCTGGGCTTTCACGATCGGCTCGGTCTTCGGGGGCGGAAGCTTCCTGCAGACCAGTTCCGTGCCCTCTTTGCACTTCGGGGATTCGGGGCCGCATTGCAGCTTGAGTATTCCCGTGCCAACCGTCATGATCGTCAGACTCGCCAACCCCACGCGCGCGACCGTGCCTATGCGGGACGGTTTCCTTTTTTCCTGTGTAGTCGTCATTCCGTTCATTGTGTATCACCTTTTTTCTTGCTCCTCACGCCAAGCGCGATCAGGACTGCGCTCACCGTTGCGGTGAGGGCAGCCGCTGCGCCTGCCACTAATGAGGAATCAATATTTCCGAGCATCTCGGTATGCTGCGGTATGCTTATCTGCCCGATGAAGGGGATTTTTGAGGCGACCTGCTGGAACCATCCCGCCGCGATCGAAACCCACATCCCTGTCGCGACCGCGCCCACCACTGCCGCTTCTGCCTCGCTCCTGTAGCTCGGCTTTTCCGCTGGCTGGGCCGCCACGGCCGTCATCATGATCGTTTGGGCCGCCTGGCTTTCTGCTGCTGCCGGCTGCGCCATGACCGTAGGCACCGGTTTCCGGTTGAGCAGAAGGACAGGCCTGTCTTTGTCAGTTAAGTCGACATCCGCATCCATGCCGCCCACAACGGTCTTCTTCGAGGACCCGGCCGCCGTCTTGAGCACGATCTGCTGTATCTCCCGGTCCTTTCCGGTCTCCGGGTTCATCAGGCAGACGCTGAAACTGATGCGTCCGTCCGTGGACTCTATGACCTTGGCTATGATGTGGTCCGGGTTCACGTCGCTGATTTTCGGCGCAGGGCCCGACCTTTCGGCCGCGACCGGCTCCACGAACCCTCCATTGCCCGGTGCGGCCTGGGCAGCCGGCTGCTGCGCCTGGATGGCCGGTGCGTTGGGAACGGTAACCGGAGCGGGCTGGGCCGGGGGGAGCGCGCCTGCCTGTTGCTTCTTAGCCTCGAGAATCTGCGCCCTCTCCGGATACCACGTGCGCTCCACCTTGTGCTCGAAGGGCCATATCACGTCCGTGGTCTTCGGGTAGAGCATAGGGCTCGTGGAATCCCTGTATGCCGTGCTGAACTCCTTCAGCTTCCCCATCAGCTCGTCGACGAGAATTCCCCTCGCCTCAGCAGGCTTTACGGCTATCAATACGACTTCTCTTGTTTTTTTGAGCTTGAGCGTCAGATTTACGATGTCCACGCCTTTTTTCTGCAGCTCTTTGGAATGCAGGTTCAGGATCTTCCTGAGCGTGATCTGCAGCATCTGCGTGTCCTTGTATTTGTCCGGAATCGGCTTGCCATCCTTATCTCTCTCCTGGACATCCAGGTCCCAGAAGCGCGGATTGATGTGCAGCGGCATTAAGGCTATCCGCATGCCCTGCCCGTCGAGTTGCGGCGGCTCGACTTTTTCCGGGAGCACATTCTCCATCATGTCTATTATCATCTTTTCGATGCTGTACGTGGATTCCTGCGTCCAGTCCTTTGGACGGACCACCTCGACACTCGGTGTCCCGTCCGCTTCTACGAGTATGTTGACTTGGACCTCCTCCAGCCCGTGCTCGGAGAAATAGCCGGTGTCCTTCAGGGTCTCAAGAACGTTTTTCGCCCGCATGAAGGCGGTGGTATATACGCTGTAGCTGCCTATCAGTGTATCGAACTGCACGTTGTCATACCCGTCCTGCGCCGGAGCCCTGCCATTCGCCGTCTTCTCTCCGGGTTCCGATGTTCCTGCGACGGTCCCGCCCGATGGCGCTTCGGCCGCCTGGCCCTGCATCTCAAGGAGCTGCCTTTGTATCGCCGTGACCGAAGGTATCTTCGGCACCGGTATCGATGCCGAGGAGACGGTCTCACCGAACGGGCTCACACCCTCGCCCTGCCTGCCCGTGGAGGTGACCGTCGCGGGTTTCTCCCCCATCGCGCCCTCGTCCATGGGCGCCGCTCCCGCTGCGGGTGAAGGCCTGGCAGGCGGAGCCGCATCGCCGGCTTTGCTTGACGGCTTCCCGGCGTCGATCTTCGCCTGTATCTCCCTGAGCTTGTTCTTGGCTTCGTCGTTACCCATGATCATCCACCATTGCCTTCTTTCTTCCCCTTCAGCACGCCTTCGAGCGCTGCGGCCAGCTTCTCGGTTTTCGTGCTGATGAACTTCAGGACCGTCTGCGCCATGACCTCGAACCTCGCGTTTATCCCGTCTATGACCGCGTTGAGCTGGTCGTGCGTGACGAACCTGGTCGAAGCCTGCGCTAACGCGGCGTCCGTCACGCTGAATATCGCCTCCATGACGTCCGGAGCCACGGTCCTGACCGTGGCCGCGACCTTCTGCGATTTCTTGAGCCTCTTCAGGTCTATGATTCCGCCCTCGCTCCTTTCCTTCGACGCCTCGACGTGGACGAGCCTGCTCCCCTCGATATCGAGCAGGTTCTCGCTGAAGACCGAGGTTGCGCCGTCATCACTTACCGGCGCCGTCTTCCTGTCGAGAAGCTTCGCAACGTTCTTTCCCAGCGCATTCGCCGTATCCTCCAACTCCTTCACGTGCCCTGCGAGGCCCTTCGTAAGCTCCAGGAGCTTTTCGTACTTTCCATTCGCCTCGGCGAGGCCCGCCCTGAGGCTTTCTATTTCGGCTTCGCGATCCGCCGGCTGTTGCGGTGCCTGCGGCCCGGTCCTTCCGGAATCCGCCTGGCCGCCTTTCTTCTCCTGGCCTGTGAACGTCCTGAATACACCCGAGTGTGTAGAAAGCGGGTCTCCCTCCTGCGGCCTCACCGATGGTCGGGTCGGCTCCCCATCTTCGAGGACCTTTCCCGCAGGAGTCGCGGAAACCGGCCTCGCGGCTGCCGGGGCTTGCGCCGGCCTTGCCGGCGCTTTCCTGCGCGCAACCGGCTCAGTTAGAAGAATCGGGCCCTTCGGGGTGCCACCGTCTTTTTCGTTTGCCATGCTAGTCATCCTCCTGGCTCCAGCGCCTCTTTTGTTTCTTCGGCTCCTCCTCTTTCGGCTGTTCCACTTTTGCGGGTTTTTCCTTCGGCTCGGCCCTCTTCGGCTCCGCTTTCGGCTCAACATCCCTGACCGGTTTCGCCGGCTTCGCCCTCGGCGGCCTTGCCGCCCTCGCGGGCTGCGCTGCCCTTGCCCTCAGCCTCTCGAGCTCTTCCCTCGTCCTCCTAAGCTGGTCCGAAACGTCCACCTTGGGAACAGAGGGCTCCGCGGCTTTCGGCACGCTAGCCGGCGGAGGTGCCGGCTGGTGGGCAGCGTCCTCTTCCGCCGCGACTACTGGAGGCGAGGGAGGCTGCTGCTTCGGTACGAATACACCCTTTAAGCCATATGTCATCGCAACGGTAGCGGCGAGCGCAGCGATAGTCGTTATTATGGCGGCCTTAACGCCTTTCCTTCTCTCGTTGTGAACGCGTTGCTTTGCATCCCTCACCGCAGACAGCACTGCAGTCCTAGCGCCAGCTTCTTCTGCAGGGCTGGCAGTCACAGGCGCCGGAGGCGCGACTCCAGAAACCACTACGAGAGGCGGAATCCAGGGAGCTGGTGCAGCAGTCGCGGGCGTCGGCGGAGGCGCTATAACGGGTGCCGGTGGCGGCGCCACGGTAGGTGCCGGCGGCCTTGGCGGAGGTGCGGTTCCGGGAACCCGTCCCCAAGGCGGCGGTGGAGGTGGAATCCTGGTAGCTGGTGACGGAGGCGCTGCGATTGGTGCCGGAGGCGGTGGAGGCGCCATGAATGGTGTCGGCGGAGGCGCCACTCCAGGAACTGTTCTCCGAGGCGGCGGTGGAGGCGCCATGAATGGTGACGGCGGAGGCGCTATAACCGGTGCCGGAGCCGCGGGCGCAGGAGGCGGACGCACACCAAGCGGGTGCGGAGGCCCTTTTATGACCTCAGGAGCAGATTCACTCGCTTTACTTATCTCCCCAACCTTCAGCTTCGCATCCCCTATGGTAATCTCGTCGCCTTCCTTAAGCTTAGCTTTATTTATCCCAAGTCCATTGACGTAAGTGCCTTCCGAGGAGCCGAGGTCTATTATGCTGTAATTGCCATACCCTTCATGCTCTATGACTGCGTGCATTCTCGAGATCCTATCGCCCTCTATGCGCAGGTGCTGGCTGGCCAGTTTGCCTATCTTTATTATATCCCGGGTGAAGGTGAAATCCTGCACTGTAGCGTTGACTTCCACGGAAAGCGTGATGGCGTATTTTTCGACGGACGAATGCAAGGGTGGTATCGCGGCCAGAGCCGGAGGCTCGGCAAGCGGCACGGCGGGCGCAGGCGGTGGAGCCGCTATTCCAGGCGGCTCAGGCGCGGTGAAGGCGCCGCTGGCTGATGCGAAGTCCCTTGCGACTACCGCTGGCTGGGTTATCGTGGTGTGCGGAGTTGCGGGTGCTGCTGGCGCATCCAGTGCTGTAGCATCCGGCCACGCCGCGGCTATTTTCGCCGCAAGATCCGTTAGTCCTGGTTCAGGCGCTGGCCCCGGAGCTTCGGTTGTATCCGGCGCGCCTCCCCATGCGCTCATGTCAAGTCCGGGAGAAGCATCCGGCGCTGCAGGAGCATGCGCTTCCGGCGGTTCTGCCGGAGCCGGCGCTTCGGGCGCGGCTGGTGCGGCATCATCAACAGAGGGCGCAGGAGCCGCCGCTTCCGGAGGCGGAACGAGCGAAAGGAACGGAACGGTTGCCCTCGGCGCGGTCGTGTCCGCGCTTTCTATCAGTGCGGCTTCAGGACCTTCCCCTATTGGTGTCTCTGCCGGAGCGGCAGGTTCTGGAGCCGGAGCAGGCGGCTGTGCCACCGGTGCAGCAGGTTCAGGCGCAGGAATGGGCGCAAGTGTCGGAGCAACTACTTCGGGAGCAGGAGCCGGCGCGGGAGCCGGAGGCTGTTCCTCCTTCTTCGGCTCGCCGTCGGTTTTCACTTCTTTGCCCGCTGCCATCGGCCGTTTGGTAGTATCTTGCGTAGCATCGGTCGCGCCGGGATCTTTCTTCACCAGCCCGAGCGCCGCAAGCCTCCTCTGCCTTTCCTCATCAGTAAGTTTCGCCATAAATCTTCACCCGCTCAATGCAGCATTCCATTTGTCCTTCAGTCCCTGGTCAGTGCCGGCCTGCATCCTCTCCACAGCCGCCTTCATCCTGTCCGCGTCAATCGCGCCTATGACGTAATCCGTATTATTGTTGTTCAGGCCGCAGGCCAGAAGGACATCGTCGAAGAAATCGCTTTTGGCGAGCACCGCCTCAGCCCTTGTCTTGAACATCTTCTGCTCAGGGCCGGCAGGATCCGTGGTCGCAATCGCTTGAAGAACCCTGTGGAACCTTCCGGGGTCCAGGGTGCCCATCAGCGCAGCCGCGCGGCCCGTCTCCTTGCTGATGACGAGCAGCGCGGAATGTATGACCGACTCCGCGATCGCGTCCTCGAACCTGTTCTCGGCGCCCTCCGCCCTCGCCTCGGCTGCTGTGGCCCTCGCCTCTGCCTGGTCCGCTTTCGTTTCGAGCACCGCTATCTGCGCATCCTTCGCCACGAGCCCAGCTTCCGCCGTGTTCGCCCTCTGTCGGTAGTCTACGAGCTCCTGGTTCTGGATAGACAGAAGGTCCGTCTTATCCGCGGACAGCTGTGCGTTCGCTGCCTCCAGCTCGCGTATCCTCGCGTCCCTGTCGTCCACACCGTTCCCGAGCTGCGCGTTCGCGGTTTCGAGTCTTGTGATCGTCGCATCCCTCTCACCGAGGTCCGCATTGGCCTGCCTGAGTTCTGCCCTCATGGCCTCGACCCCCTGCCTCACGGTTTCCAGCTCCTGCCGCGCGGCCCCCAGCTCGCTCTTCGCGGTCGCGAGCTCCTGGCTGTCTTCGCCTTCGAGAGTTCCGACCTTCTCGAGAAGCTTGTCTATCTGTTCGTTCTTCGCGTCAATCGCATCTGTGAGCTCGGCTATCCTCGCGGCTTTTGCCGCTGCATCGCTTTCCGCTGCTTCGGCCCTCGCGGTTGCAGTTGCGACATCTGCGCTCGTGCCAGAGCCCGCAGCCGCGTTCAGTTCGAGAAGCTGGTCTATCTGCTCGTTCTTCTCATCGGCCTGCCCCTCGAGCTCTGCGATTCTCGCTGTTTTCGTTCCGAGTTCCGCCTCTTTCTCCGCGAGCACGCGTCTAGCCTCCGCCGCACTGTCTTCGGCCGCGGCTTTCGCGTTCCTCGCCCAGTCGCGTTCACTCCGTATGGCGATGAGTTGTGATTCCGCGGTTGAGAGGTTTTCACCTTTAGTAGCGAGCGCGTCCTTTGCCGCTTTCGCCTCGGTCTTCGCCTCGTCGCGTTCCTTCTCTTTCGCTTCGAGCTTTTTTGCGAGATTGTCTATTGTAGCGACACTCCTTATCTTCGCTTCACTGACATCGCGCTCCGCTTTCTCCGCCCTCTGCACTGCGGCGGCGAGTTCGCTTCTGGCCGTGGCGAGTTCCTGCGTTTTCTCGTCGCGCTCCGCGGTCAGTCCATCGATTCTCGATTCGAGCTCTTCGATTATTTTACCGCTTGAATCATCCACAGGTGGTTTCCCTGCGGGAGGCCTCACTGCCTCCATCTCTTTCCTTTCCTCGTCGTGAGGCCTGGATGCCGGTTCAGCAACCTTCTGCGGCGGCGGGGTGACCGGCTCGCCTGTCTGCGCCTTCGGTTTGATTTTGAATGCCATTACTGTTCACCCGCTGGTTTTCCGGCTGCGCCGCGCTTCTCGACTTCAGCAACGACGACACCGATGTTTCTCTCGATGCTCTCCAGCCTCTGCTGCGGCTCCTCGCCATCAACCTTCAGGCTGATTCCGAGCGCTTCGGAAGCTGCGCCAAGCCCATCTTCGAGCTGCGCCATGCTTTCAGCCAGCGGCAGCACATCGTTGGACTCCTCGACTTCCATGCCGAGTGCCTTGAGCGCGCCGATAAGTTTCTTCTCGAGCTCCTTCACCTTGGCCAGAGCATCGATAGCGCTGATGAGCCTGTCCTTGGCCGCATCAGCTCTTTCGGATGATTCCGTCTCAGCCTTCTCCGGCTCCGCGGGCTTCTCTCCCGTAAGCCTGGCCTCGAGGCCTCTGATTTTCCCATCCACCTCGGCTAGAAGCGAAACCGCCTTGGTAACCAAGCTCAGCAGCGTGCCAAGGAAGTCCGCCGGCTCCGGGTGGACAGTGCCCGGGACCAGAATGCCGTTCTCGTCCCGCACGAGCTCCGGCACGTCTCCCGAAAGGAGCGCTTTCAGTTCGGTCACCTTGGATTCGGCCGCTGCAGAAGCCTGTCCCGCAGCGCCTGATGCAGCGCTTTGGGCTGCCCTCGCCGCGTCTTTCGCTTCAGTCACGCCGCCCTGCATGGCGGGGAGCTTGCGTTCCAGCTCCCCGGTTCTTTGGGAAACGTCATCAAGATTCCGGGTGAAAGTCACCGTCACGGCTGCTACCGCCTTGGCGCGGTCCTGCGAGGTTGCCTCGAGCCTCTGGTCCACCCTTTCGCTTACGAGGTCGAACAGCACTGCGCCCGTTGCCCCGAGCTGGCTGATGAGCCTTTCCCTCGTCATCACTGGGTTGTTCGGGGTTTTAACCGTCCCGCCGTTCCCGTTCGTAGTCGTTCCGTTGCCCGCCGTTGGAATTCTCGCCTTGTCGTCTCCCACCATATCACCTGTTCTATAGTATTTAGTGTGTATATGTATTTTAGTGTGAAATGTATTTAAATGTTTGCCTGTGGTATAACGTGTGCCTGCTCCGTGGCATCCCCGCCGTATCTGTACGTTATCGCGAAATTTTCGTTCCCGGCCTGCAGGGTGAATGACACCGCGGAGCCTTGTCCCTCCCTCATGTCCGAGATCCTGCCGGCGGCTAATTCATCGTAGTTCATGGTGGCTATGGCGAGGTCGGCGACCTCGCAGAGGACCGCCGCGCCCTCCATCGTGTACAATAGCCCGCTCGCGAGGCCCAGCTCGAACACCTCCCTCGCGGCTCCGCTGCACTCGCCATTCAGGCAGGCGCGCATAGGAGCCGCCGGCACTCCGAGGAAGTCCAGCAGGTCGCTCATCTCCCTCGCCTCGTGCGCGGCCTCGCGGAACTTCTCCATCGTGGTGTCTATGTCGCTCGTGCGCAGCGCTTCGAACGCCTTGCGGTCCTTGTCGGCGAGCTTTTTCATGAAGATCGCCACGTCATCGTCCGTCATCTCGGACTCCAGTTTTCCCACGAGATTCGAGAGGGTGGCGAGCTCGTCTCTGCGGTCCTCCCGCCTGAGCTTGTCCACGGTCAGGCCGCCTCTCCTGTGCTCCACCGCCAGCGAGGCGAACCTGGTGAACGGGTGCATCGTCAGCAGCTTCCTGCCCATCTCTTTCCTTACCGTCTTCCGGTCGATTCCCGCGAGGCGGTTGGCGGTTTTCTCGATGAGCGCCGGCTCCACCTTTCCGTTCACTATGCCCCAGCCTGCCAGTTCGGCCACGAGCCTGCGCTGCTGCGCGGTGAGAAGGTCCGGGCTGGCCTTGAGCGCGTCCCTCTTCTCGAATGCGTCCGGCTCCTCGAGGCCGAGCTTGCCGCACACCCCGTCCGCCGCGGCCCCGGCGGCATCGACCTGTATCCTCCAGTCGGGGCCGATGGAATAGGACGTCACGAAATTCCTCATGATGATGTGCCGGCGGCCCGGATCGAGCAGTATTAGCTCGTCCACAAGGGCCTCCTCGGGCATGGAATCCGAATCGAATGGTTTGTAGATGCCGACGGTCTGGAGCACGTGTTCGAGGACCGCTCTTTCGTCCCCGTCCAGCGGCTCGGGGGGCTTCCCGCCGCGCTTGTTCTCCGCCTTCTTCAGCCTCGCGAGCACCCTGACCACGTTGCTCACATTGCCGTTTTTTATCAGGTGCTCCAGATCCGAGGCCGCGAGGTCGGCCAGGTCCAGTATGCCCTTGGCCTTCTCGGTGGAGTCCTTGTCGAACTTTCCGTCCGCGAGCATATCGAACATCGTGCGTTTCGCGCTGCCAGCGCGTATCTCCGAGATGACGGCGCTCCTGACGTCCTTCTTCGCCTCCTTCGCTATCACGAGCAGGGCCTCGGCCACCATGCGCGACGCGCGCTCCTTCGCCGCCTTGTCCGTGACGCCCTCGGCGGATCGCACCATGATTTTTATGGTATCCGACACGAACGAGCCCTCTGACGCCTCCCACGTCCCGGCGGCGCTGGCGATGCTCTCCAGGTGCCTCCACGAGCCTGGGCCCGCGGGATTCGATCCGAAGGCATGAAGGCTTTCGAGCACCATCTCGGCCAGGATCCCCCTGCGGTTTTCGGCGCTCAGCTCGGCGAGCGTCCTCTCGACCCTCATCGCGGCTTTCTGCAGGTTCGTGCGCGCGTGTTCCCTTTCAGGAGGCTTTGTTTTCGGTTTTTCCGCTCCGGTGTCGATGACGCCTTTCACGGAGCCCATTTTCGCATGTTTCCAGTGCGGCATCCCCTCCGGGTCGACGAGCCCGTCTTTCCCATAGTCGCTGAATTTCGTCCTTGAGTCGTCGGCCACGTAGAGTATGTCGCCCAGCAGGAACTTCTTCCCTTCCGGGTCCGTGGCTATGTCCCTGAACTCCGCGAGAGCATCCTTGAAGGCCGCCACCCTCTCCTGTTCTATCTCCGTGTCCGACTTGAAGCTCTCCTCCAGCTCCTTCCTCTCAGCGGCCAGCCCCCTCACGTATCCGCTGCGCGCTTTCTTCGGTCCTTCCACGAGTCCACCCAGCTCCTCGATGGTGGGGTGGACGAGGGCGAAGACGACAATATCCCTCTTATCCTTCGAGGTCTCTTCGCATTCGGAGTTCCTCAGGATGTCAAGCATCTCCTCCCTCACGAGGTCAGAGTGTTTCGGCAGCCAGGCGAGCACGAGCGAGACAACTTCCTCCTTCAGTTCGTCCTCGGTCCCGGCGACGAGGTCCACAACCGCCCTGGCCAGCCTTTTCGCTGCGACTCCTTCATCCGGGGTGCCCTTCGTCTTCGTGATGGTGTCGAACAGCATCCCGGCGACATCGAGCTCGAGCTTGCTTTTGTGCTCGTTCTTCGTCGCTATCTCCACCGCCTTGCCAAGGTGCCTGTCCGCTCCGAAGGCGGAAGGCCCGGAGACGAACGCCTCGATTTCCTCATTTATCCTTCGCTTCTTCGCCGCGATGAGGATGTCGTATCCCTCGTCCTGGGTCAGGTTCTTCATCATCAGGGTGAAGAGCGACCTGACCCTGTCGTTTTTCTCCTTCGGGTTCTTGATGACGCTTATCACTGCCGGCTTGTGCTCGGCGAGGACCGGCGCCATGGATGCCGCGAATCTTTTCCTCGCCCCCTCGTTCATCCCCTCATGGATGTCGGCCGCCGCGAGGGCGAGCCTCTCTTTTCCACGTTCGGAGGCCGAAGGAAGAGCCTGCGCCATGAGCATGACAGAGCCGTCGATCGTCTCCAGGGACGCGGATGGCGATGTGATCTCCGCCACGAGCGAGGAGAGCGCCCTGTCCGCCTCCTCGGTTTCGGCATCCTCTGCCATCAGCCACGTGAAATATTCCCGCTTCCATTCCCTGGCTTCCGCCGCATCCTTCCCGCGCTTGTGCAAGAGCCTCCTGCCGGCGATGCCACGGACTGCCTCGCTGGCGGCGTTGTCCCTCAGGTCTATGAGCTCCGCTTCGTCGGGGCTTGACAGGTGGAACGCGGAGAGGTCGCTGCCATCGCCGTTCCTGATTATGCCCAGCATCTCGGCGCGGGCGGATGGCGAGCACGCGCGCAGCCATGTGCTGATGAAGCCGAGGACGTCGTCAAGGTGCCTTTCCGGCACGCGGGACACCATGTGGAGCAGCGACCATGCCGCCTTCTCCGAGATGGCCTCCCTGTTTTCCGTGCCCTCGGCCCTGGCCGCGGCCTCCATTATCATGCGCGCCGCGTGGAACGCGAGCTCCGGCGTGCTGCCCATGGCGGCGATGCGCGACATCCTGTCCAGGTATTTTTCCGTTTCCGGCCCTTCGGTCCCATGGAACAGCGCCGCAGAATTTGTTATCTTCGCTTCGAGTATCCCGTTGATGTCCTTTTCAGGGACAATCTGCGCCTTCGCCCCGAGAATCCTGCGGATGTCCTCATCCATTTCGATTTCCGGCTCTCCGGCTGCCTCGGGCGACCTGGCGAGCGCGAGCAGCCCCTCCAGCGTTTCCAGATCGCGCGTCTCGGCGAGAAGCTTCTTGAGCATCTCCCCGCATCCGGTCATCGCGGGGGCCATGTGGCCCTCCAGCTCGGAGCGGACGACCGGATCTTCCGTCTTCGAGAGGATTAGAGCGAAAGCGGACGCTATCTTCCGCTTCCCCGCGTCCGATGTTGCAGCGAGCGCCTCTGAGAGCAGCGTGACGGCGTCGAGCATGTTGTAATAAAGCTGCGGCTTGCGCGTCGCTTCGCCCACGAGCTCCGTGATCACGGCGTCAGCGTCATAGGACTCCGGGCGCTCGCGCAGGGTCTGGATGAACACCCGCCGCCTTTTTTCGTCCACCACCTTGACGAGCTCCGTGGTGTCCACATTCGGAAGCTGCATCAGGCATTCCTGGATGCTTCCATGCGTGCCCTCCAGGAAATCCACGGCGGAGATGGGCCCTTTTATCCGCTTCAGCAGCGAGTCCAGGTCCATCCTGTCCATCTCATAAATCCTGAAATTCGCGAGTTGCGCCACGAGCTTGCTCCTGGTGTCCCTGCCGAGGTAATCCAGCTCGTACGGCTTCCAGTCCACCAGGTCGAATGCGATGAGGTCGTGCCTCTCGTCGACGATGCACTTGCCGGCTTCGTCATAGATGCAGCCCGATTGCTTGAGAAGCTCTATCAGCTCCTTCCTCGTGGTCGCGGAGATCACGGGTATGAGCGGGCGCAGGTCCTCGATGAGCGCGCCTCTCGCCGCCTCCTCCTGGTCCGCCAGGAGGTCCACCAGGAAACGCGCCGCCTTCTCCGCTGCCGCGGTCTTGTCGCGCAGGTCGCTGATCCCATGCACGCCCTCCAGGACCTTCCCCGCTGCGGTGAAAATCTCCCTTTTGTCCGTGGACGCCCCTGCCACCGCCTTGATGGCCTCGAGGCGCATGTCGGCGTGCGGCCCGACGGGGTCGGCTGCGAACAATTCGACGCTGCGCTCGAGCAGGCCAGGGCAGCCGGAGCCGGGCCTGGCTTTCAGCCTCAGGAACGGGCCCTCTATGAGCTCGCCCGGCATGCCCCGCAGCGGGCCGACGGAGTCTGTCCCGATGCGGCCGGATAGCAATAATTGGGCGCGAAGCCTGCCCGGTTGCGTATTTGCGCCTCCCATAAACCTCACTGTTTCTTTATGTATATGTTTGTGTGGCAAGTTATTTAAAACGAATCGGAAACTTTCTTAAACTCTTATGTAGAAGTCCCTATCTGAATTTACGGGCTTGTAGCTCAGCAGCAGAGCGCTCCGTTCGCATAGGCTTTTTGACTTATACAAGCTCAGGGCAAAAACCCTGGAAAAAGCCCTGAGGTATTCAAGGTCAAAACGTCTCGTGATTCGGAGAGGCCGGGGGTGCGAGTCCCCCCAAGTCCAAAATTTGTAAGTTTTCAGTGTCCTGTGGCCGGTTTCCGGTCTCAGGAATTTTGGACTGCCGCGGCCGCGCGAGGC
>Ga0315277_10002544_pt1 | contig 25337 bp, 23 predicted proteins | sample YL17G05_15_MG_FD_203695 | JGI IMG/M metagenome (GOLD analysis project Ga0315277, IMG submission 203695) | Sediment microbial communities from Yellowstone Lake, YNP, Wyoming, USA - YL17G05_15 | ecosystem: Environmental > Aquatic > Freshwater > Lake > Sediment | place: USA: Wyoming | collected... | reverse complement strand
CCCGTCGAGGTTGGTGTGGATGACGCGCGCCCATTGTTCATCGGGGATCTCCAGGAAATCCTTCCGGATGCTGATGCCGGCGTTTGCGATGAGGACGTCAACCCCTCCGAAGAGCCCATCGGTCTCACGGAAGGCCCGCACGACCTGGGCGGGGTCGCTCACATCGGCCTGAACGGCCCCTTCGATCCCGCGATTCTCCCGGACGGCCGCATCGGGCGCCTTCCTGTCGATGTCCAGAACGGCCACACGCGAGCCTTCTTCGACGAAACGCAGGGCCGTCGCCAGCCCGATGCCGCTCGCGCCGCCCGTGATCACGATCCTCTTCCCCGCCAGGTCCTTATACATCGCCATGGGTCCTCCTCGCGTCCTGCATTTCCTTGGACTCCTGTAAACGAAGCCAGTATACCCGAGTCGCCGGGCTTTGAGAAGGACCGGTCCTGGTCGTCGGCTTTACATGCTCGTGGAAAGTTGTTATAAAATGCAGAGCCCGAACATGACGGAACGTTTGACACCCGGAAAGCTCAAAGCCCTCATCGGAAAGGAGCTCGCGGTTTCGGATTGGCTGGCCGTGACGCAGGAACGCGTCGACGCGTTCGCCGACTGCACCGAAGACCGGCAATGGATCCACGTCGATGTGGAGAGATCGCGCCTGGGCCCGCTGGGAGGCACGGTCGCCCAAGGTTTTTTGCTGCTCGCCCTCCTTCCCTATTTTCACCGCCTGAACCCTTTGTTCCAGATGAAGTCCAAGCTTTACGTCAACTACGGGCTCAACCGGGTCCGCTTCATTAGCCCCGTCCGGACGGGAGCCCGGGTCCGGAACAGAGCCGTCCTGAAGGAGGTCTCGCGGAAGGGCTTCCGCAGGATACTCGTGACCATCGAAAACACTCTCGAGGTCGAGGATGAGGCGAAGCCGGCAATGGTCGCCGAGCTCCTGGTCCTGATATTCCTTTGATAGGCGAAAACGGGGCCACCATGAAGGATTTCGGCCAACGGCATCCCCCGCGATTCCATCGTCGCGGACGACGCCGTCAGCAGACGAGGTCCAACGCCCGCGGAAGGACCTTGAAGGTGACCCTTTCGAACGTTTCGGGACGCTCCGCGCCGCCGATGATCTCGCCGTCGGTCTGGACCTCGAACGGCGTTTCCGAGGAGACTTCGAAGCTTGAGGACCGCAGGAACCGAACCTCTTTCATCGTTCCATGCCTCCCCTTTCCCGCGAGCCGCGCGATCCGGGCCAGGCGGCCGAAGGAGCACATCCCGATGAGGCAGGCGTCCAGGCTCCCGTCGTCGGGAAGGGCCTCGGGCGCGATCAGCTTCCCCGTCGCCCAGTAGCGGATGTTGCTGAAGACGGCCGCGACGAAATCGCCGCGGACGGTTCCGGCTTCCGAGGCCATCGTCAACGACAGCGGAAGAATCCCGGAGCGGTAGGACCTGATGACCCCGAGGACGCCGGCGAGCGTTTGCCGCCGGCCGAGAGCCGGCTTCCGGCGGGCCAGAGCTTCCACATATCCGTTCACCTGGGCCCCCAGCCCGACGTTGGCCTGGCCAAGGAAATAGCGGAGCGTCTCGCTCCCCTGGACGATACATCCCAGGTCCACGCGCCGGCTCCATCCCCGCTTCAGGGTCCGGCAGGCCTTTTCCAGGGAATCCACGTTGAATTCCCTGTCGATATCATTGGAGGAACCGACACCGATCATCCCGAACCTTGCGACCGCGCCCGCCTTGACGATCTCGTTCACGATCAGGTGGAAGGTGGAATCGCCGCCCGCGCCGACGACCGTCGAACGGTTCCGGGCATGCTCCCGGGCCAAGGCCCTCAGCTCTTCCTCGCTCCCGGTCACGAACAGGTCATACGGGACGCCGTTCTCCCGAAGGCAGGCCTCGACCCGGTCTTTCATGCCCATCGCTTTTCCCCGCCCCGCTGAGGGATTGAACAGGACTGCGGCCTTGTCCTTCGTCATCGGACCTTCCCGGCTTTCTGCTCGAAATTCTGCTGCCAGAGGATGAGGCCATTGGCCACGGTTCCCATGGGTCGCATTTCTTTTGCTTATACCACACCGAAACCGGGGAGACAAGACGGACTCCTAAACCTGAAATTGCCGATAGGGGGTGAGTCGGAACTCCAGGACATGGACCAATTCTCTGGGATTGGTATCGTGTCCCTGGAATTCCGGGAATCACCAGAAGTCGGCGTCATCGCTTGAGAAGAAAGAATCCTATCGGCAATTTTTTGGGCATTAAAGTCCCTGAGGATTGAAAGATGGGGACTTCTGTTGTATAAGAATCCCTTGGAAAGGAAAGATCATGAGGACCTATGAATCGATTCGTCTCGGGATACCCGAGATCCTGCTCCCCCGACCCGGCCGCGACTTCAGCCGGTGGGCGGTCATCGCCTGCGACCAGTACACGTCGGAACCGGAGTATTGGAACCGCGTCATCGAGATCGTCGGGGACGCCCCCTCCACGCTGAACATCATCTACCCCGAGGTCTACCTGAATGAAAAGGACCCCGACGAGCGGATCGTCGGCATCCGGAAAAACATGAAGGACTACATTGACGAAGGCCTTTTCGTGAGGATCGAAGGCTTCGTCTATGTCGAACGCCAGACCGAGGATCACACCCGCAAGGGGCTTATGGCCTGCCTGGATCTCGAGGCCTATGACTACCGGAAGGGGTCCGCAAGCCTCATCCGGGCGACGGAAGGGACCATCCTCGAGCGCATCCCGCCACGGGTCCGCATCCGGGAGGGCGCGCCCCTTGAACTTCCGCATATCATGGTCCTCATCGATGATCCGGAAAACCGGGTCATCGGGCCTCTCGCCGAGAACAAGGACCGGCTTCGGAAGCTCTATGATTTCGAGCTGATGATGGACTCGGGACGCCTCGCCGGCTACAGGGTCGACGACCCGGCCCTCGAGCGCGGGGTCCTTGACGCCCTCCGGGCGCTTGCCGATCCGGTCTCGTTCGCCAGAAAATACGGTCTGAAGCCGGGCACCCCCGTCCTTCTCTATGCGATGGGCGACGGGAACCACTCTCTGGCCACCGCCAAGACCATCTGGGAGAAGACCATGGAGGCCGCCGCGAACAAGACGGCCGTCCTAACTTCACCCCTGAGGTACGCCCTCGTAGAACTTGTCAACCTCCACGACGACGCCCTGAACTTCGCGCCCATCCACCGGATCATCTTCGAAAAAGCCCCGGGCCGATATCTCCTCGAGGAGATGAAGGCCTTCTACCGCGGCCGCTGGGCATTCTCGGCTTGCGCGAACTTCGAAGAGATGAAGACGGCCGTGGATTCGGCCACGGCCGGGCTCCACAAGATCGGCGTCATCCGCGGCGGCGAATATGGCGTCATCGAGGTCTCGGAACCCGATTCCAATCTTCCCGTCGGCACCCTCCAGACCTTCCTGGACGCCTTTCTGAAGAGCAAGGGGGCCCGCAGCATCGATTACGTCCACGGGGCGGATGCGGTGATCAAGCTGGGGAGTTACCCCGGGAACGAGGGCTTCTATCTTCCGGCGATGGACAAGGACCAGCTTTTCCGGACGGTCATCTTGGACGGCGCCCTCCCCCGGAAGACCTTCTCCATGGGCGAGGCCTGGGAGAAGCGGTTCTATATGGAAGCCCGGAAGCTCGTCTGAACATCCGGAACGACGTCAACTTATTCGGCCCCGTCCCAGCAATACGTGCAGAGTTTTTTCTTGGGCAGCCCGATGGCCTCCACCAGGTCTTCCATGCGCTGGTACTTGAGCGTCGTCAGGTTGAGGCGTTTCCGGATGCTCTCTTCCATGGCCCTGTACTTGTCTGTGCCGGCTTTCGTGTATTCGAAGAAATCCTCGACGTTCTCCCCGTCGATCTCCCGGATGGCGCGCCGGGCGGCCAGGTCCATCTCCGACCGGGAGACCGAGAAATTCAGGAACTTGCAGCCGTAAACGAGAGGCGGACAGGCCGGGCGCATGTGGACCTCGAGAGCGCCGACGTCGTAAAGCCTCTGGACCGTATCCTTGAGCTGGGTCCCCCGGACGATGGAATCTTCGCAGAACAGGAACTTCTTGCCAACGATGAGTTCTTTAATAGGGATGAGCTTCATCCGGGCGATAAGGTCCCGGACATCCTGGTTCTGGGGCATGAAACTTCGCGCCCAGGTGGGCGTGTACTTGACAAAGGGCCGTTTGAACGGGACCCCGGCTTCGGCGGCATATCCGAGCCCATGGCCGACTCCCGAATCGGGGATCCCGGCCACGAAGTCGATGGAGATGGGGTTCCTCCTGGCCAGGCAGGCCCCGCACCTGTTCCTGACCGATTCGACGTTGATGCCTTCGTAGCTCGAGGCCGGATAGCCGTAATAGACCCAGAGGAACGCGCAGATCTGGAGGACGTCCTCCGGGGCATGCCGCGTCTCGAACCCGTCGGCCGTGATGAAGTCGATCTCTCCGGGCCCCAAATATTTCAAGGTCTCGAACCCCAGGTTCGGGAAAGCGCACGTCTCCATGGCCGCGGCCGTGGTCCCGTCCTTCCGCCCGATGACGATGGGGGTTCTCCCTCTTTTGTCACGGGCCGCATAGATCCCCTTGTCCGTCAGGATGAGAATGGAACAGGACCCCTGGATCGAATCCTGGGCGAGCCGGATGCCCTCCTCGAACGTCTCGCCCTGGTTGATCAGCGTGGAGACGACCTCCGTGGGGTTGATCGTGCCGCCGCTCATCTCCGAGAAGTGAAGGCGCCGGCTCCGGAATGCCGCCGTGGCCAGGGCCTCGGCGTTCTTGACCGCCCCGACGGTCACGATGGCGTAGTTGCCGAGGTGCGACCGGATGAGGAGCGGCTGGTCGTCGGTGTCGCTGATGACCCCGATCCCGAGCCGCGAGCGAAGCCCTGCGATGTCGTCATCGAACTTCGACCGGAACTGGGAGTTCTCGATGTTGTGGATGACCCTGGCGAACCCCTCGGGCCGGCTAACCGCTAAGCCTCCCCTCTTTGTCCCGAGGTGCGAGTGGTAATCCGTGCCGTAATAGAGCTCGGCGATGCAGTCTCCTTGCGACGCGATCCCGAAAAAGCCTCCCATGCCGTCCTCCTTCCCTATCCCATCAGCGCTTGTCGCTCAGGAACTTATCCATCTTCGACTCCAGGCCCGCGATTTTCTGAAGGAGCTCGTCATCAGCGACACGGCCCTTCAGGTCCGCCAGTTCCTTCTTAAGCCTTTCGACCGTGTTGGCGACATCCTGAATATCCGCGGTGATGTCCATTCCGCTCACAGCGAACATGCGATTAGACTGCCCGTAGCGTGACAGGGCGAAATCATACGCATCCTCGATCCTCCGGAAATCGCTTTCATCCGGCGATATGGGCTTGTTGAAGAAATGGTTGTAGCCAAGATAACCGATGGCGATGATGACGGCCAGCCCGAGGATCTTTTTCACCTGGGTCCTTCTGTCATGAGGGCCGATTTAATCAGAATCCCGGGGCCGAGTCAATAAAGATCAACGTCCGGAGGCCAGGGCGATCAGGGCCCGCAAAAGCCGGAACCCTTCCAAGTAATCGCCGTTGGAGAAGACGGCCGTCCTCGCGTCGGCCCGTGTGACCCCGGGAACGAGCCAGGCGACCTCCGCTTGACCGCTGGTGTGGAATTCCAATTCAAAGCGGCAGGGCGGTTGGACCACGAAAGGTTTCACCGAAGCGCACTTGAGCAGGGCTTCCTTCGCGCCTTCCTTAAGAAGCCGGCGCGCGTCATCCCTGGGAACCATTTTGGCCGCATATCTCCCGACGGCGTCCTTGACCGCGACACCGACCGTTCCCGTCCCCAGCACGGACTTCGCCTGACCGCACAGGGCCGTGTCGCCGCTGACCATGATCACGGGAACGTTGAAATAGCCCGCGATGGCCCCGTTGAGGCCCAGCTCGGGCATTTCCCGGCCGTTGACCCGTATCGAATAAACGACGGAACTGGAAATCGTATGGTCCAGGATGGCCGCTTCGGTCCCGGCCTTAGCGTGGTAGCCGATGAAGAGGCAGGCCTGGAACGTGCCGTCGATCCCCTGCATCATGGACAAAGTCTTCGGCGAGCCGGAGATGAGGAAAGCCCTGGGATCGAGGGCGTCGGCGATCATGTTGCGCATGCCGCCGTGCGAGTCGTTGACGACGACCTCGGTAGCGCCGGCCTCGAAAAGGCCCGCGATGACGGCATTGACATCGTCGGTCATCCATTTCCGGGCCGGCCCGTACTCGGGGGATTCGGGCGAGGTCTGATCGCTATGGACGACTCCCCAGACGCCCTCCATGTCCGCGGAGATATACACTTTAAGTTTGGGTTTCGGCTGTTGCGCCGCGCAGAGTCCGGCCAGGATCACAAGTGACGCCAGTAACATTACGTTCTTTTTCACGATTCCTCCTTGGTTGCTCTCGGAATCCTTATATCACCCGGAGGCCGGACATTCAAGGACGTGTACTCGTCCATAACATTAGTGACACCGAGGGCATCTGGTTTTTCTGCTATTGTGACCGCTTAACCACCGAGATGTTTTGGGGAACCCTGGTCAATACATGATGGCAGAAATAACACGGATTCGTCGTCGCTCCTGGAAAAACGACGCCTTGTCTTTCAAGGCGCGCGCGAACTCGGGACAATCCGCTTTCGAAGACCGCGAACACGAACGGGTTCCGGGAGGCGTTCTCGAGCATCTTCGCGGCCGTATCCTTGTGGATGTCGCCGATGGTCAATCGTTCGGAGTCCGTGGCATAGCCGCAGCAGGGCTTGACGTTGCCGTTGGGCAGGACATAGAAAACGTGGCCCGGTCCCCGACAGAAGTCCTCCTTGAACCACTCCTTGCCCCACGGGTCGAGGAGGGGTTCCGCCTTGCCGACCGGGGCCAGATCGATCGTCGTTACGGGCACGAACAGGGAATCATTCCTGATGACCCGATGCCCGCCGACGGTGACGAGTTTCGCCTTCAAAGTCTTGGCCAAGGCCTTCAGGACCGCATCCGTTTCCTTATCCCTCGCCCCTCTGACCGCGATGACACGGGCGATATCCGGCCGATTCCATATGTCAGAAGCCGTTGCGATGAACAAGGCTGGCTTCGCCGGGTCCTTTCCATGGAACGCGTCCACGCTGACGCCGAAGGACCCGTCGTAACCCCGGTCGAACAATTCCTTCAGGGTCCGCCGGAGGCGCGCCGCGCTCCTGAACCAGGCCGCGTTCGTGGTGACCATTCCGAACAGGAGACCGTACGCGACAGCGCATTCGGTCAGGGCGAAGAGGAACTCCGTGTCCAGGAACGGCTCGCCGCCGGTGAACCCGACCCTTTCGACGCCGGCCTTCCGGCAGGACCGCAGGAACTTCATGGCCGCCCGTATCGGCAGCCGGGCCTTTCCCCGCTCGACCGAACAATGGGCGCAATTCAGGTTGCATTCCGTCATGGACGCGAACAGGACCTCTTTCGGGGAGAATCCGGTGCCACGAAGGGGTGCTCTCTTGTTTGTCATATGTCCCGGTCCGGAGCCGGCCGCCTGGTCCGCTCCCAGCACATTATGCCGCCTCCCGGGCCAAAGTCAACTTGACCGGGGGACGCGGTTTGACATCGCCTGCTCCCCGGACTTACCATCTTCGGTAACGGAAAACCGGAAAACGAGGAGGCCCCATGAAAATCTCCCGGACCATATTCGTCGCGATTCTCTGCGCGGGCACACTTGCAATGCTCTCGTCGCCCGGTGTAATCAGCGGGTTACAAATAAAACGATCCACCGAACCAGGCAATATTCCGAAAGCCGTGGTATAATAAGGGTGTTAATAAGCAAGGGGAAATCCTAGCTATCAACACCTGAATGAGTAAAGGAAGGGGCCAGAGGCCCTGATCGGTCACACACTCCTCTCCTTTATGACGTTCAAGAATCTTTAAGAACCGGGAAGGCTCGGGAGAGTCTTTCCATCGTCGAAAGGAGACGAGAATGAACATCTACGTGGGCAACCTGCCCAACACCGTCAACGAGAACGACCTGAGGGAAGTCTTCCAGGCGTTCGGCGAAGTGGCGACAACCTCCGTCATCAAGGACAAGTTCAGCGGCGAGTCCCGCGGCTTCGGCTTCGTCGAGATGCCGAACGGGAGCGAGGCCGAAAAGGCCATCTCCATGCTGAACGGCAAGGACCTGAAGGGCCGGACGGCCAAGGTCAACGAGGCCAAACCGCGCACGGACAGCTCAAGGTCCGGCGGTTTTGGCGGCGGCCGGCGGTACTAAGACTCCCGGCATCGTCCGGGGTCGCAAACACGGCTCCACGAAGGGAGCGGCTGGTTCAGCCGCTCCTTTTTTTTACTCAGTTGTCGCGACGGACCTCGATCCGGTCGAGGCCGTGCTCGTTGAATTCCTTCTCATATTCCTCTTTGGGTCGCAAGCCCTCTCGCGCAGACCGAAAGCTCACAGACGCCCCCTCTCCATGATCACGAAAGCTTAGGCATGCTCCCCGCTCTCCTCGGCCGCCGTGAGCGCAACCTGCTCGAAGACATGGGAGAGCGGAGGCTTATCCGCCACAAACGTCAGCTTCAGATGGGCCATAATCCGGTCCACGGCTCCCAGAATTCCGGCTCGCGTCCTATCAGCAATTTCGGGTGTCGCTTGCCGGCTTTAGGTTTCCAGCCAAACCTGTTAAAATCCTTTTCAAAAGATAAGGAATCGACGAACGAAGGAGGGGAACATGAGAATAAGAATAACTATGATCACAATGATCTTGTTATTGGCCTCGGCCCCTTTCATTCTCTGCCAAACTCCGGGGACCCGCGTCATCGATATGACGTATGCTTACGACCAGAACACGATCTATTGGCCGACAGCCAGGGAATTCCGGTTGGAAAAACTTGGCTGGGGTGTTTCCAATGGGGGCTGGTGGTACGCGTCCAATGAATACGGCGCTTCCGAACATGGCGGGACGCATGCCGACGCGCCCATCCACTTTGCCGCCAAGGGACGCACCATGGACCAGGTCCCCATCGAAGAATGGATCGGCCCGGCCGTCAGGATCGACGTGACGGGGAAGTGCGCCGGCAACCGTGATTATTGCCTGACCACAGCGGACATCGAGGGCTGGGAAAGGGAGCACGGGAGGGTCCCCGACGGCGCCTGGGTCATCATGTATACGGGAATCGGCACTAAGTATTATCCTGACAAGAAGAAGGTCCTTGGGACGGACAAAAGGGGAGACGCAGCCTTGCCGGAGCTCAGCTTTCCCGGGTTCTCTCCGGAAAGCGTGGAATTTCTCCTGAGCCAAAGAAACATCAAAGGCATCGCCTTGGATACGCCGAGCATCGACGCCGGGAAGAGGACCGACTTCAAGGTCCACCAGGTCCTCTGTGCCGCCGGCAAGCTGGCCCTGGAGAACATCGCCAACCTGGATAAACTTCCCGCCGCCGGGGCCACGCTTTATGTCATCCCGATGCTCATCAAGGGCGGGACAGGATCACCAGCTCGCGTGTTCGCCGTCATCTGAGATTGATAAGAAATTGCTTTTCTGCTGCGCTGGCTGAATGAGCATTCAAGTGCCGATTTTGCCTCACCCCATCATAGGTAATGATAAATCGGGGCGTCGTCGGATGTCAAATCGTGCCCCGCACTGGGGGCAGACCAACGGGTCAACCTCATAGACCTTCCGGATCATGGCCGCCCAGCCCTTAGAGGGGAAGGGCTTCGGCTCCTCCTCGGACATCCGAAGCGTTTTTCATCGTCAAGGCGAGCCGCGTCCGGCGCCAGCCTGCCGATTTCTCAATCGACGGCTGCACGCTCATCGTCCTGGACAAAGACAAGCGGGAGCTCTGGCGCAAGGACACGAAGATAGAAGACCTCCTGATGGAGGATTTCTACCGGAGAAACTTCCAGGTGATGCACAAGGACGAAGGGAACATCCTCCCTGCGCTCGTCATTAGGGACATCAACGGCGACGGCGACGGCCGGGAGGAGATGATCGTCTGCGGCATCAACAACGAATATCGCGGAGGATGTCTGATCGTTTTCGATACCGGCAAGATCAGCGGGAGCTCCCCCCAGAGCGGGGAATTCGCCTGCGAAGGCCTCGGGGCGGGCTCGGAGCTCTATTACGTGACCGTGCCCTATACCGACGTCTCCGAGGCCATGGGCAACCGCGTCGACGGGCTCAGGTATATCGGCATCACCGAGAACAAGTGGATCCGGGTCACGGCCGGTACAGACCTGATCTATGAGTTCGAATTCAACCTCAAGTGCGTCCAGATCAGCTAGGGTCACGGCTACATCGTCAGACACGAGGAAATGGTCAAGGCCGGGAGGATCGCGAGCGTTCTCGACGAGGCCTATCGGGACGCCCTGCTCAAGGGCATCCGCTACTGGAACGGCTCGGGATGGTCCGCGGCGCCGGCGAAGAACCGCTAGGGTTCATTCCCCACTTTTTCGAGAGATTCCGAACGGCGCGACGTGCGAACGTCACCCAATCACGACACTGTAGGTGAAAACGGCACGCCAACGTCCATCCCGTTTCTCGAACACGTCTGTCCACCGCGTCTTCTCGCTGACGTCCTTGCCCCGCATCGTGTATTTCGACGTGGAGATGCCGTTCGCGACCGCATGGTCTCCGAAGACCACCACCCGCATGTCACTGACCTCGACCGACTCCACCTTGTAGACACCGGCCTTCAGGTCGGCAATTATCTGCGCCTTCGTCGTGGTCTGGCCCTGCTCGTTCTCCACGAAGCCGTCCGCCAGGATGCCTTCCAAAGCCGTGGCGTCCATCTTCTGCCACGCCGCCGCCCAGTCCCGTTCGACCTGCAGCAGCGCCTGCTCGTCGGCGCTCCCGGGGGATAGCACCTGGGCCACAGGCATATCGGTGTTCCATATGTCGACGACGATCTTCCACGAGCCTCCCGCTTGGCGACGGTAGGCGGTGAGCCACTTCCCCTTGTCGTCGACGACCGCCGCGCCGGGGACCTTTGGCGTCGACTTAGATGCATAAGTCCCGCGCGCGAACGCGAGATCGCCGACAACCCGCACGTCCTCCGTGACATTCACCGCCTGGTCGCTGTATTGATCGAAGTACGTCCGCAATGCCGAATGAATCGCCTCCTTGCCGACCTGGATCGGTCCGTTCGGAGCCAACCGGACCGCGCCGTCAGCGAATTGTTCAGACAATGCGGCCGCGTCGCCCGCGGTTTCTGCCTGGTCCCACTCCTCCGCCATCGCCTTGATCGCGGCGACGTCCTTGGGGGCGTCGGCCTTAGGCGCGCACCCGGCAACCAACGTCAAGATTGCTGCCAGAACCCAGATACTCTTTCTGTCCATGCGATATCCTCCTTTCGACCACGCGACCGGCACCGGCGCTAGTTGCCCACCGCTGTCCAGCTCGTGTGAAAATGCACGATCCTACAGGCTCCGCCCTTCTTCTCTAACAGTGTGCTCCTGAGGACGGAGGCTCGAACTGCGCACTTAGTTCCCCACCTTGCCACTGGAAACATAAATCAGGGCTCAGGACATGTCAAGAACGCCTTCGTTTACACGTCCAGCTATAAAAAAGATTATAGGAAATTGCTTTTTTCGCGGCGCGGTAGATAGCCACTCCAGCCCATGAATCTTTCCTCTTGCCCATACCGGCTAAAAGACGATAGACTCCCGCCATAGCGGGAAAAAAGCCTCAAGAAACGGGCCAACTTCATGGAGATGACCTCGTCTATCATGGAAAGACGCCAGGAGTCCCGGAGCGGACGGGGAAATCAATCTAGAAAACGTCAACAGGTGTTGACGCTCAGCGGAGGAAATGGGAAACGTAGGGAGCTCCTCCTCGGCCTCATGGAGTACTCGGTCTCCATGATCGACGTGACCCAGGACCTTTGCCTCCAGCCGTCGGGCCTGAAGTTCGCCTACGATTCGAGCAAGCCCGCCGCGCCCTTCGGCTCGTTGAGCCGTGTCGACCCGTTCTCGGTCCGCGTCAACGGGAATCCCATCGACCCGGCCGAAGTTTACTTCCTTGTCATGAACGAGCAGGTCTTCTAGACCGTCGAGGCCATGCTGCCGCCCGACATGCTGACGGCGATCCCGACGGGCCTGTTCGAGTACTCGCTCGTGAGGGATTTTATGAAGACCCTCGGCCGCGTCCGTTACGTCGCCGAGGGCCGGGTCATCAACGTCGCCTTGCGGTAAGGCCGTAAAGCGAATCCCAGCCCGTTCGGCTTAAGGGGAGTTGGAACAGGGGGCGTTCTTCGGGACGCCCCCCTTTTCAATGGGCCGGGCTGTCGGTCTGTTTTTAGCGGCGGGCGACGGTTGATCCTCGGCTCACGGCCGGGATTCAATGAGGGGGACTGGCTGGGAAGCAAGGATTCGAACCTTGATTGCATGATCCAGAGTCAAGAGTCCTGCCGTTGGATCATTTTTGGATCTGTTCCACTCTGAAGAACGCTTTTTCAAAGGGCATGTTTCCTGTTTTGCCGGATTCGAAGATGAAGTCGACGAGATTCCCGCCCGGGATCTTTTTGATCCGGATGGTTGGTTCTTTGGGGATCTTGGGGTCCTGCGAGAGCCCTTGTATGGTCTGGGCCTGGTACTCTATCCTCTGGCCGGGGATCTCATACAGATTCTTGCCTTTTCTCATGAACTTGAGGAAATAAAGATAATTCGTGTCGACCTTGGAGAGATGAATCTCGAGATCATATCTCCCTTGATTGACAACGATGTCTCCGGACTTGAAATCGAATGGAATATCGACTCCCCGGAAAAGCGAAATCCGTTTCGTTTCGGCCCGCCCGGAACAGATGATAAAGAAGATGGCCAGGGCAATTCTGCCCCAATAAACTCCGGATCTCTTGAAACGCATTGCTCCCTCCTGCAGCGGGTTATTAGCCCATCACCCTTGCCCCAATTATTCATCACGAACCGCCATTTTATCAAGGTATTTCGGTGGCTCGTTCACTTTCGACATATAAGAATTCGCTTTTTCCGAGCGAGCTGAATTCCCGCCCCCTTGGCGCTGAATTCACCCTCCTAACCATGTAGGAAGTATATGGCCGGCCGCGCGGCGATGTCAATCGCCGCAATAAGCGGCGGCGGAAGAGCATGTTGGGGTAAAAGCCCCTCTCGCTCCGGCTAAAAGACGATCGACTTTCCCTTCCAATGAAAATTATATGATCAAAAATATTTCCCGCTCTCCTCGGCCGCTATGAGCGCGACCTGCTCGAAGACATGGGAGGGCGGAGGCTTATCCGCCACAAACGTCAGCTTCAGATGGGCCATAATCCGGTCCACAACGGCATACTCCGTGATGAAAGCGATAATCTTCATCGTCCCCCGCACTGGGGGCAGACCAACGGGTCGACTTCATAAACCTTGCGGATCATCTCGGCCATCCGGACCTTCGAGGCAGCAACATGGAGCTCCGGTCTCTTCTTACATCGCGGTATTTCTGGAATAGGCCCGTTGCTTACATTACTGCCCCCTAACCAACAACACCAACCACAACCTGGCACTTATTGCCTCTCTACGGGCTTCTTAGAGCGTCTGGGGGGGTTCTAGGAAGGGCCGTCGCCTTCCCCTCCTTACGACAGAGAGAATCAGCTGCCCTTCAAGCCGGCCAAGCGGGCCTTAGCATCCTCAACTTCGGGCAGACCGAGGTCGGCGTCCACCCAGTATTTGAGGAATTTTTCGTACTGGAGGCGGGCCTTGTCCTTCTCGCCCTTCTCTTCCAGGACCCGGCCGAGCCGGTAGTGGTAGAGCGGAGGAATGAGCATGCGGAGCCGGTTCTTAGGGTCGATGGTCGTCAGCCGCTCGTATTCGGCGACTGCCTTGTCGAGATCGCCCTTTTTCCAGTAGGCCCGGGCCAGGACGTCCTTCAGGAACGGGAGGTTATATTTGGCCATGATGCCTAAATTCACGTTCGGCAAGATCCCGAACACGATCTTCTCCCCGAGGCTGACCGCCTGTTCGACCGAATTCCCGGCCAGGGCGGCCTCGGCGCCAAGAAGCAGCCGACGAAACGTCATCTCCTCCCTATCGGCCGTATTCAGCCCGGAGAGAAGATTCTCGATCTCTGTAAGAGGGCCCCTCACCGCCTCCAGCCGGCCTTGCTTGAGTTCGGTCCAGCCGCGGCTAAAACTATGATCTGCCGCGTTAAAGACCGGCAATGACGGATTGCCCTTTTCGTAGTCATCCCAACTCTGGAAAGCCGCCCGGGACTTGTCGAATTCTCCCCTATCCGCATAGAGGAATCCCGTGATCCAGTCCGTGACCCAAACGCCAAGGTCAAACTTAAATGTCTCAGCCTGGCTCCGGAGAGAGAGGAAGGCTGTGAGCGGGCGATCGAGCCGGCCGAGGAGATAATCATAGAAATTTTTGAGCCAGAGTCCCTCCATTTTGGCCTGGGGTGTCGGCGCCCTTCTGACGAACTCCTCCAGCCAGCGCCCGGCTTCTCTATAGTCTTCCTTGAGGGCGTAAACGTAGGCCAATCCCGCGCAAGATGAGTAGAAGTCCGGTTTGATAACCAACGCCTCCCGATATTTCGCCACGGCCGCGTCCAGGTTTCCCATAAAAAGATTCATCTCGGCGATGGAATCGACCGGATTGGGAAGCCCCGGATTCAACTCGGCATAGCGCTCGAACGATCGAGCCGCCTTGGCGAAATCTCCCGTCCTGGCATATGCATAGCCGACCTGATTGATGGCAAAACCGTACCTTGGGTCGATGGCGATAGCTTTTTCGAGCTCGAGGATGGCCTCTGGATAGCGGCCTTTGGAAGAGAAAAAGAGGCCAAGTTCAGAGTGGGAGTCCCTGTCATCGGGGTACTTGGTGACGAGCTCCTTCAGGAGCCGGAACCTTTTGTCGGTATCCCGTTCGATGGTGTCGGCATATCCGGCCTCAATGAAGAGCCTCTCCCTTTCGGTGGCCTTGGCCGAATAAGTCTTGGCTTTCTCCAGGGCCTCGTCTCGGGCGGGAAAATCGAGAAGATTTGAGGTTGCCATGGACAAGACGTGGTAAGCAAGGGCGAATGTTGGGTCGACGGCGACGGCTTTCTCCGCGAATTTTCTGGCGTCCGCATGAAAGAAGTTTTCGGAGGCTTCGCGGGCCTTCAGATAATAATTGTAGGCCTCCATGGAGCTCGTGGTGAGGTCGATGATCTTCCGGATCGGCGCCTCGATCTTGAGGGGCGGGAGCGCGATGCCGCGGCGGATCGTCCGGCTGATCTCGTCGATCTGGGATTTGAGGATGCTGGCGACGCCGTCCCCCTTGGCCGAGGCGCTCTTCAGGATATGCTTGCTCGAAGCGTCCAGGACCTGGACGTCCGTGGCGAACGTTTCCCCCGCCTTGACGAAGCTCCCCAGGACAACGGCCTCGATGCCCTCCTTGCGGCAGGCTTCGAAACCCGCCTCCTCCTCGAAGATCGCGGCCGCGTCCATCCCGGAATTGCGGAGGAGGTCTTTCATCCTCTCCCAGGACGTGACCTTCAGGCGCTTCGACTGCCCGAGGCTGGTGATGAGGAGGTGCGGGATGGCCTCCCGGAGGTAGTCGAGCCCGGCGTCGCCGCTCTGGTTCTTGAAGCCGATGACGGCGAGCGTCCGCCGCGCCCCTTCCTTCTCCGGGATGAATTGCCAGACCGCGAAGGCGACGAGCGCGATGAGAACGGCCGCCGCCGGGATCCAGATCTTCTTGGATGGTAGCCGAACAGTGAGCTCTCGCGACGTGATGGTTTTCCTCTCGGGAACGACGCGTTCTGTGGTCGGGATACCTTTTTCGATCTTCTCAAGCTCGGAATGGACGTCAGAAGCGCTTTGATATCGCTTCTCTTTATCTTTTTCCAGGCATTTCAGGATGACCCCGCTCAGGTCGTCGGGGATATGAGGGTTCAGCTGTTTTGGATTTTTGGGGATCTCTCCCTTGTGCTTCATGGCAATGCTGAGGGCCGTCTCCCCTGTAAACGGCACGTGGCTGGTTGCCATTTCATAAAGGATGACTCCCAGAGAATAGATATCCGAGCGATCGTCGACCTCTTTAGCCTCGGCCTGTTCCGGGCTCATGTACTCGGGCGTTCCGATCATCACCCCCGCACCTGTCATCCCTCTGTCTTTGACCGACCGGGCGATCCCGAAGTCCATGATCTTGGCGTTCCCGTGCTTGTCGATCATGATGTTCTGGGGTTTCAAGTCCCGGTGGATAACTCCAAGGCTGTGGGCTTCGGCCAGCCCGTCGCAGACCTGTTTCCCGACGCTCAACAGCATGCCCAGGCTCAGGCTCCCGGACATCTCGATCATGCTTTTCAAGTCTTCGCCGTGGACATATTCCATGGTGATGAAATGGGCCCCTTCCGCTTCGCCGATGTCGAACATCCTGCAGACATTCCGGTGACCGATCCGGCGGGCCAGGCGAATCTCATTACTGAACCGCTCGAGCGTATCTTTATCGGATGCAACCTCAGGTTTGATGAGCTTAAGGGCGACCTTCTCTTTGATCTTTGTGTCGAAGACCTTATAGACCCGACCCATGCCCCCTTTGCCCAGCTCTTCGATGATCTGATACCGGCCCGCGAGGGTGGAGCCTGTGCTGAGTTCTTTGAGGGAACTCTGAAGTGTCTCTGTTTGAAATAAGGAGAATTCCCTGGCCGCTTCTAATTTCGTTCCGCAGTCTGAACAGAACAGGGATGTCTCGGCATTCTCAGTCTGACACTTCGGGCACGTCCTGGCCACTGCTGGCTCCCTTTTCTTTGCTGGGCTAAGAATAGCAAGCAACAGGAGCGAAGTCAACCGAAGCGGATAGGCACCGGTTTTCGCCGGCCAACCTAGACCCGGATAATTGCTTCATCATCGCCTCTTTTAAAGTCTGGCACTCGAACCAGGGGCTGTCAAGCTCGAAATCCCGTTGTCCATTACGTTGTCCACTTTGAGGATGAAATTGACAGAAACGGGTAGAATCCAATTGAAGGGATTTTTGGGTTTATATGGGGAAAAGGAAGCGCGCCCGGGGTGACTCGAACACCCGACCTGCTGATTCGTAGTCAGACGCTCTATCCAACTGAGCTACGGGCGCGCACGGGTCCGTCCGGCACATATATGGAAGCCGGAAAGCGCAGTTAATATAACGCAACGGAACGTTTTTTTCAAATGGCGCGCAAGTTCACGCCGGCAGTTTCGACGAAGAGTCTCAGGCTGGAACCTGAGGCTTTATCAAGAAGATGCATGCTAAGGCTTGCGACGACAAGCCTGCCGGTTCATAGAGACGCAGGCTAAAACTTGCGGCTAAATTCTTAGCTGGCAGGCACCGCCTATTTCTCGCGCTTTTCCTGACGTCTCCTGACCTTGTGCTTGAGGCGTTCAAGCCTCTTCCGGAAGTCCTGCTCGTATTGCGGGGAAACGCCCATTGCCAAGGCCAATCCCTCTTCGGCGGCCCGGATGGCCTCTTCGTAATTCTTTTCCCTGTGTTCGTAGTACATGGCCAGTTCGCGGCAACTCGAAAACGCGTCTCCGCCGGCCGCACCCTGCCAGAGCGGGACGGCCTTGTCCCAGGCCCGGTTCTTCTTGAAATGACGGCTGAGCTTTGTCCGGACTTGGACGGAAACCTCGCCAGACAAGTCCCCCCCGAGGGCCTTTTCGAAAAGCTCGATCGACCTCTCCAAGTCGCCGGCGCTTTCGCAGAGTCTTCCGATCCCGACCAGGTCCATGGCGTCCGCCTCGTCCTGAGAGGGCCTCCGGCCCCGGTCGAAAAGAAGCGCGCCTTCGATGACGACCCCAAGAAGGGACAGAATATCCTCCTGGTTATGATAGAGGATGGGTTCGATGAGGGAGAAGTCCCCAGACCGGATGTATTGGAAATACCGGATGGGAATCTCGGCGCCGGGGATATCCTCGTCCCGGTCCGCCCGGACGATCTCCCGAGCCAAGTGGGAGAGCCGGCAGCTCTCATACCTGTGTTTCCAGAGATGGCGGGCCGAGAAGAGGAAGTCAAGATGCGGCAGGCCCGCGAGCGGAAAACGCTCCCGCTGGAGGGCGAAGCGGGTCTCCAGGAGGGGCATGTCGAACGCCTTGCCGTTGTAGGTGACCACGGACTTGAAATCCATCTCCCGGAAGAATTGCCCCAGCTCGCGGACCATCCGGCCCTCATCGCCCATCTCGCTCAGGAAGTACTGGGCCACGTTGAACCTGCCGTCCCGGTAATAGCCCATGCCGACAAGGAAGGGCAGTGTTCCCGTCCCCCCCGCGAGCCCCGTCGTTTCCAGGTCGAGGAACAGGGCCGAATCGAGCGACAGGCCTTCGAAGGCAACGTCATGGCTCAGCTTTGCGAGCGCCTTACCCGGGATCTCGAGCCCCAGGGAGATCATGACCTGGCCGTAGCGTGCCCCCAGCGTATAAGGATTTTCAAAGAGCTGGACGGGCTCGCGATGACCCGGCTCGATGGGGGCGGGCACGGATTTAACGGCGGGGCCTCTCTTTTGGCGGGTGAGGCTGACAAGACGTTCCAGCTTTTCCTTTGTCGTGAGGTTCTCGCCGTCCCGGTCGATCTTTTGCCAAGTGTCCCGGACAGTCCGGGAGCGGTCACGCGCGTCCCGCTCCTTCTTCAGCAGTTTGAGTTCATCTTTGATGGGCATCTGGTCTCGCTTCTTTCCGCTCCCGGTTCCTATCATAAGGGAATTGCCGCGGTATTTCCAGACGTCGGATGGAAGGCTTGCCGCTTCGAGAATAATCCCGGTTCCCGGACGTCTCCTCCAAGGGGTCCGTTTCCGATTGACGAAACCCCGAAAATCCTTTATTTTTAGTGATGAGCATGGAACCCGAAAGCTTCTCCCCCGACCCGAAGCTGGTGGAGAAGGTCCGCGAGATCATGCTGGCCCTGGCCAACACGAACTCCGCGATGAAGATTTTCCCCATCGAGCACGCCACCGTCCTAAACTTCGTCGAAGACCTGACGAAGAAAATGAAGACGTTCCTGGAGTCGAACGGGAAGCTTGAGATCGACATCGAGGAGTTCGCCTTCACGTTCATGGGGAAGCCGGTCTACAAAGACGAGCTCTCCATCAAGAGCCTCCCCTTCTTTTTCTTCAAGGACGGGATGCAGAAGCTTTTTTTCTACGAGGGCTTGGAAAAAGGCGAGATCACCGATCTCCTCGAGCTCATCAAGCGCGAATCGCGCAAGCCGCCGGAAGAGGCGGATATCGTCACCGCCCTATGGGAAAAGGACCTGGCGAACATCCAGTATTACGCTCCCGATGATTATCTGGAGAACAAGATCCTCGAAGAGCGCGTGGAACGGCAGGCCAAGGCGGGGGCGCCCATCCTGCCGGCGGAGCTGGCCGCCAAGGTCGTCGACATCAAGGTGGACACCTCCCGGTTCAGCACGGGGAGGATCGATATCTCCAGGGAGGACCGCGAGGACGAGGAAGAGATGCTGCTTGAAATGGCCGGCCAAAAGGAGCCGGGCGGCGATGGGGCCGTTCCCAAGCGGGCCGCGGCGGCCCACGACGCCACGCTCAGCGATCGCGAGGTCGATGCGATCAATACCCTCATCCACGCCAATCGGACGATCTCGCCCGAGGAGGAGTTCCTGAACCTCATGATCGAGCTCGTCTACCTGGAGAGGGACATGTCCCGGTTCCAGTCGAACCTGGACGTCATGCTGGATTACCATGTCGACCAGCTCCAGAGCGGAAATTTCCAGGTCCCGATCCTGATCATCCACAAGATCCAGGAGCTCAGGGAGTTTCTTTCCGAGCGCCACCCGGATAAGGCCGGACCTCTGGAAGACTTTCTGAAGAAGGTCACCGGAGAAAAGACCACGGCCGCCGTGAAAGAAATGTTCAAGAAGAATCCGTCCGTGGACGTGGCCGCCTTTTTCGAATACCTCAGGCTCCTGGGGGACCAGGCTTTGCCGCTGGCGGCGGAGATCTACGAGACCTATCCCGTGCCGGAGTTCCGGGTGAAGGTCCTCGGCTTTCTCAAAGGCCTCGAGCTTAAGGACCTCGGTCCATTAGTCAGCCTGGCCGACGATTCCAGACCCGACCTGTCCAAGGAGATCATCCGGCTCCTGGATGAGGGCCACGACCGGAAGGCGGCCCAACACTTGGCGACGTTCCTGAGCTTCCAGAACAGGGACATCCGCATAGAGGCCGTCCACGCCCTCGGGCGCATCGAGGACGAGATGGCCGACAAAATCCTGGCCGGTTTCCTCAAGGACCGTGACGAAGAACTGCGGATCCAGGCCGCCTTGAAACTGAAATACCATGGGGACACGTCCCGGATCCTGGCCATCATCCGGGACGCTTCGACGAGGTCCTTCCGAAAGAAAGGCCTCGCGGAGAAGCAGGCCATCATCAACTTTCTGGGAAGGTCGCGGACCGACGACGCCTTCCGCTTCCTGAAGACGCTCCTCGAAAGACCGGGATTCCTGCCGTCGGCCGGCCGGATCGAGATGCGCTTGTGCGCCGTTTCAGGCCTGGAAAGCATGGCCACAACGACGGCCGTGGAAGTCCTTCGCCGCGGGACGACGTTCCGCCGGACGAAGATCCGAGAGGCCTGTTCCGGGGCCCTTGTCCGGATGGCCTCGGCTCCCGCGACGGCCGGGCATGAGGAGAGGACGTGAACGAGAACGCCGGGAACGCCGAGGGATCGAACGCCCATCGCGACCGCAAGGACGTCAAAACGATGCAGAAGACCGCCGTCGATCTTCTCATTCGCCTCCACATCGTCCTCAAGATCTCCAAGCTCTACGAGTCCAACAACGACATGCTTCAAGAGCAGGCCAAACTGCTGTTCGAAGGGATCAGGGACGTGACCGCCGCCGAGGACGAGGCCGCGTTCAAGGTCCGACAGGGCGCCATCTTCTTCAACGGGTTCAGAGTCAAGTTCGTCCTCTCCAACTACGCCATCTTCAAGTTCGTCCTGGAGGAGTTCAGGAAGAGGGAGATCGGCGCGATGAGCTTCCTCAGCGGCTTGACCAGAGACGAGCTCATCCGGTTCATGATCGTGCTCGCCAAGAGGGAGAAGAAGGCCTCTGTCTCCTTCGAAGAGATCGCCGGAGAGGTCCGTGAGGCCGGGATCGACCATGTCGTCCTGGAAAAGTTCCAACCGAACGAGACGTTCACGAGCCTCGAGAAAAACGCCTCCAAACTCTTTTTCCTGAGCATCTTCCACCTCAAGGAGACTTTCGAGAAAGAACAGAAGGACGAGAACCTCAAACTGAACACGACCCGGCGCCTCATGCAGTCCATTTTCAACCATATCGCAGACAACGAGTCCTTCATCTGCGGCCTGACCAACATCAAGAACCACGACGAATACACCCTGAACCACTCGGTCAACGTCTGCATGCTCTCCATCGCCCTGGGCCGCAGGCTCGGCCTGACCCGCGGCGAGCTCGTTGACCTGGGGATGGCGGCGTTCTTCCACGACTTGGGAAAACTCGAGACACCGATCGAGATCCTGAACAAGCCGGCCCGGTTGAGCGAAGAGGAGCGGGAGATCATGGAACTGCACCCCTGCCAGGGCGCCGAGAAACTCATTCAGCTCAGGGATTTCAAACGCCTTCCCCTCCGGGCCATCCACGTGGCCCTCGAGCACCACATCAAGGAGGACGACACAGGGTACCCCCATTATTTCAAGAAGGAAACGACGAACCTGTTCAGCAAGATCGTCAAGGTCGTCGACTATTTCGACGCCATCACCACCAAGAGGATCTACCGGAAGAAAGTCTTCACGCGGGCCGAGGCCCTGAGCCTGATGCTCGAGCACTCCGGGACGGAGTTCAACCCGGTCATCCTGAAGGCCTTCGTCAACATGATGGGGGCCTATCCGATCGGCACGCTCGTCCACTTGGATACGGGCGAGGTCGGGATCGTCTTCAACACCAACCCCGAAACGCCGTATCTCCTCAGGCCGAAGGTCAAGCTCATCACCAACGCGTGGGGCAACAAGGTCGACGGCGAAATCGTGGACCTCACGGATAAGGACCCGAGAACGGAAAAGTTCCTCAGGACCATCCTGAAAGCGCTCGATCCCGACACGTACGACGTCAACGTGTCCGATTATTTCCTCGCCCAGGCCCAGTGAGGTGAATGTTGCGGCCGTCGAGAGCCGCGTCGGCCCTGGCTCATCTTTCTGTTCAACGCCCCCGCCAACACGAGAGGACCAGGTTCATGAGACGTAACGCCGGTCCCAGCAGGCCCGTGATCGCTGGCTTTCGCCGGCATTCTTGATTTCGTCGCAACCTTTAAGGTGCGTCTTCTCTTTAGGTTCTCTTACGTTTGGTGTTGGCTGGTGGCTTGGACGGGATGGGACATGGACAGATGATAGATCAGACTCGCGAGTTCTGAAGGCGCCGAGAAGGATGGTTCGGGAACGGCACGGCTGTGACGATCAGACATATTTCTTGAACGTCTTCGCGACTTCCCTATAGGCATCGATGGTGCGGCCGATGACATCGTCGGAATGGGCCGTCGACACCGCTCCGCCTCCGTGGACAACATGGACCCCCCGGCCGAGAAGGGCCAGTTTCAGGGCTTCCTCTCTGAGCCGGACCGCACAGACCGCCGGGTCCCAGATGTCCTCGGGACTCTTGAGACCGGACTTCGCCAGGGGAAAGTTGACCATGAAGAGGGAGCTTTGTCTGACCACGTCGTTCCCGTAGCCCGTGCAGCGGACCTCGATGCCTTCGTCCGCGAATGCCGTTTCGATCCCGCGCCTCAGCCTCTCTCCGGCCTGGCCCAGCCGCGGATAGATCTCTTCCGCGCGCTCGATGAGATGCTTGAGCATGATGAGCCCGGCCGTCATGTACTCTGAGTGGGCGGAGAACGTTCCGCCCTCGAAGAGGACCTTCATCCTCCCCGGGCCGGGGGCCTCGCACTCCTCCATGATCTCATCCCTCCCGACGACGGCCGAAACGGCGTGCCCGCCGCCGATGAGCTTCCCGAACGCGGCCAGGTCGGGCCTGACCCCATAGAGCGTCTGAACCCCCGAGGGGCAGAACCGGAATCCGGAAATGATCTCGTCGAAGATGAGGACGACCCCATGCTCTTCCGTCAGCCGGCGGGCCAGCTCCAGGTATTCGCGCGAGGCCGGGAGGAAGCCGCCTACCCCGACAAACGGCTCCAGGATGAAGCAGGCGATGTCCTTCCCCTTTTCCCTGAGAATCCGGGCGAGGTCGTCGCCGTCATCGAAGCGGGTGATCAAGGTCTCCTTCAGGATCTCAGCGGAAACGCCGGCTGATTCGCCGCATTCGAACCCCACTCCGGCGTGGTATTTCACGCCTTTGAGGAGGCAGGGTGAAGCGCCGTGCCAGCCGCCCCCGACCTTGAGGACGCATTCCCGGCCCGTGTGGGCTTTGGCCAGCATCACCGAATACATGGTGGCCAGGGTGCCGCTCGTGGTGAAGCGGACCTTGTATCCTTTTAGGCCGAGCTGGTGAAGCAGGGTCTCGGCCAGCTCGATCTGCGGCTGTGCTTCGAAACCGGTCTGAAGAGCTCCCTTTCCGATCTGCTCGCCGAGCTCCTTACGGATGACCTCCGGATTGTGTCCGAGGATGTTGGCGTAATGGCCTTGCCAGTAATCGATGTAGGAGTTCCCGTCGGCGTCCAAAACTTCGGCCCCCGCCGCCCCGGCGATGAAGAAAGGATAAGGCTGCCAGAGGCGAAGCGTATGGCTTCCCCCTTTGACCATGACCTTCTCCGCCCGGCGGTAGATCTCGAGGCTCTTCGGGGTCTTGTCCCGGTATCCGGATTCGAGGGCTCTCAACAATCCGTCGATGTTCATGAGAAAGCTAGGACTCCTTGTGTCTTTTGAAGGTATCACTTTAGCAACCTCATCCGGCGTTGTCAATTTAGCGAGTTCAGCGTACGATTGACAATAACCGGCATCGGGGTATAATAATTGGCCTTTATGTCCATCTTTAAGAATAAGAAGAGAAATCGCGCCTGCGTCATCGGGCTGGACGGAGTGCCCTACACAATGCTCCTGGACCTGGCCGGCAAGGGTGTCATGTCCACGGCGGCCAGGCTCATCGATTCCGGACACCTCCACCGGATGAAGGCCAGCCTCCCCGAGATCTCGGCTGTCTCCTGGACGAACTTCATGACCGGGAAAGACTCGGGGGCTCACGGTATCTTCGGCTTCACCGATTTCAAGCCGGACTCCTACGAGGTCCGCTTCCCAAATTCCCTGGACATCAAGACCAGGACGTTCTGGGATGTCCTCGGTGAGAAGGGGAAAAAGAGCATCATCATCAACCAGCCGTCGACCTACCCCGCCCGGAAGCTCAACGGCATCCTGGTCTCCGGTTTCGTGGCCCTCGACATGGCCAAAGCTGTCTATCCCCCCGCCTACCGGACCGCTCTGGAGCAGATGGGCTACCAGATCGACATCGATACCTTAAAGTCCCGGGAGAGCCCCGAGTTCCTCTGGCAGGAGCTGGCCAAAACCATGGCCGGCCGCCAGAAGGCCCTCAACTTCTTCTGGAACGAGGAATGGGACTACTTCGAGTTCGTCATCACCGGGACCGACCGGCTCCACCATTTCCTCTGGAACGCCTATGAAGACACCACCCACACCTATCATCCGGCCTTCCTGGATTATTACCGGCAAGTGGACCGGATCATCGAGAAGATCTTCACCTCCTACCGCAAGATGACCGGCAGCGAGGAAGGGCTTTACATCCTGTCCGACCATGGTTTCTGCGGCATCGAACAGGAAGTCTACCTCAACGCCTGGCTCGAGCAGGAAGGCTATCTCAAGTTCACGACCCCGTCCCCCGCGGGTTTGGAAAATATCGCTGCCGCCGAAACAAAGGCTTTCGCCCTGGACCCCAACCGCGTCTACTTGAACCTTCGGAAGAAGTTCCCCTCGGGTTCCGTGGACGCTTCCGAGAAGAAAGACCTCAAGACGGAGATCGCCGGGAAACTCGAAAAGTTGGAATATAAAGGCAAGAAAGTCGTCCGGAAGGTCTTCATGGCCGAGGACGTGTATTCCGGACCTTACGCCTCCAAAGGGCCGGACCTCATCGTCCTCGGGGAGCGTGGGTTCGACATGAAAGGTTCGGTCAAGAAAAAGGAGATCTTCGGCCGCTCGGACCTCCAGGGTATGCACACCTGGGACGACGCCCTGTTCTTGGCGGACTCCGAGGTGGGAAAGGACCTGGCCATCCAGGACCTCGCCGGGATCATCCTGAAGAATTATTCATGAACGACAAAACTTTCAAAGCCAAAAGACATCTTGTCCTGATCACCCTCCTCGTCCTGGCCTCGGCCGCCCCGCTCATGGCCTACATCGGGCCGGGCGCCGGTTTTGCATTCCTTTCTTCGTTCCTGGTCCTGTTTCTCACCTTCTTCCTGGCCCTCTTTTCGTTCCTGTCCTGGCCGTTCCGGTTCATTTGGAAG